>SXGS01075366.1_pt1 | contig 10902 bp, 11 predicted proteins | sample 3174681 | NCBI WGS metagenome assembly SXGS01 (sample SAMN11356861, study PRJNA531348) | freshwater metagenome | isolation source: freshwater sample F1-80 | place: China: Fuxian Lake, Yuxi | collected 2017-12-25 | reverse complement strand
TGGTCGTCTTGCCGACGCCGTTTACGCCCACCATCATCACCACGGTGGGTGGTTCCGCCGCGCGCGCCATCGGCCGCTCCACGCCTTGTAGGACCTCGGCCAGATGCTCGCGGATCAGTGCGCGCAGTTCGCTCGCGTCGTTGACCAGCTTGCGGTCCACACGCTGCCGGATGCGCTCCAGAATCTCCGTGGTGGTCTTGATCCCGATATCCGCCGAGACCAGCGCGTACTCCAACTCCTCGAGCAGATCCGCGTCGATCTGCTTCTTGCCCTGGATCGTGTCCTCGATCCGCTCCACCAATCCGGCACGGGTTTTCTGGACGCCTTGCTTCAGCCTGTCGAGCAGGCTGGTTTTCGCGGCGGCGGGCGGCGCGGACTCCGGTTCTGGCGGATTTTCGGTTTTTTTCCCGAAAAGGGATTGAAACATCGACACGGCTCGGGGAACCTCTCATTGTAGCCGAAGGCCGATGCGATACACTGAAGGCAGACGGAAACATGGAGCGCATTGGGCGCTACGAAATCGAAAGCGAGCTGGGCCGGGGTGCGATGGGCGTCGTGTATCGCGCCTCGGACCCGGTGATCGGCCGCACCGTGGCGATCACGACGAGTCGCCTCGGTGGCATCGATACCGAGGCCGAAAGAGCCAAGCTTCGCGAAGGGCTGTTCCGCGAGGCCCGCGCGGCGGGCATTCTCTCCCACCCCCACATCACCACCATCTACGACATGGGCCAAGCCGGCGACATGGCGTTCATCGCCATGGAGTACGTCCCCGGAGAAACGCTCGAGCACGTGCTGGCCACCGAAGGCGAGCTGTCGAAGGAGCGCATCGCTCCCGTATTGGCGGAGACCGCGGAGGCGCTCGACTTCGCTCACCTCAAGGGCATCATCCATCGCGACGTCAAGCCCGGCAACATCATGTTGCACGAAATGGGCGTCGTGAAGATCGCCGATTTCGGCGTCGCGAAAGGCGTCTCCCAGGACACCACCCATCCGGGCATCGTGATGGGGACGCCGAGCTACATGTCGCCCGAACAGATCGAGTCCAGGCTCCTGGACGGGCGGTCCGATCAGTTCGCCCTGGCCGTGGTCGCCTACGAGTTGCTGACGGGAGAGAAACCGTTCTCCTCCGATACCATGGCGGGCCTGGTGTTCCGCATCCTGCGCGACCAGCCCGCCGCGCCCAGCCGCTTGAACCGGACTCTCGACGAGCGAGTCGACGCGGCGATCCTCAAAGCACTCTCGAAAACGCCCGGAGCCCGATTCCCGTCGTGCGCCGCGTTCGTGACGGCGCTTACCGAGGCGTTGTTTCTCCGCCCCGGCTGGCAGCCGCAGGCGCGCGGGGTTTCCGACGACCTGCCCACACTCGTGCAGGGCGTCCCGGCGCAAGACGAACCAGCGGTGGTCGAGCCGGCGGTTGCCGAGCCGGCTCCGGCCATCCCCGCGCCCCAGCCGGTGGTGCGGCCGCGAGCGCGGCGCGCGGACGAGCCCGAAGAAAGCGGCCGTTGGAAGATCGCCGCCGGCGCCGTTCTGGGAGTTGCCGCGGTGGTGCTTGCCGTGCTCCGGCCCTGGCAGCCCTCGTCCCAACCCGAGCCCGAGCCCCCGCCCATCGTGAAATCGCAGGCGCCGGCCAAACCGCCCGAACCTCCCAAGCCATCCCCGCTTGCTCCGGCGCCGGTCACCCCGGTTCCACAACCGAAGCCCGAATCGCCGCCGCCCGCGAACCGCGATCCCGCCGAACCCGAGTCGGCGCTGGTCCAATTCACGTCCAGCCCCGCCGGCGCCAAAGTGACGGTCGAGGGCTGGGCCGAGTCGTGCGTCACACCTTGCTCCATGGAACTCGGCGGCGGCCGCCGCGTGATTCGCTTCTCGCTCTCCGGATACCGTCCCGGCCAAGCAATCGTCGAGGTTCCCGGCGAGACGTCGGTGAACGTCAATCTGGACGCCGCCGGAGGCACGCTGATCGTCAAAACCAACCCTCCCGGCGCGCGGATTCTGATTGACGGCCAGCTTCGCCCCGAGACCACGCCGGCGATGATCGTGCTGCCGGCCGGCAAGCACCGCATCGCGGTGCGCAGGGAAGGTTCGCAAGACGAGACCCAGGACGTGGAGATCAAGGATCGCGTCATCTCGAATTTGGAGATAAACTGGCCTCAGCAATGAAGCGCCCTCTGTTTCACGCGTTGTCCGCCTTTACCCTGCTGCCGGCGGCATTCGCTCAACCCACCCCGATGGTGGATCCGGTGACCGGCCGCAAGATCGTCTGGCACCGGTCCGATCGCCATGAAACGCACCACTACTACGATATTCAGCCCTGGAACAAACAGGGAGACAAGTTGGCGTTCTTCCGGTTCGATGCCGGCGTGGACAAGCTCACCGCCGCGGGCCGCTATCCGGGATCGTTGTGGGTGATGAACGCGGACGGTACAGGCCGGCGGGAAGTCGTGGGCGGTCTGAAGGGCAACTACCATGTCGGCGTCGGTCAGTTCTGGGGACCGGACGGAAACAGCGTCTACTTCACCGGCGGCCCCGAGCGCGTCACCTCGGTGATCAGCCTCGCCACGGGCGCTCGAACGGACGTCAACACTCCCGTGGCGGCCAACCGCCTCAGTCCCGACTTTCAAAGGATCTCCTGCGTGCGCGGACCCGAGTGGGGCGTCTACGACGTCGCCGCCAAGAAGTACACGCAACTGCTGACGCGCGAGCGCGCCCGCGCGATGTCCCCCAACACCGCGATGCTGCACGGCGGCGCCTCGGCTCTGCAGAATACACGGTTCAGCGCCGACGGCGGCAAGATCGTCATCGTGCACCGCGACACGGAGGAATTCCCGCGGATGATCGAGATGTTCCTCCACGATTTCGCGACCGGGCGGTCCAGCTATCTGGCGCAGGACTTCCACCATCCCGGCTGGCGTCCCGACGGCAAGGCGGTGATGTTCGTCCGGCGCCATCTGCCGGATAGCCTGCAGGCGTTGTGGGAAGTGGATGTCGAGACGCGCAAGGAAACGCGCCTCACCGGGGAACACGTGCCCGCCGGCCACCCGTCCTACCATCCACGAAAGCAGCACCTCATCGTCACCGATTCCTATGGCGGACCGATGGGATTCGGCTTGGCCCTGATCGATACCCGAACCAAAAAGATGACGCAGCTCGTCACCATCCCGTCCGGAGCCAAGCCTGTACAGCCCGGCGACGAGCGGTTTCCCTTCCGCAACTGGGGCCTGTGGATGCCCGTGCGCCCGTACCTGAACGAGCCGCGTCCGGTATGGAACCACGACGGATCGAAGATCCTGTTCACCTCTCAGGAAAGCGGCCGCATCAACCTGTACGAAGTCGACACCTCGGACCTGTAGCCGCCTACTTCGCTGGCGCGCCCGGCCCGAGCGCCGAAGCCACCGCGAAATCGTACTGCGCCCACGCGCGGAAGTACTCCTGCCACGCCGAAACTTCCCGGTTGGCCGCCTCCGCCGTGGATTGCTCCCGCGGATTCACCAGGAACAGCGTCCCCTCGCCCAACTGGAATCGCGCCCGCTCGGCATCCTCGAGATCCCGCGACACCGCCACTTCGCGGCGCAGCAGCCCCACCCGGTCGTGCGCCGCGCGAACCGCCGAAGCCGCGTCGCGCACCTCGGCGAGAATCTGATCCCGCGTAAACCGCTCGCGCTGATCGATCTGCCGCAGCTTCGCGTCCGTGCTCTGCAATTTGCCTGTCGCCGAGCGGCGCTGAAACGGCAGTTCGAACACCACGCCCGCTTTCACCTCTTGCGGACCGCGCCGGACCGCTCCGCGCCCGTTCTCCGCCGTGAATCCGAAGTTGAAGTCGATCTCCGGCTTGCGGTCGTTCAGCGCCAGTTCGCGGTCGATCAGCAACTGCCGCTCTTGCGCGATCAGCCGCTGGAGCTCCGGGCGCCGCGCGGTGGCCACTTCCATGTCCGCCAGCATGCGAGCCTCGTCCACGGTGTTGGCCTCCGGGAACGCGCCGGGGAGACGGTTGCGCCCCGTCAGCACCGGTTCGCCGCGCGAGTCGCGCAGGAACAGCGACAGATCGATCGCCGTCTGCTGCAACAGGCGATCCGTCTCCACCACGGCCGACCGCCGCTGCAGAATGGCGCGTTCGTTCTCGATCACCTCGATCGCCGCGATCTGGCCCGCCGCCGCCGAGTCGCGCAGAAAGCGGTCGCGCTTCAGGGCGATATCGAGCACTCCCTCGGCCACCTGCAATCGCGTGCCCGCCGCCGTCCAGTCCCAGTAACGGCGCGTGGCCAACTGCACGATCAGCAGCCGTTGCTGAGCGATGGACAGACGCGCCAGCGCGCGGCCAATCCCGGCTTGCCGCAGTCCGGCGCGCTTGGAGTCGATGCCGCGGTCGCGCCACAGCGGCAGCTTCATGCCCCCGCTCCATTCGCCGTAGGATCGCGTGTCCAGCTTCCCGTCGTAGGGCGCGAACGCGCCATCGCCGACCCGCCAGCCTCCGTAGAAGCTCGAACCCCACCACTGCATGGGCTGATCGAAGCCGGTGACGATCCGTTCGTTGCGGTAAAAGCCGAACTGGTCGGTCTCCACCTTCGCGCGCAACGTCAGGTCGAACTTGCCCAAAGCCGAAAGCATCTCCGCGTCGGCGATATCGCGCTCGGCCAGCGCGGCGAGCAACGGTGGATAACTGCCAGGGAACCAAGGCGAGGCCCACCATCGAAAGAACGAACAGGAACCGGCCGGCAGCGAGAAGCCGGAATGGAGCGGCCGCCCGGCGCAGGTGCGGATGGAGCGGAAGATCCTGCAGGTAGCCGAGTTTGTCCACCGCCGCGCAAAGATCGTAGTAAAGCTCGAGGTGCTTGCCCAACTTGGAGAAGCCACTCAGAACCAGTTCCACCACCAACTCCGCCGCCACCAGTTGGCCGAGCGTGAGTTCCCGCTGGATGACGAGCCAGCCTCCCACGCCCAGCAGCGCCGCGCTTGCCAACGCATGTATGCCGAACGTGCCGAGGATCTGGCGGATCAGAATGTTGAAGTGCTTGGAGCGGTAGTTCAGATAATCCCGAACCAAGCCGTCGGTCCGCGCCGTGGCGTATTCCATCGCCGGCGGAGCCTTGAAGGCTGTGTTGAATCGCGCCGTCTCCTGGAGCCAGGCAACCAGCGCGTACTTGGCCTTGCTCTCGTCGACGCTGGTCCTCACCGCGCCCACTCCCATCGGAAACACGACGACAACGATCGCGCCGAGCAGCAGGATGTCGAACGCCAACAGCCAAGGGTGATACAGGCCGAGCAGAATCATCCCGATCAATCCCGATCAGCGTCTGCATCACCACGCTCAGGCCGTCCACCATCAGCGTCGCGCCGCTCTTCTGCAGCGTCACGACGTCGAAGAAGCGGTTCACCAGCTCGGGGCCGTGGTGCGACTCGAAAGCCTGCACCGGCGCCCGCAGCAGCCGGTTCACCGTGTCCGACGAGACTCGCACGAAAATGCGGCGCTGAATGGTTTCCACCACCCAGATCCGCAGTCCTTGAAGGATGCCGCTGAATACACGCGTCGCCAGCACCAGCAGAGACAGCACCAGCAACGGCTGTGTCAGATTGCCCAGCGCGATGGCGTTGACGATCGACTGCGTCGCCACCGGCAGCGCCAGCGTGAAAACTCCAATGGCGGCGGAATAGATGACCGCCACCCACAAATCGTTCTTTTCGACAGCCACGAGCTGACGGAGCCGGGCTTGCGGCGATTTCGTCGCGTTATGGACATGCGTAACCGGATTGGCCGGCGGGACGATTTCCCGAACCGCGCGGACGAATGTTTCCCCCTCCCAAGGTTTGATCAATAGCTGCCGCGCTCCCTCGCCCGCCGCCTCGCCGGGAACCTCCCGCGAGCCGAACGCCGTGAGGATGACGACTTGCGTACGCGGGTACCGGCTGCGAACCTCGCGAGTGAGATCGACGCCCGGCATGCCTCGTGTCCACGCGTCCGTGAGAACCAGATCCACGGGCGTGGCGCGCATCATCTCGAGCGCTTGCTCGCCGTTCTCCGCGCAGTATACGCGGTAGCCGGCGCGTTGCAGCAGGAACTGGACCACCCGCCGCAAACTCGCCTCGTCATCCACCACCAAGAGTGACCGCATCGCAGTTGCCTGGAACCCAGCGGCGCCCCGGCCCTCGAACTGGCCGGAGCCGCCTGGTTCCCGGATCAAAGGCCGGCTCCCGCCCGACCCTCGGCGCCAGTGGCCTTCCTCAAACGGAGGCCGGTCTGCTGGAGCATTGCGGCCCGCTTGGCGGCCCTCCAGTCGCCGTCCTTCGGGTCCCGCTCGCTCAGTGGCGGATTCGAGCTTTCGAACGGATCGGCAAGTTCCTTCAGCCGCGCGATGCCGGCGTCCGCCGTCTTCGACCGCGGCGACAGCGCGCCGCGGTCTGAATAGTCGTTGGCCGCCAATGTGCCGCACGCGAAAGCGGCGAGAGCGATGGATCTGGAGAAGAAACGGGTCATTTTGAAATTCCTTCTTGGGGTTCGTGAGGAGTTGATAAGCTCCGCGTTGGTCACGCGGCCGGCATCATGTCGAACGGCAAGTCTTGGGAATCGCCGGACCGGGCCCATTCGCGGTCGGCGCGATCCTGGCAGCGCACGCAGTGCGTGGCCCACGGCAGGGCAGCCAGCCGCTTCGGGCCGATCTCTTCGTCGCAGGACAGGCAGATTCCGTACTCGCCCGCCTCGATGCGCGACAGCGCGGATTCGATCTCCCGGAGTTGCCGCGAGTTGCGGTCGATTTCGCCGACGGCGAATTCCCGCAACTGCGAGTTCTGGACAGCGTCGAGACCTTCGGCCGCGGCTTCGATACGAATGCCATCCCGTTGTTCCAGCCGGGCGTACAGTTCGGCGCGCCGGGAGCGGAGATGGGACTCGTTCTTTCGGATGGTTTCGGGGCTCATGTGGTTGAGAGCCTCGTCTTTCGTTTCGAACACAACCATCTCATGCAGTCCGTTGGCCAAACTCCAACTGCCGTGTTTTTAACGCCTCGAAAGAAATGCTACCGCCGGCTGGACCGTTTCGGACACCGGGCCTGACGGCTTGCGCCCCAAATCGTCCAGGCCCGCGCAAGCGGCCCGTCCATCAGCGGATCTGGCGCTGCAGATCGCTCATCATGCGGCCGAACCGCTCTCGCTGCTCCGGCTTCAGGATACGCACGATGCGATCCTTGCCATTGGCCCGGACATCGTCCATTTGGGCCTGCAACGTCTGGTAGTACATCATGAAGTCGTCTAGAACCGCCTCGACTTCAAGGGCCTGCTCCGAAGAGAGATCCAACTCCCGCCGGAATTTTTGCAGGGATATCTCGCGGCCGCCTTCCTTCCACGAAGGACCCTGGCGCACCGCCTGCCGGTTGACGTATCGAAATCCCAAGGCTCCCGCCGCCGACCCCGTCAAAAACACCAGCGATAGCAGCGCGATCACCTTGGGGTTGCGCCAACCCGTTGCCGCCATTCCCGTCACTCTCCGTAGGTGGTCAGGTTCACCAGTAAGGCGTCCCGATTCCGGGCTTGCTGTTCCCGGGCTGGATCCGGCGCCGGGGCGCCGTTCTCGGCGAGAAAATTCTCCACGCCGGAACCGAACGCGGCGAGCGTCTGGTCCTCGCGCGGCGAGACCAGCATAACCCCCATCAAGACCAGTAGCGCCGCCGATGCCATCGCCACCCGGCGGAAGAACAGCGGTTCCAACAGAAGTCCCCAAAACGAGTTGCCGCGCTGAGCTTCGATCCGGTCCATCACGCGCGCATAGAAACCGGCCGCCGGATCCAGCTCCTGGGCGGGCCGCAGCGTTTCACGCATCATCCGGGCGTGCCGCTCGAACGCTTCCACCATGCGGCGCGTCTCTTCGTCTTCGCGGAGGACCGATTCGAACTCGGAGCGCGCACTTTGTGGCAGCGAGCCCCGGAGCCAATCCTCCAGATTGTTTTCGATTCGCCGATCCATCGTCTTTTCCCTCTCACGGCCGGCCGTCTGGGGCCGGCGGAGTCTCGCGAGTCTGTACGCCCGCGTTCATGACTATATACTACCTCGAGCCCGCCACGTCAAATCACGCGAACAGGGCAGGGGTGAACTTCGGAATCAACCGCTGCGCCGCCTTCACCAGCTTCTGGCGCGCGCGGAACAGCTTCACCTTGATCGTGTTTTCATTCATGCCGGTCATCGCCGCCAATTCCTCGACGGAGTGGCCCTCCACTTCCTTGAGCAAAAGCAGTTGCCGGTCTTCGGCGGATACCTTCTCGAGCAGCTTGAGCACGAAATCGCGCTGAGCCAGCCGGTCGTCCAGCATCATCTGGCCCGACGATCCGGGCTCGGTACGCTCCATCCGCTGCGATTCTTCCTCGGTGAAGTCGCTCTCGTAGACGAGCTTGCGGACCTTCTTCTTCCTCAAGTAGTCGTAGCACTCGTTGACCGTGATCTTGTAGATCCACGTCAGCAGGCTCGACCGGAAGTCGAAGTTGCCGATCGAAAAATAGATCTTCGAGAACACCTGCTGGGCGATGTCCTCGGCGTCGTTATGGTTGCGCAGAATGCCGTGGATGATCGAGAACACCTTCGACTGGTAGCGGTCCACCAGTTCGCGAAAGGCCATCTCGTCGCCGCTCTGAACACGGCGGACGACCGCCGCTTCATCGCTCGTCTTGTATTCCACGCGGGACTGAACCTTGACCTTCCGCCCCGCGTCCAGGATCGGGATCGACGTTTCCGCGGTTATCGCGCTTACCATGACGTTCCAATGGACGCGCTCTCCGGCCCGCGGGTTTCGTCGTGGGGGGCTTTCGTCACCATAGCACGTCCGAATCCTTCCGGCGCCCGGCTGCATCCATTTCTTTGGCGCCGTGTTTGCGGCAAACTGTACATTTAGGTATTCTTGAAATCGGAGGTCTGATTCTAATGAACGTGAAGTTGACTGACCAGGCGATCGGCAAGGTCAAAGAGATTCTGGCGAGCCAGGAGCCGGCCCCGGCCGGGTTGCGGATTGCCGTGGTGGGCGGCGGATGCTCGGGATTCAGCTATTCCATGGCCTTCGAGAACGCTCCAAACATGCTCGACAAGACCTACACCTACGACGGCCTGAAGGTCTTCGTCGACCAGGCGAGCCTGCTCTACCTGGAAGGCGCCGAAGTCGACTACGTGGAAACGCTCGAAGGTTCGGGCTTCAAGTTCTCCAATCCGAACGTGAAGTCCACCTGCGGTTGCGGCAGCTCGTTCAGCGCGTAATCTACCGCGCTTTTTCGACCTTCCCGAACATTTGGCCGCCTCCTCCTTTGTCGTTGCTCCACGTTCCCGCGTACTGGCCGCGATAAAAGAGGAGGCGCACCGTGAATTTTCCGGTTCCTGGCAGACCCACGTCTGTCATCGTCAGCACCGGTGTATCGCCAGCCCACACCACTCGAACCGGAACAGGCACCGTGTAGTCGTTTTTCCCGTATTGGATCCGCGCCTGGATCACCCAGGTTTCGCCCGCCAGCTTGGACACCTTGCTGACGGTGTACTTGTCCTCGTGCACCTTGTCGCCCTTCAGCGAGGTGAATCGCCCGGCGAGAGTGGAGCCGGAGAGCATGTCCGCGAACTCCTTCTCCAGCCGCGCCTGCTCGGACGCGGCGTCTTTTTTCGCGCACGAGGCGGATAGCAGAAGCGCGGCCGCCAACAGGGTCCTCCTCATGCGGCCCCCGCGCCGGATCGCGGCCAACTGGCCGCCGCATCGCCGGTCGACTTCATCCGAGCCGCCATGCGGTCGCGCATCCAAGTGACGTCGCGAGCGCGCCCCGCGTCGCCGATCAGGTTCTTCTCCTCGGCGGTGTCGACGGCCAAGTCGTACAGAGCTTCCCTGCCACTCTCCCACGCGACATACTTGAGCGCCGGCGTTCGCGCCACACGGTACGGTTCCACCGGACGCGGCACCAGCAACGCCTCGGGCCGTCCGTCGTTCCACGCCGAAAACGCCACGTCGCGCGCGAACCGCTTTCCCTCGATCGCCGGGCGCAGGCTCGATCCCGCGAGCTTGTGCGCGGGCCGGATGCCCGCATAGTCGAGGAAAGTGGCGGGCAGGTCGACCGACGCTACCGGCGCGTCGCTCTTCGCGGCCCGTCGGACCACTCCTCCCGACAGAATGTAGGGCACGCGAATCGATGGCTCCCACATCTCGACCTTACCTTGCAGCCCCTTGGCGCCGCACAGGTAGCCGTTATCGCCCAGGAAGACGATCAGCGTATTCTCCCACTGCCCGGATTTCTCCACCGCTTCGACCACACGGCCCACCGCCTCGTCCAGATGCGTGATCACGCCATAGTAGGTTTCCCAGTCGTACGCGCCATCGGGGCGCAGATTCTGCGCCCCCGCCTCTCCACCGGCCTTGCCCTTCCCCTTCCCCCTCTTGGCCATGCCGGCCCGGGCGGACGCCGCTTTCGGATGCCACGGCGGCGCGATCTCCGCGTTGCGGCCCCGGTACGGCTGCAGGTACTTGTCGCCGACGGACCACGGCTGATGCGGCGCCGTATAGGCGAGCCACAGCAGGTACGGATTCTTCGCGGACCGGATCGACTCGACCGCCGCGTCCGTGAACAGATCGGTGATATGACCGTGCACGGTCTCGTCCTTGCCGTCGAGCCCGCGCCGCAGTTCGGGATCCCGGTAGACTCCCGCGGCCGGCTGTTTCCACAGCGGCGCATGAGCAAACCCGCACTCTCGCGGGTTGGGATCGATGTGCCACTTGCCGGCGAGCGTGGTGTCGTATCCCGACTGCCGCATCTGCTCCACCACCGTGCGTCCCCGGAACGAGCGGAATCCGGTGTGGCCGTTGCTATCCAGCCCGTTCTGGTAGCACTCGACGCCGCTCAGCAGGACTCCCCGGCTCGGCGCGCACTGGGAGCTCGAAATGATCCCCTGCGTGAAGTT
>SXGS01716507.1_pt1 | contig 10903 bp, 8 predicted proteins | sample 3174681 | NCBI WGS metagenome assembly SXGS01 (sample SAMN11356861, study PRJNA531348) | freshwater metagenome | isolation source: freshwater sample F1-80 | place: China: Fuxian Lake, Yuxi | collected 2017-12-25 | reverse complement strand
GGAAAGTTCCACGGGATGATCTGCCCCACAACTCCGATTGCCTCACGCTGCGTGTAGCTGAAAAACCTTGCTCCGGGAGCATACGGCACGGAAACCGGAAAGGTGCTGCCATGGATCTTGGTAGCCCAACCCGCCATGTATCGGAAGAGATCTACCGCAAGCGGGACGTCAGCAACTCGGGCTACACCAAGGGGTTTGCCGTTGTCGAGCGAGTCAAGCGCGGCGAATTCATCCAGATTCTCTTCCAGGAGGTCCGCAAGCTTCCAGAGGCATCGGCCCCGCTCGGAGGCGGTCATCGTACGCCAGGGCCCGGTCTCGAACGCCGTCCGCGCCGCAGCCACAGAGCGGTCGATGTCAGCCCGGTCGCCTGCCGGGACCGTGCAAATGGCTTCACCCGTCGATGGATCGACCGTGTCAAACGTCTCACCCGAGGCGGCAGCAACCCAGGCGCCGCCAATGAGCATTCGCTTCGGACCGCGGATCCAGGAAGAATCTCCGCCCGGCTCGGGTCCGGAGACTGAGGATGAGTCAGGCGCTTCAGCAGTGGTCATGGCTCGTACGGCTTTGTCGGAGAGGCGGACGATCGTTGTCCGGAACGCGACCCGGTGGGGACACGGATCTACCTGAATTCTGCCGCAGAATGCTCGGCGATTCACCCGCTTCTGGATAGAGTCGCAACCGGCGATTTCGTGCCAGGAGACTCCATCTCACGCCCGGGTGAACAGGCCTGGCTAATCGGCGACCACCGAATCGGCGACGTCCTCGCGATGTCGGGGGCCCTTGCAGGACGGTGCGGCCCAAGGTTCACACCGTCCCGCGCTCTCGGCTGCAGGGGTCTGGGTTAGAACGCCGCGTTGTACGCCTTGGTCGACTGCGCGAGGCCCGGCACCCAGGCTTCGTCCGGGGTCAAACCGAAGTGCCCCGAGCGAACTCGCGTGTACTGCATGTACTTCGCGTGGCCGTCACAGTAGAGAATGTTGCCACCGTGCTTGTGAGTGGAATTGTACACCTCACAGTGAGGCAGCCCGTTGGACTGGCCGTTACAGTAGTAGGTTGAGGTGGGGTCACTGTAGTGCCAGTAGCGATACACGCCTCCGCCCAGGAGGGGGCGGGAGATAGAAAACGGTCCGTAGTAGTAGGATTCCTGCAAGTAGATGATGTCCGCGGGCGCCGGGACCTGAGCCAGTGTCGGGCTCGACGGCCAGCGGCCCACGACCCCATTGATCATGTAGTTGGTGGCTTCCGCCTCGGGACCGTTAACGCCGTTCCAGGGGGATCGAATGGCGCTGGGACAGCGAAGCATCTGCCAGTTCTTGAAGTAGGGGTAGAGCAACCCTTCCCAGTTCGGCAGCGAGTTGAGCCACGAACCGGTTGCTCCGCCGGTCGGCCAGTTGTTGGCGTGCTGGGTTGGAAAGGTCTCATCGTAGTCCTGAACATACTGCATCAGCGCCATGCCGATCTGGCGCATATTGCTCGTGCAGGACGTCTTGCGGGCCTGCTCTCGTGCCTGTGCAAAGACGGGGAACAGGATCGACGCTAAGATTGCGATGATGGCTATCACCACCAGTAACTCGATCAGCGTGAAGCCCCTCCGGGCTCGCTCAGTTGGGCGCCACATGTCGTACTCTCCTTCGAGGACGCTGGAAGGCATAGGGACCGTTTGTCCGGTTCGAACTCACGAGACCCGTGCCACGGAGATCTCGACTCATGTTGCGAATTGCGAACAAGGTCTCTTTAGAGCGCCAACACGTCTGGACCTTCTCAGTTTTGGGTCCACCCTGTATCTGGGGAAAGCGAATCTACCAAACCGTGGCGCGTACTCGATCGCCTCTCGAGCGTAGGCGCCCAGGGAACCTACGATCCTCCGCTCATCGGCTGGCCGGCGGCCACGCGGGCCGACCGGGAGCCGATACGGGAACACTCCAGAGAGACCCCCCTGCAGTGACAAAGAGCGTCTTGAGATCCGCCCCACCGAAAGCGCAATTAGTCGTTTCGTCTCGAGGGATAGGGATGAATTGGATCAACTTCCCCTGGGCCGAAAAGACATAAACCCCTGCTGTCGGCTTCTGCTGAGTTTCTGCGGGTGGGTTTTGCTTGTTCAACCCGGCAGCGACGAAGAGGCGGCCCCGTGAGTCCAGTTTCATCCCGTCGGGCCCTCGAGTATGGCCCCAATCGTGGATCAACGTTCTAGAGCGGAGATCAACCGTACCGTTGGACCGAAGATCGAAGCGATACAGCTTTCGGGCCCCTCCGACGGTGTCGTTGTTGTTGTCGCCGACGTAGAGACTCCGGTCGTCCGGGGTCACCACGATCCCATTCGGGCGATCCACCTCGTGTGAGATGATCCTCTCCACGCGCCCGTCCGGGTCAATTCGGTACACGCCTTCAACTTTTCGTCCCGACGCATCCTCCAGTTCCATGCCGGTTCGATCGCCGTATCGGGGATCGGTGAAGTAGATCCGGTTGCGGCCATCCACCGTGAGGTCGTTCGGCTGGTTATAGCGCCTGCCCTGGTACCGGTCTGTGAGGACGGTCAGCGTGCCGTCCTTTTCCTCCCGACAGACCCGGCGCCGAACCGCATCGCAGTAGACCATGCGGCCCTGCCGATCGAACATGATCCCATTCGAGCCGGCGCCTTCACGATGGATCGTCTGCCTCCCCGCGAGGTCTCGCCGGAAGATGTGCCCATCGCCGCTTGTCAAGAGACCCAACTCGGGATGCCACGCCGGCCCTTCCCCCGCGCCCTTCTCCTGCAGCAACACGGGGCGTGCCCCGGGCGAGAGCACCGTTTCCCCGGCACTCTGAGCCAGGGACGGCCAGACTAAGCCGGCCAGGAGCAGGACACCGGCCCCGGTGGTTTTCAGATGGAACATGGTTCGAGCCTCCGGAGCTACCTTCTGACTCTCACGGGCTCTTTCCTACCGGTCCCCAGTCCCGACTGGCGCCACGTCGGTTCGATGAGTCCCGGAGGCCTTTGCGTCAGCAGGAAGGGAAACTTGCGAGCAGCCGGAGTGAACTGCGCAGAGATCCGTGGCAACCTCGCGTGCGCGGGACACTCTTATAGAAGGACACGAAGCACGCGCGATCGAGGTTTGCTCCATCGAACGGATTGACCACTGCGCGGCGCACGAGAAGCGCTCAGAGGCGAGATGAACGGACATTCGATGCGGAGACGCAGCACATTTGGGTTGGCTTTCGCGGCCTGTATGGCGGTACCGACATTCGCCGCCGCCGGCGCTCAACGCGGCGCAGCCGCGAAGACACCAACGGGGCCAGAGTCAGCATCCTCCACGAAGGTGACGAAGCCCGCTGACAGGCCGGCGGCTCTCCGAACATCGGGACGGGTTCAGTTCAACCGAGACATCCGCCCGATCCTTTCCGACAACTGCTTCGCGTGCCACGGTCCGGACCAGAACAAGCGGATGGCGAACCTGCGCCTCGACATTCGAGCAGACGCGCTGGCCCGTGGGGCGTTTGTGCCCGGTAAGCCGAACAACAGCCCGCTCATTGCGCGTGTGTTTGCCGCCGACGGGCGGATGATGCCGCCGGCGACCTTTCACAAGAAGCTAACTGCTCCCCAGAAGGCGCTCTTCAAACGCTGGATCCTGGAGGGCGCCCGGTATGAGGGCCACTGGGCGTACGAACCGATCCGCCGGCCCGCTGTTCCCCGGATAGCTGACAATCGATATTCGGTTCGGAACCCGATCGACGCTTTCGTTCGAGCCCGGTTGAAGTCCAAAGGCATCCTGCCTGCTCCCGAAGCAGACCGCCGGACCCTCATCCGGCGACTGTACTTCGACCTGCTGGGACTTCCCCCCACTCCGGACGAGGTCGCAAGCTTCGTTTCAGATCGCTCCGCCGACGCGTATGAGCGACTCGTGGATCGAGTGCTCGCCAACCCGCACTATGGGGAACGAATGGCGCTCGGGTGGTTGGACGTCGTGCGCTTCGCAGACACCATCGGATACCACAGCGATACGCCGAGAAACGTGTGGCCCTATCGCGATTGGGTGATCAAGAGCTTCAACGAGAATAAGCCGTTCGACCGCTTCACGATCGAGCAACTCGCGGGGGACCTTTTGCCGGATGCGACGCAGGACACCCGAGTCGGATCTGCCTTCAACCGCCTGCTCCTCACCACCGAGGAGGGCGGCGCCCAGGCCAAAGACTATGAAGCTCGGATGCTCACCGACCGCGTACGCGCCGTCGGCGCCACCTGGCTCGGTCTCACCACCGGCTGCGCCCAGTGTCACGATCACAAGTTTGATCCCTTCAAGACCCGCGACTTTTACTCGCTCGGCGCCTTCTTCGCCGACATCCAGGAGCCCATCATCGGCGCTCGGGAACCAGGTATGCTGCTCTTTACGGGAGATCAGCAGCAGCGACTTGAGAAACTCGAGGCAGATGTTGCCGCCGCCCGAGAGTTTCTTCCCCGGCTGAAGGCCGCACACTCCGCATGGGAGAAACAGGTCGGCGCCTCCGACCAGCCCCTGCCGGAACTTGTCGCTTCATCTGGAACTGCGGACGCCGAGAAGTCGCGGGCGCGGCAGGTGACCTCCATCCTGAAGAAGTCGCCGAGCGCGCGGTCCGCCGCCGAGCTGGGGGTCGTGGAGACGTACTTCAAATCGCGGGTTCCACACGGATTTCAAGTCGATCTGGATGCTCTCACCCGAGCGGAGGCGGCCCGAAATGAGCTGCAGAACTCCATTCCTCGTTGCATCGTGAGTGTGAGCGCCCCGACCAAGCGAACCGTCCGCATCCTCCCTCGCGGAAACTGGCTCGATGAAAGCGGGGAAGTCGTCAAGCCGGCGCTGCCCGCGTTTTTGCCACAGCCAAGGATTGAAGGGCGCGAACTCAACCGTCTGGACCTGGCACAGTGGCTTGTCTCCCGAGAGAACCCCCTCACCGCCCGAACGGTCGTCAACCGGACCTGGAAGCAGTTCTTTGGAGCCGGGATCAGCAAGGTGCTCGATGATCTGGGGGCCCAGGGCGAGCCGCCCGTAAACCCGGGACTGCTGGACTGGCTCGCGGCTGAATTCATGGACGGCGGTTGGAATGTGAAGCAGCTCGTTCGTACCATCGTCACGAGCGCCACCTACCGGCAATCCTCCGCTGCACGACCCGAACTTCTGGAGCGCGACCCGTACAATCGGGAGTTCGCCCGTCAGAGCGCCTTCCGACTGGATGCCGAATTGGTGCGAGACAACGCGCTCAGTATCTCGGGATTGCTCGTCTCGAAGCTCGGGGGACCGAGCGTAAAGCCCTACCAGCCGGCGGGGTACTGGGAAAACCTGAACTTCCCGGTTCGTGAGTGGGCCTCCGACCGGGGAGAGAGCCAGTATCGACGGGGGCTGTACACATGGTGGCAGCGCTCCTTCCTGCACCCCAGCCTGGTCGCGTTCGACGCTCCGAGCCGCGAGGAGTGCACAGCCGAGCGCACGCGCTCGAACATCCCGCAGCAGGCGCTGGTTCTGTTGAACGACCCGACCTATGTGGAAGCTGCGCGCACCTTTGCTGCCCGCATTTTGAAAGAAGCTCCCGCCAGTCCCGACGCACGAGTCGCCTGGGCGTGGCAGCAGGCGCTCCAGCGAAATCCTCGACCGGCGGAGGCCGCCGCCATTCGTCAACTCCTCGATCAGCATCTGACGGAGTACCGCAGGCAGGTCACATCCGCCGGCGAGTTATTGAAGACCGGCTTCGCTCCCGCGCCCGACGGCATGGATGCTGCGGAACTGGCCGCGTGGACGCACGTCGCCCGGGTGCTGCTGAACCTTCATGAGACCATCACGAGGCCCTGACATGGATCCCGAAACTCGAAGACAGATCACCCGCCGGGCCTTCCTCGGCGGCACGACCCAGGGTGTTGGGACCGTAGCCCTGGCCTCGCTCCTGGGTTCAGGCGTCCGCCCGGCTTCGGCCGACCCCGGCGTGCTGAAGTCGCTCCCCCTCCCACTGCGAGCCAAACGAGTCATCTGGCTCACCATGTCGGGCGGACCCTCGCATCTCGAAACCTTTGATCCGAAGCCGAAGCTGGGTGAGATGCACGGACAGCCGATGCCGGAGAGTCTGACCCGTGGGCAGCAGATCGCCCAGCTTCAGGGCCAGAAGCTCATCTGCTTCGGACCCCAACACCCCTTCAGCAAGTTTGGGAAGAACCAGATCGAGATCTGCTCGCTCTTCCCTCAAATCGGCTCGGTCATCGACGACATCTGCTTTGTGCGTTCCCTGTCCACCGAAGCCATCAATCACGACCCCGCGCACATGTTCATCAACACCGGCTCTCAAATCGCCGGTCGCCCGAGCATGGGATCATGGATCACGTACGGCCTGGGAAACGACGCGCGGGACCTGCCCGGCTTCGTCGTCCTCACATCCTTGGGGCGCGGAGGACAGAATCAGCCGATCGCTGCCCGGCAGTGGTCGAGCGGTTTCCTGCCGAGCAAGTACCAGGGCGTCCAGCTTCGGAGCAAAGGAGACCCCGTTCTCTATCTGTCCAACCCCGCCGGCGTTAGTCGTCGGCAGCAGGGGGCTGATGTCGATGCAATCAACACGCTCAACCGGCAGCACGATGCACTGATCCACGATCCCGAGATCGCGACTCGAATAGCCCAGTACGAGCTGGCATTCAAACTACAGGCGAGTGTGCCGGAGTTGATGGATCTGAATGGCGAGAGCCCGAAGACACTCGAGTTGTACGGCTGCAAGCCGGGCGACGGTTCGTTCGCCTCAAACTGTCTGCTGGCTCGCCGGCTCGCCGAACGAGGCGTTCGGTTCATGCAGCTCTACCACAAGGCCTGGGACCACCACGGCGGCATCAAGGAAGGCATTCGCCTGAAGGCCGAAGAGATCGACCGCGCGTGCATGGCGCTCATCACCGACCTCAAACAGCGGGGCATGCTCGACAGCACCCTCATCGTGTGGTCCGGTGAGTTCAGCCGAACCCCGATGTCCCAGGGCGGCAGTGGGAGAGACCATCACAACAAGGCCATGACGGTGTGGCTGGCCGGCGCAGGCGTACGGGGCGGAATGGTGCACGGCAGCAGCGATGAACTCGGGTATGCCGCCGTGGAAAACCCGGTCACTGTTCACGATCTCCACGCCACGATGCTGCACCAGCTTGGGATCAACCACGAAGCGTTCAGCGTGAAGTTTCAGGGTCTGGATGCCCGGCTGGCCGGCGTCGAGGGCGCCAGGGTGATCAAGGAGATCCTGGCTTGACGCCGGCCCAACTGCTCTCACGGGGCCATCCCTGCACCCGTCTACCGGGCCCGGGATGGCTCCAGCAGACGCTTCAGCTGTGGCGCTGATCAATGCCAAAGGAGGGGTCTACCGCCGGGTGGAACCTCTGAGGCGGAGGGCCCGATGCGCTCACGACCGATCCCTGAACTTGCCGCCTGCTGCCTGGCGTTGGCTGTCGCCACGTTTGCCGTTGCCCAGGAGCGAACCGCTCCGCCCGTCGACTTTTCCCGGTTTCAACCCTGGACCAAAGACGCCGTGTAGGGCGACTACCTGATCAACTCACCCTACACGGATGCCCCGGAGTTGAAGCTCCGAGAGGATGTTCCCAAAGGTCAGGTTCATCGGTTCACGATGAAGTCCACCGACAGCAAGATCTACCCGGGGATTGCCAAGACGGCGCCCGGTCAGGTCGTGCCCTACGAGCGCCGGGTGACGGTCTACATCCCGAGTCAGTACGTGCCGGGGAAACGGATTCCGTTCCTGGTCGCCCAGGACAGCATGGCCGCGCAGCAACTTCCGACGATCCTCGACAATATGATCGCCGACAAGCGGCTCCCGGCGATGGCGGCGGTGATGATCAACTCAGGTGGCGGCGATGCCCAGGGCAGTCAGCGTGGTCTGGAGTACGACACCGTTTCGGGCACATACGCCGAGTTCATCGAGACGGAAGTGCTTCCGAAGATCAGCAAGGACTACAGCGTTGAGTTCACAAAGGATCCCAACGGTCGGATGACCATGGGAGGCAGCTCGGGCGGCGCGTGCGCCTTCAGCATGGCCTGGTTTCGACCGGACCTCTACCGTCGAGTCCTCTCGTACTCGGGCACGTTCGTCAATCAGCAGTCCCCGCTCAACCCCGAAACGCCCCACGGCGCATGGGAGTACCACGAGCGGCTCATCCCCCAGAGCAAGCGCAAGCCGCTCCGGATCTGGATGCACGTGGGAGAGATGGATCTTCGCTACCGCGACGACGAGTCAACGCTCCACAACTGGGTGATGGCGAACCAGCGAATGGCCGCTGTGCTGAAGGCCAAGAAGTATCACTATCAGTTCGTTTTTGCTCGGGATTCGCGACACGTCGACGGCCGGGTGGTTCGACAGACGCTGCCGAGCGCTCTGGAGTGGGTGTGGAAGGGCTACCGTCGGAAGTAGGGTCGACGGTGCGCCGGGTGCTCAACCCGACGGCGTCGTCCGCATGTACCGTGTGGGCGCTCTCGGGGCATCGACCTTGTACGATCGAGCTTAGGCCCAAACCCGCTCCCCGCAGCCGATGCAGACGACTTTGTGGAAGAGGACATTCAATGATGAAGCGGATTGACGTGCGGTTGCTCGCAGCGATGCTTGCGGTTTTGGGATGCGCGGTCGCTGCTCAGGCGAAGGGCGGGAAGAAAGGTCCCTTCAGTCCGGACCGCTGGCCCGCCACGATTGCACCGGACAAGGTCGTGCACTACGTCAGCCTCGATGGAGGACTGGAACCACCCGGACCCACCTGGACTCCCAATCTGAAGGTGCTTCGCGGGGGTGACCACGATACGGAACCCATCACCGTGGGTGGGCATACCGGTGTTCGGGTCAAGGGGATCAAGTTCAACACGGCAGACGACGCTTACCCGTTTTGGGCCAAGCAGACCTTTGTCGACGTGCTGCTCCAGGTTTACGGCGACGAAGCTTTCCTGAAGCCCGACGGTTCTCCGCGTTATTTCGACTTCCTGACCGGTACTCTGCCGGAGCCCATTGCCGTGGTCGGCGGAGAGATTCCCGCGGCTGCCAGGAACGGTAAGTGGAACTGGGTGCTTTGCCGCATTCCCAACGGCCTCCGGCACATGGACGGTGGTCGACTCATCGGCACGCTTCATCCCAGGGCGAAGGCGGATCCCGGGCTGTTCAGCGTCTCTCGCCTCAGCGGACAAAACGGCGGCACGATTCGCATGGATGGACTTCACGATGTGAAGATCCGGGTGGTCGCTTTCGGGGAGCGTGGCGCTTTCGGGGAGCCGGATCAGGTCAACCGCTTTCGCAAGTGAGTTCCGCAGTCGGCGTGGAGGGTACGTGGGATGATCCCCAATTCTGCAAGAAGACCTCTGATGGCGATTGCCGTAACCGTCACCACGATGATGGTGGCCGGGGTTGCGCCAGGGGATTCTCGGGTCGCAGGCTTCCGGATGGCCAGAGGCGTCGCCGAGTTGTTCGTCGACGACACGCTGATCGAGTCGCAAGCGGGTGTCACCCGAACTCTTCACGCCCCCACCAAGGATGACGGCGGAAGTAAGCCGATCCTTGCCATCGAGGACGAGTTCGGATCCAACACCTCCACGCTTGAGGCCAACGGCAGCATCGTCTGGGATCCCCGCCTGAAGAAGTGGGTGATGTTCGCGTTGGGCTTCGCGCCGACCTACAACGGCCCATCGGGGGACAAAACGCGCCTCTTCCGCTTCACCTCCCCGGATGGTCTGAAGTGGACGAAGGGAGAGGACGGGCGGGCGGAACGGATCGCGATCGACCTGCACGATCCCGTGAGTGGCGCCGACGCGACGAACGTCGATGTCTTCTCCTGCTGCTACAACGCCCGCGACACCGAATTTCCCTATCAGGGTTGGCTCTGGTTTGCGAACTGGGGTCCCGGCCGGGAGGGCGCTTACTTCATGCGCTCCCGAGACGGCCGGAAGTGGGAACGCGGCGCGATGATCGTCTCGGCTGATGACGGCCGCGTGGAACAGGACGGTCGGCTGCTGCGCGGCGCCGGGGACGTAACGACCCTCTACCAGGACCCGCTCGAGAATCGCTTCCTCGCGCTCGTCAAGTATGCCAGTCCGACCGAGGTCGGTCCCGGAAACCGCCTGCGCGCCCGAGCTTACACGTTTGTGGACCGTCTGGACGCACGACTGGACCTCACAAAAGTTCGTCGCGTGGATCTGGTGCCGGCCGCAGCGGAGGCCAACGGCGACCATCCCCACGATGAGTACTATGCGGCCACGGCATGGCGCTATGGATCCCAATGGTTGGGTGGGCTGAAGGTCTGGCATGGCGGCGGGGATCATCCGTACTCCGCCGCCGGCTGCGCGTACCTCAAACTCGTATCAAGCCGGGACGGACTCCACTGGAGTAAGGTGAAGTTCCCAGGGGTCGGCGGCGAACCAGAGGTCTGGCTTCCCAACGGGAAAGAGGGCGGCGAGTCGAGTCGGAATGACGGGGGATACCTGACCGAATTCAGTCAGGGCCCCATTCGCATCGGTGACGAGCTCATCTATTACTATGGGTGCTCCTCTTTCGGCAAGAACCACCCCCGAGGGGTCCGTGTCACGGGCGGCGGCATCTTCCGCGCGCGCCTGCGGGTGGACGGCTTCGTGTCGGTGAACACGGGCTCCCTCACGACACGACCCCTCACCTTTGATGGGAGCGATCTCCGCGTGAACGCCCGGGGTCCGATCCGTGTGGATCTGCTGGACCCGACCGGAAAACAGCTCGGTTCCGCCGAGATTCGTGGAGACTCGATCCGGCATCGAGTCCGGTTCGGCGGAAAAGGCATCCAGCAACTTGCGCAACGGAGCCCCGTCAAACTCCGCTTCACGGTCGGACCTGACGCGCTCCTTTACTCCTACCAGTCGGATCAATAACTCCGACGGGAGGGAGCAAAGTCGGCTCAAGACGGGAGTGAACGCGGTCGGGC
>SXGS01479047.1_pt1 | contig 10903 bp, 7 predicted proteins | sample 3174681 | NCBI WGS metagenome assembly SXGS01 (sample SAMN11356861, study PRJNA531348) | freshwater metagenome | isolation source: freshwater sample F1-80 | place: China: Fuxian Lake, Yuxi | collected 2017-12-25 | reverse complement strand
TTGCACCGGCTGGCATTGCACCGGCTGGCATTGCACCGGCTGGCATTGCACCGGCTGGCATTGCACCGGCTGGCATTGCACCGGCTGGCATTGCACCGGCTGGCGTTGCACCGGCTGGCGTTGCACCGGCTGGCACAGCCGCTCCCCGGTCTACCGTCGTCGAAGGGCGCGGCCCGATCGGCTCGGCCGCACGAGCATCGCCCGCGGTCCGACGGACGTCACGAGGCGCGGTTGCACCGTCCGGACGCGCCGCCGGTGCGAGCGTGGTCATCGCCGGCGCTGGGGTTGGCTTCGTGTTCGCCGCGTCCGACGTCGCCTCGTCCCCGACGCGCGCCGCGGCTGCGGTCTCTGCGTCGTCGGCGCCTCGCCCGACGGCCGCACCCGCGCTCGCCCTCGCGCCTGGTTCACGCGACCAATACACGCCCGCGATGAGTGCGGTCGCAAGAGCCGCGACCACGCCGGCCACGATGCCGCGGCGCGAGCGCGGGCGCAGCATGAGCTCCACGTCGGCGGCGGCCTCCGAGGTCGGACCTGGCGTGTTCTCGGACGATGCGCGCGCGACGCCCGAGGCGCGCTCGACGCCCGAGGCGCGCTCGACACCCGAGGCGCGCTCGATGCCTGATGCGCGCTGCCAGTCGAAGAGCTCGGTCGCGTCCTCACCGTCGAGTCCCCCCGCAGCCGATGGCGGGAGCGGCGTCGTCGGGCGTTCGCCGAAGCCGAGCTCATGGACCGAGCGCGCCGCGAGCGATGCCGCGAGCCAGCCGCGATCGGTCGGGCGCACCATCGGCAAAGCCGGGTTCGACGGCGTCGCCTGGAGCCACTTGCGAAGCTGCTCTCGTTGCTCGGTCACCTGCTCGCCGAACCGCTCGTTCATGAGCTCGGCCACGGTGCGCGCGACCGCGACGGGCTCCTCGATGCCCGCGTCGCGAGCCCACTCGCGCGCCGCGTCCGTGATCGCGTCGAGCATCGCCATCGCCGTCGGAAAACGCTCCCGCGGCTCGCGCGACAGCGCCTTCTCGCACACGTCCTCGAGCGCGACGTGCACCTCGGGCGCAAACTCCCGAACGCGCGGGACGGGCTCGACGAGCACGCGGCGCAGCGTCTCCGCATCGCTCGCGCCCCGGAACAATCGCTTCCGCGCGAGCGCCTCCCACAAGACGACGCCGACGCTGAAGAGATCCGCGCGTCGATCGAGCTCGCCGTCCTGCGTCTGCTCGGGCGCCATGTACGCGAGCTTGCCCTTCATCGCGCCCTCGCGCGTGTCCGCGATCCGCGACGCCGCACGCGCGATTCCAAAATCGGTGATGCGCGACGTGCCATCCATCCCGACGAGGATGTTCTGCGGCGAGCAGTCGCGATGCACGACGTTGAGCGGCGCGCCGTCGTCGTCGACGAGCTCGTGCGCGGCGTGCAGGCCGCTCAGCGTATCGACGGCGATCCGCAGCGCGACCGAGACCGGCACGGGCGCCTGGCTCGTCGCCGCATGCGTGAAGAGGCGCGCGAGCGTCGTGCCCTCGATGTAGTCCATCACCAGGTAAAATCCCGACTCGGCGGCGCCGATCTCGGAGATCGCGACCACGTTCGGGTGGTGGATGCGCGCCGCGAGCCGCGCCTCGTCGAGGAACATCTCGACGAAGTCCGCGTCCTTTGCGAGGTGCGGGTGAAGCCGCTTGATGGCCACCTGACGCGAGAAGCCGCCGACGCCTTGCAGCCGCGCGAGAAACACCGTGGCCATCCCGCCCGAGGCGAGCTCGCCGACGAGCTGGTAGCGGTCGAGCCACGCGTCCTCGCCGTCGCTCAGGAGCTCGATCGGCTTGACCACGGCCTCAGAAGCTCCCGCCGAAGGTCCCTGCGACGCCGCCGGGCGCGAAGAGCACGCCAACGCGAGCCCGCTCGCCGGCGAAGTCGGTAACGAAGGCCGCGACGAGCACCGTGGCGAGGCCGCTCGCGGCGGCGCCGCCGATGAGGAGGTTCGTGCGCAGCTCCTTCGATTTCCCGAGCTGGTACTCCGGACAGGCGCTGCCCTGCCCCGCGCACGCCTCGCGCACCGCGTCGCGCCCCGGCTCGGTCACCGTGTCGATGCCGCTCCAGATCGCGACTCCTCCGAGCGCCGCGGTCGCTGCGAGCGCGCCGTAAAAGACGCCGGGCGACCGAACCCAGGAGCGCGCACGCAAGGCGCCGACGTGCGCGCCGGCAAGCGCTCGATCGGCCGTCGCTGGCTCGGTCGGCTCCGTGCCGAGCGCGATGGGCACGGCTCCGGGCTCACGCTCGACGCGCTTCGGCGACTCCGCTTCAAGCGGCGGCGGCGGCCCGAACGTCAGCTCGCCCTCTCCGCCGGCGACCGCGATCACCTCCTGCGCCGCGGCCTGCCCTTCCGGGAAGCTCGCGCTCACGGCTACCTTGCCGGGAGCGACGTACACGCGGCGATCTTTCGAGGGCGCGCCGACCACGCCGCGCGCATCGATCGCCAGCACGCACGGCACCGCGCAGCGCACGTCGTACCGCTCGAGCTCCGGAGCTACGCGCGCGAGCAGCTCGTTCGCCAGCGCCAAGGTCTCGGTGTCGTCGGGATAGAGTCGCAAGGCGAGCGCGGCCATGGTCGCGGCTCGGTCGAGATGCCCGACTTTCTCACGGGCGCGGATCGCATTTCTGAGCGCCCGCGGGTTCGGCATAGCGCCGAACGCCGCCTCGAAATACGACGCCGCCAGCTCGAATCGCCCGCCTCGAAATGCGCGCCCGCCTTCGTCGAAATGTTCCCCTGCGCGCTTCACGCCGGCGGCGTCCGTGGGCGTCCCCTCCGCCGCGGCTCGCGGAGTCCCGAGGAGCGCGGCGAGGCCGAGCGCCGCGCCGATGCACGCTGCCTTGGATCCACGCACGCCCATGAAATACCACCAAATGCACTCTTCCGGGCGAGCGCGTGGGACATCGCCCCCTCGCCCTCTGCGCTCGCGGCGCACGGTCCGCGTCACGCGCGCACGCCCCTCGCTCGTCCCGTCTCTGGGCTGCGTCAGCTCATCTCGAGCCAGAGTCGATCCGGATTCTCGAGGTAAGCGATGAGCTCGTAGGCGAACGCCGCCCCGACGTGGCCGTCGATGAGCCTATGATCGAAGGAGAGCGACAGCAGCATCACCTCGCCAATTACGATCTGACCACCTCGGACGACCGGCTTCTGCTTCATCTGGTGCAGCCCGAGGATCCCGACCTCGGGGAGGTTCAAGATCGGCGTCGCGAAGAGCCCGCCTTGCGCGCCGAGCGACGTCACCGTGAAGGTCGAGCCGCGCAGATCCTCGGGCGCGACCTTGCCGCTCTTCGTCGCTTCGCCGAGCCGCTGAATGTCGGCCGCGATCTCGAGCAAGCTCTTCTTGTCGGCGCCATGGACGACCGGGACCATGAGCCCCTGCTCGGTCGCCGACGCGATGCCGATGTTGTAGTAGCGCCGCTCGACGATCTCCTGCGTCGACTCGTCGAAGGCGCTGTTGAGGAGCGGGTGGCGCTTGAGCGCGGCGACGACGGCTTTCACGAAGAACGGCAGGTACGTCAGCTTCACCTTCCGCTGGTCGGCTAGCGGCCGCAGGCGCTCGCGAACGCCCTTGAGCGCGGAGACATCGCACTCTTCGACGAACGTGAAATGCGCAGCGGTTTGCTTCGAGCGCGCCATCGCGTCGAAGATTTTCCGCCGCACGCCCTTGAGCGGACGGCGCTCCTCGAGGCTCTCTTGCCCTGCGCTCGCCGGCGCCACCACGATCGGCGCGCGCTGCATGCCCGCAGCCGTTGCGCTCGGCGCGAGCGAGGCCGGCGAAGCTTCCGCCGCTGTCGCTGACGCATCCCGACGAAGGGCCGCCGCGCCGCGCACGTCCTCCTTCATCACGCGGCCGTGCGACCCGCTCGGGGCGACGGCGCGAAGGTCGACGCCGAGATCGCGCGCGAGCTTTCGGGTCGCGGGAGTCGCGAGCGGCTTCGCGTTGAAGTAGGCCCCGCCCTTCGCCTCGACAGCGGCCGCACGCGGGGCGCTTGGCTGCACGAGGTCCATGCCGGGCAGCGACTCCTTGATGTCGCCGACCGCCGTCGCCGCCGGGCCCTCGCTCTTCGCCGCAGCCCCAGGTCCAGCGCCAGCGCCAGCGCCAGGCCCCACGCCAGAAGAAGCGCCATTCGCCGCCGGAGCCGCCTCCGCCCGCGACGCCGCGCCGTCGCCCAGCGACAGGAGCACGAGCATGCTGCCGACGGCGACCACGCTGCCCTCGGCGCCCCCGAGCTCTGTCACGGTCCCGCTCTTCGGCGAGGTGATCGTCACCGTCGCCTTGTCAGTCATGACCTCGACGAGGGGCTCATCCTCGCGCACCGCGTCGCCGAGCTTCACGAGCCATTTCACGATCTCACCCTCGGTCACGCCCTCGCCGACGTCGGGAAGCTTGAACTCGAACTTGCTCATGGTGCTCCTCGGTCCGGTTACGAGGTCAGTAGCGCGCCGTCTCGACGATGGCGGGCACGATGCGGTGCGACAGCGGCAGGTACTCGTTCTCGAGCGTGTAGGGGAACGGCGTATCGAAGCCTGTGACGCGCTTCGGTGGCGCCTCGAGGTGGAGAAACGCCTTCTCGTTGATCAGCGTGACGATCTCGCTCGCGAGCCCGCAAGAGCGCGGCGCCTCATGCACGACGACGACGCGTCCGGTCTTTTTCACCGAGCCGATCACGGTGTCGATGTCGAGCGGCCAGAGCGTTCGCAAGTCGATGACCTCGCAGTCGATGCCCTGACCCGCCGCCTTGTTCGCGGCGTCGAGGGCCTCGTACAGCATGGCGCCGTACGCGACGACCGTGACCTGCTCGCCGGGGCGCACGATCTTCGCCTGCCCGATCGGCACCGTGTAGTCGCCCTCGGGCACCTCGCCCTTGGCCGCGCGGTACACGCGCTTCGGCTCGAAGAACAAGATCGGATCGTTGTCGCGGATGGAGCTCAGCAGCAGGCCCTTGGCGTCGGCCGGCGTCGCCGGACACACCACCTTGAGGCCTGCGACGTGGATGAACTGCGCCTCCGGCGACTGCGAGTGGTAGTGCCCGCCGCGGATCCCGCCGCCGACCGGCGTGCGAATCACCATCGGGCACGGGTACTCTCCGCCCGACCGGTAGCGGTACTTCGCGAGCTCGGACACGATCTGGTCGTACGCGGGAAAGATGAAGTCCGAGAACTGGATCTCTGGCACCGGACGCAGCCCATAAATGGACATGCCGATCGCCGCGCCAATGATGCCACCCTCGCTGAGCGGCGTGTCGATCACGCGATCCTCGCCGAACTCGTCGTAGAGGCCCGCGGTGACGCGGAAGACGCCGCCCACCTTGCCGACGTCCTCCCCGAGCAGGACGACGCGATCGTCGCGCTTCATCTCCAGCCGGAGCGCGTCGTTGATCGCCTGCACCATGTTCATCTGCGCCATGTTCGTTCCTCTCGTTCTCGTGCGCCGGCTCGTCGTTGCGAGCGCCGTCTTGCGGAGTCGCGTGCCGCTCGCCTCACCCGCGTTCGCGTGCTCGGCGGCACATTGGCCCAATTACCCAGTAGCCCCGATTACCCAGTAGCCCCGATTACCCAGTAGCCCCAACACCTAGCGGCCCAATTGCCTAGTTAACCAGCGAGCCAGTTGCCCAATTGGCTAGCCGCATTACCTAATGACCCTTCGGCGCGCGGGGGCCGAGCGCGAGCTCCTCTTGCTGTTCGCGAAGGTGCCACGGCAAATCGGCGTACACGTCGTCGAACAAGGAAGTGAGCGGCGGGGCGGAAGTCTTCTCCGCGACGTCGATCACCCGCTTGAGCTCTTCCTGGACTTCGGCCTCGATCCGGGCCTGATCCGCGTCCGACCAGCCGATGCGGTCCTGAAGGAAGAGCCGCAAGCGCCGCAGCGGGTCGAGCGCCTGCCACGGATCGACCTCCGCCTCGGGGCGGTAGCGGCTTGGGTCGTCGCTCGTCGAGTGCCCGGAGAGGCGGTAAGTGAGCGCCTCGATCAAGGTCGGCCCCTCGCCAGCCGCGGCACGCGCGACGGCGGCTCGCGTCGCCCGGACGACGGCAAAGACGTCGTTGCCATCGCAGCGCACGCCCGGCACGCCATAGGCGACGCCCTTCTGCGCAAAGGTATCGCTCGCGGTCTGTCGCTCGGTCGGGACGCTGATCGCCCAGCCGTTGTTGCGGCAGACGAAGACGTTCGCGGTGCGATAAACACCGGCAAAATTGAGCGCGTTGTGAAACTCGTTGCTGCTCGTCGCGCCATCGCCGAAATAGACGATGGCGACCAGCGGATCGCCCCTGAGCTTGGCGGCCCAAGCGACGCCCATGGCCTGCGTCATCTGCGTGCCGATGGGCGAGCTCACGCTGCCGAGTCGCTTGTCGCGATACGACCAGTGGTCGGGCATCTGCCGGCCCTTGGCGACGTCGTTCGCGTTGCCAAACAGGTTGTCGAAATATCGTTGCAGCGGCATCCCGCGAAACAGCGCGCCGCCGAACTCGCGGTAGCACGGGAACATCCAGTCCGACTCGCGTAGCGCGAAGGCCGTGCCGAGCACGGTCGCCTCTTCGCCGAGCGAGCCAATGTGGAAGCCGATGCGGCCCTGACGCTGAAGCAGCACGGCGCGCTCGTCGACGAGCCGCGTGCGCAGCATCGCGCGATAGAGCAGCACCACCTCTTCGTCCGTGAGGCCCGGATCTTCGCCGATGAGCGTGCCGTCCGGAGACAGAACGCGCACGACGTCGTCCGCAAGTACGTCCTCGGGCTTGCGCTGCGAAGTGGACCTCGCCGTCGCTGCCGTCGCATGCACGTCGGTCGTCATTTGGGCGGCGACCTTAGTCTCTCGCGCCCCGACTTGCCAGGGGGTGCCAAGCGCATCCCGCGGCGGCGTCGCTGTCGCAGCGCGTCAACGACGATCCGAGCGCGTTCGCGCGCTGTCCTCCCGCCAGCGTCGCGCGGCTGAGGGCGCGGCTCTCGGACTCACGATGTGAGAATAACCGGAGGGCGCACGTCTCACGCGGTCGGCGATCGGCGAACGAGGCGCCCCAGAGGAACGAGCGCCTGCGCCTCGAGCACCGCCGCCTCGTGCATCTGCACCGCGTGTACATCGCTGCCAGGCTCCGCCTCGAGCACGTTGCGGCCAGGCTCCGCGTCGCGCATGTCGCCGCCAGGCTCCGCGTCGCGCGCCGGCTCATCGGCGACGATGCCGTGCTCGCTCGCCACCCGCAGAGCTCCCTCGCGAGCGGCGCGAACACGCTCGGCGAGCAGCGAGGCGGCGGCCTCATCGTCCTTCCCCTCGGCGCGCAATACGCCCTTCACGAACACCTCGGCGGCCTTGTAGCTCGAGCGAACGAGCGGCCCGCTCGCGACGTAAGCGAACCCGAGCGCCTCGCCCGCCGCGCGGTATCGATCGAACTCTTCGGGCGTGACGAAGCGCGCGATCGGCGCGTGTCGGGGCGTCGGTCGCAGGTATTGCCCGATGGTGACGACGTCGACGCCGACCTCGCGCATGTCGGAGAGCGCGGCGAGCACCTCGTCGTACGTCTCGCCGACGCCGACCATGAGCGCGCTCTTGGTGAAGCGCCCCGGGGCGCGCTCCTTCGCGCGGCCGAGGACGGCGAGCGACTGCTCGTAGCTGCAGCGCGCGTCGCGGAAGGCTCGCTGCTGCGACCGGACCACCTCGACGTTGTGGGCAAACACGTCGGGCGCGGAGTCGACCACCTCGTCCACCGAGCGCGCGTGACCGAGAAAATCACCGACCAGCGTCTCGATGAGGATGTCGTCGCGCAGCTCGCGGAGTCGCCGCACCGTCGTCGCGACGTGCGCCGCGCCGCCGTCGAGCAAGTCGTCGCGATTCACCATCGTCATGACGACGTAAGTGAGCCCCATCGCCGCGATCGCGCGCGCCACGTGCTCGGGCTCGCGGCCGTCGACGGCGCCGCGCGGATTGCCGGTCGTGACCGCGCAAAAGCGGCAGCCGCGCGTGCACACGTCGCCGAGCAACATCACCGTCGCCGTGCCCTCGCGCCAGCACTCGCCGACGTTCGGGCAACGCGCCTCTTCGCACACGGTGTGGAGATCGAGCTTGCGAAGCGTGCGCTTGAGCTCGTGGTACGTCTCGCCGCCCGGCGCGCGGACCTTGAGCCACGGCGGCTTGGGCGCGAAGCGGCTCGTGTTGCTGCCGTCCAGAGTCATCGCTTCGCTCCCGGGTGCCGCTGCTCTTCGACTGTTTCCTCGTGGCCCGCGCGGTGCGCGACGTGCCGCGAGGCATGCTGCCGCGAGCCCTGACCCGCGTGCTCGCCGACGCGCGCCCTATAGCATGCCCGAGCGCCGGTCGCGTGAGCTCGTCCTCCAGGCGGGTCGCAGGCAGGATGGCCTCACCGGGTCCGACGGCCCGAGCGCGGCGCGCGAGCCATCGACGGCGCGCGTCGGGAGAGTTCGCTCGGCCCTCGTCACTCGAGCGCGATCGACAGAGACCATCCGGCGCCCGTGACGCCTTGGGCCGGCGTGAGCGCGAGGTACGGGGCGACTGCGACACGCCGCGCCGCGACGCGCCTCCGTGCGACGCTCCCCGATGCAGCGCCTTCCGCATCGACGCGACTCATTGCGACGCGTCTCGTTGCAGCGCCTTCCGCGTCGAGGCGCCTCCGTGCGACGCGCCCCGATGCAGCGCCTTCGGCGGCGAGGCTTGCTGACTCCGCGCGGTCCTCGTCGCGCGCTTTCCCGCCGTCCATGGCAGCGAGGCCGACGCCTGCGGCTGCGATCGCTGCGGCTCCGCTGATGCCGAGGCCGAGGACGAGCCCGAGATCGCGGTCGAGTCGCGCGTTCGCCGCGGCCGGCTCGAAGCCGCCCGCGCGATCGCACGCGGTCGCGCTGCAGTGCTCGTGGATGTCGCTCTGCGCGGCCGAGAGCTCGACGCCGCTCGCGACGGCGCCCGCCGCGAGGGCAACGCCGACGCCGCCCACGACCCATGCCCAGCGAGGGGCGCTCGCGTCGCCCGGAGCGCCGACCTCGATCGTGAACGCGTCGCCAAGGGCGAGCGACACCTCGCGTCTCCAGGCGACCTTGCCCGGCGCGAGCGCGACGACCTCGTGCGTCCCCGCGTCGGCCGCGAGCTTCGTGCCCCAGCGGCCACGCGCGACGACCGCGCCGTCGAGCTCGACCGCGAGCGCTGGCATCGCCGCCTGCGTCGCGGGCGGCACGACGAGCGTCACGAACGCGAGGCGGTCGCCGAGCTCCTTGAGGCGGCCCTTCGCGTGGACGACGCGCGAAAATTGTCCACTTTTCTTGGCAATTTCCGCCGCCATCTCGTAGGCCGCGTGCGCGCTCGCGAGCTTGCCGATGCGCTCGAGGCAGCGCGCGAGGTGAAGCCTTCCGCCCACCGCCGCAGGCGCGAGCTCCACGGCTTGCTCGTACAGCGGGCACGCCTTTCCGGGATCGCCGGCATCTTCGAGCTTGCGCCCCTCGGCGAAGAGCCCCTCGGCCTGCTCGTTGTGCTCGGGCGCCGGCGCTTCAGCGCGGGCCACCGAGGGCACGGCGAGAAGCAAGCCCAACGCCACCAACTGGAGCCGCACGACGCGGACCATTGTGGCGAACGAGGGGCTCGCCACCTAACGAAAAGCGTATGCGCACGAAGCGCGATGTGGCCTCACGTTCGCGGTGACCGTCACGCGGGTTCGCCCCCCAACGAAGGGCGTATGCGCGCGGAGCGCAGCGCGCGCCACCGAGTGCATCGCTACGATCGAGCGCGCGGGAAGCGTCAATAGAAGCTCGTGCCGACGGGATCGGGCGAACCTCCGCGCCACGGTTTACGCCCGCCCGCCCGGCGCGTGCCCGGTGCCGGAGCGCCCTTCGACGGCGTGCCGCTCGCGGCAGCGGCGGCGGCATCGAAGTCCCGCGCGCTCACCGCGGTCGCTGGCGTTTCCGCGTCGCCCCGATCGCTCGCTTCCGCCGACGTCGCCGACGCTGCGACTCCGGAGCCCGCGTCTTCGTCCGTGATCGGAGCGGGCGCTTGACCAACGACGGCAGCGTCGCCAGTCATCGGCGGTTCGGATGCGTGCGATGGCGTGCGGCCTTCGTTGCCGCCGACGTCGCCAGCGCCGTTCGGCCAGGCGAGGTACACCACGAGCGCGGCCAGCCCTAGGCCCGTGAGCACCGCGCTCGCGACCACCCCGGCGAGTGAGCGGCGAGGCGCCGGCCCCCACGGCGCACTCGTCACGGCCACGCTCGGCGTCGGCGGCCGCAAGGGATCGGCACGCTGCGCGACGGCCCACGGTGCCGCCGCAAGCTGCGCGCCGAGCTGGCTGGCATGAACGTTCCCTTGCGCGGCGACGGCCGGGCCCCCGCGTTGCGCCGACGCCCCGGCCAGAGAGCCCGACGACACACCCGCCCACTGCGAAGCGGCGGCCGGGACCCCGCGGTCCCCCGACTCGAGCAGCGCGGTCGCCTCGGGATCCCCCGAAAACAGGCGGTCGCCCGAGCGCATCAGCGCGGTCGACTCCTCGGCGTCGCCCGTGAGCTCGCCGAAGGGGCTCGTTCCTTGCGGCGCGGAAATGCCGGCGCGACGGCTCGAGCTCGAGCGGTCTCGCGCAGCACCGCCGTCGCTGTCGCGAGCAACAGGCCACTCGGGCACGACGGTCTCCGCGTTGACGACGTACTCGCCACTCGAAACAGGCATGACCTCCCCCGAAGGACACGCCGGCGCCGCGGCACCGTCGCGCGAAGCCGGGTGTGGGCCGCTCGCCGCGGCAGTCGCGCCGGGGTGCGCCCCGAGCGGCGCTGTCCCATGCTGAGGACCCGCGTCGTCCCATGCGTCCGCGCGGCCTGCCTCGTGTGCGCCCGATGCGTGCGCGCCCGATGCGTGCGCGTCCGATGGGTGTGCGCCCGATGCGTGTGCGCCCGATGCGTGTGCGCCC
>SXGS01441992.1_pt1 | contig 10904 bp, 8 predicted proteins | sample 3174681 | NCBI WGS metagenome assembly SXGS01 (sample SAMN11356861, study PRJNA531348) | freshwater metagenome | isolation source: freshwater sample F1-80 | place: China: Fuxian Lake, Yuxi | collected 2017-12-25 | reverse complement strand
GGCATCGTGCTGCTCGAGCAAGCCTCGCGCGATCGCGGCCACAGCCGGCAGGCGCAGGCGATCACGGGTGGTGCGCTGCTGTTGCTCGGCATCCTGACGTCGAGCGCCGCCGACATCCGGCATTGGCCGACGTTGCCGTCGAGTGTGCAGGTGCTCACGGCGTCGCTGCCGGCGGGCCAGCATGTGGTCACCGTCGAGTTCCTCGACCCCTCCGGCCGGGTGCTGCCGACGCTGACGCAGACGCGCACCGTGCTCGTGCCCGGCAGCGGCGAAACCTGGCAGTTGTTCCGTTCGTTGCCGCTCGCGGCAGGCACCGCGCGGGCCACGGGGAAACCGTGATGCCATGGGCCGCTGCGACCCGTTTTGCAACCGACGCGGACCGGCCGCGCTTTGGCGCCCTTTCTCCGTGATGCCATGAACAACCTGCACCTCGTGCCCGTGTTCGCCTGGTTCGCCACCGTTGTCGTGGCCCAAGTCGAGGTTCCGGCCCCGGCCGCGGTCCCCGCAGCCCCCAGCGCCGCCGCGGCGATGGCGACTCCGGCCGAGGGCTTCGGCCGCGGCGTCGGTTACCGCGAAGCGCTCGCGGCCGCGCTCGAAGACGCGGTCGGCAAGACCAAGGGTGTGGCGATCGCGCGCAGCGGTGCGGTGCAGAGTCGCCTGCGGGTCGTCACCGGCTGGCACCAGGACCTGCCGGCGGGTTGGTTCGATGGCGAAGTCGAACGCGAACGCGAGTGGGTGCAGCAGCAGGTGGCGGGCTTCGTGCCGAGCTACCAGGTGCAGAAGAAGGTGCGCGCCGAAGATGGCCAGTGGGAGGTCACGGTGCTGGCGCAGGTGGCGATGCTGGCCGATGCCGAAGCGTTCGTGATCGACCTCGTCGATGACGATCTGCGGGCGTGGGAACTGGAACGCTGCGAGGAAGGCGCCGAGGTGCCGTTCGCACGCGTGCAGGGCAGCTACGAAGCGCCGTCGATCCGCGACAACCTGCGCGCCACCGGCGTCGTGCGCATCGTCGCCAAGGCCGGCGGCGTCGAGGCCGGGCCGGACGCAGCGCCGCGCGAACGCGAGAAACAAGGCCAGCGTCTCGTCGCGTCGCACAAGGTCGTCGTCAGCTGGCAGCCGATGCGATTCCGTTCGTTCGTCGAGAAGCCGAACAAGGCGCGCCCGAGCAACGGCCCACGGCCGCAGTTCCTGACCGCGGGTGCAGTGCAGGTCACGGTGCAGATCACCGACCTCGTGCGCGACATCGCGATCCACGACCGCACCTCGACGATCTCGATCGACTTGCCGCCGGCGACGCCGGTCGAGCGCCTCGACGCGTTCGCGGTGCAGCTCGGCGATCGCGCCAAGGCCGCGGTGGCGGAGGCGGTGTTCTTCGCGCTGCAGCCGCCGGTGGTGTTGCGCAAGTGGCCGGGCGAAGGTGGCAAGGACTGGTTCGTCGAAGTCGCCATGGCCTGCCGCATCGCGCAGGGTTACGCCGCGTTCACCATTGGCAACCAGGGTTCGTTGGCGAACCCCGATTGGCAGCTGCTCGGCCGCGCTGCGTTCGTCGGTGGCAACGTCGGCAGCAGCACGTTCCGTCTTGAAGGCGTCGACGATCCGTCCCGGATCGAAGTCGGTGCCAGCGAAGTCCGTCCCGCGCAGAAGTGAATCCCATGAACAAGCTCTTCGTGCTCCCCGGTTGCATCCTGTTCGCGTTCGCCGCGTGTTCGTCGGCCCCACCCTATGCCGCCCAGGCGATCGAGGACGATGCTGAAGCGATGAGCAACGTCGTCGTCGCCGATGCTGAGCTCTACGACGTGATCCGCGTCGGCAAGGCCGGCGTCGAACGCGTTCCCGGCAGCAACCAGCTGAAGATCGCGGTGCCGGTGCGCAACATCGACGACGAGGCGATCCAGGTGCTGGTGCAGGTGAGCTTCCTCGACGGCCGGCGCATTCCGCTCGGCGACGACACCAACCAGCAGGTCAAGTTGATCGGTCCCGGCTCGACGTTGCCGATCGTCGTGATGAGCAAGATGGACACTGCGCAGGATTGGGTGATGCGCATCAGCTGGAACAAGTGAGGTCGCCATGCACGTCGTAGCCTGCCTCCCGTTCGTCTGCGTGTTCGCCGCGTGTGCTTCGCCGCGGGTGAGCGAACGTTCGGCGCCGGTGCCGCTCGGTGCGCCCGTTCCGGTGGTGGCGCCGGCCGAGTTCCGACGTGCCGATGCCGACAAGTCCGCGCCGCTGCCGATGGCGTCGCTGCCGCCGCTGGCCGAGTCGATGGTGACGTATCGCACCGTGACGGAGACGGTCGAGGTGCCGAGTGCGCCGGTGGCCGTCGAGGCGTCGCCGCCGCCGCATGCGTACTCGTACGAGTCGCCCGAGCTGTACGGCTACGAACCGCGCTACCGCCGCTACCGCGACCGCGAAGTGCTGTTTCCGATCAACACGCTGGTCGGCGTCGGCATCGGGGCCGCGTTCGACCATCACCACCACCACGGCCATCGCCGGCACCATCACCATCGCGGCGCCTGGCTCGGTGGCGGCATCGGGCTCCTGCTCGATCTCAATCGTCTGTGGCGCTGAGCCCCGCGATCAGTTCGCGGCCTTCGCCACCAGCACGACTTCGACCAGGTCGATGAGCAGGTTGGCGCGCGCGCCGGGCGCCAGGTCGGCGACGACGGTGAGGCGCAGCTGTTTTTCCTTCGTCACGTGCCGCAGGCTGCTGGTGCGGAACGCCAGCGTCTGCAGGTTGATCCCGCTCGGTTCGAGTTCGACCGCGGTGTCGAAGCGTTCGTCGACCGGGTGGTAGATCGACGAACGCAGCACGCTGTCGCCGTCGATGCGGCTGGCGCGCGCCAGCAAGCGCACGCGCAGTTCGAGCACGTCGGTGGCGGCGGTGACCGGCAGGTCGAAGCGCACGTTGATCGCCGCGATCTCGCGGCCGTCGATCGTCGTCGTCGTCAGCGCGTATTCCTGGCCGTCCTCGGCGGTGAGCTGGCTGCGCGCGCCGAACACGCTGCTCGCGGACGCGATCTGCACCTGGGCTTGTCCGACGTCGAGCTGCGTCGGTGCGGCGGCAGTCGGGGCCGCCGGCATCGTGGGCAACAGATCCAGTCCGTTGAGCGTCCAGCGTTCGTCGGGCCACGCTGCCGTGGGCGTGCCGCCGGCGATCGGCATCGACGCGAGGCGGAAGGCGGAACGGCCGGCGCCGGGTTCGGACAAGCCGAACCAGACCTGGTCGGCAGCGGGGGCGACGCGCGGGGTGTCGACTTCGCCGGCCGGTGCCAGCAGCACGGTCACGGCGCCGGTGCTGAGTTCGGCGCGTGCCAGCACCGAGGTGCCGGGCGCGAGGCGCCGCACGAACACCACCGCAGCCCCGTCCGGAGTGAAGGCGGGCGAGCGATCGCCAAAGCCGGCGCCGATCGCGGCACCGCCGTCGGTCAGCGGCAGGAGTGCCGCCGCGTTGCCCGTCGTCTGCCACAGTGTGCGGCGACCGCTCGCATCGGCGCGACTCCACACGATGCGGTCGCTGCCGCGGTGCCAGTCCGCTTCGCCGTCGGCGCCGCCGGTCAACGGCGCCGCGAACGCGACCGGAGTGCCGCCATCCGCGGCCATCTGCCACAACGCTGCCGTTCCCGAGCGGTCGCTGGTGAACAGGATCAGGCTGCCGTCCGGCGACCAGCACGGCTCGTCGTCGAGCCCGGTGTTCTGCGTCAGCCGCACTTCGCCGCGCGAGCCATCGAGCGTCGACACGAAGATCTCGCGGCTGCCCGGGTCGTCCGGGTCGCGTTCGCGCGCGAACACCACGGTGTTGCCGTCGGGGTGCAGCCGCGCGTGGCGTTCCTGGCCGCTGCGCTCGCCGACCCGGCGCGTGCCGAGGTTGCGTTCGTCGCGCAGCGCGATCTCGGCGAACTGGAACGGTTGGTCGACGCGGGCGCGGCAGGCGAGCAGCTGCGGCGGCACTTCGGCGCCACCGATCGGGTTGCTGCCGGTGCCGCCACCACAGGCCGCGACGAGGCCGGCGATCGGGAGGGTGAGGAACGGGCGGCCGCGCATGTACGCATGGTGGCGGCGCGGTGCGATGGCGGCAATCCCTGGCGTTGCTGCGTTCCACGTTCGTGCGCGCGGCGGCATTTCGCGCATTGGTGCAAGGCGAATCGCCGGGTATGACGCGACGGTGCTCGTCTCCGAGTTCGACTTCGTGCTGCCGCCCGAGCGCATCGCCACTGCCGCGGCGGAGCCGCGCGACCACGCCCGCTTGCTGGTGCACGACCGGCGCCATGGGACGCAGGAACACGTGCAGGTGAAGGACCTCGGCCGGTTCCTGCGCGCCGGCGATCTGCTCGTGCTCAACGACACGCGCGTGCTGCCGTGGCGGTTGCGCGGGCGGCGCGCGACCGGCGGTGGCGTCGAGTGCTTGCTGGTGCGGCTCGATGGCGACGTCGGCGAAGCGTTCGTGAAGCCGAGCAAGAAGCTGCGCGTGGGCGACGTGGTGCCGATGGAAGGCGGCGCGATCGGACTCGCGCTGCGCGAATCGCTCGGCGGCGGCCGGTGGTCGGTGGCGCTTCTGGCCCGCGAAGGGACGGTGGCGCAGGCGCTGGAACGGTGCGGGCGCGCGCCGCTGCCGCCGTACATCGACCGCGACGGCGACGAAGACGTCCACAAGGACCGCGCCCGCTACCAGACGGTGTTCGCGCGCACGCCCGGGGCGATCGCGGCACCCACGGCGGGGCTGCACTTCACGCCGGAGTTGCTCGCGGCACTGCAGGCAGGCGGCGTCGAGTTGGCGTGGGTCACGCTGCACGTCGGCGAGGGAACGTTCGCCCCGCTGCGGGCAACCGTGGTCGAAGAGCATCGCATGCATGCCGAACGCTACGAACGGCCGGCGGCGACGGCTGCGGCGGTCGCGTCGACCAAGGCACGCGGCGGGCGGGTGGTGGCGGTCGGCACGACCAGTTGCCGCACGCTGGAGACCTGCGCCGCCGACGACGGCACGATCCGGGCCGGCAGCGGCGCGTCGGACCTGTTCCTGTATCCGGGTCGCCGCTTTCGCGTGGTCGATGCGCTGCTGACCAACTTCCATCTGCCGCAGTCGACGTTGCTGATGCTGGTCGCTGCGTTCGCGGGCCGCGAACCGATCCTCGCCGTCTACCGCGATGCGATCGAGCGCGGCTACCGGTTCTATTCGTTCGGCGACGCGATGCTGATCACGTGAGGCCGGGTCCGCCGTTCACAGCATGCGCCGCAACGCCACCGCCGCCGCGCGCGGATCGTCCGCCTGCAGGATCGCACTGCTGACCGCGATGCGGTCGACGCCCAGCACGCGCAGCGGCACCAGGTTCGCCGTCGTGATGCCGCCGATGGCGAACAGCGGCAACCGCACCTTGGCGGCCCGCTCGACCGCCGCTTCGACTTCGGCCGCGGTCTTGCCGGTCGTGTAGCCCTTCGTCGCCGTCGGGAAGCACGGTCCGAAGCCGACGTAGTCGGCGCCGGCCGCGGCCGCCGCGGTGATCTGCTCCGGCGGGTGGGTGCTGACCCCGATCCACTCGTTGACCACCAGTTTGCGCGCGACCTCGGCCGGCATGTCGGTCTGGCCGACATGGACGCCCGCGACGTGGCTGCGCTTGGCCAGCATCACGTCGTCGTTGACGACCAGCGGCACGTTGCGGCTGCGGCAGAGTTCGCGGCAACGCCGGAATCCGTCGAGGTCCTCGACCTTGCTGCGCCATTGCACGAGATCGACGCCGCCATCGAGGGCGGCCGTCAAGGTGGTGAACGGGTCCTGCCGGCAGGCTGTCGGGGTGAACAGCAGGTAGAGGCGGCCGAGGGAGGGCATCGGGGCGAACACGCTACCCGATGAAGGGGCGGACAGCGCCATGTGGTCGTCGATGCACCGTCGCCGTAGGCTGCCCGGGTGTTCGCGGCCTCGTTGCTCCTGAACCTGCTCGCCTTCCTCGTCGGCCAAGGTGCGGCACTGTTCTATCTGCGCAGCGGCCGCACCTGGTTGGGTCTCGCCGGTGTCGTGGCGACCTGGCTGCTGCTCGATGCCTGGCTCGTCGCGCGGTTCGTCTACGCGGCGTCTCCCGAGGAGTTGCGTTTGCTCGCCGCGTCACTGCAGCTGGTGTCGGCCCTGATCGTCGGCGCCTTGGCGTTCGCGCTGTGGCGGCGGCGCTGGTCTGCCGCCGCCGGCCAACGCACGGAGCGCTTCGCTGTGGGCATGGCGCAGTACCTGCGCGGCGACTATCCGGCGGCGCGCGCGACCTTCACCCGGCTCGTGCGCACCGATCCGTGGGACACGGCGGCCTGGATCGCGCTCGGCGACGTGCTCGGCCATTCCGGCCAGGGCAAGCGCGCGCGCGGTTGCTATCGCCGGGCGCGCGCCGTCGACACGCAACGGGCGTTCAGCGACGTTTTGCAGCACTGCCGCGATCGTCGCGCGTCTTAGTCGGCGAGCGCATGGCGGTGCCCTTGACCTGGAACGCGAAGCCCGGCGCCTGACCCGCCAGCAGTTCGAACTCGCCCGGTTCGCAGCGGCCACCGTGCATCGGTTCGATCGTCCACTTGCCGACCGGCAGCGCTTCGAGCAGCAGGATGCCGTTGCTGTCGAGCAGCAACTCGAAGCAGGTGCCTTCCTGGTCGCCCTCGACGATCTGCCGCAGCCGCACCATGCGGTTGGCGTAGGCCCCGGTGGGGGTCGAACACGTCAGCTGGATGGGTGCCGTGACGAACGCGGTGTCGATGCGCAACGGGCTCAGGGTCGAGCCGGCGCGCACGATGCGTCGTTCGAGGAACTGCAAGCGACCGAGCACCGGCAGGTCGAAGCGCAGTTCATACTCGGACCCTTCGCGCAGATCGCGGAAGCGGAAGTCGCCGTAGGCGTCGGTCTCGCAGCGCGCGAGCCACCCCGTCGTCTCCATCGGGCCGAGCCCGTGCGACGAGTCGTCGCCGGTGATGCGTTGCATGTCGGCGCGCTGCGCGTTGCGTTGCCGCATCGCCGGCGACTCGAGTTCGCGCAGCCGCACCAAGGCGCCAGCGACCGCGCCACCGTTCTGTTTCAGCACGCCGGTGATGCTGGCGGCGGCGAAGTGGCCCGGCTGCAGCGCCAACGTCACGTGCAGTTCCTGTCCCGCGTCGATCTGCACCGGCAGGATGGGGGCGCCCATCGGGTTGCGGCGCGCGCCGTTCGCCGACGGCAACATCGGCAGCTCCGGCTCGAGTTCCCAGTTGCCGGCGATCAGGTCGCGCAGTGCAAACGTGCCGCCGTCGCCGGTGACCGCCAGGCGTTCGTCGAGAAAGCCGCTGCCCGCTTCGGTATGGCCATCGGGCGGCCGCTGCCGCGCGCGCACGCGCAGCCCACGCGGGGCCGGCCGCATCTCCACCGTCAGCGTGCCGTGGATGTCGCCGCCGCCGCGCAGCACGATCTCGTGGGTGCTGCCCGCGTTGCCGAACACCTTGCCGCCGGTGCTCGGCGCGTAGTCGCGATGCGACGCGCGGAACGAGAAGAACGTGGGCCAAACCGGCACCAACAGTTCGCCGCGTTCGTCGGTGAGCCCCAACGTGACGCGGTCGTTGGCGAGCGCGTTCCAGGTCGAGCCGGGACACACCAGGTCGGGATTCTCGTGCACCTGCACGCGCACCATGGCACCGGCGATCGGTTGCCGATCGAGCCCGATCGTGCGCACCGTCATGCGTTGCAGAGACAGCAGCTTCAGCACCGTTGAGGTGCCGGGCTTCACCTCGGCGAGCGCGGGTGCATGGCCAGGCACGCTGGCGACGACGACCACCGGAAACTGGGTCTTGCCGACGTAGCGCCCGGGACGTTCCTCGTGCGGTTGCCAGGTCAGCGGCAGCCGGCGGTCGGTGGCGCGGAACAGCTGCGCATCTGCGTAGGTGCGCACCGTGCCCTTCGACAGCGCGTGGCCGCGTTCGTCTTCCAGGACGATGATCAGTTCCTTGGGGCGCGCCACCACGATCTGGTTGCCATCTCGCTCGGCCTTCGGCGGCAGTCGCAGTTCGAACCAGGGGCCGCCACCGGGCAGCGACATCATCATGGAACGCGAGTCGAGGTCCGGCACGTAGTCCCGGATCCAGCCGTCGCGGTCGGTGCGCACCGGGGCGCTGCCAAAGCCACCGCTGCTGTGCACGAACGCGACGTTGGCGAAGGCCCAGGGCTTCTTCTCGTCGTCGACGAAGCGCAGATGGACGAAGTCGGACTGTCGCATCGACACGGTGCCGATGTCGGTCGTGCGCCCCGCGGCCACGAGCACGCCCGAACTGCGCCCGCTGCTTTGGCTGTCGCCGAGGAACACGTCGTGGTTGCCGGGCCGCACGCCGTCGATGCGGAACCGGCCGGTCTTGTCGACCGCACCCTTGGGGAACGGCAGGAAGCGGTCGCGGTAGACGACCCAATCGGGCACCGGCCCGCCGCGCATCGTACCGGGAGTGCGAAAGAACTCGGCGCCTTCGAGGCGCGAGGTGGACACGTCGGCAAAGCCGGCCTTGCCGTCGAGCAGCGGATCGTCGACCGCGCGCGCGACCAGCTCGTTCCCGTGGTAGGCATCGACGCGCCCGACGATGCTGCCGCGTTGGTCGAGGAAAACGTCGCCGAGATCGAGTTCCTGGCCGGCGCGCGGCAACTTCGCGATCTTCTGGAAGTCGAGCCACTCGGTGTCGTGGCCGATCAGGAAGAACAACTCGGCGCCGCCGGGCACGAACCGGAACGCGAACCGGCCATCCTTGTCGGTGCGGGTGCGCGGCTCGTCGCGCTGCGGCGTGCGATTGCCAGCGTCGGTCTCGATCGGCACCACGCTGTCGAGCCAGCTGCGCGTGACCCGGACTTCGACGTTGGCGGGATGCAGCCACGGTTGCTGCCGCACGGTCAGCCGGCCGCGCAGGACGACGGCCCGGCTGGGGTCCGTCTCGTCGGTGGCCGGAACCGGTTCGTCGGCGGTGAGCGCATCGGCCCACCATTGCCGTTCCTGGCTGCTGGTTCGTTCTTCTTTCGGGACGGTCGGCGCGGGCTCGGCGACGCTCGGCGTCGTCGTCGGCGTGGCCGGGTTGGGACCGGCGACGGTCGCTGGATCTGATCCTAGTTCGGGGTCGGCCGGGTTCCACACGGCCCATGCGACGGCGAGAACTGCGACGATCACGAGGGCCGACGCGATCCGGAGCATGGGGCGGGATGCTAGCACGGCGTTTTCTCGGCGTAGCGGTGTGGCGGGAAGCGCGGGTGACGTTGCTGGGACACACCTGCCACACGGCGGGTGCCTGCGACATGAACCCGTACCTTCCACCGACGCTCATGCGAACCCTCGCCTTCCTGGGCTTTGCCACTTCTTTGGTAGCCCAAGCGCTGCCGCCGCAGCCCGTCCCGCCCCAGAATCCGATCACCCCGCAGAAGACGATCCTCGGCAAGCTGCTGTTCTGGGAAGAGCAGATGTCGACCAACAACCGGGTTGCGTGTGGCACCTGCCACACCTTTGGCAACGGCGGCGGCGACCTGCGTCGCACCGTGCACCCCGGCAACGATGGCGTGACGCCGTCGGCCGACGACAGCTTCGGTTCGCCCGGCCTGATCCGCAGTGATACCGGCAACCTCTACCTGCCGGACGCCAGGTTCGGTCTCGCGCGCCAGGTCACCAAGCGCGCCTCGCCGAGCTTCTTGACCGCCGCCTGGTTCCCCGAGTTGTTCTGGGACGGTCGCGCTCGCGGCAACTTCGTCGATCCCGTCACCAATGCCACGCTGATCCCCGTCGGTGGCGCGCTCGAGAACCAGGCGCTCGCTCCGTTGCTCGCCGCGGACGAGATGGCGCACGACGCGCGCACCTTCGCCAACGTCACCCAGAAGCTGCTCTCGGCGAAGCCGATGGCGCTGGCCACCAACCTGCCGGTGGACATGGCAGCGGCGATCGCGGGCGGGGTGACCTACCCGCAACTGTTCCAGGCGGCGTTCGGGTCGCCGGAGATCACCGCGACCCGCATCGCGTACGCGCTCGCGACCTACCAACGTACGCTGGTGCCGAACCAGACGCCGTACGACCTGTTCATCGCCGGCAACAACGCTGCGCTCACCCCGCAGCAGGTGAACGGCCTCAACACGTTCATCGGGGCGGCCCGCTGCAACCTCTGCCACACTCCGGGTCTGTTCAGCGATCGCCAGTTCCGCAACCTCGGTCTGCAACCGATCGCGTTCGACAACGGCCGCCAATCGGTCACCGGGCTCGTTCAGGATGGCGGCAAGTTCAAGGTGCCGAGTCTGCGCAACGTCGGGCTGCGCACGAGCTTCATGCACAACGGCCAGTTCACCACCCTGGCGCAGGTGTTCACCTTCTACCTGAACGGTGGTGGTCCGAACCTGCAGAACAAGGACCCGCTGCTGCAGCCGTTGGGCGGACCGCCGCCGAACGGGGTGCCGCCGCAGAATGCGAACGACCTGATCAACTTCCTGCAGAACGGTCTCACCGATCCGCGCCTCGCGGCGGGTGTGGCGCCGTTCACCCGTCCGACCTTGCGCAGCCAGCTGCTGCCGGAAGGTGGTGCACTCTACGGCGCGGGCTCGGCCGGCACCGGGGCGCGCATTCCGCTGATGATGGCGGAAGTGCCCGCGAACCTCGGCAACGTCGACTTCAAGCTCGGCGTCAGCAATGCGCGCGGTGGAGCGGCGGCGACGTTCGTGCTGGCGCTGGCGCCGGCGGCCACGATGCTCGGCGGCGTCAACGTGAACGTCGGCTTCGGCGGCAGCCACGTGCTGGTGCCGACGGTGCTGAGCGGCAACGCGGGCGTCGCCGGTGCGGGCTACGGAACGATCAAGGTGCCGATGCCGACCGAGCCTGGTCTCGCCGGCCTCACGCTCTACGGCCAGTGGTTCGTCTACGACGCCGGTGTGCCGGCGGGACTGGCCACCAGCCGCGGCGGCGAGATCC
>SXGS01218821.1_pt1 | contig 10904 bp, 7 predicted proteins | sample 3174681 | NCBI WGS metagenome assembly SXGS01 (sample SAMN11356861, study PRJNA531348) | freshwater metagenome | isolation source: freshwater sample F1-80 | place: China: Fuxian Lake, Yuxi | collected 2017-12-25 | reverse complement strand
CCTGGGTGCCTGCGATGGCGATTTGACCGACTCTGCCTTTACCATCATTATACCCCTGATACCAACGGACGTGACCATATTCAAAAAAGAAGTTACCTCCTTCGAAGATTCCGTCTTTGGCTGCATGACTGCTCAGAGGAATGCGTCCGTTCGCAAGCCAATTATTTCCATCACTCTGAAGATTATCCATGAAGATCGGGCCCTCCTGGTATTGACCATCCATCTTTTCTCGCAATATCCAATTCTCAGCATTCGGACAATTCGTATTGACCTTGTAGTTGTGCCCTCCCAAAAGTTCCCGAGAGTTGCTGAACAGCGTTTTGTACCCGATCAGGCCGTTCCGAACCGCACCCGCCAGGTCACTTCCATGAACCGAGCGGTGGAACTTGTCCGTCGGGCAGAATAACAGATTCTCGATCTTCTTATGTGAATTGGTATCCATCTTGAGCAGATAGTTTGGGAAAAAATTCTGCAGCATCGATCCTGAGACCCATTCAAAATCCATACTGTTTCTTATGTGGTCGACTCCCATGTTGGGGAAACTGCCGTCATTATCCACGGAATACAGCCGGATGGCGATGCCCCACTGACGCATATTACTCGCGCACATGATATTTCTTGCCTTCTTTTTTGCGTTGGACAGGGCGGGCAACAGCAAGCCGGCGAGAATGGCAATAATCGCGATCACCACCAGAAGTTCAATCAGTGTAAATGCCATCGCCGCCGAACGGCGCGGACGGAAGGTCGCAGGCTTAGTTGGGATCTTCATGAAATAGATGGGGGAAAAGCGGATGATGGTTTGTAGTCGAATCCACAGGTTCTGACAACTGCCTTTGTCCAGCAGAGCAGGGGAGTGACCGGTTTAGACGAATGGTTTCTGATGTGTCTGCCCTTTCGATGATCTTGGCAAACAGGCCCACGTTTCCATCAACCTTAAAACGGCAGTTGCCCCTGGCGAATCTTCCCAAGATCCTGGAGATAAAATCTTGCCAAATCACTCAACAGATCCATAAAGAATATGCCTCGCTCTTCGTCCAGCCTTTCTCATCCAGGCTTTTGCAAATCTCCGCGATCTTGAGCTGCCGTTACAAGGTTCAAAACCTCCACCTCAGGCCAGTATCCCTTTCACCACGTCACCATGCACATCCGTGAGTCGGTACTGCCGGCCCTGATAGCGGTGGGTCAACCGGGTGTGATCGATGCCGTTAAGATGCAGCATCGTGGCCTGCATGTCGTGAACGTGAACCGGGTTTTCGGTGATGTTCCAGCCGAATTCGTCGGTGCTCCCATAGACCGTGCCAGGCTTTATGCCGCCGCCCGCCAGCCACCAGCTGTAGGCCTTGCCGAAATGATCCCGCCCGATGGGCTTGTCGGGGTCGCTCCCCTGGCCGAAAGGCGTCCGGCCGAACTCGCTGGCCCAGACGACGAGGGTGTCGTCCAACATTCCCCGCTCCTTAAGGTCCTTGACCAAGGCCGCCGACGGCGCGTCCGTGTCGCGGCACTGATTCTCCAACTGTGTGTACAGGTTGGAATGTTGATCCCAGCCGGAATGCATCAACTGGACAAACCGGGTGCCCCGCTCCAAGAGGCGGCGGGCGATGAGGCAATTGCTCGCATAGGCGCCTTTCTTGAGCACGTCCGGTCCGTAGCGTTCGAGGATGGCCGGAGATTCCGCGGAAAAATCGATCAAGTCCGGCACGCTCGTCTGCATGCGATGGGCCATCTCGTACTGTGAAATCCGGGCGTCGATTTCCGGATCGCCATAATCGGCGAAGTGGGCGGCATTCATTTCGGCCAGATCGTCCAGCAACGCCCGGCGGGCGGCCGGACTGATGCCGGGTGGATTGGCCAGGTAAGGGACGGGATCGCCGGTATTCCGGAAGCGCACGCCCTGATAGCGGCTAGGGAGAAAGCCGCTGCCCCAGTAGTAGTCGAAGAACAATTGGCCGCAGGTCTTTCCCTGGTCGCTGGAGGTCATCACGACAAACGTCGGCAGGTTGTCGCTGATCCGCCCCAGGCCGTAGGAGAGCCAGGAGCCCATGCTGGGACGCCCCGGAATCTGGGCTCCGGTCAGCGCAAAGGTCACGCCGGGAGCGTGGTTGACCGCCTCCGTGTTCAGGGTGCGCACCAGGCAGATGTCATCCGCCAGGCTGCCGACGTTGGGCAGCATGGTGCTGAGCCGCATCCCACACTTGCCGTAATTCGTGAACGGCTTGATGGCCGGCGTGCAGGGCCATCGCTTGTAGCCGGAGGACATGGTCGAAAGCCGGGTGGAGCCGCGCACGGAGTCAGGAATGTCCTGGCCTCGCAGTTTCTCCAATATGGGCTTTTCATCAAACAGATCGACATGCGAGGGAGCGCCTCCCTGCCACAGCAGCACTACACGCTTCGCCTTCGGCGCGAAATGCGGCAGGCTCGGCCCGCCTCCCGCATCCGCCGCAAGCAGGGCGTCCTTTCCCAGCACCGACGCGAGCGCGGCGAGACCGATACCGCTGGCGGTGGCGCCAAAAAGCTGACGGCGGGTGACGCGGTCCCGGTTTTGAAATAGCAGGTCAAGGTTCATAGGAAACGGTTTCGTTGAGGGTCATCGGTTTGCTATTCCCGGGTCAGAGATTCATCGAGGTTCAGGATGGTCAGGCAGACGGCGGTGAAGGCGGCGTGCCGGGCGGCGTTCAGGGACTCGTCCCGCGGACTCACACCAACGCCCAGCAGGGCCTTCGCCGCAGGTTCGTCGTTCTGATAAAAAGGCAACTGCCGTTCGTAGGCGCGGCGCAGGCGGGCGAGATCCTTGTCCCCGGGATCCCGGCAGGCAATTCGACGGAAGGCCTGAGCGAGCTGCTTCTCAAGGGTCTGGCTTTCCTGCAAACAACGCTGGGCCAGAACCCGTGCCGCCTCGACCCAGGTTGGATCATTCAGAGTGGTGAGGGCGTGCAACGGGGTGCTCGTGGTGGTGGCGCGAACGCGGCACGCCTGCCGGACCGAGGCGTCAAACATGTTGGCCGGGCTGACGGTGCGTCGCCAGAAGGTGTAGAGGCTACGGCGATAAAGACCGGCTCCCGCGGACGCCGGATAGGTGAAGTCGCGTTCCTTCGTGATGGCGAGCGCCTCCCATACGTCGTTGGGTTGGTAGGGATACACCGGCGCGCCACCAATCTCTTTCACCAGGAGACCGGAGGCGGCCAGCGCCCAGTCCCGCAGGATCAGGGAAGGCATGCGGAAGCGGCTGGCGCGGGCGTACAGACGGTTTTCGGGATCGTGTTCGCGATGCCACGGGCCCATGCGGCTCGACTGGCGATAGGTGGCGCTGGTGACCAGCATGCGGTGCATCGTCTTCAGGCTCCAACCCCCCTCACGAAACTCAACGGCAAGCCAGTCCAGCAACTCGCCATGAATCGGATACTCGCTCTGCACGCCGAAATCCTCGGAGGTTTTCACGATGCCGGTGCCAAAGAAGTGCTGCCAGATGCGGTTGACCTGCACCCGCGCCGTCAGGGGGTGACCGGGGCTGATCAGCCATTGCGCCAGGCCGAGTCGATTCCGCGGAGCGTCCGGGGCCAGCGGCGGCAGGAAGGCCGGCGTCTCGAAAGTGACCTTCTCCATCGGACTGAGATACTGGCCCCGACTGAGGATGCTGGTTTCGCGGGGCTGCTCGTCGCTCATCACCATGACCTTGGGCACTTGATCCTTCTGATACTCATCCATCTGCTTTTTGAGCTTCTCGAACCGGTCCAGCGCCGGGATTCCGGAGGCCAGGGAGGCCCGCACTTTGGATTGAAAGAACTCCCGCAAGCCAGTCTCCAGCGCCTGCTTGTCTTCGGCGCTCCGGTCCCGCTCGGGTTTCCCAAGCAGGTCGACCAGCTTTTTCGGCAGATCCTTAAGATCGCCCGGTTTGCCCATGGCCAGGATCCCGGCCTTCCACCCGAGCAACGCCGCCTCCACCAAGGGCCGGGATTCGTCGTCCGCAGTCGTCACTTGCTGCCGCAGTTCGGCGATGCGCCTTTCGTTTTCCGGGGTGGGAAGTTCCAGAAAGGGGGCGTCGATCCGCATCCGTGCCGAGAACCGTTGTGGCGTCCCACGCTCCGGCACTCGATTGAAAGCGTCCATCAGCCGGTAATAGTCGCGCTGGGTGATGGGATCGTACTTGTGGTCGTGGCACTGGGCGCAGGCCACGGTGAGGCCCAGCCAGGTGGTCGCGGTCGTGTCGATCCGATCGAACAAATTGACAAATCGCTGTTCCTCCGCGATGGCGCCACCTTCGCCGTTCAGCAGGTGATTGCGATTGAAGGCGCTGGCGATCTTCTGATCGGTGGTCGCCGCCGGCAGAAGATCACCGGCCAGTTGCCAGAGGGTGAATTGATCGAAAGGCAGGTCTTCATTGAGCGCCCGCACCACCCAGTCCCGCCAGATCCATTGCCACGTGTCGCCATCCTGCTGGAAGCCGTTGCTGTCGGCGTACCGCGCCGCATCCAACCAGGGCAACGCCATCCGTTCGCCGTAATGCCGGCTCTCCAGGAGCCGGTCGACCTGTTTTTCGTAAGCCCCGGGATCGGCGTCCGCGGCGAAAGCGGCCACCTCTTCGGGGGAGGGGGGCAGCCCTGTCAGGTCGGCGGACAACCGTTTGATCAAGGTCTCTCGATCCGCCTCGGGCGAGGGGGAGACGTTGGCCGCCTCGAGCTTCGCGAGCACGAACCGGTCAATGGAGTTTTTCACCCAATCCACACTCTTCACTTCCGGCAGTTCGGGACGCTTCGGGGGGACAAATGTCCAGTGCGTCTCATAGGGGGCGCCCGCCGCAATCCAGCGCGCCAATAGCTGTTTCTGCGCGACAGACAATCGGCGATTGGAATCGGGCGGCGGCATCTGATCTTCGGGATCGTCGGTGTGGATCCGGCGGATCAATTCGCTGGCGGCGGCGTCGTTGGGGACGAACGCCTTGGCCCCGACCGCCGCCTCACGCAGGTCGAGCCGCAGGCCCGCCTTTCGCTGGTTGGCGTCCTGCCCGTGGCAGAAGTAGCAGTTCTCCGACAGGATGGGCCGGATATCCCGGTTGAATCGGATCTCTCCCGCGTCGGCCAACGCCGCTCCGTCCGGCAACAGTACGGCGAGGAAACCACCCAGGAACCGGTGGAGATTCTGCCTGTCGTGGACTGTTTTCATCGCGAGGTTGTACGGCTAATTCTTTGGCTCATTCCCGCACTTATGCAAGCCCTGGGAATGGCGGCGGGCTGCAATCAACCGTAAAACGGCAGTTGGGCATCGCATTCAATCGGAAATTCCACTTCGCCGGACCTCATCCACAGCCGCATTCGATTTGCCGCTGGGATTCCAGCCCGGCCAAGGCGCGGCTTGTGACGCACCGCGAGGACACAGAAGGGCGGGCCTTCTATGACTACGCGTTTGGCAAGCGGCCGGCGGAGGAACTGTACGCGACGGGCAGCGATCCGCATCAGGTGAAGAACCTCGCGGCCGACTCCAGGTTCTCGGATGTGCGGGCGAGGCTGCTGAGGTGCGTGGTGGGGATGCGGTTCGCGCTGCGTTTCATGAGCTTTGCTCCAGTCACTTCCCGGGAATGCGGTTCAACGTGTAACACGCCAGCGCGTGGTCAAGCTTCTCGCCATGGGCGGAGCGCACTCCGTCCGCGTGCAACTCGTGGACGAACAACTCGCGCAGGCCGTCGGCCTTGAGGAGCACGCTGCGACGGTCCTCGCCGACGGTCGCGCTGAGGATCATCACGGGCTGAGTTTCGATTTCGTCACTCCCGTAGGCCGACGAGTAGAGGTAGGTGTAGCGGCTCATCTTGTAGGACGCCGGATGGGCCGCGGTCTTGGCATCGACGGGCAGCGTGAAGGTGAGTTCAAAACCATCGGGGCGCGCGCGCATCTCGTGGATGGAAAACGGTGTGGTGCCGTTCCACTTCACGCGCTGGAGCCCGTAGGATTTCGTGCCGAGCGAAGTCCAGCCGCGGCTGCTCATTCCGACCATCAGGCTGCCGTCGGGCGCGAATTGCAGCCGCACCAACCCTGCCGCGAATCCGCCCAAGAACGGAAACGCCGCGCCCTGATACTCGCCGCCCACTTTTTCGAGGAACACGCGGCTGATCTTGGCGTCGGTGAATTCGGCGACGAACATTTGCCCATCGAACGGTCCGAACTTTCCGGCCGCGTGGCAAGTGACGAGGTCGGTGCCGCTTCGTCCCAGCTTCGTGTAGGGCAGCCACACGGCGGGCGGGCGCATCTGCGGTACCGCGCGCACCGCCTCCGGGTAAGGGACCTTGTTCGGCAGCTTTGCAGCCAGTTTCAACGGCGAGCCAGGCAGGTTCTGTGAACCGATGCCTTCCTGGTTCAAAAAGAACACGCCCTCGCGAAGGTGGTAAATCGGTGTCGTCATGATCCACGTACCCTGCTGATCCACGCAAAACATGTCGCCCGCCAGATTCGCGCCGAGGCCGCACGGTGAGCGCATGCCCGCGGCCATCGGCTTGAAGTCACCGGTGGGCATGAGGATGCCGCCCCAACCGCGCCAGCCGGTCTTGTTGTCCGCGTGGTCCCCCATGTCGAGGTTGAGCGTCACCCAGAGGTTGCCGCGCCCGTCGCGTTTCGGTCCGTAGGTGTAGGCATGATAGGCGCCCGAAACATTCCACCCACGACCCGCCGTGAGGTATTCGTCGGCCACGCCGTCGCGGTCGGTGTCGCGGAGGCGCGTGACCTCGGCGCGTTGGGCGACGAGCAGGCTGTCGTTGTCGCGCAACAAGCCAAGCGGTTCGTGCAGACCGGCGGCAAACTGTTTGTAAGTGACTTTCGCCGGAACATCGTCGAACACGCCATCCAGCAGCCATACCTCACCCTTGCGCACGGCGACGGCGAGCTTGCCCTCCGCGGTCCAATCCATGCCGCTGACTTCGAGCGCGAGTCCATCGCCCGGTTTCCAATCCGCGCTGCGCGAGGCAGAGGGGGAGTTGGCGGTGAGGATGTTGAGAATTTCGTAAGCGGAATCTGCCGCAAAGGCTCGCGTGGCAAGGAGTCCGGCGATGGCAAACAATTGGAAGTTCATTTCCAGGTGTAGAGGAAGCTGCTCTGGCCGGGCCTGGCGGACTCGACTTTCACCGTCACGCCTTCGGGATGCGCAACGGAAAGATTCTTCAATTTCGCCGCGTCCCATTTGATGGTACGGCGCAGGCCAGGCGCCTCCGGCTCGAATCGTTCCTCCACGCGGACCCCATCCGTGGAGAAAAGGAACGTCGGCACGCGCTTCTTATCGAGCCGGTAGCCTTCAAAACGCACTAGAGGATCGCCGGGTGCCCCAACCGGCCATTTCACGACGGCCTCGCCAAGCGGCTGTTCAAAAGGCGCAAAACGCGCGAACCATGTCGTGTAGGCGTCAAAGAACTTCCCGCGCCACGCGAGTGCCGGCCGCGCTTTCAGTCCGTCATAGGCGACATGGACACCCTCGGGGAAGCCGACGAGAATCGTGTGTGTCCCGACGCCCTCCATGAACGTGCGCTGCACGATCGGGTGTTCCTTCGGGACGAGCTCGAACCGCCCTCTCGCCCCGTCGGGATAACCTTCAGGTTCGCCCTTGGCCGCCTTCGCGAACGCGTAGATGGCGGCAATCTGCCTGTCGGTGACGCCGCCGAGGATTTCTGTGTTCGCCGCCTTGCCCTCGGGCCAGAACGACGGCATGAGCGTGCCCGCGCGATACGCCGCCGGGTTCACCAGATAGTCCCGCAGCCAGGTCGGCTCGATGCGCTGGTGGAGATGACTCAAGTCGAGCCCCTGGATGCCGAGCGAAGGCCGCTCGCCCCAGCGATGACACGTGATGCAACTCAGCCCGCCCGCGGCGCCGAGCAACTTGCGTCCGGCCTCGACGTCGCCATCAGGCAACGGATTCTTCGTCTTCATGTCCACCTTCGCGAGTAACGCGGGGAGATTCGTCGTCGCCGCGCCGTAGAGCGGCATCTGCGTCTTGAGGTAAGGCCGTACGCGCGCTTCGCCGGTGAGCACCTTCGGCAGCCAAGAGGGTCGCAGCTTGTGCCCGACCCCAGTCAGCGGAGGCGGATAACGGCCCGTGTCACCGAGATTGTGGTCGCCTTGGAAATACGCCTTGCGCGCCGGGTCCGGGCCGCCGCGCCCATCGCGGTCGTGGCAGGCGACGCAGTTGAAGGCGTCGAGTGTGAGCGCCGCGACCTGCTTGGGAGTCGACGGTTGATCGCGCTGCGCGAGAAACATTTTCAACGCGGTCTGCTGGGGTGCGGAGAGTTCGTAGCGGGGCACGCCGGCTTTCGGGGAATTCTCCAGGCAACCGCCGCTCGCGGAATGGAGCGGCACCGTCTTCGAGGCGACATCTTTCGGCAAGTCGTTGTGACACGCCGCGCAACGGGCCGTGGCGACGAGACCGCGTCCCTTGGCAACGAGCGTCGGATCCACTTTGAGGGCCTGCAAACCTGGCGCGTTCAAGGCGTAGCTCTCCGTGAAGTTGAGCAGGTAGGCCGCGAGGTCGGAGACGTCCTCCTCGGCCAGCGCGAAGCGCGGCATGCGTCCGTCCGGGCGCACGTTCACTGGATCACGCAGGAACTCCGTCAGGGAAGTGAGCGAGTATTTCTCCTGCAGTTTCGCAAGGGCTACCGAGCGGTGCGTGAACTCCTTCGCCGCCGGCTTTCCCTCGGCCGGCTGAAACGTCGCATCCGGCGCATGGCACGCGGCGCAGCCAATGGTGTGGAACAGCTCGCGCCCGCGCTCGGCATTAACCACTGAGTTGATCTTCTTGCCGATGGCGGCCTTGCGCCACGAGCCGAGGTATTGCGCCACCGCCTCGGCCGCCTGCGGGTCGTTCGCGGGCAGTAGATGCGGCATGGTTGTGCCCGCGCGCGCCGCCGAAGGATCCGCAACGAAATGCTTCAACCAATCCGGCTGCACGCGGGTCGAGACATCGCCCAGGACCGGCCCGCGGCGCTCGGGAATGCCGGTGTCGCCGCCATGGCAGTTGGCACAGCCCAGTTCGTTGTAGAGCAAACGGCCGCCTTCGGCCGTCGGGCGCGCCGAGTGAAAACGGTCAAACGCCACCACGAGCGGCTCGGCGTGAACAGAAATGAGAATCCTTGCCAGCGCCAACGGCCAGATCAGAAGGCGCTTCATCAAGCTGTTTCCCTCAGACACTTCTCCACGTAGACGCGCGACTTGTTGATGGCGGCGGTGATCTCCGGAACCGTCGGCAGGATGGGGATGCCGCGCGGGGTCGGGTGCATGAAGATTTCCACGTAGCCGCCGTAGCGGATGTCGCGCAACGCCTTGACGATGGGCCGGTAGTCGAGTTCGCCGTAGCCGGGCATCTGCTTCATCTCTATCTCCTTGGGCACCTTGGCGCGGATGCCCTCGGAGTGCTCCTGGAAGTAGATGAACGGAATGTGCGCGTTGCCTAGATCGCGCAGCAGCGCGGGAATCTGGTCGGCCCAACGGTGCAGGTGATGGAACGCGAACGCCACGCCCAGGTGCTTCGAGCGGTTGAGCTCGGCGAAGTAGCGCAGCGAGTCGGGGTGGTAGAGCAGTTGCTTGTCGTGGTTCTCGATGGCGATCACGACGTTGTTCTCCTCGGCCTTCGCGACGTGCGGCTTCATCAGCTCAAGAAACTCCTGGATGCCGGCCTTCGCCGCCGCACCCGAGGGCTCCTTCGGTCCCTTGCTGCCGGTGACAATAATCCCGCCGCCGAACTTTTTCATCCAAACCATCTCCTCGCCGAGGCCCGTCGGACCGAGTGGATAGCGCGTGCTGACCGCCATCCTCACCTTGTGCTTCTGGAGCAGCGCGGCAAAGGCGTCGTCGCCCATCTCGGCGATTTGCTCGCGCTGGTTGCCATGAACCTTGCACCAGATGTCAATGGCCTCGCTGCCCGTCTTGGCGACTTCGGGCAGGATGTCTGCGAGAGGCATCTCGCCATACATCGCGGAGTTGAGGAGATAACGGAGGCGAAAGGGCGCGGACGCGGCAAGAGCCGGCAAGGCAGATGCCGCCGAAGCCGCAGCGGCCGAATGGAGAAACCGACGGCGGGAGAGGCTCATGCGTGGGCGGGTTCGGGCTGCTTCAAGGGGGCGGCGGCGGCTGATTGTTTATCCCTTGCGGTCTCCAGCATTTTGATCCAGGGGCCGACATAATGACCATGGTCGTGGTAGGTGCGGCCGCTGACCATGTGGCGGTCGATCACGCACGGTTCATTGACATAAATGCCACCGCAAACTTCGAGATCGAACTTGCACTTCGCCACCGTGGCCATACGCAGTCCTTTCACGATGCCGGCTCTCGCGGGGATCTCGACGCCGTGGCAGACGCTCGCCATCGGACGCTTGTTTTCCCAGAACCAGCGCGTCAGGCGCAGCAACGCCTCGTCCTCCCGGATGTATTCCGGCGCGCGCCCGCCGCTGAAGAAAATGCCCGCGTAGTCCTCCGGCTGGATGTCTTTGAAAGCGACCTCGGCCTCGATGCTGTATCCTTCCCACTCCTTGGTGATCGTCCAGCCGGGCTTCACTTCGTGCAGCACCATTTGGTAACGACGTTTCTCCGGCGCGGCGACCACCGGCTGGAAACCGGCTTCGATCAGTCGGTAGTAGGGATAAAGCGTGTCAACGGTTTCAGAAGCGTCGCCGATGATGACGAGAACTTTGGGCTGATTCATGCCCTCCAATATGCCCACCCGGATGCTCGCGTCACCACTTTTGTTCTACCCCCAGCTCGGCCCAGTGCATCCACAAGTTGTCGGTGAACTTGGCTGGCAGCCCGGAGCGCGGTTGTGTGCGAAGCACCAGCCGCAGCAGGTTTGGCGTGATAGCGAGCCTGAGATGCTGCTGCGACTGGCTTTCAGCACAGTCGCGCTCGTGTGCTTGGCAGGTACACGGTCCATGCAAGGTGAGAGTCCTT
>SXGS01449440.1_pt1 | contig 10909 bp, 9 predicted proteins | sample 3174681 | NCBI WGS metagenome assembly SXGS01 (sample SAMN11356861, study PRJNA531348) | freshwater metagenome | isolation source: freshwater sample F1-80 | place: China: Fuxian Lake, Yuxi | collected 2017-12-25 | reverse complement strand
TGTTGTGGTACTCCAGCGCAATGATGTCGACCGTAAAATCAGCATGCTCTTGTAAATAAGCACGGATTTGTCGCGAAGATGCTGGATATTGAAAAGTACCAAGATGTCGTTGCATAGTCATCCTTGAAAAACAATCTGAACAAAAGCCCCTGCACAGTCAGGGGCTCGCGATTCGATGACCGAGGTTGCGCAGTGATTAGGTCAGCGAGAAGTCGATGTCATACAAATCTGCGGCTTCTTGTAAAAAGGTCGATGAGTCCTGATTGAGTGGATCGGTCAGGGAATCAATCTTGGTATTGACTGTCACTTCAGTCACACTGGCCAAATAGGCGGCAGTGCGAACTTTGGTGATGGGGTAAGCCAAGCCTAAGCTACAGATAATCATCACATAGTTCGTCGCCAGTAACACACAGTAATCACCGATTTGGGTGGTCGATTTAAATGTGGCGAGGTCCTCGAATTCTGTGCTTTCAAATAAATGATTGCGAATAATGCTGCGGTAAATGGCTTGGCTCAGGGCAATAATCAACACATAACCGAAGATATACACTGAGGTTGCAAGAATGCCAGAGAGGATGCTGCCAATGGAATACTCTCCGGTATCTGAGCTTAGACCGGCGCTAATTTGGGTGTCACCAAAGCTCATGTTTAACCCAAAAATTAGACTGAAAATCCCGAGAGTCACCATTAACACGATGATGGCCCCAAGGCTTGCGAAAAAAGCTTTGACACATGCTTCGTAGTAAGTGCCAGTTGTGATGCGCGTTGTCAGTTTTTGACCGCCATAACTGACGTTTTCATAGATGAATTTATCCATGCGTTTAAGTACGTAAGGCATTAATAAATAGAGGGTAAATACGGCTAAAATGGGGAAGAAAATGAAGTTTAAAAATGCACCGCCATAACTGCCATGAAACCCAAAACGCACATTCCGATAGGCAGTCATCCGCAGGTTGAATTTAATCCCCTGGATCAGTAACCACGGCATCACAAAAATAGCTGCGATGGCAAACACCAAGCCAAACAATGGCGAAAAGTGGCTGCTCACTGAAAAAATGGCAATGACGGCAAAAGCCAGCAGTCGACCTTTTAATATTTGGATCGGTGTCGCCAAGTAGCGAAACGCATGACCATCCACTTTAGTGTGGCCAAAAAAGTATTGTTGGGTGCGAACTTTCGCCCACGCGCTGTAAATGCCAAGGGTGATGATGGTCAGTAAAATATTGACGATCCAAATCCCAAAAAACTCACCGACTTTGCCGCTAAACACCACGTTGCTCTGGCGATACGAGGGAATTTGGGCTTCGCTAAACGCCAAAGGTGAAGTTTCAAGTGATGCAGAAACGGGCGGCAATCCCTGCTCTGATGTTGTTGACATGACATTTCCTTGTTTTAATTTTGAGCATCTAGTAAATCAATTGTAATTATTGATGTCAATATTTAATCAATCCTAGAATAACAGGGTCATCATCACCAGCGCTGCATTTCATAAAGCCTTGATATACAACGCTCAAACGCAAAGCTGAGTTGACTCGCTTGGTACAATTCGAGGAGGGCAACTTCACAAGAAAGTATTAACAAACAGCGCTGTTCATAGCACTCATCGACCAGAGCAATAAAGCGGCGGGCTTCGTTATCGAGTTGACTGACGAACACGGAAGAATGCTCTCGTTGGTAGTTTTCTTCAACACCATGCAAAATTGCGGTGGCGCTTTGCGCCGTAAATTGAGGAACTTGCCACACGGCTATCGCTTGGTAGGTGTTGGCGAGCGCCATGTAATCGAGCTGACTGCGTGGACTGCTACATAGCGCCATAAAATCAAAAGCAATCACCTGCTCATTGCGCCATAAGTAGCGCACTGGACGATTCAGTAACGACATGACGTTGTGATCAGCGAAGTCTGGGTTGACAGCGCCATAGCGCTGCTCTGCGGTGTTTTTTAACCAATCGCCTGTTGGCATCACTTGTAAAAAGGGCATCGCGCTTGCGTGAAGACGCCGATAATCCAGGCCATTATCAAGGCTGTGCACCTCGCAGTGCTGCTGCAGCAGTGTGATGGTGGGTAAAAAACGACTGCGCTGCAATCCGTCACGATAAAGTTCAGTGGGGTGGGCATTTGAGGTCGTGACTAACACCACACCTTCGGCGAATAAATAACGCCATAAAGTGCCCAGCAACATGGCATCGCCGATATCGTTCACGAAAAACTCGTCGAAACAAAGCAGCTGATACTGAGTAGCCCAGCGTTTCGCAATGACCAACAGTGGGTCACTGGTGCCCGTGAGCGCATGCAGTTCTTGGTGAACGCGCTGCATAAAGTGATGAAAATGCATGCGAATTTTTTGTTCGCTGGCCACATTCGCAAAGAATAAATCCATCAGCATGGTTTTGCCACGCCCGACGGGCCCAAACAGATACAGCCCTTGCAAATCGGGGGTTGCCGAGCCAGCAGCGCGCGTTGCCAAGCCTTCTGACAACGTCGCTAATTTGCAGAGCAACTGCCACTGGTGCTCGTCGTAGCGCAAATCTCCGTCAGCGATTAGCCTTCGGTACTGCTGTAACATCGTCTCGCCCTGCTTGCTAATTATTGTGAGGGCCCTGTGCCAAGATGCCGCTCCAACCATTGTTGGACTTCGTGATACCAATAAATAGAGTTATTGGGTTTTAAAATCCAATGATTTTCATCGGGAAAGTACACTAAACGTGATTCAATGCCCTTGCCTTTGAGTACCCCATACATGGCGAGGCCTTGAGTGACAGGCACCCGATAATCTTGCTCGCCGTGGGTGATCAGCATCGGCACTTTGAAATTCTCGGCATACATGGATGGGCTTGCCTTCAACACGTTTTCTTTGTTTTGCCAAGGTGAGCCATTGTAAGCATGCACGCGCATATAGGTTGAATCTGAGGCAAATTGCGCCATCAAATCGTACACACCCGCATGATTAATCAAAGTTTTGTACTTGGTGCTATGTCCGGCAATCCAACTGACCAGATAACCGCCGTAGCTGCCTCCTGCCGCGGCCACGCGCCCTTCATCAATATAGCCCCGCGAAATCATATAATCGACTGCGGCTTCAGAATCGTAAAATGGCTTGGTGGCATGGTCGCCATGAATGGACGCCGTAAATGCCTCGCCAAACCCAGTCGAACCATGGAAGTTTGGCATGATCACCACATACCCCATCGCGGCAAACACCTGCGGATGCCAGCGTGGGCTAAACGTATCATTAAAGGCACTGTGTGGGCCGCCATGTAATAAGTTCAGTAAAGGCCAGCGCTTATTGGCATCGAAGTTCGGCGGGTAAATGATGAACATTTGGATTGCTTTGCCCTCACTGCCTGCGAAGGACACTTCTTCCACTTTGCCCCAAGCGGTGTTTTGCTGCAATGCGCTGTTGAGCTGACTGATTTGCTTTAAGGTGCGGCTCTTGTTGTCCAATAAATAGATTTCAGGAAATTGGCTGATACTACTTTGTACCAAGGCAAATTGTTGCGGTCCTGCCACTTGTACTTGTTCATTACTGCCTTGACGTAGCACTTGTTTTACCGCGCCGCCCATTGCGGGCACAGAAAACAATGACACTTTGCCTTTGTCTTGCGCTGTGAAATATAACATGCTGCCATCTTTGGCGAAGAACCAGCGCTCAGGAGATAAATCAACATTGCCTGCAATCACGGTCGCAGATTTTTTCGCCACATCAAAATGGGTCAGTCGGACATTGTCATTGCCAAAATCTAAACGTTGCTGGGCACCATATATCACACTGCGGCCATTGGGGCTAAACACTGGGTGACGATCATCCGCTTTATTCGCTTGCGTAATATTTTGCGCTTTGCCACTTCCATCTAGGGGCACCAATAAGATATCGCTGTTGAGTTCAACATAAGGCGGCTGACTTGAAATGACACTAACGGCCATCGTTTTACCATCTGGAGCAATAGAGAATTCAGGTGCCCCTTCCAACTCCATCAAATAACGCCAGCCTGGAGTCAATGCTTGAATATCACCACTTTGAATGTCTACGCTGAAAAACTGTGGCACCAATTCATCTGTGAGGAACCGATCCCAGTAGCGATAGAGCCGATTTTCTGTCACTTTTGCGCTCACTTTGCGCTGTTTTTTCTCGGCCAGTTGCAGGGCTAATGCTTTAAAATCACCAGTAAAACCAGCGGGAACATCAGCAACAAATAGAATTTTTTTACCGTCGGGTAAAAACGTTGGTTTGCTGGTATTGACGGGTAGTTGCGTGAGCATCCGCGCTTCACCACCGTAAGTGGGCATCAGCATCACTTGGGCTTGCTCGTGATCACGTTTGGCAATAAACGTGATGAGTCGCCCATCTGGGCTCCAGCTGGCTTGACTATCATTGCCTGGGTGAAAAGTCAGTTGCTGCTGGCGGCCATTGGTTAGGTCGAGCATATACAAATCGGTATTGCCTTTATCGGTTCGCAAATCCACCCGATTGATACTAAACAACCCTTTTTGACCATCTGGCGACACGCTAAGACCGCTGGGTCTGGCGACTTGCCACAGATCAGTGGCGGTTAGCGGCGAAGGCGCAGCAAGCAGCGAACTTGCTTGAAAACTCAGCATGAGCAGGCCGAAGGTGAAGCGCAGTTTCATAGAACAAATCCCTAGGACAATGATTTGGGCTTAGCATAGGCGAAGCCAATGACCGATAGCAACCGTGATGGTCATCGGCAATTGGCGTTTAAACGCAGCGAGTGATTATTTATCCGTAGGCTCGGCAGTTTTTTGTGCAGGCACATGGCGAAACATCACATCAAGATAGCTGTGATAGATCGCTTTGCCGCGATGCTCCGCTAACAGCTGCCATAACTTTTCGGCAATCGCGGTTTCCCGTTGATAAAACTGATGGCTGAAAATGAGATAGCCGGTGTTGGTGTATAAAGGCGGCATCAATACTTTTAAGTTACGCTCGGCGATAAATGGGGTGACCGCATTTTCGCCAGCAATTCGGCACAGCGTGGTGATGGCGTTCACCCGCCCACGGTCGAGCAATTCCAAATCCATGGTGCCGGATAATGTGTAGTGCATCACAACTTTTTGATTAGCGGGTGATTTTAATGGCGCATAACCCAGCGGTCTTGCCACCACGATTTGGTCAACGCCAATAAACTTGTTGCCATCCCATTGCCACGTCGCATCACTGCGGGTTACCAAGCACGTTTGATGTTCTGCAAACGCCCGACGTGGATCTGGGCGTTGCTGCGCATCAAAAGGAAATTGACCAATACGTTCACGCTCTTTGGCATAGCTGCCGATAATGGCATCGACTTCACCTGCAGCGAGTTTGGCGAGGCAGCGTTTCCAAGGAAGACGTTCAAGCTGCAAGGTTAAGTCGGGGATCATCGCGGTTAATTGTTGTAAATGTTCGATGCTCGCGCCGGGGCGCTCTTGCGGAATTTGATTGTTATCGCCGAAATAATAAGGACGAAGCTGTTTGTCTTCGTAACAGAAATTTAAAGTCACAGTCGCCGATGCCGCGCTGCACATACCGAGCATTAGTAGTGAAAAAGTGAGTGTGAACAGGCGCACAACAAATCTCTCAGTGATCGATATTTCAACTAGTATGGCATACCTTTACCAAACTCGACTAGTGAGCGTTTTCAATCACAATCTGCTATGCTGCCGCCCTTTTTTGGAGGGAGTCCGCCATGATCCATAAAACCAGCCAAAGTATTGATTTAGTGCTTGATGTTGCAGGCCGAGATTATAAATTACGGACAGCACCGCAGCATGCAGATGGCTTAACGGAAGCAGCGCAGCACTTGAATGAAAAAATGAATGCGGTGCGCCAACGGGGTCGAAACTTAAGTAATGAACAAGCAGCGGTGCTTGCAGCTTTGGAGCTTAGTTACGATTTACTGATTGAGCGAGAGATGCTGGCGCAGCAAATGGCTGCGCTCGGTCGCTAACATTAAAAAGGCTCTGCCTTTGCAAAGCCCTCAGATTTGTTGGCGTAACACAGCCGCCAAGCGCATTGGCGGTTAGGATTGTAGAATTAATAACGAGTGTTCCAGCGCTGTTGCATCAATGCCATCGGTGATAAACACCAATTGACTGGTTCGATGCTCATCGGGCCAATTTTCCATAATCCCTGCCGGGTGAAGTAACGTTTGCACTGCATGCACCGCCACTGGCCCAGGAAATCCCTCGACATGCAAAATTGCCTTCATCCGGAGTAGTTGATGCCCCAAGGTGGGTAGTAGCGCATCTAGCCATTGATCTAAAGCACTGACTTTGATGGGAGTCGTCAGTTCATAGCAAAAAGATTGAATACGGTCATGCTGATTATGGCTGCTTTCGGCTTTCAACAGACTCTGTGAACCGGTGGTGATCGGTGCAAAGGTCAGTCCTTGGGTTGGTAACCAAGCGCGCAAGGGCGTTTCACTGTGGACTGGCTCTGCATGATCGAGCGTCAGGATCTGGCTTAAATCCACCGCATCCAAGGTACGATGCACAATAGGGGCCGTCGGATTTAGTCGACGCACTTGTTGTTCTAAAGCCAGCAGTTGCTGTGGGTCACTCAACTCGGTTTTACTCACTAGCAATAAATCGGCGACTCCCACTTGCCGCCTTGCTTCAGCATGAGTAGTCAGCGTTGTGGCGCCATTGACTGCATCCACCAGCGTGACTGTGCCTTGTAGTCGATACAAATCAAACAACTTAGGTGTTTCGATCACTGTTCTTAAGACCGGAGCGGGATCTGCAAGCCCAGTGGTTTCGATGATAACGCGGTCAAACATCCGTTGATTATTTCTGGAAAAACGCCAAGCCGCATCGGCCAACGTTTTGGCTAAATCGCCGCGGATGGTACAGCAGATGCAACCGCTCGAGAGCTCAACAATTTGCTCCTCATGACTGCGCGTCACTAATTTATGATCCAGTGGCGTTGCACCAAACTCATTAATAATGACCAAAGTGCGGGCAAATTCAGGCAATTGCACCAGTTGATTCAATAAAGTCGTTTTGCCAGCCCCAAGAAAGCCGGTTAATAAGTACAAAGGAATGCGTTGATTCATTGCTCGGTGTCCACAAAATGCGCAATTATGCTCAAAGTTAGTGTGATAGTATCACAATCTACTGGCGGCTTATAGCAAGTTGCGGTGTTGCTGGGCAACCGCGGGGACCGCTTGGCGGTTGCACCAACGTTAGGGTTGCGGGTCTTGGTCGACCGTTGTGGTGCTACTCGCGGCGCGCTCCGTCAATTTCCGAGCTTTGGCACGATCAAAAGCATCATTGAGCGCTTTGACTTTTGGGTCGTTTTTCCGATCTGCGCTGTCGGTATTCTCGGCATCTGTTTTCGTCCCTAAATAGGCGCCGGCAGCGACATGTGAAGCGGCATCAATCGGCGCAATGCCCGTATCTAACGTCACCGCATTATGTTTACCAACAGAGTGCCAAGTACATCCCGATAAAACGGCAGCGGTGATCAAGGCACTACTAAGTCGAAGAGTTTTCATTTGGTTATCTCTTTGCAAAAAAATCGAATCTAGTGGCAGCAAACTGAAAATTCGCTGAACCAGAAATTACCTGAGCACTCGGCGCTCTGACCACGGCCATCCGATTTTTTTTTTGCAAAAAAAAGGGCCTGAACATCAGGCCCAACAATACTAGGTAGGCACATCACCTAGTAGCGACAGGACGGGCGTGCGAAAGCGGCTACTGCACCCGCGGCAATTTACTGCGCTAAAAACTCACGCAGTACTTCGGCAACACTTGCAATATTATAAATGCCATCAAGATGGCCAAAATCACCCTGGATTTCGACGAATTGCGCCTCATTCCCCGCAGCTTTTAATGCCGTGTGGCTGCGTTTTGCACTCTCGGATGTGAGTAATAAATCGCCGCTAGCAGGTAAAAATAAAGTTTTGGCTTTTACTTTTGCTAAGGCTTGTGGCCAATGTTCGCCCATGCCCGCGCGCCATAATTGCGAGGCGCGAACTAGGTACAACAAGTGGTTGGCATCTTGAAAAGTCGAGCGTTGTCTCGCCGTCGCCATCAGCTGGTCCCAGGCGCTAAAGCTGGCGGTGATCTGAGTCGCTGCGGCTTTGTCATTGATTAAATTCGGGTATTTTTGATTAAAGCTGCGCGGATGAAGCGCATCTTGGGTGACATACGCCATGGCGGTTGCCAACCCTTCCGTGGGTTTTTTGCGGCTTTGATAGTAATTGCCTTGTTGCCATGCCGGATCTTGTTTAATCGGATAGGCCCAACGCTCCAGTTTGACGGCGGTAAACGCATCGACTTCCGCAGTGCCTATCACTGGCACTAAGCGCTGCACGCGCTCTGGGTAGCGCACCGCCCACTCAATGGCTTGAAATGAACCCATCGACGGGCCAATTACCGCGTAGAGTTTATCGATACCCAGTTCATCAAGCAGCGCTTTTTGGACCTCGACAAAATCTGTAATAGTGACAACCGGAAAGGTTAGTCCCCAAGGTTGGCCAGTTTTTGCATTGATGCTGGCGGGTCCTGTGGTGATGACGTTGGGATCAAAGGCATTTAAGTTCACTAACGTGTCTGAGCTAATGACAAAAAATTTATTGGTATCAATGGCTTTGCCAGGTCCGATGATGGCATCCCAATAGCCCGCTTGGGCATCGCTGGCCTGATATTTCCCCGCGGCATGCGAGGTGCCAGAAAAGTAATGGGTGATTAAGATGACATTATCGCGCTTCGCATTAAGGGTGCCGTAGCTTTCATAACCGATCCGCACAGGCGCTATTACCGCACCATTTTGGGTCGTGAACGTCGTGAGCTCAAACTGCTGTTTTTTGACGAGTAACTGCTCAGCAGCGCTGACAAAACTGCAAGTGAGCAGGCAGCAAGCCATAGTGAAAATGCGGCTAAATGTCATGATAAACCCTTAAAACCATTGAAAAAGAGCAATTGCTAGCATGGTGCCAAGCGCCGGCACCACGACCGTGACCACTGCCATCGGCCAATAGGCTTGTTGATGACTTTCACCACAAATAGCACGAATGGTGGTCACCACATAGCCGTTATGCGGCAGTGAGTCTAAGGCTCCCGATGAAATCGCCACCACCCGGTGTAATTGCTCAGGGTCGACACCGCGCTCTAAATAAGTCGGGGCTATTTCTGGAAGCGCGATAGCTTGGCCGCCCGAGGCAGAGCCAGTCAGACCGGCAACCACACTCACTGCGACTGCCGCACCGACCAATTCCGGCCCAGGTAGCCCAGTGAGTGCATGCACAATGTCATTAAATGCAGGGGTCAGTTTCGCCACTGCACCAAAACCTACGACGGCCGCAGTGTTCCCTATCGCCATTAATGCCCCGGACACACCTTGATCCAAGGTCTTGCCTAAATCTGCAATAAAACGACGATTGCACAGGTACAACGTCAGGCAGCCGCCTGTCAGGGCTACAATTAATGCGGCTTGTTGTAAGCTATGGTGCAGTATATTCGATACCACCAGCACCACTATCAGCGGTAAAATCCCCCAAATCGGCTTGGGTAATTCACGGTCAACCACTGCCGGATCGCCCTCGCGTGCACTAAAGGTTTCGCCATTGGCAACGGCTTGTCGAATCATCCGTTGCAGCCAAGCATACCCGAATGCCGCCATAAAAATGGCCACAACCAAGCTGACTTCCCAACCCGCATAAGGCGTTGTTTTCAGAAATTGGATTGGGATCCAGTTTTGAATTTCTGGTGAGCCAGCAGAGGTCATGGTAAAAGTGACAGAGCCGAGCCCAAGCGCGGCAGGGATAAATCGCCGCGGTAAATTGGCATCTTTAAACAGTGAAATTGCCATGGGATAAGCTGAAAACGCCACGACAAACACGCTAACCCCGCCGTATGTGAGTAAGGCACAAGCCAGTACGACTGCCGCGACCGCATGGGCTTTGCCAAGGCGTTGGACAATCCACAGGGCCACCGCATCGGCAGCGCCGGTGTGTTCCATCAATTTGCCAAATAAGGAACCTAGCAAAAACATAAAAAACCAAGCCGCGACAAACCCAGAAAAACCGCTCATGTAAGCATGGACAAAATCGCTAGTGCCGGTGGCTTGCCAAAATGGGATCTGGTTCGTGATGGCAACCAACAAAGCGCAAAGCGGCGCCAAAATAAATAAGTTAACGCCGCGCATGGTCAGCCAAATGAGAAGGGTGAGGCCTGCCAATAATCCAAGTAAACTCAGCATACATAGTCCTTGTGAGGGTTTTTCAGCAGTCTGATCTATCCCTCGCGACAACTCTATAGTACTAAGGTACAGATTAACATTTGCGCAGATCGGCCTAAAGTAGTGAAAACAAGATAGCCGATACTTCAGCAGGAGATGCCTCATGGCAAATAACAATTATAAAAGTACCCGTTTCCAACCTAACCTGTTGGCACTAGCCGTCACTACGGTGCTGTGCGGTATGGTCAACCCACTCCATGCCCAGGAAAATAACAACGCGGTTGCCGATAAAAAGGAGCAAGCGGCCTTGGAAGTGATTCAAGTGACTGCGCGTCGTACCGCCGAAAATTTACAAACAGTGCCGGTGGCCGTGACGTCAATTGGTGCTGAGGATTTAAAACAAAAAGGCATTGAGAACATCACATCAGTGCAGCAACAATCGCCCAATACCACGTTACAAGTATCTCGCGGCACCAACAGCACCTTAACTGCCTATATTCGCGGCATCGGCCAACAAGACCCATTGTGGGGTTTTGAGCCGGGTGTTGGGCTTTATCTGGATGATGTCTATATGGCGCGGCCACAAGGCGCTGCCATGGATATCTATGATGTCGAACGCATTGAAGTGTTACGTGGCCCACAAGGCACTTTATATTGTCGTAATACCATCGGTGGCGCGGTCAAGTATGTGACGAAGGCGCTGTCAGGGGACAACGAATTCGCGGTACGC
>SXGS01342842.1_pt1 | contig 10909 bp, 9 predicted proteins | sample 3174681 | NCBI WGS metagenome assembly SXGS01 (sample SAMN11356861, study PRJNA531348) | freshwater metagenome | isolation source: freshwater sample F1-80 | place: China: Fuxian Lake, Yuxi | collected 2017-12-25 | reverse complement strand
CACCGTGCTTGACGAGCACTTCCGCGTCGAAGGCCGCAGGACATGGTTCGAAACGATCGAGGAAATGCAGTCCGTCCTCGACGACTGGCTCGTCACCTACAACACCAAGCGCGCCCACCAGGGTCGTAACATGGCGGGCCGGACACCGCGCCAAGCCTTCATCGACGGGCTGAACAAAAAGCCCGCACCAACATCGCAAAAAACCAAGGGAGGAACGCTGACAACAGCCCAGAAACAGGCTTCAATGCAGCCCGAAACATGCGCCGCCTGAACCCGCTTCAACACGCGGCGCTGTCAGGTGAATACCGTTTCTGTACAGTTCTTCGTGTATTAATGATGTTTTAGCCGTCTGGTCGTACGCGTCTCTGGCGATGGAGAGTGTAATGAGTTTTCGTCTGAAATCCTTTCTGGTGGTCGTGCAGCTATCATTCATCATATGGAGCGCTATCATATACGCGGGCTTCGTATTTGCCACAACGACAGATGCTGAGGTTGATCAATTATATACTGCTAGCGTACGTTAGTCACTGCGTCGGTCCGCCTTTCATACGTGAGCTTCTGCGTGAGCCCCGCGATTAGCGGTGCTGCGATCACGTGGCCTTGAAGGCGTTCGGTCGCGACAGAGTGCAACAGTCTGAAAACCACGTGATATGATCATCGCCGCACAGACAATTCCGATTTTCTCGGTAGGGTCCCAATGATTTCCAGCATTTCGCGGACGCTCGTCTTCGCGATCCCTTTGTTGGCGCTCTTCATGAAAGGCGGTGTCTCGGTCGAGGCTCAAATGAGCTTGGCGGTGCCTGTTGCGCTCACAGTGGTCCTTGCCGCGCTGTACGGTCGGCCGATTGGCGCGGTCAAATGGGTCGTCAACGCGACGGCGTTGGTCGTAGGGTTTTTGAGCTTCTATATACTGCTGCAGGCTTATCTTCCCGCTCTAACTTCGCATGCAGCTGATATATGGGCGGCGGCTGGAGAGGTATCGGGCCAGAGAGTGAGTTTTGTATCCCTTGCGCCTGCAGACACGATTGCCTCGGTCGTTGCAGTGACAAATCCCATCCTGTTGTTCAGTTCAGGCTTGCTTCTGTGCCGTGACGATCAATCTGCCAGGTGGATGCTTGATCGGCTGGCTAGGGCCGGTGGACTGCTCGTACTCGGCACGCTTGTTTTGTTTTTGATCGAACCGAATGCCTTACTCATCTGGGATAGGGAGCATTATATCGGAAGTTTTACGTTATCCTTCGTGAATAGAAATACCGCGGCCACGTTTATTGGGCTTGTTGGCCTCTTGTTGGTTGCCCAGATCATTCGAAGAACAGATCGGCAGGCCATGAGCGATCTACAACGCTGGCTGTCCGGTGAAAAACTTGTTGCGGCAACGCGGCGCGCCATCGCCGTGAATGTTCTCGACATCTTTCTGTGCATGGCATGTGCTCTGGCGTTGGTGCTAACTTTATCACGAGCCGGCATCGCCAGTTCTCTATTGGCAATCGTATGCCTCCTTTCTCTTAGCCCTTGGCTGTGGTCCCGGAGGAGGCGGGCTTCACGCAAATCATTTGGTCGAGAGCGTGTGCGGTGGCTCATCGCTCCTTTCGGCATCGTCTTGCTGCTTTTTTTCGCATTTCTACTGACAGGCCACGCTCAGACGAGATTAGCCGCCGGCTTCACCAGCGATGCACGGTTCTGCATCTATCCGGCGGTAATTGAGGCAATCCGCGATAACTGGCTCTGGGGAGCGGGCTTCGGAACATTTGCGCAGAGTTTTGCCCCATATCAACCTGCATCCTGCGGCCTCGATGGAATTTGGGAGCGAGCTCACAATTTCTATCTCGAGGGCATGCTCGGACTGGGTCTGGTCTTTTTGCCGTTGCTTTGTGCCGCTATCTATATCCTGGCGCGCGCATTTTGGCTGGGATTGCGTCAAAGGCAGCGCGAGAGAATTTATCCCGCAGCGGGCATATCGGCGATGGTTTTGGTCCTTTCTCACTCTTTGGTGGATTTTTCCCTCCAGATACCTGGTTTCTCATTATACTTCGCCGCGATAATGGCGCCGCTAGTGGTCTTGTCGCTTGGTCGAAATGAACATCAGACGAAACCTCGTCACCAGGTTGCCGAGTGAGCGTCTCCACCTTTACGAGCCAGTTAAGATTTATGATGTATTGTTGCTAAACAACAACATAGAATCATGTATTTGGCGCTCATGTTGAAAAAACCATCTTTACCCGGCTGGTGATGCTGCCCAAGGCGTGGCATAGCACAGTGGCAAGAATGGGCGGGCTTATGACTTTCACAAAGACTCATATTTCTCTTTTGGCAAGCGTCGCGATGTTGAGCGGGTGTAATGCCCTGTCAGCTTCCGGTCCTGCGCATCGCGCTATCGATGCTTCCGCCGCCGTCAAGGTCGAGAGCCCGGGCAAGCGTGTCGGGATTGATTACGCCCTTATCGATATCAGCAAGTCGATTTTGCCTTATTTCAAGTCTGAAGCCGTCACGTCTTTGAAGGATGGTTTTGGCGGAGGCCGAGGTGCCGCGCCTAACATTCCGCTTGGTGCCGGCGACACTGTCGAGATTTCGATTTTTGAAGCGCAAGCGGGTGGTTTGTTTATTCCGGCAGACGCGGGAAGCCGACCTGGCAATTTCATTACCCTTCCTCCCCAGCAGATCGATAGCAACGGTACGATTACAGTCCCTTATGCGGGGCGGATCCCAGCTGCGGGCCGGCCAAAGGAGCAGGTTGAGACAGAAATCGAGGAGATGCTTGCCAATCGTGCAATCGAGCCGCAGGCGCTGATCACGGTTACTTCGAGCCGCTCGAATCAAATATCGGTCTTGGGTGACGTGAGGGAGCCGAAAAAGATCTCGGTCACTGCAGCAGGTGAGCGTGTACTCGACGTAATCGCGACGGCCGGTGGTATAGCATCTCCAAGCGTAGAGACTTACGTCACTCTGCAAAGACGTGGGCGCACGGCGACAGTCTCCTACGCAAAGCTCTCGAACACGCCCGCCGAAAACATTTTCCTGGCTCCTGGCGATACCGTATTCGTCAATCGTGAGCGCCGGACCTACACTGCCTTCGGAGCTGCAGGTACCAATGGTCGCTTCGATTTTGAAGAAACGGCTCTGACGCTTGCGGAGGCGCTCGCGAAGACTGGTGGCTTGCTTGACGGTAGAGCGGATCCCGCCCAGGTCGCGCTTTATCGACTGGTTGATCGTTCAGTGCTTCATCGCCTTGGCGTGAATGTGTCTGGCTTCTCCGACGAGAAGATACCCGTGATCTTCCGAGCGAACTTGCGCGATCCTTCGGCGTTCTTCGCGGCTCAGCAATTTGCGATGCAGGACAAAGACATTCTTTACGTGTCGAATGCTGACGCTGTAGAACTGAACAAGTTCCTCAGCATCATAAACAATGTTTCAACAACGGTATCGGGCGTTGCAACGGATGCGGCGAACGCCCGCACGGCAGTCGAACAGTTGACGGATTGAGTGGTTTCAGTCAGCCTGCTTAACTGTATTGATACGTAATGGTTGCATGCGCTGGACAACGTGTTATTCCTGCGTTGTGCTTTTGGCGTGGAGTTTGACGTTGGCGAATCCTGTTTTCATTTCGGGTATTATGATGTTGGTATCCGGGACCTTTCTCGTCCTTGGGGCTGGGGGTGCATATGCGCAGGAGGCGCCGTCGGCTTGTTTCGTTTCGCCGGCCAGGCTGTCCGATACGGACATTAGCGCTTTTCTAGGAAATCCAAACGCATTGCTGGTCGAAAACCCTGACGGAGGGTTGCCGATGTCAAGCCGTGTTCGGTCACTTTCAGGCTCAAGCGCTGACGCGGTGAGGGCCCTGATTGGCTTGGTCCCCTCAGCGACCATCGAGCAGCGCGCCGCCATTGGGTCGGGCCTTGCTCGTGCCGCACGCGCATGCGCCAGACCTAGCCCGCTTTACGCGGCTTTTATCCAAGAGCAAGTTGCGAGCATCGATTCCGCGGAAGTGATCACAGCTTTTCTTGCGGCGTCTGAAGAGGTGCAAACTGCCGCAATTGCCGGTGCGGGTGGCGCTGCCGGCGGTGGCGCGCCAGCGGCCGGTCTTGGCGGCGGTGGCGTCGCTGGCCCATTTTCTGGCGGCTTGTCAGGCGACGATGCCGTGGCGCAATCCACAGAAGCTGGTGCCTTCCCTGCGGCAAGGTCGTTGTTTTCCACGGGCGATACGATCGTGGTCGTTAGTCCGACCCAGTGAAGTGTCTGTATTCGGCTAACCGTTCACCAGCGGGGATATGATCGTTGTTGTCTCCAGATAACATGTATTCCACAGCGAAACGTAACGGTGCAAATGATCCGCAGGCCGACATCTCGGCGTCTGTTGATCAGATATTCTCGTTTATTCGACGCCAGTGGCGTATTGCAGCAGCCTGCGGACTGGTCTCTTTGGTCCTGGGTTTTGTCTATATATTTTCAGCCGTGCCGATGTACACGGCCGCAACCACGGTCCTCATTGATCGAAACAAGAGCGAGATCGTCAGCCAGCTATCTGCAATCGGTAGTTCCGTCGACGATGAAGCCTCCATTCTCAGCCAGTTGGAGCTTCTCAGATCCGACATCATAGCTGGTTCCGTTGTCGATAAGCAGAGATTGGCGGAGAACGACGTTTTCCTCGCACAGGACGTCAGCTTTCCGACCCGGGTACTAAGCGCGCTGCGTGTGATTGCAGATCCAGCATCATGGTTCGCCGATGAAGAGGTACTTGATGCGGCTGAACGCGCATCTCGGCGCCAGGCGGCGATTGCCAAAGTGATCGCTGCGACAGGTGTCCAGCGAGTGGGTCGCACTTATGTTATTCGCATCTCCTTCGTATCCCCTGACCCGCAATTCTCTGCCGAGATCGCGAATGCAATCGCTGACGCATATCTGGTGGATAAACTCAACTCGCGATACGAAGCAACGCGCCGTGCAAGTGACTGGTTGTTAGAGCGGATAGATGAGCTTCGTGAGCAGGCTCGCGCCTCTGACCTTGCGGTGCAGAAATTCCGTTCGGACAACGGGCTCGTGATCGCTGGTGATAGACTTGTAAGTGACCAGCAGCTTTCCGAACTGAACACTCAGCTTGTGGGAATGCGGACAGATACAGCGCGGGCACGAGCACGTCTGGAGCAGATTACCAAGATCCTTGATTCAGGCGCCACGGATGCGACCGTCGATGATGTGCTGCAAAGCTCGATTTCCAACGAGCTGAGGCGCAAGTATCTTGATGCTTCCAAACTTGAATCAGAGATTTCCAGGCGCTTGGGTCCTGATCATGTGCAAGCTGCTCGTCTTCGTGCAGAAATGCAGGAATATCAGGGGTTGATGCTTCAGGAACTCAGACGCATCGCTGAAAGTTATAGAAACGAGCTGAATGTTGCAGAGGCCCGTGAGAAATCGATGCAAGAAAGCGTCGATGCAGCTCGGGGCGTGAGCGCGCTTGCAGGCGAAAAGCAGGTTGAGCTGCGCGAGCTTCAGCGTACAGCCGATACCTACCGTAACCTCTATGAGACGTTCCTGCAGCGGCATCAGGAAGCCCTTCAGCAACAGTCTTTCCCGGTGACTGATGCGCGAGTGATGAGCCGCGCATCTGTTCCTACAGGTCCGAGCTCGCCTAAGAAGAGGCAGGCGCTGGTCATGTTCCTTTTGCTGGGCGTCATGACAGGCGGAGTGATCGGCGCTTACAGGGAGCTGCAGGATCGGTTCTTCCGAACCGCTGAACAGGTCAAAAAGCTGCTTGACGTGGATTATCTTGGTCCTGTCCCATTGATCGAGGCGGCTAACTTGTTTGGCGGAGAGGGGGAGCACAAGCGCCATATCAGGCATCTGTCGACCCTGACATCGTACAGCAGTGACAATCCGCGGTCGAGTTATGCCGAAACACTGCGAGCTGCTAAATTCGCTGTGGACCTCGATAGTCCTGCGCACAATTCGAAGGTTGTGGGCGTGGTCTCAAGCTTGCCAGGAGAAGGCAAATCTACGTTTGCTATTAATTTCGCTCAGCTACTCGCTGCGCAAGGAGCACGCGTTCTTTTGGTCGACGCTGATCTTCGCAACCCCGGCGCTACACGCTCGATCGCAAGGCATGCCGATGCGGGATTACTGGAAGTGATCACGGAAGGACGCGACTTCAAGGAACTGGTAATGCTGGATCCCAAGAGCAAGCTTGCATTCATTCCGACGGTTTCCTGGCGCCGTTTGCCCCATTCATCGGAACTGCTGCGTTCGGATGGTATGCAAGAATTCATATCGAGCGCCCGAACCAAGTTCGACTACATTGTCGTCGACCTTCCGCCTCTGGCCCCTGTGATCGACGCAAAGGTCATGGTGCCGAGCATCGACAGCTTCGTGTATGTTATAGAATGGGGCAAGACCTCCCGCACGGTGGTGCGGAACACCATGGACGCGAATGCTGATGTAATGCAGAAATGTGTGGGTGTGGTTCTCAGCAAAGTCGATCAGAAGAAAATGAAGCTCTACAGTGAGTATGGTTCGAGTGAATATTATGCCACGCGTTATCGGTCTTACTACCAGGAGGGAGCTTGACGAAGTTGCCCGGAGGTTTTCTTCTCAGCCGGGCTATGTTGGCGTGCGTCGGCGTATTGTCGGCCACGATTGCGGCGGCGGAACTGCGCAAGTCGATTGAGCTTGCCTCCGTGTCCGTCCTGGCCGATGGGCTCCGGAGAAAGCCGGGTATGGAGTTGCCAGCTCTTGAAAGGATTCCGCCCCATCTTGAAGTGAATGGTTCGCTGTTGTCATGCAGAAGTGACAGTCTAGCGGATGTGCTAACAGTTCACCTTCGACATCTTGATCGCCTGGATCAGACCGAAAATTACGGCGAGTGGGCTGAGGGTATCGAGCGGGCCACACAATTCGTAGAAGAGGCGATCTCCTGTTCACCTGCCGACGGAAATCTGTGGGCCAGACTGGCAATGTTGCGCCAAGCTGCTGTGCCTGTGCCGGAGCAAACAGCTCAGTTGATGGCGCAGTCGGTTCAATTGTCTCCTGCCCAGATCAACGTAATCTTGGCGAGATTTGAAGTTTGGCGGAGAATGGATGCGGCAACTTTGGCGCTCGCTGACGTTGATCTAAGATCCGATTTAGGAAACATGCTTGCATATGCGAACGTTACTGACCTTCAACATATTCAATCGAAGCTAAACACTCCCCTTTCACAGATAGCCTACCAGCAGAGCAAATCACTTTCGAAATCGAGAGTTGCTTATATCAAGGCACTACGACTCAAATCCATCTTGAGCGAGATCAACTGATGATCGACAATTTTACGCTATCGGATTTTGAAGGTATGATGCAGGGCAGTAGTCTTCATGATTAGCGAAAGCGCGATGCAAGTCCTCAAAAGAATCGCTGTGATTGTCCCGTACTATCAAGTCGAGGCAGGGATTCTTGCTCGGGCCTTGCGCAGCATCTCGAACCAAGATTTGTCATCGGATGTTGCCATTGATGTATACATAATTGATGATACATCACCACATCCTCCCGATCCCGAGATTACGGAAGATCTATACGCTGAACGCCTCAGCTTTCATGTATCCCGCCAGCGTAACGGAGGCCCTGGGGCTGCCCGAAATTGTGGCTTAGACCATGTAAAGAAAGCAGCGACCTACGACTATGTCGCTTTCCTTGATTCTGACGATGAGTGGGCGCCTGGTCATTTGAGTGAAGCGCTGAAGGCCTTGGACCACGGTTACGATTTTTATTTTTGCGACAATATGCGCGAGGGCACTTTCAGCAGCTACAGCGCCGAGACTGAAGTGTTGGCCGATACCGGTGCACTCTTACATCACAAAGCAAACTTTGATTCCCCTGATGCCCTCTTGATGGGTTTTCCTGCGTATGCCTTGGTTGAGGAGGTGATTGACGCTTATCTTTGTCAAACCTCTTGTGTCGTTGTAAGGGCACATCAAGTTGAAAACCTGCGATTTGATGTGGAGCTCCGGTCCGCAGGGGAAGATCACATGTACTGGATCGGATTGATATTGTCAGGCGCTCGGCCGATTATTTCTTGGGCTCGAAATGTGAAATGCGGGCGCGGCGTGAATGTATTCTTTAATGCGTTTGACTGGAATAAGATAGAGACTTTGGATCGTGTCGGCTGCTTGGCGTTGTTTTCAGAAAAGCTTGCGAGCTTGACCCCTGCCAATAAAGAAATGGAAGAGCTTGTATTGAAAAAGAGGAAGCTTTATCGGCGGGCTTACGCCTATCTTATCATACGCTCATTTTTGAAACGGCAGAGCTTCATCTCGGGTGCTTATCATAAGATTTGCCGCTACGATCGGTTGTTTCCGTTGAAGATCCCCTTGCTAGCAGCGTTTATCCTTTTTGATCGAAGTCCCGGTTCACGGAAGTTCTAATCGAAATAGGCTTAGGAAACGTTCGCGATTAATCTGTTGGGTCGCCGTGTCTATTCAGAACAAGCATGTTACATGATACATTGGTGATTTATAGTGGGGGAGATTCAGCAAATGGGTAATCCAGTTCTCTCTTTGAGGGTTCTTACGACCTCTGATGCTGTCGCTAGGCAAGAAGGGATTAAAACAGTTATAGGTGCCTCACCGAGCTTGGCCAAAGTAAATTGGCGGTTCGCACACGCCATCGCTCCAGCCGAGAACGGCTTAAACTACGATGAACTCACCAGTATTCGCAACAAAGGCAGAACGTTATCGCCGGCGGAGTTGAGTTGCTATGCCAGCCACATCGCGCTCGTCGAGGATTGGCTGGAAAATCAAGATTCAGACGTTCTTTTTGTCGTGGAGGATGATGTCTTCTTGGATCCATGGTTTGATTTTCGCAAGGCCGCTGGCACAGTTTTGTCTCTTGGATTGGACTATCTTCGTCTATACTCAAGAGCAGCGATGCCGTTCGAGCAGATCGCATATCGCGATCGAATGCAGCTGATCAGGTTCAAATGGTCGCCTGGTGGTACACAAGCATACATGCTCAGCAGGGCGGGCGCATTACGGATCGTAGCCGCGGCGAGAAAGACTAACTGCATCTCGAGGCCAATAGACGACTTTATGGATAGATACTGGGAGGTCGGAAATCCGTTGTACGCATTGTATCCGCCTGCGGTCCTGGAGCTGAATAAGCCCACAGGTATACATACGCAGGAGCAAGTGGCTCTGCGCGAAGATAGGCAGCGAATTGTATCGGCGCAGTTACGGGCGCCAATACTCGGAAAAATAACGTCAACAGCTGCTACCATATTAGAGAAAATTGCACGCAAAAGGTTCGAAAAAAAACTGAAGTCGCGCGATCAACATCTTAGTCGGCAGGCCTCCTCTCATTTGAAAGGCGATTTTGGTTATGTAGATCGAGGATAGTTGATAAAGCAGTATGTTTATTTCTCATGCGCGCTTTTAGTGTCATGGTTATTCAATAGATAGTCGTGTCACTGCGACTGGTGCCTTAAGCGTTGAATGTGGTTTTCATGCTCAATAGTATTGAAGTGCAGGGTTCTGAGTGAGTGTTGAAATTTGTAAATGTGATTTGATAATACGGCGTCGAACGACGCCATATTTTAGTGATTAGTGTTAGTAGTTCAATGCGGCCACAGGGGTTTGGTGTTGCCAGAGATAATCTGGGCGAGCTTTCTCCATTGCCGATAGAAAGCGATTCTTCTGATCTGCAAGCACCGCATCGCGGCTCAGTTGCGGTTCGGTGCGACTTGCCTGCCAAAGTGATAACGTTGATGGGGTGGCGAGCGCTAACTTTGCGGCGGTACGCAATTTCGTTTGCTGCGGTTCGAGCGTGGAGCCGGCCCTTAAAGGCCGGACAGGATCAGGTTTCTGTTTGACGGTTTAAGAACTCACGAGGCGAGCGATACCCCAAGGCCTTGTGCGGTTGAAGGGTATCGCAGTGTTCGAACCATGAGCGCAGTTGCGCGATGACGGTTGCGGCGTCTGGTTGTGGGTTCACTGAGGCGTAGTCGCGCTTGAATGCCTTGATGAAAGCCTCTGTGATCCCATTGTATTGGGGTTGCGAACGGGCGTGAAGCAAGGCTCCATGTCGATATCGACAAGCTGTGACCTAGTATCTTTAGTAGTGAAGCCGGAGCCGTTGTCAGTCAGCCATTCGATTGGCTTTGGAAGAGTGTTAAAGAGACAGAAGCGGTTCCCCTCTGCCGTAGTGACCAGTTCCTGGGCGTCCGTAACCGCCACAAATGCAAGAGGCATTCTTGAAGCTGTCGTGGCGCGTCATTGAGTGCAAAAGTATGGTCGGCCGCATACTTCCACCTCACAGATGCCATAGTCCCGTATAGCGTTCGCGGATTAGCCCCAAAGCAACGTCGCGTCCTTGTAGGCACTTTGTTGAGAACTGGATCTCCAAATCCGTTCTCAGGACGATTGTGCCAAAGCGCTCCTTCGCTTCATTCGCCTCGACGTTCTCGCAATTCTGAAGGCTTACGCCGTCCCGGCCGGAGCCTTTTAGACTCCATTTCGGGCCATATAGGCCCAGGCGATGCGCGCCATTTTGTTGGCCAGCGCCGCGCGCACACGCGTCAGCGGCTTGCGTGTCGGCATCCGACCCAGCCAATTGCCTGGCTAGTCCGAGATGTGCTCGAGCTGCTCCTCGGCCAAAGCTCTGAAAGCTTCGACCTGCGGGCGGCTGTGTTCCTGGCGGACGACATGGCTCTCGTCGGCTGTGCGGCAACGAATCTTCGCCTCGATGTCGTAGAGCTCGCCGATCCGCCCCAGCGCCTCGTGAACTAGGTCCGAGTCGGTCTTCTTTTCGACTTTAGAAAACCCGCCTGAGATGAGCTATGCATGGCAGTTTGATGGTAAGCGCTCATTTCCCTGCACGTTGACGCGTATCGTTTGACCGGCGTGGCTACCACGCGTTCGTCTGGGATCAGGCAGTAGCGGTCCTGGCGAAGTTG
>SXGS01646206.1_pt1 | contig 10912 bp, 10 predicted proteins | sample 3174681 | NCBI WGS metagenome assembly SXGS01 (sample SAMN11356861, study PRJNA531348) | freshwater metagenome | isolation source: freshwater sample F1-80 | place: China: Fuxian Lake, Yuxi | collected 2017-12-25 | reverse complement strand
GTTGCGGCCGCCGAAGGTCGGCTCGAGCCGCAGCACCGTCTCGATGATCTCCTCGGGCGAGTTCGTCCGGATGCAGACCGGGAACGCGTCGACCCCGGCGAAGTGCTTGAAGAGGAGCGCCTTGCCCTCCATCACCGGCATGGCCGCCTCGGGCCCGATGTCACCCAGGCCGAGCACCGCCGAACCGTCGCTCACGATCGCGACGGTGTTGCGCTTGATCGTGTACTCGTGCGCCGCCTCGGGCCGCTTGGCGATGTCCAGGCAGACCCGGGCGACACCCGGCGTGTAGGCCATGGAGAGATCCTCGACATCACGCACCGGCGCCAGCGGCAGCACCTCGATCTTGCCGCCCTCGTGCATCTTGAACGTGCGGTCCTCGAACTCGAGCACCTCGGCACCCTCGACGCCGGCCACGGCGGCGCGCACCTGCTCCTGGTGGGCCTCGCTGATGCAGTTGACGACCAGGTCGTCGTCGAGGGTGTCGGTCTTGACCTCGAACCCCTGCAGCGCCGAGATGTTGGCCCCCACCTCGCCGATGGCGATGGCGAGGCGGCCCAGCATGCCCGGTTGGTTCTGCATGCGGACCCGGATGCGGACCGAGTAGGCGGGGGTGGGTGTGTCAGCCATGAGTCCCGCAGGCTAACGCCCGCGGCCGCCGGGACCGCGCTCGGCCGACCGGGCGCCTCAGGCGCCCTGGTAGGTGAACCCCAGGTCGAGTGCCGTCACGAGCGGCCGGTACGGGATGCCTGCAGACTCGGCCATGGCGGCGCAGGTGCCGCCGCGGTCGACCAGCGGCATGATCAACGCCACCTCGGCACCGAGTTCCTGCACCACCCCGACCGCCTCGAACAGCGAGGTCCCCCTCGTGACGGTGTCCTCGGTGACGACGACCCGGTCACCGGCGCGGAGCGGGCCGGCGAGCCGGCCGGTGACCCCGTGGTCCTTGGCCTCCTTGCGGATCGTGAAGCTCCGCAGACGACGCCCCCGGGTGGCGGCCACGGCCGCCACCCCGTAGGCCACCGGGTCGGCGCCGACGGTGAGGCCACCGATGGCGGTCACGTCGTCGGGCAGGACCGCCAGCGCCGCCGCGGCGACGAGCAGCACGCCGTCCGGGTCGCAGGCGGTCTGCTTGGAGTCGATGAACCAGTCGCTGCGGGCACCGGACTTGAGCACGAAGTCACCCCGCCGGACCGAGTGCTCGAGCAGGTGCTCGACGAGCGAGCGGTGGACGTCCTCGGGAACGGCGGCTGCCGACAGCACGCTCAGACGTCCTCGTCGCCGAACTCGATCCGGCGGAACTCGGCGTCGGTGAGTCGGTCCTCGGGCGAGCCGGTCTCCTCGTAGCTGCGACGACGGCCGACCAGCACGGCGAACGCTCCGATCAGGACCACGCCGGCGATGGCGAAGATGAGGATGCCCTGGAACACGATCCGACCTCCCGGCCCGGGCCGGGGTCGACTCCCCGGCATCCCTCAGGTCTACTCGGTCCGCGTCGCGGCGCGGGCCGGCTCAGGGAGCGGGGTCCCAGTCCCGCAGGCCGTAGCGCTCGAAGCCGCCGATGAAGAAGAACTCGTGGAGGCCGAACCCGACCGCGCCGTCCGCCGACCCGCCCACCTGCGTGCACCGGGCCACCTGGTCGCACAGGCCGAACAGCTCGGCGGCCTGCGCTTCGTAGTCCATGCGTCGCGACTGGACCACGAGCTCGCCCTGCCACATGCCGTGACGCCAGTCGGGGTCGATGCCGTAGCCGGTTCCGTGCATCAGCCAGCAGTCGAGGAGCGGCTCGACGGCGATCGAGAACCCGCCACCCGGGGCCTCGGGGAAGTGCAGGGTCGACCGTTCGACGTAGCGGGTGCCGGACCGGAGCACGCACTCGTGCTCGGGCCGGCCGAGCCACTCGGGCTCCCGGGCCGGGTCGTTCCAGATCCGCACGGCCTCCTCGAGCTCCCGGTGGGGCGCTGTGCCGGGGCCGAGGCCGGCGGAGTCGTGCTCGTTCAGGATGTAGAGGATCGAGTGGTCCTCGAACTGCACCGGCGCGTAGTTCCACATCCCGGTCATCTGACCCTCGGTCCGGACGCCCGCGGGTTCCTCCTCGCCGACAGGTCGCACGCCCCAGCTGCGATCACGGGTGCCCCACCAGGAGTCCGGCTCGACCGTGAACTCGCCGGCCGCCGTGCGCAGCTCGCCGGTCCAACGTCCGGTCTGTGCCAGCCGCATCGTGTCGAACAGCACCCGGCCGTGACGTCGCAGGTACTGGCGAGGCTCCTCGAACGCCGGAACCGACCCCTCCCAGGTGAGGTCGAACGCCACCGGCGAGTCGTCGGTGGGCTCGCAGACGATCCGGAGCTGCTCGAGCGGCCGCAGGACCTCGACCCGGAGCGGGCCCACCGTCGTGTCCATCCGGTCGCCGAGACGCCGTGACGCCCGGACCACCTCGTGCTGGTCACCGGTCACGACGCACGCGAACGCGTCCTGCACCTCGAGGTTGGGGTACTGGCCGAGCCCGAACACGAGGAAGGCACGACCGTCGTTGGCGTGGCAGTTGAAGTAGTAGCGGTCGTAGAAGTTCCGGTCGCTCGAGGCGACGTGACGGATGGTCTCGGCGGTCTGGTGGACCGGGTAGTCGTCCCACGACGACAGGGTCCCGTGCACAGCAGGGTGGTGGAACTCACTCACGACGGCCTCCTCGATCGCCCGGGCGGGGTGCCGCGCAACCTACAGCCGAGCCGGGGCCGGCGATGCCGGTGTCAGTCGCCGAACCGTCCGCTCTGGACGTCCTCGATGGCCTCGATCAACTCCTGGCGGGTGTTCATGACGAACGGCCCGTAGCGGGCGACCGGCTCCCGGAGCGGCCGGCCCGACAGCACCAGCACCTCGCTGGGACCCCCACCGTCGTCCCCTGCCCCGGAGAGCTCCACCGAGTCACCCGGCCCGAGGACTCCGAGTTCGGCTTCGGACAGGATCCGCCCGCCGACGGCCACCGGCCCGACGAGTGGGTAGACCAGCACCGTGTGGTCCGGGTCCGACGGACCCGACACGGCCGCGCCGGGCGCCAGCGTCAGGTGCGAGTAGGTCATCGGCGTGTGGGTGGAACCCGGGCCGACCAGACCGAACGCCTCGCCGGCCACGACCCGCACCGTCACCCCGTCGGTGGGCTGGTCGACGGCGACCGCGTCGGCGGTCAGGTCCTGGTACGCCGGCGGGATCATCTTCTGGGCCGCCGGCAGGTTGACCCAGAGCTGCACCCCGTGGAGTCGGCCACCCTCGGCCAGGAACCTCGGGGTCGGCCCCTCCTCGTGCAGGACCCCACGGCCGGCGGTCATCCACTGGGTGTCACCCGGGCCCAGGACCCCCTCGTTGCCCAGGCTGTCCCGGTGCCGCAGCTCCCCGTCGAGGAGGTAGGTCACCGTCTCGAACCCCCGGTGCGGGTGGACCGGCGTGCCGACCGCCTCGCCCGGCCCGTGGTCGACCGGACCCATGTGGTCCAACAGGAGGAACGGGTCGACCAGATCGACGCCCGGAACCGGGAACGGACGCCGGACCACGAAGCCGTCACCCTCGACCGCCCGCTGCGCGGGCAGGGCGCGTACGACCGATCGGGCGCTCACGCCGTGGCCCAGACGATCAGCTCGGTCCCGGACTCGGCCGCTCGGGCGACGAGGGAACCCTCACCGGTGAGCCGGAGGGCATCGCCCCGACCGACCGGTCCGTCCACGCCGTCCACCTGCACGGCGCCGGTGGCGACGAAGACGTGGACGTGGGGTGCAACGGGCAGCTCGACGGCCTCGTCGTCGTCGAGCCGGGCCACCCACATGGTCGCCTCCCGCTGGCGGATCCGGATGGCGCTGTCGACCTCCGGGTCACCCGACGCCACCGCGACGAGTCCGCCGGCCGCCAGCTGATCCGTCACGTCGACCTGCTCGTAGCCGGGGGAAACGCCGACCGTGTCGGGCCGGACCCACATCTGGACGAGTCGCACCGGCACGTCGGGATCGGGGTTCATCTCCGAGTGACGGATACCCGTGCCCGCCGACATCCGCTGGGCGAGCCCCGGCTCGAGCCGGCCGACGTTCCCCTCGGAGTCCCGGTGCTCCAGGGTTCCCGACAGCACCCAGGTCACGATCTCCATGTCCCGGTGCGGGTGCGGGCCGAACCCGGTGGCCGGGGCGACGACGTCGTCGTTGCTCACCAGCAGCAGGCCGTGGCCTGTGTTGGACGGGTCGAAGTGGTCGCCGAAGCTGAACGAGTGCCAGCTGTCGAGCCAGCTCAGCTCGGTGTGGAAGCGGTCCGATGCGTTGCGTCGATCGATCACGGCGACTCCGGCTCAGTTGGCGAAGCGGACCTGACCAGATCCGGCCACGACCTCGCCGATCACCCAGGCCCGCTGGCCGTGGGATCGCAGCTCGTCGATGGCCTTGGCGGCACGCCGCTCCGGCACCACCGCCACCATACCGACGCCGAGGTTGAACACCCTCCGCATCTCGTCGGTGGTGACGTCGCCGATCCGCTGCAGCTCCGAGAACACCGTCGGCCAGGTCCACGAGGTGGGATCGATGAGCGCATCGGCACGTGGCGGGAGCGCCCGATTGAGGTTGCCGGGCAGGCCGCCACCGGTGATGTGGGCCACCGCGTGCACCTCGGTGTGTCGTTCCATGGCCCGGACGGCCGGCGCGTAGATGACCGACGGACGGAGCAGCTCGTCGGCGACGGTCGGGGCGTGCGGATCGTCCCAGGCCCGGTCCGTCAGCGACCGGCCGGCCACCTCGAAGTAGAGCCGGCGGGCGAGCGAGTAGCCGTTGGACCGCAGCCCGGGCGACGGGAGCGCCACGAGCAGGTCGCCGACCTCCACCCGGTCGGCGCTCAGGATCCGGTCCCGGTCGACCACGCCGACGGCGAAGCCGACCAGGTCGAACTCGCCGGGTTCCACCACGCCGGGGTGCTCGGCCATCTCGCCGCCCACCAGCGCGCAGCCGGCCTGACGGCACCCCTCGGCGACCCCGGCGACCAGGTCCTTCATCTGGTCGGGGTCCAACCGGCCGACCGAGATGTAGTCGAGGAAGAAGAGCGGCTCGGCACCCGAGCACACCAGGGCGTCGACACACATGGCCACCAGGTCGAGTCCGATGGTGTCGTAGCGCCGGGTCGCCGCCGCCACGAGCGCCTTGGTCCCCACGCCGTCCGTCGTCGACACCAGCACGGGATCCCGGTAGCCGCGGGGATCGAACCGGAAGAGCCCACCGAACCCGCCGATGTCGCCGATGACCTCGGGCCGGAAGGTGGACCGGACGTCGGCCTTGATGCGTTCGACGGCCTCCTCGCCGGCCTCGATCGAGACACCGGCGGCCTCGTAGGTCTCACCCACCCGTCGTGTCCTCCCCCGCACCGGCGGGTGCCTCCTCGATGGGCCCGCCACCACCCGGTGACCCCGGGGCGCCCGGTCGGACCGAGTCCGTCGGCAGCCCGCGTTCGTCGGCGCTGAGCAGCGCGGCCGGGGCCGAGGTGACGCCCTCGGCCGCGGCGACCTCTCCACCCTCGAGCACGCCCTTGCCGAGCTCGGGCGGGATCTCGACCGGGTAGACGCCCGTCAGACAGGCGGTGCAGAAACCGGCCCCCGGCGCACCCACGGCGTCGACGAGTCGGTCCAGCGTCAGGTACGACAAGGTGTCGACGTTGAGGTAGCTGCGGATCTCGTCGACGTCCATGTTGGCCGCGAGCAGCTCGCCCCTCGTCCCCGTGTCCATGCCGTAGAAGCACGGCCATCGGTAGGGCGGCGACGACACCCGGAGGTGGACCTCGGCCGCCCCCGCCTCCCGGAGCATCGACACCATCGCCCGGGTGGTCGTGCCCCGGACGATCGAGTCGTCCACCACGACCAGTCGGCGGCCCTCGATGTTCTCGCGGAGCGGGTTGAGCTTCATGCGCACGCCGAGCGCCCGGAGCTCCTGGCTCGGGGCGATGAACGTCCGGCCGATGTAGCGGTTCTTGACGAGCGCATGACCGAACGGGATCGTCGAGGCCCGGGCGTACCCCTCGGCCGCCGGCAGCCCGGACTCGGGCACGCCGACCACGCGGTCGGCGTCGACGGGGGCCTGCTCGGCGAGCTGCTCACCCATCCGCACCCGGGCCTGGTGGACGTTGCGGCCGTAGAGCTGCGAGTCGGGTCGGGCGAAGTACACGAACTCGAAGAGGCAGAGCCGGGGCTCGGCCGACACGTCGGTGAACGGTCGCGACGAGTGGACCCCGGTCGAGTCGATGACGACCATCTCGCCGGGATCGAGTTCCCGGACGAAGTGCGCGCCGACGGTGTCGAGCGCCGGCGTCTCCGAGGCGAGCACCCAGCCGGAGTCGAGCTTGCCCAGGCAGAGCGGCCGGAACCCGTTCGGGTCCCGCACGCCGATCACCCGGTGCCGGTCGAGCAGCACCAGCGAGAACGCCCCCTCGAACCGGCCGAGCACGTTCGTGAGCGCCCGAACCAAGGTGTCGTCACCGCCACCGAGTCGCTCGCACTCGTGGGCGATGCACTCCGCCATGGCGTCCGTGTCGCTGGACACCGTCCCGGGCAGCATCCCCTCCGCCTCGGCGAGTGCGGCGGTGTTGACCAGGTTGCCGTTGTGCGCCAGAGCGAACTGCGTGTGGACCACGTCACGGAACACCGGCTGGGAGTTCTTCCACATGCTCGAACCGGTGGTCGAGTAGCGGGTGTGGCCGATCGCCAGGTCGCCGTCGAGAGCGGCGAGGGTGCGGTCGTCGAAGACGTTCGAGACCAGCCCCATGTCCTTGACGACGGTCAGGTGGTCGCCGTCCGAACTGGCGATGCCCGCCGACTCCTGTCCGCGGTGCTGGAGCGCGTAGATGCCCAGGTAGGCCAGATGGGCGACGGCCGTCCCGGGTGCGTAGACCCCGAACACGCCGCAGGCTTCGCCCGGCTCGTTCAGGTCAGGGTCCACGGTCCCATCCTGCCACACGGCCACCCCGCGCCCGACCGGGTCCGGGACCGGACCGGCGCCCGTCCGCCGGCCGCGCGCGACCCCGTTCCCGGACCGGCCCGGCTCACCCCGACCACACCGTCGGACCCGGCGGAAGACCGTCGACGTCGAAGCGTTCCAGCAACTGCGACGCATCGAGCACCTCGCCCGGCGAGGCCCAGCCGAGCGAAGCGGCGAGCGCACCGAGCACCAGCCCCGGGGGCTCTCCGGCCGCGGCCAGATCGGCGAGCGTGACGGCACCGTGTCGCTTGGCGAGCCGTCGACCATCGGGGCCGAGCACCAGCGGGACGTGCAGGTACTCGGGGGTGGGGAGGCCGAGCAGTTCCTGGAGGAGGACCTGCGCCGGGGTCGACGGCCAGAGGTCGTCACCGCGCACGACCTGGGTGACGGCCTGGGCGGCGTCGTCGACGACGACCGCCAGGTGGTAGGCCGCCACACCGTCGGCCCGACAGACCACGATGTCGTCGACCGGCGACGTGAGCACGCCGCACCGTCGATCCGTGACCGTCACCTGCCTCCGATCGGCGCGCAGCCGCAACGCCGGCAGCCGACCGGTGGCCCGTCGCTCCGAGCGCTCGGACGCCGACAGCCCACGACAGGTCCCCGGGTAGGTGCCCTCGCCGCCATCGGCCGGATCACCGTGGGGTGCGGCGGCGGCCTCACGGACCTCCCGGCGGGAGCAGAAGCACTCGTAGGTCAGGCCGGAACCCACGAGGTACTCGAGGGCGGCGGCGTAGCGGTCCGTCCGCTCGGACTGCCGGACGACGGGACCGTCGTGGTCCAGGCCCAGCCGAGCCAGGTCACGCAGCTGTCCGGTCTCCTCGGTCGCAGCGGCGCCGGTCGTCAGGTCCTCCATCCGGACCAGGAATCCACCACCGACCGAACGAGCCGCGCACCACGCCAGCGCCGCCGTCCGCAGGTTCCCCAGGTGCAGCGGTCCGCTGGGGCTGGGCGCGAACCGGCCGACGACCACCGGCGCCGGGCGATCAGCCCTGGGTCGTCCCGCCGCCGAGCGCGGCCGGGAGCTGGTCGCGCCAGGCGGTCGTGGCCGCCTCGAGGGACAGGTCGAGCTGTCCCTGCACCACCAGACGATCGCCGCCGGCGACGCCGATCCGGGAGTGGGCGACGCCACGGGCCTCGAGCACGTCCAGCACCGCTCGGGCCCGATCGGCCTCGACGCAGAGCACCACCCGACCCGGCGACTCCGAGAACAGCGCAGCGTGGTCGGGCACACGGGCGACCGTGCAGCCCACGCCACCGCGGACCGCCATCTCGGCGAGCGCCAGGGCCAGACCACCCTGACTCACGTCGTGCGCGCCGAGCACCAGACCGCTCGTCACCAGCTCACGCACTGCGTCGGCCACGGCGACGGCGGCGTCCAGGTCCACCGCGGGCAGCTGACCACGACCACGGTGGCCGGCCCGGGCTGCCCAGAGCGACCCGTCGAGCACGGGGTCGGTCTCGCCGACCAGGATCAACCGGCCGCCGTCGACCAGCGCCGCCGGCGGCGGCACCCGGTCCAGGCTGTCGACGACGCCGAGCACCCCGATGATCGGCGTGGGGTCGATGTCACGGCCACGCGACTCGTTGTAGAGGCTCACGTTGCCACCGATGCACGGCACGTCGAAGGCCCGGAGCGCCTCGGACAGCCCGTCCACGCTCTCGGAGAACTGCCACATGACCTCGGGGTGCTCCGGGTTGCCGAAGTTCATGCAGTTGACCATGGCCACCGGTCGGGCGCCCGCCACGGCCAGGTTCATCACCGACTCGACCATCGTGGCGGCACTGCCGACCCGCGGGTCGACGGCACACCAGAGGTGGTTGCCGTCGGTCGTCAGCGCCAGGCCCCGGCCCGTGTCCTGACCGGTCGTCGGATGCTTCAGGCGGAGCACGGCCGCGTCACCGCCGGGGCCGACGACCGTGTTGAGGAACAGCTGGTGGTCGTACTGGGACCACACCCAACTGGTGTCGACGAGCATCGCCAGCAGGTCCGCTCCGGCGTCGGCCGGGGCCGGGAGCGAGCTCGCCCGGTCGGCCCGTCGCTCGGCCAGATCCTCCGGGGCGGAACGCGGACGGTCGTAGAGGGGCGCATCCTCCTCGAGGGACTTGGCCGGGACGTCGGCGAGCACCGCGCCGTTCTCGTCCACGATCCGGAGCCGTCCCGAGCCCGTGACCTCGCCGATCACCGTCGCCCGGACCTCCCAGCGAGCGGCGATCTCGAGGACCTCGTCCAGACGGTCCGGCGTGACGATCGCCAGCATCCGCTCCTGGGATTCCGAGGTCATCACCTCGAAGGGCTCCATGTGCGGCTGGCGGCGGGGCACCTCACCCACCTGGACGTCCATCCCGGCGCCGCCCTTGGCCGCCGTCTCCGAGGTTGCGCAGGTGATGCCCGCGCCCCCCAGATCCTGCACGCCGACGGCGAGGTCCCGGTCCAGGAGTTCCAGGCAGGCCTCGATCAGCCGCTTCTCCTCGAACGGATCGCCGACCTGCACGCTCGGGCGCTTGTCGGCGTCCGCCTCGTCGTCGCCGAAGCCGGCCGAGGCGAGCACGGACACGCCACCGATGCCGTCACGGCCGGTCGTCGATCCGAGCAGGACCGCCAGGTTGCCGACACCCTCGGCGCGACCGAGCACCAGCCGCTCCGTCGGCATCAGGCCGAGGCACAGGACGTTCACCAGCGGGTTGCCGGCGTAGGTCTCGTCGAAGACCGTCTCGCCGCCGATGGTCGGGACGCCGACCGAGTTGCCGTACCCGGAGATCCCCGACACCACTCCCTCGGCCACCCACCGGGCCCGGGCGTCGTCGAGCGGTCCGAACCGCAGCGGATCCATCACGGCGATCGGCCGGGCGCCGACCGAGAAGATGTCGCGGAGGATGCCACCCACCCCGGTGGCCGCACCCTGGTAGGGCTCGATGGCCGACGGGTGGTTGTGGCTCTCGATCCGCAGCGCCGCCGCGATCCCGTCGCCGACGTCGACGACGCCCGCGCCCTCGCCCGGTCCGACCAGCACCCACGGGGCCTCCGTCGGGAATCGACGGAGGTGGATCCGGCTGCTCTTGTAGCTGCAGTGCTCCGACCACATGACGGAGTACATGGCGAGCTCGAGGTGGTTCGGTTGGCGACCGAGCGTCTCGCAGATCCGGACGTACTCGTCGTCGGTCAGCCCCAGCGCTCGGTGGGTGTCGTCCGGTGGTCGCAGATCGACGTCGCTCGACATGGGTTCGAACCTACCGTCTGGGCCGGGACCGGTCGGACGGGGCGACCCCGACCCCGATAGCAGTCGAAGTCGCGCCTCCGGAATTGACTGAATCAACCCGTTCGATTTGACCTGAATGGTCGGAAGGTTGGAGCAATGTTGCGTCTCGTGCGACACGCGACAATGCTGCGGAGATGGCAACCAAGAAATCACGCACCATGACCTCCGAGCACAAGGCGGCGATCGCCGCCGGTCGGACCGAGAGTCGGGCGGTCAAGCACTACCTCGAGGCCCTGGAGCGCAACCGTCCCAAGCGGGGCCGCAAGCGCACGCCGGAGTCGATCACGAAGCGGCTCGACGTCATCGACCGACAGCTCGTCGAGGCGGACGTCGTCAAGCGACTCAGCCTGGTCCAGGAACGGCTCGACCTCCTCGAGGAGCTCGAGCGGCTGGGCGAGCAGGAGGACATCGGCGCTGCCGAGGCCGAGTTCGTGGCGGTCGCCGCCTCGTACGGCGAGCGCAAGGGGATCTCCTACGGCGCGTGGCGTGAGGTCGGCGTGCCCGCAGCCGTGCTGCGATCCGCGGGAATCTCCCGCTCCCAGGCCTGACTCTCCCCTCACCGCTCAGCGCACCCCACCCTTCCCACACTTCCCACACCTCCCACACTTCCCACACTTCCCACACTTCCCGCTTTGTGGTGCGAGCTACATGCATATGCATGTAGCT
>SXGS01075624.1_pt1 | contig 10913 bp, 11 predicted proteins | sample 3174681 | NCBI WGS metagenome assembly SXGS01 (sample SAMN11356861, study PRJNA531348) | freshwater metagenome | isolation source: freshwater sample F1-80 | place: China: Fuxian Lake, Yuxi | collected 2017-12-25 | reverse complement strand
GGCTCGGATCCGATCGATGAACGGGATCAGCAGGGTGAGTTGGCCGGACACCGTCTTGCTGTAGCGGCCGAGTCGCTCGATCACCGCCGCCTCAGCCTGCGGGATCAGCGCGACTGACTTACCGACCACGATGATGGCAAAAATCACCAGCACTGAAAACAGCACCAGACCGGTTATTGCGCCGTCCATACCGACTCCTTCTTCCCCGGCTTGCCCGGGCTTGCACTGGCTTGGTTAGGCCTAGTCATGCTTGGTCAGGGGTTCTGCCAGACCACCGCGGTGGCACCGTCGATCTGCATGACCGTCACCTGTTCGCCGGGCTGATACACATCGGCCTCGTTGTAGGTCCGGGCCGTCCAGACTTCCCCGTCCAACTTGACTTGGCCGTGATGACGACTGACTGGCTCAAGCACGAGCGCCTGCTTGCCTTCCAGCGCCTTCGCGGGCTCGGGCAACCCCGAACCACCGACGAACCGACGTCGCAGCATCGGACGCACCACCAGGAGTAGTAGTACCGAGACGACCAGGAACACCGCGCCGTCAGCCCACAGCGGAAACCCGAGCAACCAACTGGCGCCGGCCGCGACCAATGCCCCGCCCGAGAGCATCAGCAGTGACAGGTCACCGGTGAGCGCCTCGGCACCGGCGAGCGCCAGTGCGGCAACGAGCCAGACCAACGCCTCCGACATAACGCCACGATACGCGCTTTTCGGTGCCCGCATGGGGTGCCGACCGGAGCGGCTCGGAGCCACTACACTCACGAGAATTATGTGGTGCCCGAGTGTCTCGCTATCGGTGTGGACCAATGCCTGGCTGGCTGGCCACGCGGCACCCGATGACGTCCTTGATGCGCTAAACGCCTGGGCGCCACTGCATTCGGTCGCCGCCTACGATGCGGTCGCGGCCGGACGAACCGGATTGCCCTGGCCCGATGTGGACCCCGCCGGTGCGATGTCCCTGCTGCAGACGGTGCGCACCGCGGCCGGCCGAAATCCCGGGAGGCTGCCCGGGGCACCGCAGGTGATCGATGTCGCGTTTCCGGTGCCGGGTGACGTCCGGGGCCTGCCCGCCGGCACCCAGTTCCAGCGTGACGCTCTCGATGCCGGCGAGGCAGTCCTGATCCGGGTGCCGGCCGGCGAGGCCATCGGCGTGGTCCCAGTGTTTGAGTGCGGTGACGAGGACGAGTCGGACATCCCAGAGATCCCCGTGCTGTCCTGGTCGGTCTACTCGTTGCCCGGCATCGCGGTGCCGGAGCAACTCGACCTCGGCGAAGCCGAGTACGCGCTGCGATCGTCAGTCCGGTCGGCCACCGAAGCGCTGGTCGGCCTGCAACCCGTACCCGGCGGTGGGAATCCGCGCGTCCTCGTCGAGGAACTCCTGCAAGCCGGTGGCCTGCACCGGGCGCCGGATCACGCGCCGGACCGGGCGTTGCGGGTACTGGCCACCGCAGCCCACGTCGACGCCATCATCGCCGTCAGCGGCGGCCCCGCGCAGATCGCCATGCAGAGCGCCTCCGATGAACGGGCCGCCAACGACGCGATGCGCCCGCTGGCCATGATCGTGCGCACGGCAAGGGCGGCGGCTGTCAGCGCGATTCTGCAGTCGGCCTGGCACTAGCACCGGCAGCCTTCGCGCTCGCCTCACAATCAGCGGTGCAGAAACGGCCGTTCACACTCGACCCGTATCCGGGAACGGGCTGGCGCCCAACAACTCTCGCGGGTTCGCGTCCTTCCCGCTTCTCGTCGAGCAGATCGAGCACCAGCCGCGCGTAACGAGGCTGGGCATTGGGTGTCGTCGCTCTGGCCATGGCGATTCCGAGTGTCCGGGCCTGCTCGGCAAGTTCGCTGTCGAGATCCCAGATCACCTCAATGTGGTCGGCGACGAATCCGATGGGACAGACGATGACCGCTTTGGTTCCCGAGTCCGCCAGCGCACAGAGGTGATCGGCGATATCGGGTTCCAGCCAGGGAACCTGCGGCGGTCCGGAACGGGACTGCCACACCTGGTCGAAATCGGTGTAGCCGGCCGCCGCCGCCACCAGAGCCGACGAGTAGCCGACCTGTCGCGGATACAGCCCGGGCCCACAGCGATCGACCGCCCGTATCGGGATGGAGTGCGCGGTAAACACCAACCGCGCCTGGTCGCGCAGTTCCGCAGGCAGTGTCGCGGCAGCCTGGGCGATCCCGTCACCAAACATCTCCACCAGAAGGGGGTGATCGAAGTACTGCCGCAGCTTCACCAATTCCGGCGCGCCGGGGCCGACGGACTCCCGGGCTCGGGCGATGTCCTCCTGGTACTGGGTGCACCCCGAATAGCCACCCCAGGCCGAGGTGCTGAAAACCGCGACGCGCGAAACGCCGTCGGCTGCCATCGCCGCGACGGTGTCCTCGATGAACGGATCGGAGTTGCGGTTGCCGAAGTACACCGGCAGATCCTCACCACGGCCCGCGAGTTGAGCGCGAATTTCTTCGATCAGCGCGCGGTTGATCCCGTTGATCGGCGACACACCGCCGAAGTGCAGGTAGTGCTCCGCGACGCTGGCCAGGCGCTCCGGTGGAATACCCCGGCCCCGGGTCACCTGCTCCAGGAACGGCATGACCTGCTCGGGGCCCTCGGGCCCACCGAAGGACAGCAGCAACAGTGCGTCGAAGCGCTCCGCCATCGCAGAAACTGGGGCCATCACAGCAACTGGGTGCTGGCGCCGCCGTCGGCGTAGATGATCGTTCCGGTGGTGGCGGGCAGCCAGTCGGAGAGCAGAGCGCAGACGGTTTTCGCGACGGGGGTGGGATCCTTCATGTCCCAGCCCAGCGGGGAGCGCTGGTCCCAGCCCTCCTCGAGCATTTTCATCTCGTCCTTGAACTCATCGCCCAGCGCACCGCCCATGATCGCGCTCATGGCCAGCGTCCGGATCGGCCCGGCCGCAACAAGATTGGACCGTACGCCGACTTTTCCGGCTTCCCTCGCCACGAACCGGTTGATCGACTCGAGCGCACTCTTGGCCACCGTCATCCAGTTGTACGCGGGCATCGCCCGGGTCGGGTCGAAGTCCATGCCCACGATGCCGCCGCCGGGATTCATGATCGGCAGCACCGCCTTGGCCAGCGATGCATAGGAATAGGCCGAGACGTGGATGCCCCTGGCGACGTCCTCATACGGGGCGTCGAAAAACGGGTTGATGCCCATTCCACTGGGTGGCATGTTCCCGATCGAGTGCACCACGCCGTCGAGTTTGTTGCCGACGCCGATGACCTCCGTGATCCGGTCGGCGAGGCTAGCCAGGTGGTCGTCGTTCTGAACGTTGAGTTCCAACAGTGGCGCCGGTTGCGGTAGCCGGTCCATGATGCGCCTGATCAGCTTCAACCGGTCGAAGCCGGTGCAGACGATCTCTGCACCCGCCTCCTGGGCCACCCGCGCAATGTGGAACGCGATGGATGAGTCGGTGATGATGCCCGTCACGAGGACACGCTTACCTTCAAGAATCCCTGTCATGTCAGTCCCTATCTCCCTTGCGGCCGTCAGTGGCCCATGCCCATACCGCCGTCGACCGGGATCACCGCACCGGAGACGTAACTGGCGTCTTCGGAAGCCAGGAAGCTGACCACACCGGCGACCTCCTCGGCGGTGCCGATCCGCTTCGCCGGGATGAACTCCAAGGCGCCCTCGGCAACTCGTTCATCCATCGCGCGAGTCATGTCGGTGTCGATGAGGCCCGGCGCCACCCCATTCGCGGTCACTCCGGCCTTGGACAGTTCCCGGGAGATCGACCGGGCCATCCCGATCAGGCCGGCCTTCGAGGCCGCATAGTTGGCCTGATTGCCGATACCCCAGGTGGCCGAGACCGAACCCACGAAGATCATCCGTCCAAACCGCTTGCGCTGCATGCTGCGCGATGCCCGCTGGGCAACCCGGAACGCTCCGGTGAGATTCGCGTCGATGACCTTTGAGAACCTCTCCTCGGTCATCCGGATCAGGAACGCATCCGCGGTGACGCCGGCGTTGGACACCAGGACCTCGACCGGGCCCTGGTGCTCCTCGACCGCCGTGAAGGCGCGATCGACGGCATCGTTGTCAGTGACGTCGCACTCCACCCCGAACAGTCCGTCCGGCGCACCCGAGCCGCGGTGGGTGATGGCGACCTTGTGTCCATCGGCGGCCAGCCGACGGGCGATCGCCAGCCCGATCCCCCGGTTGCCACCGGTAACCAGGACCGAACGTGCGACGAATTCGGGCCGGGGGCCCGCGGTCTCGCTCATAGGGGCCAACTTATCGCCTCTCCCGCACAGCCCGAAATCAGGCTCGCGGGCCTGATCGGAGGGAAATCAGCCAGGCAGGCGGCGATTGAGTAGTAGCGCCGCCAGTGCCGACAGCGCCAACAGCAGCGCACCGAGTCGCAGCCAGCCGACACTCGCGTCGCCCTTGATCGTCTCGTAGCCGATCTGGTCCTGCAGTGACGTGAACACCTCTTTGAGCTGTTCCAGAGTGGAGGCGCTGTAGGCGTTGCCGTCCGAGAGTTCGGCGATCTTCTCCAGCGTCTCGTCATCGACCGGCACCGGCTGGCGCTGGTCGTTGATCTCGACATAGCCGTACGGGGTGCCGAAGGTCACCGTGGAGATCGGTACGCCCTGGTCTTTGGCGGTACGGGCGGCCGTGAAGGCGCCTTTGGGGTTGTCCGGGTTGGACGGCACCGTCTCCTTGCCGTCCGACATCAGCACGATGCGGGCCGGCGGCGGACCGTCTTCGCCGCCACCGATGACTGCGCCGACGGTGGCGATCGCCTGCAGGGCGGTGAAGATCGCCTCGCCGGTGGCGGTGCGGTCGGCCAACTGCAGTTTGTCGATGGCAATTTTGGTGGCCTCGCGGTTTGTGGTGGGCGAGACCAGTACCGTCGCGGTGCCGGCGTAGGCGATCAGACCCAGATTGATACCGGGGGTGAGTTGGTCGGCGAACTGCTTCGCGGCGACCTGCGCCGCGGCGAGCCGGCTCGGCTCGATGTCGGTGGCCCGCATCGACTGTGAGACGTCAATCGCGAGCATCACCACCGCACGGTTGCGCGGGATACGCACGTCATTCTGCGGACCCGCCATGGCGATCGTCAGCAGCACCATAGAGCCGATCAGCAGCATTGCCGACAGATGCCGCCAGCGGTTGGGGCGCTGGGGGGCGACGCTCTCCAGCAGCTCCATATTGGCGAACCGCAGGATCCGCTTCTGCCTGGCTCGTTGGGTGATGACGTAGAGCGCGACCAGTCCGGCGACGAACAGCAGGAACAGAAAAAACCAGGGGTGGGCGAAGTTCGTCAGCGACATCGGCCCCAGTAAGGGAAACGTCACAGCGGGCCCCCATACGGAGGGCGGATGGCATCGCTCACTGGCTGCCTGCCAGCGCGCCGCGGCGCCGTGAGGCGACGAATCTCACGATGTCGGCAATCCAGTCGCGGTCGGTACGGAGCGTCATCAGTGGAGCACCTCCGCGACGCAGCGTCCGAGCCACCTCCGCACGGTGCGCGGCCGCGGCGCGGGCAAAGTCATCGCGCAGCTGAGCATCGATGGTGAACTCCCGGGTGATACCGGATTCGGTGTCCTGCAGGATCACGTCGCCGACGTCGGGCAGTTCCACGTCGCGCGGGTCGAGCACTTCGACGCCGAGCACCTCGTGCCGGGCTGCGATCGCGCGCAGCGGACGCATCCAGGTGATCGGGCCAAGGAAGTCGCTGATGATCACGGCCATGCCGCGGCGACGTTCCGGCCGGCGCAGCGCATCGATGGCGGCGGACAGGTCCCCACGGACGCCCAGGGGGGCGCGCGGCGACGTGGCGATGGCCCGGAGCAATGTCTGCTCATGTTGACGGCCGGACCGAGCCGGAACCCGAATGACGTTCTCGCCGTTGGCGATCACCGCCCCGATCCGGTTGCCGCCGCCACTGTTGAGGTAGGTGATCGCCGCGGCTGCCGCAACGGCGAGGTCGCGTTTTTCACAACCGGTGGTGCCGAAGTCGAGGCTGGCGGACATATCCACCACGATCCATGTCTCCAGCTCCCGGTCGGCGATCATCTGCCGGACGTGCGGGTGGGTGGTTCGGGCGGTCACCGACCAGTCCATCCGCCGGACGTCATCGCCAGGCTGGTAGAGGCGCGACTCGCCCGGCTCGGAACCCGGCCCCGGGATCAAGCCGAGGTGGTTGCCCTGCAGCACCCCGTCCAGTTTGCGCTTGACGGTGAGCTCCAGCGTTCGCAGCGCCGCCGAGAGCTTCGCGTCACCGATCTCACCGCGCTGAAAGGAGGGCGGGTGGACCGACTTCGGCTGACCAGCCGCGTCAACGGCTGGAGCGGACTCGCTCACCGACCGCCGGCGCCCGCCGGCGCGGGTGCCACCGGCGGTACGGGCGGTCCCTGCTGCGGAATGGCGTTCACCTGGGGCAGTCCGACGGTCTGCAGGATCCGGTTGATCACGGTCTCAGCCTTGACGTCGTCCGCCAGGGCGTCGTAGGTCAGGACCAGACGGTGCCGCAACACATCGGGAATCACCTCGATGACGTCCTGCGGGACCACGTAGTCCCGCCCGCGCACCAGTGCCAGCGCACGGGACGCGGCAATGATGCCCAGTGATGCGCGCGGCGAGGCACCGAACGCAATCCAGGACTTGACGTCGGGCATCCCGAACTGCTCGGGGCGGCGGGTGGCTGTCACGACCCGCACGACGTAGTCGACCAGTGCGTGGTGCACGAAGTTGTTGGCCGCGACGTCCTGCAGGCGCTGCAGGTCACCGGTATCGAGGATCGCTTTCGGTTCGGGCGGGTTGACGCCCATCCGGTAAATGATCTCGCGCTCTTCCTCCGGGGACGGGTAGTCCACGTTGATCTTGAACAGGAATCGGTCGCGTTGGGCCTCCGGAAGCGGGTAGACGCCCTCGTTCTCGATGGGGTTCTGGGTGGCCATCACCAGAAACGGCTTGGGCAACGGGTAGTCGCGGCCGCCGATCGAGATCTTGCGCTCGGCCATGACCTCAAGGAGGGCGGACTGCACCTTGGCCGGTGCCCGGTTGATCTCGTCGGCGAGCAGGAAGTTGCACATCACCGGACCGAACTCGATGTCGAACTCCTCGCGGCCCTGCCGATAGATGCGGGTTCCGATGATGTCGGTGGGCACCAGGTCCGGGGTGAACTGAATACGGGCGAAGGTGCCGCCCACCACCTTCGCGAAGGTCTCCACGGCCAGGGTTTTGGCCACCCCGGGCACGCCCTCGAGCAGCACGTGGCCTTTGGCGAGCAGGCCCACCAGGATCCGCTCGACGAGTTGGTCCTGGCCGACGATGATCCGCTTGACATCGAAGATCGCCCTCTCCAGGGTCTGCACCTCGCTGGCTAGGCCGTTACCAACCGCCGATGACGCGGTCGATCCGCTCGGGCCGGCGTACCCGCCGGCGCTCACGGGCGAGGAACCTGGTGACGTCATGGACTTCCTCCACAGCTGTTGGTTGGTGCGAACCGGCTGACTGGGCCGGGTGACCACATTCGTCGGGGCGGCATCGCCCCGTCGACAACTATTCCAGGCGTTCCGGAATCCGTCGATGCGGGTCGTCCGCAGGCGGGTCGGGGCTCTGGTCGGTTCAGGTCTCGATGATCCGGGTGAGGTACGGCGTCATGCCGGCTGTGCGCAGCGGACTGACGGTCACCTGACCAGCCGCCGATGACGACTCCAGCATCTGGCCGTTGCCCAGGTAAATGGCCACGTGCTGGGAGCCCCCCGGTCCGTAGAAGATCAGGTCGCCGCGCTTGGCCTGGGACGGCGCGATGTGGCGGCCAACCTCGTACTGGTCGCCGGAATACTTGGGAATCTGAACTCCCACGCCGGCGAAGGCGTACCGGGTGAACCCCGAGCAGTCGTACCCGACCTTGCCGGCGTCCTGGTCCACGCCCGTGCTCGGGCCGTTGATCGCGCCGCCACCCCAGGAGTAGGGCACTCCTCGCTGAGATCCGCCACGGGCGATCACGTATTCAACGGCCTGCGGCCCGCGGACTCGGCCACCGGGCAGCGCCGCCGGGCCGCTACCGCCACCAATGCCCAAGCCGGAAAGAAACTTGCGGCCGAGGTCCATCGTCGCCTGCGCCGCCTGCTGGGTGAAAGCCAGCGAGGCCTGGGCCACCGCGACCGGATCACCGGGTGCTCCAGCACTGAGCAACTTGGGCAGCGTCGGGTCCCAGCCCTCCTCCGCGGCGGCGGTCGGAGCCAGACCAAGGCCCAGTCCCAGCACCGTAATCACCGCGCCGAATCCCCGCAGTAATCGAAAACCTTTGCCAGACATCAGTTTTCACCCATTAGTGCTCAGAACTCGACATAACGGACGGCGAACGGGGTCATACCGCTGGTTCGCAATGGAGAAATCTTGACCACCGAACCGGTGTAGGGCGCCTCGATCATCTGGCCGTTGCCGAGGAAGATGGCCACGTGCTGGCTGCCGTTGGGGCCCCAGAAGATCACGTCGCCACGGCGCATCTGCGCGGTCGGAATCTTTCGGCCCATGTTGTACTGCGAGCCTGAATAGTGCGGCAACTTGATGCCCACTCCGGCGAACGCGTAGAGGACCAGACCCGAGCAGTCGAAGCCCACCGTGCCCGCGCCCGAATCGAGTCCTCGGCTCGGTCCCGCGGCGTTACCACCGCCCCACGAATACGGCACGCCACGCTGCGACATGGCGCGGGCGATGACATGTTCGACGGCCTTGCTACCAGCCACCACGGGGATCGCGCCATTGGTGATGCCGGTGTCGGTGGGCTTGAGGATGCCCATTTGCTGAAGGAATTTTTTACCCAGTTGCTGGGTCGTCTGGTAGGAGTTCTGCGCGATCTGCAGCACCGCGTTGATGATCTGGATCGGGTCCCCGGACAGGAACGCCGAAGGCACCATCGGCAGAGTCAAGTCCCATTCGGAGAGCTTGCCGTAGGGCGGCACGACGCCACCCGGTGCCGTTCCGGATGCGGCCGCGGCCGGATCCCAGCGGTCCCCGGACGACGGCCCGGATGCGGTGCCAGCCATCGGGACCATGGCGCCGACGGCGGCCTGCTCCAGCGCGGCGGCCGGCACCGACGCCGGTTCTGACCAGGCGCGGGCGGCATCGAGCTTCTGCTGGGCGACCGTCCGCTCCGCCGCGAGCCGGTCGATCTCGGCCTGCTGCTGATGGAACGTCTCCTGCGCTGCGGTCAGTGCCGCCACCGCGGCGTCCTGGCTGCTCTGGGCATCCTTGACGGCCTGGTCGGCTTTGGTTTTCGCCGCCCGCTCCGCGGCGTCTCTGGTGACCACCTCGGTGCGCGCACGACGCAGAGCGACCATCACCCGTTCGGAACTGAGTGCGAGCGTCCGCCCGGCGGTCGCGGTGGCAATGATGTCGTCGGGAGTGCGGGCCATCACCAGCGATGCCGACGGGCCGTTGACGTAACTGGCCGCCGCAAACGTGTCGAACCGCTTCTGAGCAGCCACGATGGCCGCGTTGGCATCGATGACCGCCTGCGCGCTGGCATCCACGGCCTGCTGAGCGACGGCGGCCGCGTCGCGGGCATCCTGCACCGCCACGATCGCCTTGTTGACGCCCTCCTGCTCCGCCTGCACGGCGGCACCGATGTCCTGGAGTCGTTGGTTGGCCGCAGCGACATCGGCGACCAGGGCCGCCACGCTGTTGGGAGCCGAACCGGGATCGGCCTGCGCCAGTCCCGGCACGGTCAAGGTCATCGCCACCGTCAGGGTCAGGGGGCAGACGACCCGGGTAGCCCGATCACGAGAACCCCGAATGGTTGGTCTCATTCGACTCCGACTCCTCAATCGCTCCGACTTGTCACGCGAGTCACTCACGCCACATGAGCCACTTCAATAACAATGGTGACAGTTGCACCGTACGTCACAATTGTCGCAGGAGAAACGGGAGGCAAGAATTACAAGTTTGTCATTTAAATTATGTGACCGGAAAGTAATCTTACGGAATTGCCACAAAAGGCTATTTATCCAGCAAGGACTAGGTTTTGGGCGCCGCGCCGCGGTTTGCCCAGGATTGCAGAACTCGGGTCGCCACAGCGGCCAAAGACACCGCTATTACGACGACGATCGTGAATGCACTCCAGTGGAAATCCGGGGTGTTCAACTGGTCGACGAAATTCTGCGCACCCTGCACCGGATCGGGCGCGGTTTTCACCACGTCCTGGCCGGCTTCGAGGAGCACCCTGTCGTAGGTCGTGCTGTAGGTACCCGCCCAACCCGGACTGATCACCAGCACGGTCGAACCGGGGTGGGCCTTGCCCACCTGGGTGGCGATATCCCGCAAGGGAGTGTCCAGCAACGGACTCTCCTCCATGACAACAACCTTGAGGTCGACGCCACGGTCCCTCGCGTTGGCCACGACCTTCTGCAATCCGGCCGCATCGGCGGGCGGGGCGGCGACACCGTCCGCCGCCACGTCCGCCAGCACCGCGCCCATGCACTCATCGACCGGCGTCGAGAACGCAAGCCCGACAGCACTACACACCTCAATGGGGATGTAAGTCGGCGCATGCAGGTCGGTCACGATTCCGACGGTACCGCCCGCACCGCCGGTGGTTAAGCGCACGCGCCGACGAAGGCTGACCCGGGTATAGATCATCGCTGCGGTCCGATCGGGGTCCGGCCGCCGGCCGGTCACTCGGGGCGATAGGATTTGACCCTGTCCTCAACCCGCCACCGTCTGTGCGAACACCGGTGCGGGAGTGTCAAATCCAGGAGTTGATGTGAGCAGCGTTTCGCCGAATCCGTCCTTGAACTCGTTTGGAGCCCGCGACACCCTGACGGTCGATGAAAACAGTTACGAGATCTATCGCCTCGACGCCGTGCCGGGCACCGAGAAACTCCCCTACAGCCTCAAGGTGCTGGCCGAGAACCTGCTGCGCACCGAGG
>SXGS01443377.1_pt1 | contig 10914 bp, 8 predicted proteins | sample 3174681 | NCBI WGS metagenome assembly SXGS01 (sample SAMN11356861, study PRJNA531348) | freshwater metagenome | isolation source: freshwater sample F1-80 | place: China: Fuxian Lake, Yuxi | collected 2017-12-25 | reverse complement strand
TTCGTGTTCCGTGATCGCCCGAGCCGGCGTGAGGACGTGATGGGTTTTTATGGGGACGCCATCAGCGTTCGGCCGCTGGCATTCGCTTCGACGATCAAGGACATGAAAGGGCTACTTCACAATGCATAACGACCCACGCCACACCGACGCCGGGCAGGCCGGCGGTCCTCAGTTCCGCGAAGCGTTTGATCGCCTCATTCAAATCGTCCTTGATGGTCTGCGGCACGGTCACTTTCGCTGCTCGATTTCAAGTGGCATCGGGAAAGAGAAAAAGCGCGAACTCGTGATTGAGGCCGGCAAGTCCCACAAGTTCACGATACCCGAGGAAGAACTTCCGCGCTAAAGCAAGATCAATGGTGATCCCTGTGACGGGGACGCCAAATATGAAAATGAAGTCAGGTCCAGCGTCATCGGTGGGATTCCGAGATCGGAGACTACAAAGGCACGAGCGGCGACAAGCCGAGCGTGAAGTCTTCGATGAAACCATCGCACGCAGCAAGCAACAACCTGATCGAGCAGACGCACAAGGTCTGGCAACCTCGCCTTCAACGCAACCTCACCGGTGAGGACGCCCGGCAAATAGCCGAGAACGTCACCGGTTTCTTTGCAATCCTTGCCGAATGGTCGCGGGCTGCGCGGCCAGTTCTGGCTAACAACCCCATCGTCGCGGCACCCGCCGATACAGCGGAGGTTTGCCATGACCGCTGAAACCATTGCCAAGGCTCTTGGCGGGCGCAAGGCCGGTAGCGGCTGGTCGGCACGTTGTCCCGCCCACGATGACCGCACCCCGAGCCTCTCCCTGCGCGATACCGGCGACGGGAAGGTGCTGGTCCGTTGCCATGCCGGCTGCGATCAGGACGAGGTCATTGCACACCTGAAAGCAAATGGCCTGTGGACGCAGAACGGTCCGCGCTTGTTCCGATACGCCGCATCGCGCCGCGTCACCAAGCCGACAGAGCCGGATCGCGACGAGGTCAAGCGCACCGAGGCCGCGCTGTCAATCTGGCAGGCCGCGAAACCGGCGGGCGGTACGCTGATTGAAACCTACCTCGGATCGCGTGGCCTGCGGCTGCCAGCAACGCCGACGCTGCGTTTCCATCCCTGCCTGAAACATCCTTCCGGCGATTCCTGGCCCGCCATGATCGCGCTGGTCGCACGCGGGTCCGACGACGCGCCCCTTGCGATCCATCGCACCTTCCTCGCTCGCAACGGCGCTGGCAAGGCTCCAGTCGATCCGCAGAAAATGATGCTCGGGCCGTGCCGTGGTGGTGCGGTGCGACTCGCAGAACCCGGCGACGTGCTGATGATCGGGGAAGGCATTGAAACTTGCCTCGCCGCCATGCAGGAAACCGGTCACCCGGCTTGGGCCGCGCTGTCCACCTCCGGCCTGCGTGCACTCGATCTCCCGAAGGCCGTTCGCGACGTGATCGTGCTTGCTGATGGTGATGACCCCGGTGAAGCGGCGGCCCGCGACTGCGCATTGCGCTGGAAACGCGATGGACCTCGCGTGCGCATCGCCCGCCCGCCGAAGGGCATGGACTTCAACGACATGCTGGTGGGCCGCGTGTCCTCGATCGTGGAGGGCGCACAATGAACGACGACCAACAAGCTGTTGCCGACAATTTCATTGCCGATGCAATTCATGCGGCCGAGGACATTCGTGATCCGCTCGAAGGGCTGGTGGAGAAAACCACCACCGATCCCGGCTCGCCGTTTGAACCCGATGTGCTGGAACGGCTTGCCGCGCTGAAGAAGGATGACCGGGCCGCCTTTGAGGCAATGCGGGCGCAGTTGAAGAAGGCCGGCTGTCGGGTGACGGCGCTCGATGAGGCCATCGCCGAGGAAAGCGGCGACACCGGCGGACGCGGTCCGACGCAGGCCGACATCCTGATTGACCTCGCGCAAACGGCGGAACTGTTCCACACGCCCGACAGCACCGGCTACGCCGACCTCGACATCAACGGCCACCGCGAGACATGGCCGATCCGCGCCAAGGGATTTCGCCGCTGGCTCGCCCGTCGTTTCTTTGAGGAAACAGACGGCGCACCGAGTTCCGAGGCGCTGCAATCGGCGCTTAACGTGATCGAGGCCAAAGCGCATTTCGATGCGCCCGAGCGCATCGTTCACGTTCGCGTAGGCGAGTTGGAAGGCGGGCTCTATCTTGATCTCGGTGACGAAACCTGGCGAGCGGTGGAGATCGACGCGAACGGCTGGCGGGTGATCGACAACCCGCCGGTCCGTTTTCGCCGGGCTGCCGGGATGAAGTCTTTGCCGATACCGGTCAAGGGCGGAACAGTTGAAACGCTACGCTCCTTTCTCAACGTCCAGTCCGACGCCGACTTCGTACTGGTGGTGGCATGGGCGCTCGCGGTGCTACGCAATCGCGGCCCCTATCCGGTGATCGTGCTCTCGGGTGAACAGGGATCGGCCAAGTCCACGTTTTCCTCGATCCTGCGCGCGCTGCTCGATCCGAACACTGCGCCGCTGCGTGCCTTGCCGCGAGAAGACCGTGATCTATTCATCGCCGCGAATAACGGCCACGTGCTGGCGTTCGACAACGTATCGGGTCTGCCGGCATGGATTTCGGACACCTTGTGCCGGCTTGCCACCGGCGGCGGCTTCGCCGTGCGCCAGCTTTACTCCGATCAGGACGAGGTGCTGTTCGACGCGGCACGGCCGGTGATCCTGAATGGCATCGAGGAGATCGTGACGCGGCCCGACCTTGCCGATCGCGCCGTGTTCCTGACACTCGAACCCATCCCGGAGGAAAGCCGCCGACCTGAAGCTGAGCTGTGGGCAGCGTTCGAGGCCGAACGCCCGCGCATTCTTGGCGTGCTGCTCGATGCGGTGGTGGAGGGCATCAAGCGGCTTCCGGATACCCATCTGGAAAAACTTCCGCGCATGGCGGATTTCGCGCTGTGGGCAACCGCCTGCGAGACCGCACTTTGGCCCGCCGGAACCTTCTGGTCAGCCTACTGCGGCAACCGTGACGAGGCGGTCGAGGGCGTGATCGACGCCGATCCGATCGCTGCCGCAGTGCGCGTACTGATGGCAACGCGGACGGTGTGGACGGGGAAAGCCTCAGACCTTCTGGGTGCCCTTGGCGAGGTGGTAGGCGAACGGGGCGTGAAGTCCAAGACCTGGCCTGACACTCCCCGGGCGCTCTCGGGCCGGTTGCGCCGCGCGGCGACGTTCCTGCGCAAGATCGGCATCGAGATCAGCTTCGGACGCGAGGGGCGGGCACGGACCCGCACCATCACTATTACCACCGATTCCGTGCCAGAAAACGAAGGGGCACGACTGTCCACACCGTCCGTATCGTCCGCACGCGGGCAAAAAGCCCGTCCCGCCAACGGCTTCACACCCGGTGCCGTGCGGACGGTAGGCGGCAACGCAGACGGTAGCGACTACGGCGACAACCCGACCGTAAGCGCCAAGCCTTTGATAACGAATGCCGGGAATGATGCGGACGATGCGGACGCAAATCGCCCGTCCCAATCTGGGCCGGAAAAACCGGCTGCTGCTGCATGGAGTGCGCGGTTATGAGCGCGGCCGAAGCCCTGAAGCACGCCCGCTCCGTCGGCATACGGGTTGGGGTCGACGACGATGCCCTTTTGCTGGACGCATCTGCACCACCGCCGGCCGAGGTGCTCGCTCTCTTGACGCGACACAAGGCCGACATCGTGGCCCTGATTCGTCCGGGGAGTGACGGTTTGTCTAGCGAGGACTGGCGGGAGTTTTTCGAGGAGCGGGCTGGCATTGCGGAGTTCGATGGCGGCCTGCCCCGCGACCAGGCCGAAACTCAGGCGTTTTCCTGTTGCGTGGGCGAATGGCTGTACCGCAATCCGACGCGATCCCCGTCGGGATGCTGCGCCCACTGTGGCCAGTCCAAGGGCATGTTGTTGCCTTATCTCACCGGCTATTCGGTGAAAGACCCGGGGCATACCTGGCTGCATCAGGAGTGTTCGCCTGCGTGGCATCAGGCGCATCGGGCGAAAGCCGTGTCGGCTCTGGTGGCAATAGGCATCAGCGTCCCGTTCAAGTTCGCAGACGATTTCGGTAAAAACGAGAGTGCATGATGGGTACATGTGAAGCCAAGGCATTTGCGCAAAATTCCTGCCTGCGCAAATTTGCGCAGGCTATTGGTTACCATTGGCGACAGTCACTGACCTGCCAGGGGGTAGGGGGGGTTAAATCTCTACGCCCCATCGGTCGCGATACGTGCGCCTGATCAAATTTTTATGCATGCAAAATGCAGAAGGTTTTTTGCGCCCGGGCAGGGCATTTCTCGGTCTGTCCTCATGGACGGGAAGGCTCCGTCGCGGCAATGCCTCCCGAATATTGCTCTCCCGTTGCTCTCTTTGACAATACTGCCGGATGTTGCTACCCTGAGCAACATGAAAGCCCACCTGCTGATCGATGAACGCAAAATCGTCGGCGATGGCGTCTTTGCCGAAATCGTGGTCTGGCAGGTTCAGCAGCCCGTGCCGGGCAGCACGCACAGCTACAAGTACCGGCTGGCGTATGTCGTCAAAGGCGCCTGCGTGCTGCGTTACGACAACGAGGCCGGCATGGGCGATCACAAGCACCTCGGCGAGCGCCGGGTTCTATACACCTTCACCACGCTCGATCAACTGGTGGAGGATTTTTGGGCCGATGCGGCCAGACTGTGAGGCGAAGATGAAGACCGTAACGATTGAGGTTTCCGACATCGAAACCACCAAGAGGCGCACGAAGGCGGCGTTCCGCGGCAAGCCGCAGGGCCGCTTCATCTCGTTCGTTTCCTTCGAGCTGCTGTGGAAGGTGCTGACGCCCAAGCGCATGACGCTGGTGTACGCCCTTACGGGCGCCGGGCCGGTGTCTATCCGCGAGGCCGCGCGCCGGGTGAAGCGCGACGTGCGAGCCGTGCACTCGGATGTGACGGCGCTGCTCAACGCCGGCATCCTGCGCCGCGCCGAAGGCGGAATCGAGTTTCCGTATGAGGCGGTGCATGTGGATTTCATGCTGAAAGCGGCATAGCCCGCCCCAGTCACGCGCTTTCTGGGCCCGCCGTTCCCGGGATGCACGATCGGATCGCATGACAACGTGCACCTGCTTCACAGGGCGTCCATAGTGCACCCCCCCATGTTTCAATTTGCACGCGAAAAAATCTGTGCACGCGCACGCATCACAGGCATGGGCTTCCAGAGATTTAGCCCCCCCTACCGCCATAGAGGGCCAGTCTGTTTGCTGTGGCCCCGATAGGGGGTAGTGAATAACGCGGCAACAAAAATTTGTGCAGACGCGCGCATCGTGTCCGATGGGTCGTAGAGATTTACCCCTCCCTACCCCTATAGAGCCCCAGTCTGTTTGCGGTGGCACGCAGGGATATTTTCAGGAGAGTCAGCGGGCGATGATTGCCGCGCGGATGGAGAGTTATTCGCACGGTGGTCGTCGACCGACAGTGCAAGACGCAAATTTGCATCGTGTGCGTATTGATGGGCGTAGCAGAGCTTCAACGTCTCGCCGCGCAGTGATGCTTCAGCGGCAAGTGCGCCCTGCCCTATTTCATTTGCGGGGGGGGGGAGGATATAATACCGATGCGGGGTAAAAGAGGTTCTTCCGGCGGTTTATCCTTGGCTTGAGTTGCAGAAGGTAGTCCAAAGTTTTTCCCGGGGGGGGGATGACGCGTACGATTTTCTGCACAGGGGTTTCTTGTACCGTTTTTGGCTTGATTTGTGCTTTTGGCTTGATCTCCACCTTTGGCTTGATCCCCTCCAGTGCGCTCGCGCAGACCGCGCCCGACGCCGGCACACTGCAGCAGCAGATCGAGCGCGAGCGGCAACAAAAACTTCTGCCCCGGCGCGTTGCGCCCGACAAACCCGCCGCCCCAGAAGCGATGAAACCGAGCACTGTTGCGGTCACCGTCAAGCAGTTTCGCTTCGCCGGCAACACCCTACTTAAAAGTGAAGAACTGGCCGCAGCCGTAGCCGGTTATTTGAACCGCCCCCTCGACTTCGCCCAGCTGCAAGCCGCCGCTGCCGCAGTGGCCGCAGCCTACCGGCAAGCCGGCTGGGTGGTGCGCGCCTACCTGCCCGCGCAGGAGATCGCAGAGGGCATCCTCACGATCCAGATCGTTGAAGCGGTATTTGGCGGAGCACGCCTTGAGGGCACGGAGGCCTCCCGCGTGGGCTCAGCGCAGGTGCTCGATCTCATCCAGGCACGGCAGAAGACGGGCGAGCCCTTGAATGCCGATGCCATCGACCGGGCGCTGCTCGTGGCCGACGATCTGCCCGGGGTGAGCGTAGCGGGGGTGCTGGCCGAAGGGGCACGCCCGGGGGAGACGGCGCTGCTGGTGAAGCTTGCCGATGAGCCGCTCCTGGCAGGAGAGGCAAGCACCGACAACACCGGCGCGCGCTCGACGGGCCGAGCGCGTTTGAGTGCGAACCTGATCCTGAACAGTCCGTTTGGGCGCGGAGATCTGATGAGCGCCAACCTCGCCCATACCGAGGGCAGCGACTACCTGCGCCTGGCGGGGAGCCTGCCCGTGGGCGCGGAGGGCTGGCGTCTGGGGGCGAGCGCGTCGCAGCTGCGCTACCGGCTGGTGGCCCCGGAGTTCGTTGCCCTTGGTGCGCGCGGGACGGCGGACACCGCAGGACTCGATGCAAGCTACCCGCTCATCCGCTCGCGGCTTGCGAATCTGTACTTCAACGCGAACCTGGATCGCAAGCGCTACGACAACGAATCTTCCGGCGCAACCACTTCGCGCTACCAGTCAGAGGCGCTCAGCCTGGGGCTCTCTGGCAATCTGTACGATGCGCTCGGCGGGGGCGGGGCGAATGGCGCGAGCCTGTCATTGGTCAACGGCAAGCTCAATCTGGGGGGCTCGCCCAACCAGGCGGCCGATGCAACGACGACGCGCACCGAGGGCAGGTTCACGAAGATACGGGGGAGCCTCTCGCGCCAGCAGGTACTGACCAACGACGTGTCGCTGTTCGCTGCCTTCTCCGGGCAGCGGGCGGGCAAGAACCTGGACTCGTCCGAGAAGTTCTTCCTGGGCGGCGCAAGCGGCGTGCGCGCCTATCCGTCGAGCGAAGCGGGCGGCGCCGAGGGCGAACTGCTGAATGTGGAGCTGCGCTGGCGGGCGATGGAGGGCGTGACGCTTACCGCTTTTCATGATCGCGGGCGGGTGCGGGTGAATAAGGACAACAGCCTTGCCGCGGCCGCACCCAACCTCATCACCTTGAAGGGCCACGGTCTTGCGGCCTCCTGGCAAACGCCCTGGGGCGTGCAACTGAAAGCGACTTGGGCGCGCCGCGAAGGATCGAACCCCAACCCGACTTCTGCGGGTCTGGATCAGGACGGGAGCCTGATTCGTGATCGCCTCTGGGTCACGGCAAGCCTGCCCTTCTGATCCACGTACAAGCCACGAACAAAGCATGAACAACATCTATCGGCGGGTCTGGAATGAGGCCACCGGCACCTGGCAGGCCGCCTCCGAGAACGCGAAGGGGCGCGGCAAGCGGGCATCGAAGCGCATGGGGGCGCTTGCGCTCCTGGTGAGTGGTGCGGCCGCACTCGCGGCGCCGCCCAATCCCCCGGCACCGACCCAGCTTCCCACGGGCGGCAAGGTGGTGGCGGGGGTGGCCGCGATCAGCCAGGCTGCTGCGGTACTGAACGTGAACCAATCGAGCGCACGTGCGGCGATCGACTGGCAGACCTTCAACGTGGGCGCTGCAGCGCGGGTCAACTTCCTGCAGCCCTCGGCATCCAGCGTGACGCTGAACCGCGTGCTCGATGCCAACCCCTCCCAGATCTTCGGCAGGATCAGCGCCAACGGCCAGGTGTTCCTCAGCAACCCGAACGGGGTGTACTTCAGCCCTACATCGAGTGTGGACGTGGGCGGGTTTCTTGCGACCACCCACGCGATCTCGAATGCTGACTTCATGGCGGGCAACTATCGCTTCGCTCGCAACGGCGCAAGTGGCGCAATCCTCAACGAAGGCAGCCTGAACGCCTCTGTCGAGGGCTATATCGCCCTCCTCGCCCCGGAAGTACGCAACCAGGGTGTGATCGTTGCCCAACTCGGTACGGTGGCCCTGGCCGCAGGCGAAGCCTACGACCTGCAGATGGAAGGCGATCGCCTGGCCGGCATTCGTGTGACGCCTGCGACCATCGCCGCGCTGGTGGAGAACGGCAACGCGGTGCACGCACCCGGGGGCTTGATCATCCTCTCGGCGCAAGCGGCGAGCGTCTTGCAGGGCGGGGTGGTGAATAACACGGGCACGCTCGCAGCCACGGGGCTGAGTACCAACGGCGGGCGCATCTTCCTCGATTCAGGCGCGGGCGGACAAACGCAGGTCTCGGGCACACTCGATGCGAGTGCCGCCAGCGCGAAGGGCGGGCGCATCGAAGTGACCGGCGAACGGGTTCAAGTCAATGACGGCGCGCATCTCAACGCGAGCGGCGCCACCGGCGGCGGTGAAATCCTGGTGGGAGGCAGTTGGCAGAACTCAGATCCCGCGGTGCGCCAAGCCGTCAGCACCACGGTTGCGCCCACCGCCCGACTCGAAGCCAATGCTACCGATGTCGGCAATGGCGGTACGGTGGTCGCCTGGTCCGACATCAGCAACCCGGATTCGGTGACCCGCGCTTACGGCCGGTTTGAAGCCAAGGGGGGGCCAAACGGCGGTGATGGCGGACGCATTGAGACGTCCGGACATTTTCTTTCCACCACGGGCGCGCGCGCGGATGCCAGTGCCAGCAACGGAACGGGTGGCGAGTGGCTACTCGACCCCTACAACATCACCATCGCCAGCAGCAGTGCAAGCGGAACACTTTATGACGCCAGCTACACATCAGCGGAAGACTCGGTCATTTTGGCTTCTAGCATTCAGACATCGCTCAATACTGGCACGAGCGTCACCATCCAAACAGGTAGCGGCAGTGCTGGTGCTGGCAATATCGTAGTCAGTTCCTCAATAGCGAAAACCGAGGGCGCTGATGCCACCCTGACATTGAAGGCCCATGGCTACATCGTCCTAGCCAATGCGAGCTACCTTGGGTTTTCAACTGCTGCGGTTAACTCCACTGTGGCCGTTAGTTCCTCGTCGAACAAGCTGAACATGGTCATCAACCCCGGAACCGATGGCAGCGGCGGCTTCTGGCTGCCAGTGGGTTCTTCCATCTCGACAAATGGCGGCGGCGTCACGATCGGAGGTGGCTCCGACCCATCCACGACCGTGGCAGTGGGGACATCAGTCAGCAGCTACGAAAACACCGCCCTGAGTCGCGGGGTCACGATCAACGGTAGCCTCGCCGCGCAGGGCGGCAACATTATCATCAACGGCCAGGGAAGATCTGATGACACCGGCAGAGGTGTCTCTATCGGCGGCACAGTCTCGACCACCGGCTCGGGAACAATCGCCATACAGGGAACTTCCGCTAGCTCATCGGACGGGTTGGCTCTAGGTGACACCACCGCCGGGGGGGGGATCAACGGCACCGTCAGTAGTGTGAACGGAGCCATAACGCTCACCGGGACCAAGGGTAGCGGTCCCAACGGCATCAACATATCCACAGCAAGCAGCATCGTGACGTCCACGGGAACAGGCAACGTCACCCTCACGGCAACCAGCGGAGATGTCAATACTAGTGCAGGCATCACTACTACGGGTTCGGGCGGATCGATTCTACTCAAGGCCACTGGCAATGTTATTGCTGCGGCCAGCAAGACTTTCCAAACCAACAACGGTGCGCTGACCTTCTGGAGCGATTCGGACGCGAGTGGTGTGGGGTATATCCAATTGGGAAATTCCGTCACGCTCAACACCGCGAACGGTGCGACCAACCAAACCTCGGGTGGCGGTGCGATAACCCTGAGCGGGGGCGCAGCACTGGCTTCAGGTTACGCAATCTCAACCAGCGGGGCAGGCGTTGCCTTGGGAACGTCCGGTGACAACACCACCAACATTTATTCCGGCGGCGGCGATATTTTGATACGCGGCCGGTCCACATCTAATAGTGGCTATGCGGCGGTTGCTGCGTATAACACTGGCACCATCAACAGTGGTTCGGGCAAGGTCACGATCGTGGGTGATCACACCAGTGCCAGCAACGGCCATGGCATTGAAATGGGCATATCCGGTGCAAGTGCCTCTGGCCTCACGATTAAGTCGTCAGGCGGTAGTGGCACGCTGGGGGATGAAGGAATTACCCTGACAGGTAGCGCCGCGAGCACCGGGGACGGGGGTGGCGTACAGACATGGGGCTCTCGGTTCTATTCGACAGGCGCTGGTGGCATTGCGTTGACGGGCACCAGTTTGACTACGTCGATCCGTAGTAATTCCGCAAACGGCGGCTCCTGGGGCATCAACCTGCTTGCGGACACGTCGGTGCTAGCGGCTAGTGGCCCCATCACTCTCAACGGCGGAACACACGGGATTGGGCTGGCGGGGGATAACGATACATCCCCCACTACCTTGGGTTACAAGGCAAGCACGCCCGTTACCAGCAGTAGCAGCAATGTGACCTTGACTAGCGACTATGTGCGCGTACAAAGCGTTGGGACGATCAATACCACTGGCGCCGTGACCGTGCAGCCTTCCAGCGCCAGTTTTACATCCGCTTTGACCTGGCCAAGCCCTTCGGCTGCCTACTCTGTGCTAACGCTTAACAACGTCAGTGGGTTGACTCTGGGCAAGAGTGGCAACACTGCCAATGTCAGCATTGACAGCGGCACCAGCATCGCTGGCCCCGTCAACATCTACGGCGGCACTGTAACGCTGAGCAACAGCCTGAGCACCACAAACACCAGCACCGGCGATGTAGCAATCACCGCCAGCGGCCTGACCGGCTCGGGCGGCATTTCATTGGCCACCGGCCGTGGGCTCACGGTGTCGCAATCTGGACCCAGCACCTATAGCGGCGCTGTCA
>SXGS01623018.1_pt1 | contig 10915 bp, 8 predicted proteins | sample 3174681 | NCBI WGS metagenome assembly SXGS01 (sample SAMN11356861, study PRJNA531348) | freshwater metagenome | isolation source: freshwater sample F1-80 | place: China: Fuxian Lake, Yuxi | collected 2017-12-25 | reverse complement strand
GTTGCCGGGTTCAGGAGAAATCGCTTATACTGCACACTTGGAGAGCGGGTTCAGCTCCGAACAAATCGGTGCACCAAAGCGGGCGAACTACGTTTTCTCCAATCGTTCATCAACCACGCCCGCTTGGTGACCTTGGGCGTTCGCAGAAAGAGGACTGGATTGATGCTATTGATTCGGACCTTTCTATTGACCATCTGCCTGATGACTACCTTGCAGCTTGGATGTAGTACAAATTCACCGTCGCCCACCTCGCCTGCGACAGCAGACTTTGAAGCGGAATGGAGCCGCGTTGACAAGCCGGATCGATCGTTCTTCATAGGGGAAAAACGATGGTGTCTATTCGATCGAGATCCGCAGAAAAGTTGGATCGACGGTAAGTTAACAGCGTCGAAAACGCCCCTTTCATCAGTGATTAGTGTCCGTGTCGACAAAATTGACACAACCCAAGACAAATCGGGATTATGGAGCGGCGATAGCGATGTGATTGACCTTGTTCTTGTTCGAGAAAACAATCTGATGCGAGTCGTGGTGATTGAGAACAAATCGCATATACTCAACGGATACTATCGCCACGTTGGCACGATGGCTCCCGTCAAAGGGCCAAATGTGCACGAATGGGCGCGTCAACCATAACATAAAGACTGCGAACAATTACGTGCACCCAAGTCGCGGATCGCGTGCCTTGACCTTTTGAAACGTTACTTGCCGCGACTGGGTGACGTGTGGCGTTCGTGCCTACAAATGAAGACTCCCATAAGCCTGCAAATCACTGACGACATCGTAGGAACCGGACGACCAGTTGTTCCTTGGTGACGTTGCTCTGTGCCATTGTCGATGCACGAGACCGAAGGGCGACGTTCTCTTCAGTTCCGAAGACGACGGCCCGTACCCGGTTCGCGTAGGTGCTCGAGATGGTTTCGTGGGCATTGAATACGGACTGCTGGGTATGGAGATTGGCGGAAAACGGACGGTTGTTGTTCCACCAAACTTGACCTACCACGAACGAAAAACATATCGCGATCTCCCTGCCAACTCGATGCTCATCTATAATCTCTCGCTGGTGTCGCTCGGCGAGAAATGGGATTCAGAGATGGAACATCGTCTCGCATGGGACTCCGTGAAAACGGAGGACTGACAATACCAGAATCTTTGACGTAGCTACAAATTCGGCACGAACAATGAAATGCACGCGAGTTGCGGATCGCGCGTTTCCTGATGGTAAGTCACTTGGCCGCAACCGCTTGATTTCGGTCGTTCGTCGCTAAACAATGGAACGCATCACTCAAGCTGACATCGAAGAAATGCGGAATAGCGGCTGCGATCGCTCGACGATTGCAGATGCCGTAGCAAGGCTTGCCATGTTCTCCGGTGCGGGACTTTAGTCTTCTGATTCTTTATGGAAACTGAATCGCGTACAGGTCGGCGTCTCTCATGACGAAGCGCAAGCGGATTGGTTTCCCGGCTAGTTTGCTAATGTCGGTTCCCTGCTTCCATCCAACCACTTGCCTGATCTTGTCGCCGTAGATCTCTGGGCAGTCATCCAGTGTGAAGTCGGGAATGGGCTTGCCGGAGGCATCCTGAATTTCCACCTGGATCGACCCTGCGGCACTGGTCGAGAAATTCATTTCCAACTGCTTACCGGAGAAGACAATCGGTCTGGTGTGCATCTCGCCACCCTGGCTGTCGGCGTGAACCGATACGAACCCATCCATGCGCAACGTGAATCGCCGCAGTCGCGTCGCGTTGTTGAAATAGCTTTCGGTGGCGTAGATCGAGAGTTCGGGTATGCCCTCCGCTGTGTCGGACTTCGTTTCCACGATGCCCCAGGCCGGCAAGTTGTTTCGTGAGATCCAGCAGTCTTTACCCAATCCCGGCCGGATGAAGGCTTCGCTCCGGAGGTGGAACTTCACGCCGTCCCGACTCGTCATGAAAACAGCGTCGGTAAGTCCCAGACTGCCCGGCTCGGGATTGGTGAAACCGACGATCGGGGGAATGCCCTCCATCGATTGCGAAGTCCGCGACCTGACGTATCGCATCGGGAAACCGAGAAATAGATGCGGCGCCCGCTGATAGGGAATCACGGCGTTCGTATAAAGTTCTTCCTCGGCCGCCCCGCCGTATTCCAACCAAACGGGATCGGTCCAGTGGACAAAATCCGTCGATGTGCAGGTCACGATAGCGCGTCGACCGTCGCGAGTGTCGCGATGAAAGTCGACATAACGCTGCCGCGTCGCATCCCAAAAGGCCAAATTCAAGGAATCGAACGCGCCCTTGGTGATGACGGGCTTCTCTTGCAGCGGCGACCAATGGATCCCGTCTGGCGACTGAAACGCCCGCAGCCCTCCCTGTCTCTGCGGCGTTCCCATCAGGATTCCCACCGCCTTGTATTGCTGATCGGGCTTGCAGGCCGGATTCGTATCCTTGAACGGTGCAAAGGCATGTGTGCCTTCTCCCTTCCAAACACTGTTGTTTTGTTTCGAGCCCTGGAACTCGAAAAGCCCCAGCATGGGCTTCGTCCAGCGGATGCCGTCGCTGCTCTCGGCGTAGCAGGTAAAGTCACTGGAAAACTGGCCGCTCTTGCCATCGAGGTTCCAGCCTCGGTAGTACATCCGATAGCGGTCCCCATCCTGAAACACGACGTGATACCCGCTGAGATTTCCTTCCCAGGGACTGTCGTTAACGATCGCCACCTCACGGCGGATTGGTTCGTGCAGCGTCTGTCTCACATTGTGTAAGTTGGCGATGAGATAGTCGTCAACCAACGGTTCCAAGCGCGTTCCGATATCGATTGGCTCCTCGGCTCTGGATATTGCCGCGACGATGAGAATGAGTGCCAAGCTCAATTGGTTGAGGTACATGTCTGCTCTGCTTCTTCTGTTGTTGGTTCGATGCGTTTCTACTCGATACGGATTGCGGGACGCTGGGGCATCTCAATCGCGTTGTGGCTATAGAATGGATAGATGCTCCATTCGACACATGTTACCAGATCGGGTTTGCCGTCGCCGTCGAGGTCGCCAGCCCAGGGATGCGGGCCGTGCGCGCTGACAAAAATCGGTTCCCCGAAACATCGAAGGGTACGCGGCGCGTCAAACTGTGGCTGTGATTTCGTACCCACGTTTCGCAAAAGATAAATGCTGCCGCTTGAGTCGGAGCCTGCACAACTGTAGATGAGGTCGAGCAACCTGTCTCCATTCCAATCGGTGGCTCGGAACGACTCGGTCCAGTGCCGTTTGCGACTGACGAGGGAGTCATCGATCGGCCGTCCATCGGATATCTTCAACGGGCCGGCATTGTGCAAACGGAGATTTCCGGCGGCATCACGGCGTTGAACGAACAACGTCGCTTTGCGAGTCTCACCGTCGTGCGTGATCATGTCGGTCAAACCATCGTCGTTGAAATCGGCAAACGCGGCACCGGTCCGCCAGAAGAACGGTTGTCCTGGTTCAAGTTCCCCTTCCCAGCGGTTCATCAGAATACGGCCGGTCTGGGTCAACTTTTCGGGAGTATCTTCGTATCCTTCCGGATTCAACTGCAGGCGAGGCCCGAACCAAGGCTCTTGCCGCGTGCCGATGTTGCGGTACCAAAACAGGCGATTGGAGCAGTTGGGAACCATGAGGTCGGAGAGTCCATCTCCATCCCAGTCGACGAAGACCGGAAACGGGTAACCCATGTTGTGCCGATACTTTTCGCAACCCGGATACACCTGGCTCATGATGATGCGAATAGGTTCTCCTTCCGAAAGGATGTTGCGAGGTTCGGCATACATGGGGTGTGCGCGTGTCCCATGATTGATCACGATCTGCGGCCAGCCATAGCCGCCACCCACCAGCACATCGAGATCGCCGTCGCCGTCCCAATCACAAAGGTGCGGCCAAGCCTGATCGCCCAGCGACAGAACCGCCGTCCTGGATTGCGCGATCTTTGACCTGGCGAACCGGCCGGGTCCCTTCTGCTCGTAGAGTTCTGCGGTGAGGTTTGGCAACGTGGTCACCAGCAATCCCCGATTGTTGCCTTCGACCACTGCGGTCACCTGATGGGGCCGCAACATTCTGTGGGCCGCATCAGCCGTGTCGGCTGCAGGAAGATCGGCGAGTGGCAAGAGGGGAGCGAAATTCGGAGGCGAGCCCCCTTCGTTGCGACTCCACGACGTGCGGAAATTGCTCAAGCCCTCGCCCGGAACCGCCTCCAGTACGACGGCGTCCAGCCGCCCGTCCAGATCGACGTCGAACCAGCACCGGACCGACGGAACCATGACGCCAGAAATCTCGTTGCCCGGTACTCCCAGGGCCACTTCCGGCGCCAATTCCGGTGGCAGGCTGCCCGCCTTCGTGTTGCGCAGCCAGACATCTCCGATGACCACGTCCATCGCTCCGTCACTGTCGAGATCGACAGCCCGGCACGACTCCCACTGGCTGGCCTTCTTGGCCACGCTGCCCGCCTCGACGAACACCGGCATGCCCCCTTCATCGCGGCGACCGCTATTGCGATAGAAGCGCAGGCGGTCGGTGTTCGCCGCGCACCAGACGATGTCGACCAGACCGTCGCCATCGAAGTCAGCGAAGTCGGCCCACATGTAGATATTGATGAAGTGCTGGTAATCGGTCGCATCCGGTTTCGTAACATATCGCAGGCGGGCCATGTCGCCGAACTCGAACTGCTCGCGATCGCCAACACGGGGATAACAGACGATCCCGTCCCACGGCCAGCCGGGCCGATACGCATAATTCCAGCAACCCACCAGGTCCAGCTTTCCATCTCCGCTGAGATCGACAAGCCGTGCTGGGTATGGCAGAGCGAATGGACGGGGCTGGCCGGCGTTGTAACGCAACAGATCGCCCACGCCGATCAGTGGTGTATATTCCTGCGGCTCAAGAGCGGGACGAGCGTCGACCGATCGAAATCGCACTTCAAATTTTGTGTGCGTCGGGTCGGTGACCACCCACTCCAATCGTCCGCGATCGCCGTAGGCAAAATCCTCAGAGCGGGCGAAAGAGACTGTCTTGCCGGTTGCCAGATTGATCACTTCAAACGAATTGGGGTCGAGCTCGCCCTTGCCGCCATGTTCGCGAATGACCTGCCGGCAATCGATGGCCGGGTCCATCGGCACGTTGCCTTTGGGAAGCGGTGGTGTGACAGTCACCACGACCGCATGTTTTTGAAACTTCAAAAAAGCCTCACCAAATCGCTTTCCAATGACAAGCTGGCTGTCCGCGCTGAAATGATGAGTGTTGACGTTCGGCAGGTCATCGACGTCGACCCAGGCTGCGAAGGGAACTGACTTGCCAACGTTCACTTGAGCTCGGCGTACGACGGCCATTGGTGAATCGTCTCCCGCATTGGGGTTCGGCTGCGCGATCCGCGAGTTCACGCTGCGGGCAAGTACGAATGGAGCATGTTCGTCCGCATAGCGTTTTCGCAGGACGCTGATCAGGTCGCTGAGATTTCGCTCGTAGTGACCGGCCAGCTTTCCATGGATCGCATCGTCGATGCCCTGGTGCCAAAGGAATCCACGGACGCGAATGGTATGTCCTTTGGCGACGAGTTCAGCGATCCGAGCATCGGCGAATGACGTCCAGGCTTCAAATAACGATCCACGCTCGCCCCACGGCCAATCCTTAACATCGCGGCCAAAGTTAGCATGGACTTTGATCATGGCCAGATTCCGCCATCCGGCAGCGTGTAGCGTGCGTGCGAAACCAACCTCAGGGCCATGCACGAGTTTCCCCTTTGCCTCTTGACCGCGAACTTCGCCCCAGGGAACGTACTGCTTCGATTGTTCTCCGTCGGGAATGGGAGCGGTGGTGAAGAGTGTTTCCCGATCAGCGTTTGTCTGCTGAAATCCCGGCGGCACTGCGACATCCGAATCGGCGCCGGCCATATTGGATTGTCCGGCCAAGAGGAATACGTTTAAGATGGGCTTGTCGGTCGTCGCGTCGTCCACCTTCTTCGCGTTCTCTGCCGCTGCCTCCGTCTTGACAGGTTTCTCCTCCTGACCAAAGACATGCGCCCCGGTCAAATACACCGCGCCTGCCGTGAAGGCAGAAGTGAGAATCACCGTGGCAAGCAATACGTGAAGTCTTCGAGTCATCGAGATAGACCAGTTCTTGTTCGAGGTTCTTTCGTTGATTTCGGCAGGCGAAGGTGCGAATCGAATCTCCGTCAGAGCATGACTGTCGGCTTGGACCCTTCACAACCAGACGAATTGGATCGGCTGCAGCCACGAGTGCGGTGTGAGTCGCGATTGCAGCGAAGCACGTCAGTCCCTCAATGCGAGTGCAGAGGTCATGCATCATGTCGTGCGAACTCAAGGCTGGGACCGGTGGCATTGAGTTTATCGTCATGACGAGTAAGATCAACCATTCCAGTCGAGATACGCTAAGGAGTTGTTGTGTAGCGAATGTCTCTCGCCCATGCCGTGACAGCCGCGTTGACTACATCTGGCTATCGAAGGACACGGGCCAGACCTAGGACAGTCGCTGGCCTGCACGGTCGAAGGATTCAACGTGTGAAGAAGCAGGTATTTCCCTTGCGCGCCGAAGTGCTTCGCTGGGTGTCGCCGCAACTGGAGAAGAAGTAGCCTTCCTCGGCGTTGATTCTCACACGGCTTTGATGAAAGTGATTCCACGATGAAACACACACTCACACTGCTCACTGTCCTCCTCCTCGCGCCGCTCGCTTCGCTGCACTCCGTTGAGCCATGTCGGCTCGCTGTTTTCCGCGCGGATGTGACGCCGCCGGTCGGTTCGCCGCTGTGTGGCGGACTCGTGAAGCCAACTGAGAGTGTCAGCGAGCCGCTGCAGGCGCTGGGAGTCGTCCTGCTGACTGCAGAAAAGCCTATGGTGCTCTGCGCGGTTGACTATTGCGAAATTCGCGGCGCCGATCATGTCCATTGGCGCGAGGTCTTGGCAAAGGCGGCGGGAACCACTCCAGAGCGAGTGGCCGTGCATGTTTTGCATCAGCACAACGTACCGTTGGTGGACACTGTCGCTCAGCAACTTCTGCCCGAGATCGGCATCATCGACACGGCGGTCACGGAGCGAGCACTCGCGGGCATCGCGGCAAGCCTCGAAGCGGCGTTGAAAACACCACAGCCTGTGACGCACATCACCATCGGTGAAGCCAAGGTTCACGAAGTCGCCTCGAACCGCCGCGTCATGGGGCCGGACGGCAAGGTCATCGGCGTACGGACAAGCGCGACGAAGGATGCAAAGCTGCGCGAGGCGCCGGAAGGAACCATCGACCCCATGCTCAAGACCATCAGCTTCTGGAATGAGAATCAGAAGCTGGCCGTATTGCATTACTACGCCACGCACCCGATGAGCTATTACGGCGACGGCGTCGTGAGTTCCGACTTTGTGGGTATCGCACGTGAACAGCGTACGCGCGAGGACGGCGTACCCCATCTGTTCTTTACCGGATGCGGAGGCAATATCACCGCCGGCAAATACAACGATGGCGCCAGGGAAAACCGCGCTCGTATGGCGGACCGCATCCATTCGGCGATGGTCGACTCCGAGAAGCAGCCCAAACGCACGCGGCTCGAACATCTGCAATGGCGAGTGAAACCAGTGCTGCTCAAGCCGGATCCCAACTTTAGCGAAGAACGCATGATGCAGGTCGTCAGTAATACCGCGACTTCGAAGGCCGTTCGAATCGGCGCGGCAATGCGCGTGGCCTTTATCCGACAATGTGCGTCGGAAGTGCCAATCCAGTTCACCAGCCTCCACTTGAACGACGATGTCCGTTTGCTGCATCTGCCCGGCGAGTCGTTCATTGAATATCAGCTTTTTGCCCAGCAAGAGTTTCCCGACGCCTTCGTGGCCACTGCCAGCTACGGCGATGGCGGCCCCGGCTACATCCCGCTCGAGCGATCGTTCCTCGAGGGCGGCTACGAACCGACCTGGGCCTTCGCCGCACCGGAGTCAGAATCATTGATGAAACAGAGCATTTCGGAGCTGTTGAAGAAATGATCATGAAGCACGTACTTATTCTTCAGTAAACATTCGCCGAAGGTGTGGATACAAGCTCGAAGCGCCAGCGAGAGACACTACGTTTGACAGAGAATAACACGGATTATCGTTCCGGACAAAAATCCTCCACACCTTCGGCGAATGTTTACTATCCTTCTCACCGTCCTGCTAGTCGCTTACTCGCTCTCCTCGCCGCGATGCCTGTCTGACCTCACTCGAAGCGTATCCCCAGCAGCGCAAACGCGATTGCGACGCAAACAACGTAGACTGGCCAGCGGTAATACCAGCGCATCATCTTCCATCCAGGGATCGTTGCTGCGACGAGAATACTCAGTACAACCAGCAGCCGCATCATCGGTGGTGGACCAGAGTTGCTCGCGATCATTCCAAACTGAAAGAAGACGAAGATTACCAATGTCACCATCGCAAGCGTCAGTAACAGCATCACTTCGAAATAACGAACGAAGATGGATCGATACGTGAAATCTCGACATGCCAGTCGATTGCAATGAACGGTTCCACCCACGCAGTAAATCGTCATTGCCAAGGCTTCCCGGATGGATCGATCGAGTCAACGCACCACTCAACGAAAGAGAGTTGGAAGCATTGCGGACATGCGTCAATCGAGGGAGGCCGTATGGTGATGAGAGGTGGACAGAAAAGGTCGCGGAACAACACGGCGTCTGGCATACTCTCCGTCCAATTGGCCGCCCGAAAAAGCTAGAACTAAGCAAAAAGTAACGCATATTATCCCCGTCCGCTTTCCTTCCTCATCCAGGAGGTTGGTAGCGATTCGCAGGATGCCGTCGCTGTCTGGACACTAGAGCATTTCGAGATCTACAACGGCCAACGTTTCCGCTTTGCCTGAGGACTCGAACACGTCCGACCATTCGGCCTTGAAGAATTGGAAGTGTGTCATGATGACGTCGGCAAGTTCCTGAGTTATTGGTTGGGATTGACGACGGGACAGAGATTACCCATAAGTTCCTTTAAAATTTGGGTCGACTGGCCCCGGCTTGGTTTCCGATGAATAGTATAGAATAACCAATATCCGTAGGGTTCAAAATGCGATCCGAAATCACAGTCAATCCCGATCTGATCACTTGGGCGGTGAACCGTTCTGGATTGTCGTTGGGTGATTTCAAGCAACCAGTCCAGGAGTGGATAAAAGGGGACTCCAAGCCAACAGTGCGAAAGCTTGAAGACTTCGCACGCAAGGCGATGGTTCCCTTGGGATATCTGTTCCTTTCGCGCCCTCCTCAAGAGTCGATTGGTATTCCTGATTTCCGGACCTTTGGCAACGAGAAACGCCGCACGTTCAGTCCCAATCTTCACGATATCGTGACCGACATCCAGCGTCGGCAAGCTTGGATGCGGGACTACTTGATCGATGCTGGCGATGCCCCTCTCGATTTCGTAGGCAAGCTCATGTCAACGACCCCCGTCGTTAAAGCGGCCGATCAGATTCGCAGTCGACTAACCCTAGAGAGCAATTGGCAACAAAAGCAAACGACCTGGGAGTCTGCATTAACGACTTTGCGTCGGAGTATGGAGTCGATCGGCATCTTTGTTTGTGTCACCAATCAAGTAGGTCTAAACACTCGCCGAAGCTTGAACCACGAGGAGTTTCGTGGATTCGTCCTAATCGATGAATACGCCCCTTGGGTTTTCGTCAATTCCAACGATACTAAGTCGGCACAGATGTTTACTCTTGCTCACGAGATAGTTCATGTCTGGCTTGGCAAACCCGGGTTGTTCAATCTGGAAAAGCTTGACGTCGCCGAAGATGACATGGAGCGGTATTGCAATCAAGTTGCTGCGGAGTTTTTGATCCCCGAAGAAAAATTCGCTTCCTACTGGGAACGATCTGGTACCGTTCAAGAACGATGTGTCGCGATTGCCAAGGCATTCAAGGTCAGCCCTCTGGTCGCTGGTCGCCGCGCATTCGATTTAAACTACGTCAGTTCAACGACCTACTACAAATTCTATCGGCAAGAAATGGAAAGCTGGCGGGAGCTGAAACAAAAGAACAAGGACAAGCCTTCTCCGGTTTTCTGGCAGCAACAGCAGTTACGTCTCGGCGATCGTTTTGGGTACGCTGTCGTCCAAGCTTATGCGGAGCGAAGGTTGCTTCCCTCAGAGGCACAAGACTTAACAGGTTTCAACCGAGAGACCTTTTCGAAGTATGCCCGTGGCATGATTCGCCGTAAGTCTGGAGTCGGTCCGTGACGAAGTTTCTCATCGATACCAATTCTTTTGTCGAAGCGAAGGACTTCTTTTACGCATTTGATCTTTGCCCAGGTTTTTGGAACGCTCTATTGCGGCACCATGAACGTGGCGAGATCTATTCGATCGACCATGTAAAGAGTGAGCTGATTGATGGCAACGACATCTTGGTTCGTTGGTCGAAACAGATGCCTAAAGGCTTCTTCTTGCCGACGGCAAACGCAGATATCGCGAACGAGTACGCAACCATTATCCAATGGGTGCAAGCGAATTACGAACGGCAAGATGCCGTCAATTCATTCGCAGCCAAGGCGGATGGTTGGTTGATCGCCTACGCCAAAGTCCACGGCTTCACAATCGTCAGCGAGGAAAAATTGAATCTGGAGATGAAGAAACGAGTCGCCAATCCCAACGTCTGTCATCAGTTTGGAGTGTCGTACTGCAATGTTTTCGAAATGCTTCGCAGAATCAAAGTAAAGTTCGTGCTGCGAAAAATAGCTGTTTGATTCGCAACCTTTGCATCATTGTTTGGATCGCATGAATGCCTCGACAGAAACGTGTTGAGGAAGCTGGATACATTTATCATGCACTCAATCGTGGCAATGCTCGATGTACGATCTTTCATAAGCCCGAGGACTATGACGCCTTCCTCCGAATCCTAGCGGAAGGGCTTGAGAGATATCAAGTCGAACTCTTCGCGTTTACGCTTATGCCAAACC
>SXGS01354396.1_pt1 | contig 10916 bp, 5 predicted proteins | sample 3174681 | NCBI WGS metagenome assembly SXGS01 (sample SAMN11356861, study PRJNA531348) | freshwater metagenome | isolation source: freshwater sample F1-80 | place: China: Fuxian Lake, Yuxi | collected 2017-12-25 | reverse complement strand
TCCCCAAGGGTCTCGACGATTCGGTGGCGGCCTTCGACCACGCGGTCGCCCACGCCGCCGCCTGGGGCTGCGCTCCGAACCTCGTCGGCGTGGCCGGGGAGAGCGCCGGCGGCAACCTGGCGGCGGTGGTCAGCCAAGTGACGGCGGAGCGGGCCCGGCGCGACGGGACGATGCCGGTTCCGGCCTATCAGGTCCTGCTGATGCCGGTCACCGACCTGTCCCGCGAGAGCCGGTCCTACGAACTGTTCCGCGACGGCTTCTTCCTCACCGCGTCCCAGATGCGGTGGTACAAGAACCTCTACCTGTCCGACCCGTCGGAGGCGCTGGATCCGCGCGTCTCGCCACTCCTCGCCCCGGATCTGCACGGCCTGCCGCCGGCCTATGTCGGCGTCGCCGCCTTCGACCCGCTGCGCGACGAGGGCGAGGACTACGCCCGGCGGCTGGAACAGGCCGGCGTGCCGGTGACGCTGCGCCGCTTCCCCGGCGCGACGCACGCGCTGATCAACGCCCACGCGGTCGGAGCGCCGGCGCGCGCGATGAGCCTGGAGGTCTGCGGCGCCCTCGGCGTGCTGATCGCGACGGCCCGGGCCCGCAACACGGCCGCCCCCGGGAACGCTCTCCCCAAGGCCCCTCCCCCCAAGGCCCCTCCCCCCGAGAACGCGCCCCCCGAGGGCGCCGCCCGATGAGCCGACCGATCCGGAACTCCGATCCCTACCCGACCGCGCAGGGGCGGACGGGGTTCATCGGTCCGGGTCGCGTCGTCGTGCTGGTGGTCGCCGCCGCCGCGCCGCTGGCCGCCCTGGTCGGCAACACGCCGCTCGCCCTGTCGCGGGAGGCGGCGCTGTCGATGCCGGCCGCCTTCGCCCTGGTCGGCCTGACCCTGTTCTGCTTCGCCGTCGGCTACGTCGCCCTCAGCGGCGAGATCGTCAGCAAGGGCGCCTTCTACACCCAGGTGGGCCAGGGCCTGGGCCGGGCGGCCGGGGTCGTGGCGGCCTACGCGGCGGTCATCGCCTACGCGGCCTACGCGGTCGGGACGGGGGCCGGGTTCGGCTACTTCGCGGCGCTGGTCCTGCACGAGGCCGGTCTCGACGTCTCCTGGCTCGCCTGCGCCGCGGCGGGCATCGGCCTCATTGGCCTGCTCGGATACCGCTCGCTCGATCTCTCGGCGAGGCTCCTGACCTGGCTTCTGGCGGCGGAGTTCGCCGTCCTCGTGGTCTTCGAGGCGCTGGTGATCGCGCGCAGGGGCGCGGACGCCTTCCCGCCGGAGGTCTGGAGCCTCGCGCACGTCGCCGATCCGGGCATCGGCGCGGTCATCCCCTTCGCCATCGTCTGCTTCGTCGGCTTCGAGGCGGTGGCCCTCTACGGCGAGGAGACCCGCGATCCCCGGCGCGCCATCCCGCGGGCGACCTACGCCGCGCTCGCCCTCGTCGGCGTGTTCTACCTCGCCTCCATCTGGATCATCATCGGCGCGGCCGGCACCGCGGCGGTCCGCGGGCTCGCGCAGCGCGAGTCCGGCACCTTCCTGTTCACCCTGGCCACCGCCTACGGCGGCGAGGGGCTGGCCGCGGCGTTCGGCCTCCTGCTGGTGATGAGCATCCTGGCGAGCTTCCTGGCGGTCCACAACGCCGCGAGCCGCTACGTCTTCGCGCTGGCCGGCGACCACCTGCTCCCGACGGCGCTCGCGCGGCCCCACCCCGACCACCGCGCCCCCCACGTCGCGAGCCTCGCGATGACGGGCCTCGAAGCCCTCCTGGTGATCGGGCTCGGCCTCGGGGGCATCGACCCCTATCTCGGCATTGCCTCGTCGATGATCGGGCTGGGCACGATCGGCATCATCGCCATGCAGATCGCCTGCGCGCTGGCGGTCGTCGGGTTCTTCCGCGGGGCGCGCCCCGCCCGGCTCCTCGCCACCAAGGTGATGCCCGGCCTCGCCGCGGCGGGGCTGACGGCCTTCCTCGTGCTGGTGATCCTCAGCTACGGAACCCTGACCGGCACCGACAACCCGGTCGTCAACAACCTGCCCTGGCTGTTCCTGCCGCTCGCGGCCGGCGCGATCGGCTATGCCGGCTGGCTGCGGCGGAACCGGCCCGAGGCCTACGCGCGGATCGCCGCGACCGCCTACCGCCCCGTCACCGCGCGCAAGGCCGCGCCGGTCGCCGCCTATCGCGGCCGCTACTGCATCGTCGGCGCCGGGCCGAGCGGGCTGATCATGGCGCGCGCGCTCCTGCGGGAGGGTATCCCGTTCGACTGCTTCGAGCGGCACGGCGACGTGGGCGGCCTCTGGGACCCCGACAACAGCGGCACCCCGCTCTACGAGAGCGCCCACTTCATCTCGTCGAAATGGACCTCGTACTTCTACGGCTTCCCGATGCCGGAGCACTACCCGGACTACCCGTCCGGGCGGCAGATCCTCGACTACATCCGCGGCTTCGCGCGCGCCTACGGGCTCTACGGGCACGTGACCCTCGGCACCGCGGTGACCTCGGCCGAGCCGACCGAGGACGGCTGGCGGGTCACCCTCTCGACCGGCGAGGTGCGCCGCTACGCCGGCGTCGTCGCCTGCCCCGGCGCGACGTGGCATCCGAACCTGCCGGAGATCCCCGGCCGCGACGGCTTCCGCGGGGAGGTCCTCCATTCGGTGGCGTATGCCCGGCCGCAATCCTTCGCCGGCAAGCGCGTGCTCGTCGTCGGCGCGGGCAATTCGGGGGTCGACATCGCCTGCGACGCCGCGCGGTTCGCCCGCAGCGCCTTCCTCAGCGTGCGGCGCGGCTACCGCTTCATCCCCAAGCACCTCTTCGGCGTACCGACCGACGTGCTGATGAGCGGGCAGGTTCCCCCGCCGCGGGGCATCGCCGTATCGGGCGATGTCGGGGCCCTGCTCGACACGCTGAACGGCGACCTGACCCGGCTCGGACTGCCGGAGCCGGACCACGACGCGCTCTCCAGCCACCCGATCATGAACACGCAGGTCCTGCACCATCTGAGCCACGGCACCCTGGTCGCGAAGCCCGATCTCGTGGCGCTGCGGGAGGACCGCGCCGTGTTCCGCGACGGCTCGGAGGAGGCGGTCGACGTGGTGGTGCTCGCCACCGGCTACGTCCACGCCCTGCCCTTCCTCGATCCGGCCCTGTTCACCTGGACGGGCGGTCGGCCGCTTCTCTACCTCAACGCGATCCACCGCGAGCGGCGCGGGCTCTACGTGCTCGGCTTCGCGGAGTTCGCCGACGCCGCCTATCGCCGCTTCGACGAGATGGCCCAGCTGATCGTCGCCGACATCCACGCGACCGAGACTGGCCGGGACCGCGACTGGCTCGATGCGCGACTCCGGGAGGACGATCCGGACCTGCGCGGCGGCCGGCGCTACGTCGACTCGCCCCGCCACGCCACCTACGTCCACACCGAGACCTTCCGGACCGAGATGGCGCGCCTGCGCCGACGGCTCGGCTGGCCGGACCTCGACGACGCGTCGTTCGAGCATCTCCGCGCCGGCACCATGCAGGCGCCCACGCCGCGTCCGGATCCGGCAGGGGGTTCGGCCGCGGATGCCGGTCGCGCGCGCGCCGCCGACGCGGCGGAATGAGAGGTGCCCGCAACGGCGGGCTCGCGCGGCGCCGCGCCCGGGGACCATCGAGGCCGAGACCGCGTTCGGTCACGCTCCCAACCCCCGGCAGGGGCGACCGAGATCAGACGAGCGCCACAACTTGCGCGGTATTTGTGAAGGATTGGCAATCTAAAATCGAAATAGATCAAGCTTGACGGAAATGCTCCGCGCTATTATTCCGTGACGACAGTAATAAACGACAATGCTGGGGGAAAATCGATGGCACGCGTTGCCAAATCATCGCTGCGCGGGGCGCGGATCGCGACCTGCGCCGGGGGCATGGTGCTGGCCATCTCCCACGGCGCGGTCGCGCAGGGCGTGTCCCGGCTGGTCGTCTTCGGCGACAGCTACGCCGATACCGGAAATCAGGTCCGCCTGTCGGGCATGCCCCTGCCGCCGATCTACGTGAACGGCCGCTTCTCCAACGGGGCGAACTTCGTCGATGGCTTGCAGGCATCGTACGGGCTGCCGGACACGGCGGTCGTCAACTACGCGGTCGGCGGCGCCAAGACCGACGCCACCAACGTCGTGCCGGGATTGCCGGGCCTGACCCAGCAGGTCTCCGCCTTCCGGAGCACGGGCGGCCGCTTCGGCCCGGGCGATCTCGCGGTGATCAACATCGGCGGCAACGACCTGATCTACCCGTCCGCCGGGGGCATCACCGCCGCGCAGGCGGTGCCGCTGGGGCAGGCCGTGGCCGCCAACGCGGTGGGCAACGTCGCCCCGCTCGTCGCCGCCGGCGCGCGGACGATCGTGTTCAATGCCTTCAGCAGCCTCTCCCCCCTGCCGGTGGTCGCCGCCTCCGGCAACGCCGCGGCGGGCGACGTGCTCGCGCGAAGCTACTTCAACGGCCTTCAGGAGGGGCTCGCCCCCTTCGCCCAGGCCGGCACGCGGATCTTCCTGCTCGACAACGGCCTCATCGGGCAGCTCGTGCAGGCCAATCCCGGTCGCTACGGCTTCGCGAACGTCACGGTGCCCTGCACGGCGGTCGCGGCGTGCATCGGCGGCTCCCGGGCCGTACAGAACACCTTCCTGTCCTACGACGGCGTCCACCTCACCGAGGCCGGCTACCTGAACCTCGCCCGCTACATGGTCAACGTGCTGGCGGCGCCGAACGGGATCGCGGCGCAGGCCGAGATCGGGCAGATCAGCACGACGAGCTTCGGCGCCACGCTGCTGCAGCGCCTCGACGCGATGCGTCTCTTCCCACAGGTCCCGGGCGCGGCCGAGGCCGCGGCCGGCATGCCCGTTCCCGGGGCGGCGCCGAGCCCGGTGATCGTCTGGGGTCAGGCGACCTACGCGGGCGGCACCGTCGGCACGCGCGGCTACGCCACCGGCTTCGACTACGACAGCCCCGGCGGCATGGTCGGCATCGAGGCGACGCCCGCGCGCGGCGCCCGGTTCGGCCTGGCGTTCAACTACCTGAACCCGGATGCCCGGCTCCGCGACGGCGGCAGCATCCGGGCGGACGCCTTCCAGTTCGCCGCCTACGGCTCCTATACGGGCACCAACCTGTTCGGCGACGCCGCCGTGGTCTACGGCCGTCACGACTACGTGATCGAGCGGCCCGGCGTCGTCGATCAGCTCAGCGCGCGCACCACCGGCAACGGCGTCGCCGTGGTGGCGAAGGGCGGCTATCTGTTCGACGACTGGAACGGCTGGCGCGTCGGCCCGATCGTGGGTCTCGGCTACGCCAACACCCGGGTCAACGGCTACACCGAGCGCGGCGACCCCGGGCTGACGCAGTCGGTGCGCGACACGGGCTTCGACACGCTGGTCGGCCGGGCCGGCGCCCAGATCCGCACCGTGCCGCTCGCCGTCGCGGGCAGCCTCGTCACCGGCTTCCTGAACGTGACGGCCGAGCACCAGTTCCTCGACGGCAACCGCATCCTGGTGACGACCCTGACCGCGACGCCGCTCCTGCCGATCCAGACGCCGCTCGGCGGCCTCGGACGCGGCGTCTACGGCCAGGTCGAGGGCGGGCTCCGGGCCGATCTCTCGGCGAATGTCAGCGCGACGCTGACCGGGGCCACGACCTTCGCCCGCACCGGCGGCGACGCCTTCGCGGTGAGCGGCGGCCTGACCCTGCGCTACTGACCCGTCGCGGGCGTCGCGGGCAATCGCGGCCCGCGGCACCCGCGCGATCGGCGTTCCCCGGTCTTCGGCGGTCGCCGGCCCGCTCATCCGGGGCGCGAGGCGGACCCGCCCCCTTCCCCGGAGATGCCCGTCCCATCGCGGTGCCCGAGCGCCCGCGGGCGGCGGCCGCACGCGGCGATCATCCGGTCATCGGGGGCCGGCCGGAGAGGCCGCCCCGGCATCGACGGCCGATCGGGGCGTCAGCCGGCTCCGACCAGCAGGCATGTCGGGCTTCCGGTCCGGGCGACCGGCGAGGGTTCGAGCAGGCGGCCGCTGTCGGGATCGCGCGCGAAGCTGACGACCCCGTCGCTGTCCTCGTTGGCGACGAGGACACGGTCCGCCGAGGGATCGAGCGTGAAGAAGCGCGGCGTCCTGCCCGCGGCGTCGGTCCAGCCCACCGGCGCCAGGCGTCCGGTCGCCGCATCGACCGCGAAGGCCGCGATGGATTCGTGCCCGCGGTTGCTGGCGTAGACGAAGCGGCCGTCGCGCGCGATCTCGATCTCGGAGGCGCGACTGAAGCCGACGAACGTGTCCGGAAGCGCGGAGATTTCCTGGTGCGGCGTGATCGCCCCGGTATCGGGTGCGTACGCGCAGGCCATCACCGTCGAGGACAACTCGTTCAGGACGAAGACGAAGGGCAGCGTCGGATGGAAGGCGAGATGCCTCGGCCCGGCTCCCTCCCGCGCCGCCGCGGGCGGCGCGCCGGACGGATGCAGCCGTCCGGCCTCGTCGAGGCGGAAGGTCGATACGAGATCGAGCCCCTTGTCGGGAACCGCGAGGAAGCGGCCGGCGGGGTCGAACACCACCTGATGCGGCTTCGCGAAGGGCTGCTCGGTCCGATGCGGTCCGATCCGCCCCGTCAACGGGTGGTGGTCGACGACCTCGCCCAACTCGCCGTCCGCGCCGATGGCCAGGACCGCGAGGCTCGACACGTGGGGGCCGACCGTGAGGTGATTGGCGACGACGAGATGGCGGCCCGACGGCGCGACGACGAGGTGCACCGGGTTCTTCCCGCGGCAGCCGACGCGGTTGATGAAGGTCAGCCGTCCCTCCCGCGCATCCACGCGGAAGCTGCTGACGTCGCTCCCGTCGCCGTGCACGGTGTAGAGCGTCCGCCGCGCGTGGTCGAAGGCCAGGAACGAGGGGTTCACCAGGCCGTCGAGGCGCTGGATCTCTTCCCAGGCCGCGCCGTCGTCGGGCGCGCCGTACACCGTGATCCCGTCGCCGCGCGCGTTGCGCTCGCGGGTCGTGCGGCAACCGACATAGACGATGCGGGATCGGGTCGGCACGTGGGCGTCCTTCGTCTGCGGCGTGGCGTTGAGATCGCTCGCTCGGGAAACCGCCAACGCGATGCCCGCGATCGTCCGGATCGCGGTCCGACGATCGCACGCGACCTCTCGGACGTCGCGACCGTTCGACACCGCATCCTCCCAATTTGACTTTTATGGACTTTAAACACAATTCAAGTCGGGCGGCAAGCGCGCGCGCGCGCTGGACGGGCACCGGATATGGATGCATCAGACGACGAAACCGCGAAGGCGCCCTTCGAAGCGAAGATGCCAAGACCCAGTCTCGTCCCCCAGGTGACCGCGCAGATCCTCGATCAGATCCGGGAGGGAAGACTGATCCCGGGGCAGCATCTGCCGAGCCAGACCCTGGCCGACAGCCTTCGGGTCTCCCGGGCGCCCATCAACGCCGCGCTCCGGGAACTCGAGAGGAGCGGCGTCGTCCGGTCGGAGCCGAACCGGGGCTACTTCCTCTCCGACGCGGCGGGCCGGCTGGCCGAGATCGAGCGCTCGAGCCTGCCCGCGGCGGATGCCGAGGACGCGACCTATCTCAAGATCGCGGAGGACCGCCTCGACGGCAAGCTCGCCGACCGCGTCAGCGAGGCCGAGCTGATGCGGCTCTACGACGTGCCGCGCATCCGGCTGGCCAAGATCCTCTACAGAATTGCCGAGGAGGGTTGGGCGGAGCGTCTTCCCGGCAACGGTTGGGCGTTCGGTCCGATGCTGAACTCGCGCGACGCCTACGAGCAGGCCTACCAGTTCCGCGCCTCGATCGAGTGGGAGGCGATGCGGCTGCCAAGCTTCAAGCTCGATGAGCAGGCCTTCAATGCCGCCAGGCAGGAGCAGGAGCGCATCCTGCGCGATCACCTGACGATGTCGCGGGCCGAGATCTTCCACAGCAACTGCGCCTTTCACGAGATGCTGATAGCCTGCTCGGGGAACGACTTCTTCCTCAGCTCGCTCAAGCGGGTGAACCGCCTGAGGCGTCTCATCGAGTACCGGATCACGATCGACCGCAGCCGGCTGCCGGTGCAGTCGCGCGAGCACCTCGCGCTTCTCGATCTTCTCGCGAGCGGCCATCGCGAGGCGGCCGCCGTGTTCCTGCGCCAGCACGTTCTCGGCGCCTGCGCGCTCAAGAGCCCGCAGGTCGGCGGCCTCGGCGGGGATTTGCCTTTACGCATCATATAATGTAAACCCGGATCCATGTCAGGGTGGTCGCCAGAACCATCCGGCATTGTCCGGGGAGGCAGGGCGATGCGCGCCGATAGAGTGCCGTCACGTGGGCGTGTCGCGGTGGGCCGTCCCTCCGCCCGGACGATGCGCGGGCCCGACAGGCACGCGATGCGACCCGGTACCGTCCGACGATCGTGATGCGCCCCGTCGAGCCCCGGGCGGCCGGCAGGGCCGGCGTCGGGCTCGGGTCCATCCCCATCGCGGCCTTCGCCCATCGCGGCCTTCGGCGCGGCTCCCGCCGTGCGCGGTGACGCGCCGGTCTCGGACTGAGGCAAAATTACAACATTTCTGTATTAGTCATTTTGTTAGCTCGGAGAGAGCTGATTTTATAGCCACATCGTCTTGATTGGCTGTATCGAATCAAATCAAAATCCTGAAGAAGATCAATTTTCTTCCGAATGTGCGTCGTCAGCGCCGACGCGTGCATCCGACAACTGTGTCTGGGGAGCGGTTGGCCGAACCGTGAGACGCGGGCGGCTGACGACTGGAGGGTTTGACGTGATGAAGACCAAGCGGATCCTGCTCGGGTCGGTGGCAGTTCTTGGGGTGAGCGGTGCCTATGCGGCGGATCTGCCGACGAAGAAGGCGGCGCCGATCGAGTATGTCCGCATCTGCACTACCTACGGTGCCGGCTTCTTCTACATCCCGGGTACCGATACCTGCCTGCGCCTGTCGGGCCGCGCGCGGTTCGAGTACGGGGTCCAGGGGCCCTACAACCGGAATCCCGGCACGGCGACCGGCGTCGGGAGCGGCGATTACAGCGGCTACCGGGGCCTCGCCCGCATCAACCTCGATGACAGGACCAAGACCGACTACGGGACGCTGCGCGCCTTCCTCCGCCTCGAGGCGGCGAGCCGCACCGGCATCCCGACCTTCCACTCGACGACGCAGATCCGCATCGGCAACGCCTATTCGGGCACCGGCGTCGACGCCTTCGGCCGCGTGCAGCAATACTTCAACACGGACAAGGCCTTCGTGCAGTTCGCCGGCTTCACGGCGGGCCGTGCGTCCTCGTTCTTCGACTTCTACGCCCACGATTTCGAGATGATCGGTGCGACCGCCGGCTCGGACGCGGCCTCCACCAACCTCGCGGCCTACACCGCCACCCTCGGCAACGGCTTCTCGGCGACCCTCTCGATGGAGGATCCGAGCTTCCGCCGCACGCCGATCTTCTCGGCCCAGGCCGCGGCGGTGACCGCGGCGGCGGCCGGAAACTCGACGGCCGGCATCTTCGCGCAGACCAACTCCCTGACCCCGATCTTCGTCGGCTACTCCGCGGACGGTCTGCCGACCGGCGTCGGCTTCGTCGATCTGATCGAGCGCAACCGCATGCCCGACTTCGTCGGCGTGCTGCGCTACGACCAGCCCTGGGGCTCGGCCCAGATCTCGGCCGCCGTGCACGAGCTGAACATCGGCAACGCCGCCCTGGGCACCTTCGTCGGCACGAATCTCGGCGCCGCCCTCAGCAACACGAACCAGCGCGGCATCGGCCGGACGCCCACCGAGTACGGGTGGGCGGTCCAGGGCGGCGTGAAGATCAACCTGCCCTTCCTGGCGGCCGGCGACACCCTCTACCTCCAGGGCGCCTACGCCAACGGCGCGCAGCTCTACGCCGGCGTGTCGGCGCAGCCGGGCTCCTACATCCAGGCCGTGGCGGGCATCCAGGGCGCCGGATTCACGCCGTTCTTCACCGACGCCGTGCTGAACCCGTTCACGAACAAGATGGCGCTGAGCGAGAGCTTCTCGGTGGTCGCCTCCCTGCTGCACTACTGGACGCCGCAGTGGCGCTCGGCCTTCTACGGATCCTACGGCGAGAACAGCTTCGCCGCGGGCGCCCGCTTCGCGCAAGGGTCGTTCTTCGGGCTGCTCGGCACGGGCCCCGGCGTGCCGGGCAGCCGCTACTACCAGCTCAACAATATACTGCGGGACAACTACCAGATCATCACCGGTGCGAGCTTGATCTGGTCGCCGGTCAAGGACCTCGATATCGGCGTGGAGGGCGCGTACTTCCAGTACGGCGTGACCAGCGGACGGGTGCTCGACCTGAACAAGCTGCCCGGGCAGAACCCGGCCTACGTCAACAACCTGGCCAATCCGGTCCGCACCATCACGAACGTCGACGCCTTCCAGGCGCGCATGCGGGTCCAGAGGGACTTCTAGAGCGCTCTTGCGCCGAAGGGGGCGCCGGTTCGGCGCAAGAGAGCGCGTCAGGACGAGAGGCTGGAGCCGTTCCCGATCGCAACGCGATTGGGAACGGCTCCAGCCGCGCCCCGTGGGCGGGGGACCCGGCTCGCCGGTCTGCCCGGTTCTGCGATATGAATTTCATAACAAGAAAAGACAGTCAGACTGTGCGCGGATCGGGGCGGCGGGTTCCGTCCGACGGAGGGCTCCGAGGCGTGCGCAGGGCGAGGGCGGAGCGTGGCGCGCGAATGCAAGCGCGGACGGCGCGCCTGCGATTGTATTTAAAGAATATATAATGTAGATACCGCGACACCGGGATGGGCCACTCAGAGCCCAGAGCAGCGACCCGCAGCCGGGAGGAGACGATGACAGCAGCCGACGACGCAGCGCTCGAGCGCTCGACCACGCGCAAGGTGTTCTGGCGCATCATTCCCTACACCTTCGCCCTCTACGTCATCTCCTACCTGGACCGGGCCAAC
>SXGS01469558.1_pt1 | contig 10917 bp, 10 predicted proteins | sample 3174681 | NCBI WGS metagenome assembly SXGS01 (sample SAMN11356861, study PRJNA531348) | freshwater metagenome | isolation source: freshwater sample F1-80 | place: China: Fuxian Lake, Yuxi | collected 2017-12-25 | reverse complement strand
GAGGCCAAGGCCCTCTACGAATGGGAGGACGGCAAGCAACTGCTCTATACCCAGATCCTCACGGACAAGATATCCGAGGTCCTCGAAGGCACGGGAACGCTGGCCGAGGCGGCCGAGAGAATCGGCGCGCAGGATGGCATGTTCTTCTCGAAGCGCTTCATCGTGCCGCGGCCCCTGCTTCGGGCGATCACCTCGGAACAGCCCGTCGTTCTCCTGATCGACGAGATCGACAAGGCGGACGCCGAATTCGAGGCGTTCCTCCTCGAAGTCCTGTCCGATTTTCAGGTCACGGTGCCCGAACTGGGAACGATCGAGGCCCGCCATCTCCCGGTGGTCGTGCTCACCAGCAATGCAGCGCGCGAGATCTCCGATGCTCTCAAGCGCCGCTGTCTCCATCTCCACATCGATTTTCCGCCCAGCGAGCAGGAATTGGCCATCGTAAAGCTCAAAATCCCCGGACTTGCCGAGGCGCTCGCGCAGGCGGTCGTCGGGTTGGTGCAGAAGGTGCGCCGCCTCGACCTCAAGAAGGCGCCCAGCATCAGCGAGACTCTGGACTGGGCACGAGCACTCACCATCCTCAACGTGGAAACGCTCGGCGATGCGGTGGTCCAGGATACCCTGAACACGATCTTCAAGTACGAGGGTGACCTCCGCCGCGCGCAGGCCGAATTGCGCGACTTCGTGGCCCGGCAGACGCCCGCGGGATCCCCTGGGGGGGAGCCGCCTCCCAGCCAGAGCCCGCTCCACTGAACTCCCGGATTCGGGACGGCGCCGATGGAAGCACGGATCGTCGAGTTCTCGGGCCTGCTCCGGCACCACGGGCTGCGGGTTTCGACGGCTGAAATGCTCGACGCCATCGCGGCACTCGTCCACACGGGAGTCGAGGAACGCACCGTGGTGCGGGACGTCCTGCGCGCGACCTGCGTCAAGCGGACGACGGACATACCGCTCTTCGACGAACTCTTCGAACTCTACTTCTCGGCGCTGGGCAACGCCCTGCACGAGGTTGCGGACAAGGGCGAAGCAGGCGCGGCGAGTGCGGCCGACCTCCAGAATCTGCTCGAGCGCGTCACGAAGATGCTCGCCGGGCGCGAGATCTCGGAGATCGCCCGTGCCCTCCTGATGGCCGACGAAGGCACCCTCGAGCGCCGCCTGCGCGAGGCCATGGAACGCACGACGGGCGAGGGGCGAGCAGAAGGGCGCGGTTTCGCCGAGGGGCGCTTCGCACATGCGCTCGGTGACCAACTCGATCTTGCCGGCATCCGCAGCGAGATCGACGCTCTGGCCGACGCGCTGGCAGCCGACGGCGCCTCGCCCGACGATCTCGAGGCCCTGCGCGAGTGGGCCGCCCAGCGCCTCGCCGACCTCGCCGAGACGATCAAGCGCGCCGCCCGAATCGAGGGTGGGCGCGAGAAGCCGCGCGCACGCGACGAAGCCCAGCTCGGGGAGCTTGGCGAAAAGAGCTTCTACTACCTCAGCGAGGACGAGATGCGCCGCATGAACGACGCGGTCAAGCGCCTCGCCGAGCGCCTGCACAGTGTCGTCGCAGTACGCCGCCACACCACCCGGCGTGGCCGCCTCGACCTACACCGCACCCTCCGCCACAACGCGCGCTACGGCGGAGTCCCCTTCGACGTCCATTTCGACCGCCGCCGCCGGCACCGGCCCCGGATCGTCGTGCTCTGCGATGTCTCGGATTCGGTACGCAACGTCTCACGCTTCATGCTTCAGTTCGTGTACTCGCTGCAGGATCTCTACTCGCGGGTCCGGAGCTTCATCTTCGTCTCGGAGGTCGGCGAGGTGACTCGCCTCTTCGAGGAACACGAGGCAGGCGAGGCTCTTGACCTGGCGCTACGCGGCAATGTCGTGAACGTCTTCGCCCACTCGGACTTCGGTCGCGCCTTCAAATCGTTCCACCGCGACCACCTGGGCTCGATCGACCGCCGGACGACGGTGATCCTGCTGGGTGACGCCCGAAACAACTACAACCTGCCGCACGAGTGGGTCCTGGCTGACGTCCGGATCCGCGCGAAACAGGTGATCTGGCTCAACCCCGAGAGCCGGGCCACCTGGGGCTTCGGCGACAGCGAAATGGACCGCTACGCGCCGCACTGCGACGCCGTGGCGGAGTGCCGCAATCTGAACCAGCTCTACCGGGTCGTGGACCGACTGCTGACCCGGGACCTCGGTGGCCTGCATTGACCCGTCCTGCGAGTGGGGCTATCGCGGAGGCATGGCGGACACCGATTCCGTCGCAATGCTCATCGCCGGCGTGGCGCTGGACCCCGTGACTCGCTCGCCGATCGTCGTGCTGCGCGACGAAGACGGGAAGCTCCATCTTCCCATATGGATTGGACTCCTCGAGGCCACGGCGATCGCCTCGCAGCTCGAAGGTGTGAAGCCAACGCGACCGATGACCCACGACCTGCTCCTCGACGCGATCGCCGCACTCGGCGCGGGAGTCCAGAGCATCGAAGTCTCGCGACTCGACGAGGGCACGTTCTTCGCCGAGATTCAGATCCTGCGCGGTAACGAGATCCTGACGCTGGACGCGCGCCCAAGCGACGCGATCGGGCTCGCGCTGCGCGCCGGATGCCCCATCCGGGTCGCGCGTAGCGTGCTCGATGCCGCAGCTCCGGTTTCCGACGAGAATGCCTCGGAAGAGGAGCGCGATCTCTCGTCGATCTCGCGCGAGAAGTGGCGCGAGATCCTCGAGAAGATGTCACCCGATGATTTCAAGTACAAGATGTAGAGGAGCACCCACGACGTGAGTGAGCACCAGGGCAAGATCGATCGCAAACTGCTGAAACGGCCGGACGAATTCGTTTCGTTTGTCAATCATGGAACGAAGTGGGCCCGCGAGAACCCGCAGACTGCGCTCGGTGTGGGCGTGGCGCTGGCCGTGGTGGTCGTCCTGAGCGGGTTCGGCGGATGGTGGATCCAGCGCCGCGATGCCCGTAGTGGTGCTGAATTCTATGCCGCGATCGAGCTCTTCGACCGCCAGCAGTGGGACGAGGCGCGCGAGGGCTTCGAGCTCCTCGCGGGCGACTTCGGTTCCACCACCTACGGCCATCTGGGCAAGCTCTACGTCGGCCGCTCGGCGCTCGGTGCGGGCGAGAATACGCAGGCTACCACGGCGTTCGAATCCTATCTCGAGGGTGGCGCTCTCACGCCAGCGGTAGCGCAGCTCACCCGGCTCGATCTCGGCCTGGCGCTGGCGGCTGCGGGCGAGACCGATCGCGCGCGTGGCGTCCTCGAGAGCATCGCGCAGGAGAAAGGTCCGGCCCAGCCTGAAGCCCAGCTGGCGCTGGCCCGGTTCGCGGACATGAACGGGCCGCCGGATGCGGCGCTGAAGGCCTACGCGGCCTATCTCGAGGCCCGGCCGCAAGGCCCCGCGCGCGCCCTGGTCCGCGCCCGTATCTTTGCTCTTGGTGGCACCTTGCCGCAGCCGCCGATGCCACAGATGCCGCAGATGCCCGGAGCGTCGAACATCCACATCGAAGAAGGCTGAGCCCAGCGCAGAGTCGTCTCGGGTTCTCAACGGCACGGTGCCGCTGCCGCGTGGAGCAGCCGAATCGTGCCGACGCCAGCGGCGCCTCGGCTCGGATTCCAATGGGCGCGGCACCACTGCCGCCGACGCGCCCGTCGGCGGGGCTGCGTCGCCCGAGGTCGCCCTCCGAGCACCACTCAGGCTTGATCCGGGCTCGTTTCGATGTCCGATAAGATAGATTATGACAACTTAGTGCGAGTGGAACCGGCCGGACCAAGGCGCTGCTCCCTGCCTGGCCTTGCCCGACCCTGCCGCCTCCGTGCCACAGGCAGGCTCTCGGCCCTCGTTCCGGAGTTCCGTGTGCTCGGTTCGTCAGGCCGAGGGCGCGCAGGTCCTCCTGTCGGCCGAGAGGTCGCGACGCGTCGGCGTTCCCCAAATCGGAGCCGCGCAATCCTCAACGTAGTCGCGCCTGCCGCTGGGAGGTTCCGCCTGCAAGCTCGCGCGCAGCGCGTTCAGGAATCGCCGGCCGTAGCCACCCCGCTGGCAGAGTATTCCTGACGCTCTCGACCTCCGCGCAGCGCGTTCAGGAATCGCCGGCCGTAGCCACGGGGACCGAAACGACTTCACCGGGCGGCGCGCCTGCAGCGTCGACTTCCGCCGGACGGCAACGCTGCAGAGCCGCGCGCACGCGACGATCTTCCGGGGCGAGCTCGAGCGCTCGTTCCAGGTACCGGCGCGCCTGCAATCGACGACCGTCATGCAGCTCGAGTTCGCCGAGCAACGTGAGCACGCCCACATCGTCTGGAGCGATCTCACGGGCCCGTACGAGGCAGTCACGCGCCTCGCTTCGCTCGCGTCGGCGATGATGGATCCGCCCCACGAGTTTCAGGAGTTCCGCATCGAGCGGCAGCAGGCGCCGGGCCTCCTCGAGGTGGCTGAGTGCGCCCCGCTCCCGGCCAGCCGCAAGCATTCGGCGGCCGATCTCAAGCATGTTCTGTCGCTCCACCGGAAAACCGGGCGTCTCGCAGTCTACCTCGAGCACATCACCGGCGACCTCGACCCGGACCAGACGAACCGGCGCGCCGAGATAGCGGCGGATCGCGCCGAGGGCCGCCTCGCCCGCGAGATCGCCGAGGAAGACTCGCGCCAGCGGGTCGCAGGTATGATCCTCACGGTGGATCCGAATGGCAACGGCCTGCTTCATACACGCTCGAGCGGGTCGAAAAGCTTGCGGTACTCGTCGAAGGCAAAACGATCGGTCATGCCGGCGATGTAGTCCGCAATCACCCGCGCCGTCTGTTCCCCGGCGTCGATCTGCCGGACGACGTGGGCCGGCATCTGTCGGGGTTCCTCGAGATAGGTCTCGAAGAGAGCCGTGATCACCGTCTTGGCCTTCATCCCCATCCGGGTGACGCGCACATGGGTATAGAGGTGCTGCATCAAGAGTGCCTTCAGAGTCTGCACCTGCGACTCCATCCCGGCGCCGTAGCCGGTCAGTCGCGGCTTCACCGCGCGCACGCCGGCAAGGTCCTGTATCCCCTCCTCCAGGAGCCGGCGTTCGGTCTCTCCGATCACCGCCAGGACCAGCGCGTCGATCACCCGACGGACCGCCTGATAGCGCAGGATCGAGAACGAAGCTCCGGCGCCATCCGCGCGGGCCTGGGCCATGCCCTCGCGCCACAGGGGCAGTTCTTCCAGAACCGCCGGGTCAAGCATCCCGGATTGGATACCATCGTCGATGTCGTGGCAGTTGTAGGCGATCTCATCGGCGAGATCCGCAATCTGCGCCTCCAGCGGTGGGGCCGTCGTCGGATCGAAAGCCCGGACCAGAGGGCGATCGTAGTCGCTGGAATGCTTGGCGATCCCCTCTCTCACCTCCCAGCTCAGGTTGAGGCCGGGAAAGCGCGGATAGCGCTCCTCGAGCCATTCAACGATGCGCAAGCTCTGCGCGTTGTGCTCGAAACCTCCAAAGGAACGCATCAGGCCGTCGAGCACACGCTCGCCTGCGTGGCCGAAGGGCGTGTGGCCGAGATCGTGCGCCAGAACGACGGCCTCGGCGTAGTCCTCGTTCAAGCGCAATGCGCGCGCGATCGTCCGCGTGATCTGAGCCGCCTCCATCGTGTGGGTCAGCCGGGTTCGGTAGTAGTCACCTTCGTGATTGACGAAAACCTGCGTCTTGTACTCCAGACGCCGGAACGCCGTCGAATGGATGACGCGATCCCGGTCGCGCTGGAAAGCGGTGCGCAGGCGATGCTCGGCCTCGGGATAGGCGCGCCCCAGCGAAGCGCGACTATGGGCAGCCCACGGCGCCAGCAGGATGTCCTCGCGCTGCTCGAGGTCCTCGCGCGTCACAACCGGGTCTCTCCCGTGCTCGCGAACGACTCGCCGCTACCGCCGGCCCGGGGGCTCACGGTCGGCCCCTCTCGGGCATCGGCACGGCCGAGCCACCTCCGCCGCTCAGGGGAATACGATCGGAGTCGCCGATCCGACGGACCCGGCCGCTCATGATCATGAGGAGCATCCACGCGCCGAAGAGCGCGAGGATCACCCGCAGGAGCCACTGAATCCAACTGGTCTTCCGCGCTTCCGGCGCTCGCTCCGACATGAGGTTCTTCCTCTCGATCCGCTCGTGCGGACGTCACTCGCCTCGCCGCCTGTCTCCGGCGATCGACTGCCCCCGGCGCGGATCGAACGCGCGACCCCAGGATTAGGAATCCTGTGCTCTATCCAACTGAGCTACGGGGACCGACCTCTGGGATAGCCCACCCCGGCGGTGCGCGCGAATCTTACGGATCTTGCGCAATTGAGATATGCACGGCCCGCATGAACACCCGAACAAGGATCATATCCGTAGCGCTGTGGTGCTCCACCTTCGTGCTCGCCGGGCGGGCCGTGCCGCTGGCCCACGCTGCCCCGGCCGCTGCGCCCGAGCCCCGAACCCTGTCCTCTGGCGACGTCGAGTTGGCCCTGCCGCTCGGCCTCCAAGCGGACGCGGCTTTCATCCCCAAGGACAATCCCCTGTCCAAGGCCAAGATCGAACTCGGCCGCATGCTCTACTTCGATGGCCGCCTTTCCGCCGATGGCAACGTGCCGTGTGCCGGATGCCACAACCCCTATCACGGCTATGCCGATCCCGAGGCGTTCTCGCCCGGCGTCGGCTTCAAGCGCGGCGGCCGCAATAGCCCGACCGTGACCAATCGGCTGTTCTCGGCCGAGCAGTTCTGGGACGGCCGCGCCGCCGATCTCGAGGCCCAGGCGCACGGCCCGGTCACCAACCCGGTCGAGATGGCGCTGCCCTCGCACGACGTCGCCGTGAGCCGCATCGCCACCGTCAAGGGCTACCCGCCGCTCTTCGAGAAAGCCTTCGGCGACCCGAAGGTGACGATGGCGCGCATCGCGCAGGCGATCGCCAGCTTCGAGCGCACGGTCCTCTCGGGTGACAGCGCCTGGGACCGCTGGCAGGCCGGCGACAAGCAGGCTCTCAGCCCACAGCAGATTCGCGGCTTCGATCTCTTCCGTGGCAAGGCCACCTGCGAGACCTGCCACGTCTCGTTCAACTTCAGCGACGAGGGTTATCACAATCTCGGCGTCGGCTGGGACGCGGCAACCGGGACGATGAAAGACAAGGGCCGCGCGGACGTGACCAAGGCGGCGCGTGACGAAGGCGCCTTCAAGACGCCGACCCTGCGCGACATCGTCCTGAGTGCGCCCTACATGCACGACGGTTCGGAGGCGACACTGGAAGAGGTCGTCCAGTTCTACGACCGGGGCGGCAATCCCAACCCCAACCTCGATCCCAAGATCAAGCCGCTCGGCCTGAGCGCGAGCGAGCAAGCCGATCTGGTGGCCTTCATGCAGGCACTGACCGGGCGCAATACCCAGCCCCACCCGCTCGCGAGCCGCGATCTCCCCCGCTGAGGCGGGGCCAACGCCGAACTACTTCGCCGGCCGCGTGCTCCCCTGACCGGACCAGAAGAGCACGACCGGACCGGCGATGTAGATCGACGAATAGGTCCCGGTGATGAAGCCGACCAGCAGGGTGAAGGCAAAGGGCTGGAGGCCCTCGCCGCCGAGGAAGAAGAGCGCGACCAGCACGAAGAGTGCTGTCCCGGTCGTCAGCAGAGTACGCGACAGAGTCTCGTTGATGCTGCGGTTGATGACGGTAGCCAGATCGGTTCGGGGGTAGCGCTTCCGGTTCTCGCGCACGCGGTCCGACACAATGATCGTGTCATGTACGGAGAATCCGACGACGGTCAGAAGCCCGGCGAGGGTCGTCAGGTCGAAGGTGTACTGCGTCAGCATGAGGGCACCGGTCGCGATCATGACGTCGTGGATCAGAGCCACCACCGCGCCGAATCCAAAACTGGGTTCAAAGCGGAACGCGATGTAGATCCCCATGAAGAGGGTCGCGACGGCGACCGCCAGAAAGCCCTGCATACGGAGGCCTGCGCCGACCTTGGGGCCCACGCTCTCCACGCTCAGGATCTCGAAGCCGCTCTCCCCATGGTTGCTGCGCAGCAGGGTCTTCAAGGTCTCGCCGATCGAGTTCATCTCCTCGCCCTCGGTGATCTCGAAGCGCAAGAGGAACTCGCGACCCTTGTCGCCAAAATCCTGAACCGTGAGGTCACGCAGCTCGAGGTCGGCAAGCTCAGCCCGAAGGGCGGTCGCGCTGGTCGCCTGCTCGAAGCGGACGCGGATCGCGGTGCCACCGGTGAAGTCGACCCCGTAGTTGAGCGGGCGAGCGAAGAAGAGTGCGACGGCAAGGAGATTCAGGACCGTCGACAGGATGAGGAAGAAGTGACGCTTGCCGACGAAGTCGAGTTCGATGCCGTCAGGTAGAAGTGTCCGGAAAGGCCACTTCCCACCTGCTCCCGGAGTACCGTTCCCGGTCGGAGCGCCTCTGTCGCTGGCTTGTGCCATGTCCTTGAGCGGAGAGTGCGCTCCGCAGCCTTGCCGTAGCAGCTGACCGAACAAGCGACAACGACGCGACCCTCCCGAGCGTGATGCGGATGCCTCTGGAGGTCACCGGCCTACATCTCGCGGCGGCCCTCGAGCGACTTGGTGAGGGTCAGCACGTCGGTGTACTCGACGTCGCCCCCCATGGGCAGTCCGCGGGCGATGCGCGTGACCCGGACACCCGTCGGCTTGAGCTGCTGAGCCAGGTAGAGTGCGGTGGCCTCGCCCTCGGCCGTCGGGTTCGTCGCCAGGATGATCTCGCCCACCCCGCCCCGGCGCGCCCGTTCGACCAGCTCGCCGCAACGGAGTTGGTCGGGGCCCACACCCTCGAGCGGAGCAAGCGTCCCGCCGAGGACGTGGTAGCGACCGCGGTACTCCTGGGCACGCTCGAAGGCGATCATATCCGCCGGTTCCTCGACAACGCAGATCTCGTCGGCGCGGCGGCGTGGATCGCGACAGACGCGACAGGGATCCTGCTCGGTCAGGCCGAAGCAGACCGAGCACAAGCGGCTCTGTTCCTTCACGCCAAGCAACGCCTCAGCCAGGCTGGCGGCGTACGAAGCGTCGGCACGCAGGACGAAGAACGCCAGCCGGAGCGCCGACTTCTCGCCGATCCCGGGAAGTCGCTTGAGCGCGTCGAGAAGACGCTCCATCGAGGGTGTCAGCCCGTTCTCCGTCACTATGTCGCGCTCAGCCGAACCCCGGCAGCTTGAGCCCCCCCCGTGAGCCGGCCGATCTCCTCGGCCATCATCGCCTGGGCCCGCCGGATCCCCTCGTTGACGGCGGCGAGCACCAGATCGCGCACGAGCCCGGCATCGCCAGCCGCGAGGACCTCTTTCTCGATGCGCAGATCGACCAGTTCGAGCCGGCCGTTCACGACGGCCCGGACCATGCCGCCGCCGGCGGAGGCTTCGACCGTCCGGGCGCCCGCCTCAGCCTGCACGGTCTGGAGGCGTTCCTGCATCTCCTTGGCTCGCGCAAGGAGTCCCCCCAGCACGCCGCTCTCCGGTCCGTCGCCCATGGCCGAAAACCTAGCCTTCGCGGCGCGTGCGGGGAAGAACCGCCTCGATGTGTCCGGCGAGCACTTCGACACTGAGCTTGACCACGGGATCCTCACGCGCGGCACGATCGAGATCCTGTGCCGCGCCGCCCGGCTGCCGGTTCTCGTCAGCGACGGCCACAAACCGGAACGGGCGTCCGAACTCCTCCCGAATCGCGGCCTCGATCTCTGCCACGACCGCGGCCTCGCCGAGCGCCGCTGCCGCTTCCGGCCCGGTCACGAGGATGCGCATGTCGCCGCGCGCTTCGTCGATCTCGAGCAGACGACTGAACGAGAGCCGGAAGAACCGAGCGGCGCTGCGGCCGGTCAAGCTCGCCACCAGGCGCTTCCAGCGCGCCTCACCCGGCGCTCCGGCAGCCGAACCGCCATCCACCTTCCCCGCCGCGAGAGGTTTCGCCGGGGCCATCTCGGACGCTGCCGCAGTACCGCTGCCGGTCGATCGACCCGGCGGCGAACGACGCCCTCCGGCAACGTTCATGTCCGCAACGGGCGGCGTAGCGGCGACACTCGGGGCTCCCGGTAGCGACTCGGCGCTGCGTGGCCCCTGCGCCCCGGACTCGACCGGTCGAGCCGAAGCCGAGGGCCCGCGTCCCGAACTCGCCGGCGCCGATGCGGTCGTTCCGCCCGTGCGTGGCACTGCACTTCCCGGTCTGCCGCCGCCCTGGGGGCCGGCCCCCGGGCTACCTGACGGACGGCCGTCGCCGAGCGCCTCCAGACGCGCGAGGATGTCGTCGAGAGGTCGGATCTCGGGCAGAAGGGCCAGATCGATCAAGGCCAGCTCAAGGACCATTTGCGGGCTGCTGCTCCGTGCGATCTCATCGCTTGCCGAGAGCAGGACGCGGAACATGCGCCGGGCATCCTCGAAGGAAACCTCCGCTGCGAGCTTCTCGGCGCACGTGATCTCACCCTCGCTCAGATCCTCGAGCAGAGCCCTTCCGCCGACGGCCAACAACGACACGTGCCGCGCCTGACGGGCGAGCTCCTGCGTCAGCCGCGGCAGATCCGCCCCACCGCGCACGGCCTCGTCGAGCAGTCGCAAGGCCCCGGCCGCATCCCCGGCCTTGGCACTCGCCAGCATCGCCGTCGCCAGTTCGGCGTCGGGAAGACCCAGCGCGCCGCGAACGTCCGTCGCACGAAGCGGCCCCTCGCCCCAGGCCAGAGCCTGCTCCAGCAGAGAGGTGGCATCGCGCAAACTTCCGCCCGCCTCGCGCGCGACCATGGCCAGAGCCTCGGGCTCGGCCTCCCTGCCCTCGCCGGCCACCAGCCCCGCGAGCGCCTCGGCGACCGTTGCCGTGGCGACGGCGCGGAAGTCGTAACGCTGGCAACGGGAGAGAATCGTGGCACTCAGCTTGTGCGCGGCCGTCGTTGCCAGAATAAACTTCGCGTGCGGCGGCGGCTCCTCGAGCGTCTT
>SXGS01159112.1_pt1 | contig 10917 bp, 10 predicted proteins | sample 3174681 | NCBI WGS metagenome assembly SXGS01 (sample SAMN11356861, study PRJNA531348) | freshwater metagenome | isolation source: freshwater sample F1-80 | place: China: Fuxian Lake, Yuxi | collected 2017-12-25 | reverse complement strand
TCGATCAACTCTTGTCGCTTCCGCTGTGAAATCACCACGACGCACCCCTCCAAGTCCGGCCGAGGATGGCAGGATGGATTCAGATTCTACATGCGGTGGTGAATCGACCTCCGAACTGCCCAACTCTTGCATCGCACCCTGCGGGAACCATCATCGCGACCCAGGGCGCCACTGTCTTTCGCGTCTCCGCGGGATCCGAAGTCACCAACCTCGGTACATTTGGAGACTCCATTTCCATCCAGGTTAATAGCATTAATGCGAGTGGAGCCTTTGCCGGAACGGGCCTATCTCCGCTTGGGCGGAGTCGACCATTTCGGTTTGTCGAGGGCGGGTATCAGGACCTCCTGCAGGCCGAAGCGACAACGAGTAGCGAACACAGTGAAGCTGTAGCCAATGACATCAATGATGCGGGGCAGGTCGCGGGATTCGCTCAAGAGGGCAAGATAAATCGAGCGACGATCTGGTTCAGTCCGACGGTCCGGACCGACCTCACAGGTCCAGAAGGCCACTCGACCCGCGCTCTCGGAATCAACAGTGCCGGCGCAGTTTGCGGAGAGGTTTCCGCAAATGTACCTGATGGAACCAGCCGAGCTTGCGCCTGGTTTGACAACACTCTGGTTGACGTGAATCAGGCGACGAACAGCGGCGCCCTGGGGCTCAAGAGCGCCAAGGCGATATCCGACTCCGGCAGAATTCTCGCCGTATCGGTCGTCAAAGGCGAACTGAAGTTCTTTGTGCTCATCCCCGAAGCTACGACGCCGGGCGGTCTTCCGGATCTTACCGGCATGCTGGGGCCTATCAGTAAGAAGACAACCGGCCGTGGAGACCGTGCGAGAGTGCAACTCTCAGGCACGGTCAAGGTTTCAAACATCGGAACTTCAGCGACGAAGAAGACCACCGACCTCCGTGTGTTTCGCGGCCCCCGAATGGGAGCAAGTTTTTTTGTTAAGCAATTTAAGGTATCCAAGCTAAAGCCTGGCCAATCCCGGATCATTCGGTATACGTTCAAGCTCCTGCCGCGTACTTCGACCGAAGCGTTGGTGCTCGGGGCCCGCGTAGATTCTCAGGGCCAGATCGAGGAGCAGAGCGACAGCAACAACGAGGTGTTCGTAGACAATCTGCCCTAACTATCCCGCAAAGCTTTGATCCGTCCGATTGCGTGGCTCCAGGCAACCGTTGCTTCCCTCTGCCGTCCGCAATCTCTGCGTGCCCCGGCAAACGGGTCGGCGACGTCGAGTTGCAAAGCCACAACGCTCGCTCTCCAACAGTTCACCAGGGAACCGAAACAAGTATCGAGTTGGCTCCCGAGGGGCATACTACGGGATAGCCCGTCCCCTTTTCCTGGAGAACCCATGAGGATCACCTCTCTCTGTGTCGCAGCCGGCGCAGCTCTGCTCGTGCTCTGCCTAACCGACGCGAAAACCCAGTCTGTTGCTGCGCCACCCGTCAAATACACCGCAACGGAGATCACCCCGCCGGCAGGCGTTACTAGCTTCTTCGTCACCGGCATGAATGAAGACGGTTCACTGTCGGCAAACGGCACAAACGGGAAGGGTAGGCAGGTCGCTCTCACTCGGGTGGGCGGTGTCTGGACTAACTTAGGTCTGGGCTTCGCAAACGATATCAACGCCTCCGGAACCGTGGTGGGGCAGGATGCCGCGTTCAATGCCGTCGCCTGGAACGCCGGCGTCCCAACAACCCTCGTCGGGCTCCCTCCCGGAACACAAGCCGACGCCATCAACAATGGCGGAGAGATCATCGCCACTCAAAACGCAAGCGCGTTTCACGTGTCTTCGTCATCGGTGGTGACTAGCCTCGGACAATTTGGCACTTCACTTTTCATCCAGGTAACTGGAGTCAACGAGGGCGGAGTCTTTGCCGGATTCGGCTCGGCGAAGGGAGGCGCGCAGCGACCGCTCCGATACGCGGCCGGCGCCTTCCAGGATCTTCTTGAGGGCCAGCCCGGCGCAACCACCGGCAGAGCGGACGACATCAACAATGCTGGCCAGATCGCCGGCTCGTTCAGGTCCGGCGCGGCGGATCAGGCAACGATCTGGACCGGTCCCGCCGTGCACACCGATCTCTCGACTCCAGCGGGCCACTCGAGCGTGGCGCTCGGGATCAACAACTCGGGTTCCGTGGTCGGCGAGGTATTCAAAACCGGTCATGGAGGGCGAGAGTACGCGTCTGCATGGATCAACGGAACGCTGATTGACCTCGACAAGGCGACCAACAACGGCGCTCTGGATCTCAAGAGTGCTCGTGAGATCACCGACTCCGGCAAGATCCTGGCACTCTCGTTCTCCGAAGCGGGACTCAAGTTCTACATTCTCACAGCCGCCGGCACAACACCTGGAGGCACGGCCGAACTCTCGGGTACGGTTAGCGGCTTCACCAAGAAGGTCACCGGGCGCGGAGACCGCTCCACGGTGCAGCTTTCCGGCAAGCTAGATACTACCAATAGCGGTACGGCGAAGATGAAGAAGGCTGCGAAGGCGACCGTGTTCCTCTCTACCGACAACGTGCCGGGCGCCGATCTTGCTCTCAAGACCGTGAGCATCCCAGCGCTCAAGGAAGGCACGACCCGCTCGCTGCCGCTCAACTCGGTCAAGCTGCCGAGAGGCACGGACTCGGCCGGAAAGTTCTTCATCATCGTGCTGGACACGGGGAACGTGATCGAAGAAGCCAACGAGACCAACAACACCATCATCAGTGCCGTGTTGCCGTAGCGAACCTCGGGGGACTGGCCCACGGGCCGGTCCCCCACTATTGGGCCGTCAGGATCCGGTCGCCCTCAGTCTCCGCCAGCTCAAACGGTCATACGCGCCGGTGGTTGGGAAGTAGGGCGGTGGGTCCGCTTTCAGTCGCTCATCGTAGTGGTAGCTGTCGTTCCAACCAGTGCCGCTTGTGGTGGCTGTAGCCCCTGCCTTGTAAGCGATACACCCCCCGAAGATGTCGACCGTGCCCTGCGGTCGCTTGCTGGCGTAGGTCGGCGCCCAGAACTGTCCTGTTGTGGTGGTGGATCCGCCGCAGACCATCACCGCATCAATCCAGAGGTTGGTGGGAGCGGCGCTCCCGATCTGACACTCGTCGGTAACCAGTCCCAGACAGCCTGCCCGGCGATTCGTGGCGCTGTCCCAGGGTTCGTTGTTGTTCGGCCTGGTCCGATAGTAGATGTTTCCTGTAACCACGGTGTCCTTGCCGGAGACGCTGTTCGTGGCAACCGTCCAGGCATTGCGATTCACGGTGCTGCCGGAGACGTAGCTGTCGGCGATGTCCCCTCGCAAACTGAGAATGTTCCCCGTGCAGTACAGTACGCCGTTTAGCGTTCCCACGTAGGAGGTGGTGGTTGAGCCGACTCGGCGTGTCGTCTGATTGTTCATTCGATCGACGGTGAAAACGGTGGTGGTGCTGCCCTGAACCACGGTAATGACTTGATTCCCGACCCCGTCAATGGAGAAGTGAACCTGGTTGGCGTCGCCGCGGATGTAGATGCCACCGAGCGCCGAGCTGCCCACGGTGTTGATGTAGGCGCCTGTGCTAGTGGGAAACCCCGATGTGGCGCCCCAAGCCGCGTCCCGCTGCGCGTTGCTCCCGGCAGGCAGCGGGATGTAGCGGGTGCCGAGCCGGTAGCCGCTGGAGCCATCCTCGAAGATTCGCAGGTAATCCGCTTCCGAGGAGGGGCTCGTGGAGAGGGATAGTTGATCGACGCAGCGGCGGTGGTCACCAGTCCCTTGAAGATGGGTGTGGTGTCCGTGGTGCTCCAGATGACGTTCATGCGGGTGCCGCCGGAGCCGTTCGTGTGGGCAGGGCCTTCCACCAGGAGCTCAGGCACCATCACGAGACCAGCGTCCCAGCGGTCGAAGAAGAATGCGTAGTCTCCAAACGACGCCATGCGCACCAGAAGCTCTACCTTTTCAGTGCGCCCCAGCATGGCGCCGGTGCCCGTAAGAACGTATCGCTTCAGAAACACCGTCGGATTCGTGTCATCCCCATCAATTTGAACGGAGTAGCTCCCACCAGCCAGGGAAACGGATCCCCCCAGGGGATCGAAAGCCGCCGTCTGGGTGGGAGGTACGGACTGGTCTCTCAACCAGAGCACACCACGCTCCACGGCGGACTCGGCCAGCGCAAAGGCGCACGCAGAGTTGCGGCGCAGCCGCGTGTTGCGCAGCGTCTGGAGCGTTGCCGCACTCGTGAACAGGCCGAGCGTCATGACACTCAGTACCAGCATGAGAGCAATGACGGTGGCCGAACCGCGCCGAATTACCGGCAGGTTGGGCTGACCCACGGGGCGTCTCTGTCGTCGTCTCATCAGGCTACCGGTTCGTCAAGAAGACGACGTGCTGGCTGACCGTCACCGTCGACGACTGCGACCCATGAGTTCGGCGAACCTGAAGTGTGAGTCGCACGGCGTTCGCCGTTACCAGGGCGGCGGTGAAGGAACTCACGTCCGAACAGATCCGTCGTGATGAGCCGGAATTCGTCTTCCTGAAGAGGTAGCCGCCGGAGGAGCTCGGGACGCCGGCAGCGTCCGCACGGACGAACTCCACCCAGGAACTCGTGTCCACCACGAACCGATCGTAGTAGTCGGCAGCATCCAACGACGGATAGAAGATGCGGAGCTGGTAGGACAGCGGAACGCTCGCGCTCGCAGCTTCCTGAAGATCCTGGATCATCCAGTTCATCGCCAGAGCAGCCGACTCGCCGGTCGTACTCCTGAGTCGGGTGGACTCGGTCATCCTTGCGATCATCACCAGCATGCTGGTGGAAGCAGCGGCAACGATAGCAAGCAGCCCAGCGGCCACAAGCGCCTCCACCAGGGTGTAACCCCGCCGAGACACGCCGCGGCTAGTCCTGACAAATGAGTGCATAGACTTCATGGGTGCTCGTCTTTCGCGGAGAAGCCTGCCAGGTGAGCCGGACGATAACCTGCGTGATCCCGACACCGCCACTGCTCAACGTAATGGAGCCAATGGGCGCCTGAAGCGTCGAAGATAACGTGTCGACGACCTCGAACCTGAAGGGAGAAGTGCTTGGCGAGGAGTCGATGATTCCCGCGTTTTTCATTTCGGTGTAAGTCAATCGGCCGTAGCCGATGGATCGAAGCTGGTCGATCTTGTGTTGAGCGGCTCCGATGGCCTGAGCGAAGTCGGAAGGGGCCCTCGACGACTGCGCCGCTGGAGGGTACAGACCGGCGAACGCGCTGACCGCTATGACGATCAACGTGAAGCCCAGCAGCACATCCAGCAGCGACGATCCACACCTGCGGGGGAGACGCATGGCACGGTTTCCTCTCCAATCGAGCCCGAACTCGACTCGATTAAGCGATACATCATCCAGATTATTCCCCAACCGTCCCGGTTCTTGAGATTGAGTTTCGATCAATCCTCATTCCCACTATCCGCTTCCGGCGACCAACCCTCGTTCCCAGGGTGTAATCCGGCGATGGATTCACGGACGTCCGGTCGATGTCGAAACGAAGATTGTATATCTACTTGATGGATGGGAGGAAATCATCCGTCTGTTCGGGAAGTTGATCTCGTACGCACGGTCCGCACCCACTCTCCCCAAGTCGCGGCGTCCTAACTTTTGTCTGTGCGATGGATTCTGTCGGTTCGGATTCTCGAGCCGATCGTGTCAGGGGAGAGACCGATTGCCGGTAACACTTCGGGACGTGGCGAAGCTCGCCGGAACATCGGTGTCCGCGGCCTCAACTGTCCTGAGCGGGACCACCGCCACATCCGTAAGAGTCTCGGTCGCCACTCGGGAACGAATCCTGGCCGCTGCGCGCGAACTGGGCTACCAACCCAATCAACTGGCTCGGGGGCTGGTGCGGCGCCGTTCCAACGTCCTCATCGCCAGCTTCCCGTACGTCGCAGCTTTCTACGATCTAAGCCCCTTCAACATGCAACTGCTGGGAGGGATCATTGACGGTGTGCGCCACGCCGGCCAGAACCTGATGCTCCACACCGCCGGAGCGCCGGATCAGGATCAGCCGGATCCGAACAGCCTGACGGACCAGCGCGCGGACGGAGCCATCGTCATCCTACCCCGCGAGGGCGAGGAAGCCCTCACGCGCTGCGAGACCGCGCAATACCCCCACGTCGCGGTGTGCTGCAGGCCCGAACTCGCACGACGATCCATCAACGCCGATGACCTCGAGGCGGGCCGGATGGCTACCCAGCACCTCATCGAGTTGGGACATCGCCGGATCGGGCACCTCATCGGGACACCGGGCTACGGCACGGCGGAACTGCGCCTTGAAGGCTATCGCTCCGCACTGCGGGAAGCCGGATTGGCGTCGCGCAGAGAGTGGGAGATAGCATCCGCGTTCCACTGGGAACAGGGTTTGAGCGCGGGGCGAGAGATGCTCGCGTTACCGGCCGAAATTCGTCCCACCGCCGTCTTCGCCTCGAACGATACCTGCGCCGATGGATTCTACCGCGCCTGTCGGGAGGTGGGCGTACGTATTCCCGACGACATGAGCGTGGTGGGTTGCGACGACACGTGGTACTGCCAACTGCTCAGCCCGCCGTTGACGAGCGTTCATCTGCCGATTTACACCATGGGGTACCGAGCGGTCGAGATTCTGAATGGCCTCATTGCGGGCACCGAGCCGGAACACCCGCACCTTCGATTGGCTCCGACCTTCACGGTGCGGGGTTCCACCGCGCCACGGCAAGCCTGATCAAGTGGCCCTCCCTGGACCCCGATAGGTCCGTGTGAATGGGAGGCCGAACGGCTCTTCAAACGGTCGAAACGGAACCATGTCGGCGATCGTGCGAAGTCGCTCCTGAACCGGCATCGGAAGCGGTCCCAGCTCCACGGCGGCCACGTTTGCCAGCACTTCGGACTCATTCCGCGCCCCCATGAGAAGCGTGGAGACGCGCGCGTCAGAGAGCACAAAGCGCACCGCGAGCTCCGGGAGCGACATCCCCACCTCATCCACAAAGCGGTAGAGTTCCTGATACTGTCGGCGTCTCGGGCTAGAGAGCCAGGGGGCGCCCGAGGCGACATCCTGATCGTACCGTCTGGCCAGTGCGCCCTGCTGGAGTGGCGACCCCGCGAGAACTCCCATTCCCAGCCGCTCGGCCGTCGGCAGCACTTCGATTTCCGCTTCTCTCCAGAGCAGCGAGTAGTTGAATGCTGTGAGCACCACGTCGAACAACCCGGTCTCCATCAGCTTCGGCAGTTCATAGGCAGTGGTCCCTCCCAACCCGATGCACTGCACCAGCCCACGGTTCTTTAGCTCGAGCAGCAGGTCCAGCACGGGTCCGCGGAGCGGAGACCGACTTTCCCACCAATCGTACTGTCCCGGTCGATCCGGCTCATGGATCAGGAGCAGGTCGATCCTGTCTCGTCCGAGGAGCCTCAAACTCTCTTCAAAGCTCGATCGGAGTGCCGCCGGATCTCTGGGGTCAAAGGGGGTGGGTCTTCCACCCAGCTTGGTGCTTACCATGCACGGGTGGGATGTCTCGCGAAGCGCCAGACCTACGACCTCCTCGCTGTCGTAGTAGCCGGGCGCGGTGTCGACGAGGGTTACGCCAGAGTCGAGTGCCGTATGGATGGCGCGGATGGCGGAAGCACGGTCGCCTCCAACCTTCGACACGAATAGCCCTCCCATCGAAAGGACGCTCACATCGACGCCGGTGCGACCCAGATCTCGCTTGTTCATTCCATCCAATTCGTGGAACCGACGGTTTCTCCTCGGAGTGAATTCCACTCCGAGGAGCCGGCATCGAACTCTCTCCCGGGATGGGGCTCGTGAGATGGGTGGACCGCATGCAGTCGCGTCCATGCTTGGAGCCCGGGACTGAGAATTCGTTGAAGGATGTCCGATTAAGTGATCAGAAGCACAACTTCAAGTGGACCTTCATTGGGGAGTCGTTCGGCTGATGTGGAATAACGGCTTGTGGTGAGGGAATCCACGCCCCCTTCAAACAGGTGGGGAGCGGAGATCACCTGTCGAGTTACAACCGGGCTAAGACCCGTGAAGTAGCTGCTCACCGGCGAAGCCAGGTTCAGAGGTAAACGGGCGGCCTTGACCGTCAAACCAGGAACGGGCTCGCGCGACAGCGCGCGGCGGTGGAGCTCCCCCCATCGTCCCGCTGAGACTCTCGGCAACTGGGGCCTTCGGGCCGCACGTGCCGAGAGTCCGGTGGAGCAGACAGACAACCGAGGATCAGTCGGGCTGCAGCGATCTCGGCCGGACTCGCCACAGCAGCAGTGCGGCCAGGAACAGCGCGGCTGGGGTGTACACACAGAGCGGCTGATAGTTGCGCCCCGCCGCCTCGAAGATGCCCCCGCTCAGCATCGGACCCACAAACGCGGCCGTTTGGGATGCGATGTAATAGAGCCCGGTGTAGGTGCCTTCTCTCCCACGGGGTGCGAAATCGAGCACGAGGGGTAAGGAGTTCACCACCACCAGCATCCAGCCAAAACCTGCCGCCGCCAGGATGATTCTCAGGTCCGACGCCTCCCGAACGCCACTCGCTATCAAGATGGCGAATCCTAACAGCAGCAGTCCCGCCAGAATCGACGGCTTCCTTCCCCAACGGGCGCCGATCAAACCGCAGGGGACCGAACTCAACAGAATCGACAGAGCGAATGTGCCCTTGAGCTGTACTGCGGCGCCGGTGGTGATCTGGAAAGTTTGTAAGGAAAAGGACACAAACCAGGCATCGAGCGCGCTTTGCCCGAGGAACCAGAGCGCAATCGCCGCCAAGAGTGTGATCGCAGAACGGTCCCGATCTCGAAACACGTGAGCGAGGCTTGCCCAGACGGAGGGGGTGTCTTCCGCGGTGACGTCCTCCGGTTGGGCCGGCTCGCGCACTGCAACCAACAAAACTCCCTGCGAGACCAGCATCCCGGCAGCCGCGAACAGGAATGGCGCGGCCGGTGAGACGAAGCTCAGCCCGCCGCCGATCTGAGCGGCAAGGACGACGCCGAGTCCGCCCATGAAGTTGATGATGCCGTTGGCGGCCGACCGTTTGTGGGGTGGCGTGAGATCCGGCATCAGTGCGACGACGGGGGTTCGGAAGAGGTCCATCGCCAGCAGCGTCACAACCAGCGCGGCCATGAACCACCCGATTGGGCCGCCCACCGCGAGGGGCGCCAATGCGAACGATACCGCCGCAATCGGAGCGCCAATTGCTATGAAAGGCTTGCGGCGCCCCCATTTCGTCCGCACACGATCCGACAAACCTCCCACATACGGGAGGATGAAGATCGCGGCCAGATTGTCGAGCCCCATGACGAAGCCCGTGCGGGCGATATCCAGTCCGTAGCCCCGAATCCCGGCGCCCCGAGCAAAGTCGGCCCGGCCCGCCTGCAGAATCACGGGGACAAAGTCGTTGTAGACCCCCCACAGCAAACTGATGCCGAGAAACCCAAACCCAAGAGTGAACAACCCCCGCGACGACAGTTCACTCCTGGAAGTCATCGGGATCAAACCAGAGGCCAGAGAGGGAGTTCAGGGAGTTGGGCCGGATCGAGCACGACATGCGCGATCTGGCGGCGCAGGTGGGTGTAGCTAACGTGCACCTTTCCATCCCGTGTTTGGATACATGCCGGATAGCTGAACTCCGACAGCCCCACATCCTCGAGCACCAGAGAGCCGTTCCAACTCTGCGCATCCTTTGACAGGGCCACGTTTAACGGGGATCGTCCACGGCGTGTGTGATTGTAGACGATCAGGTGTCGCCCGTCCGCCAGGGTCACCGCATCCGTGCCGGAGTTGGGATTGGGTAGCTCGGTGGGTTCCGGAGCCGACCAGGTACGGCCCAGGTCCTTTGAGATCGATCGAAACACACGGCCCTGACGCGAACGACCGACAGCCGCGAGGGTCTCGCCCCCCATTCGGAGGAGGCTGGGCTGAATGGCATCCATCTCCGGGCCGGTCGCGGGGGCTGGTCTGACGGTGCTCCACGTCTTGCCGAGATCCGAGGTGCGCTCGAAGCGGATGCGCCACTTGCTGGGAGTCTCGGCGCTCTCAGTGCTCGTGGGGCAGAGAATGTCACCAGAAGCCAATTGGATCGGCTTGTTCTTGATCGGACCCAGAATGCCGTCCGGCAGGCGACGCGCCGCGGTCCAGGTGGCGCCGCCGTCGGCGCTCTCGCGGAGCATCCCCCACCAGTCCCGTGGAGAGGGACCTACTTTATAGAAAAGCAGGAGTGGCCCCTCCGCCGGTTGGAAGAGAACGGGGTTCCAACACGGATGTCGCGTCCCGTCCGCTTGAATGCCGTCTGCGACCTCACGCGGAGCACTCCACGCATCCCGTTCCAATCGAGAGCACCAGATGCCGACGCTCGGATGGCCCTCTCGCTCACCGGCGAACCAGGCGGAAACCAATCCACCTTGCCGAGGCTCTGCTAGAGTGCTCGCATGGCACGAACGAAACGGTGGGTTCTCAAAGACAAACCGTCGCCCGAGAACCCCGCGATTCTGGGCCACCGCCGGGGTGGCTTGCGATCCGACGGCAGCGGCGCTCCAGGCTGCCGAGCGACCGAGAAACTGACGGCGAGACAGATCAGCACGCAACGGAAACCCTCCGCCGGCGTACCCCGCAGCCGGCGCCACCCTTGTCCCGACGGTTTCGCGGTTAACCCACGGTACGGCGCCGAAACTCACCCTGTGCAAGAGGATTAGTCGCGGCGTGGACCCGTCCCTTTGCGGGGCGGATCAACGTGCCGCGACCTGTACCGCCAGTCGGGGGAATCGGTGCGGAGGATCCGAACTGACGCGCGATGCCGAGTGCTGCGCCCGGCGTGGATACCTAGTGGTCTGTCAGGCATCTAATGAGGGGTAGAGGCGAGCGAGGCGATTTCGCGCCTTGGCAGTTGTGAAGCGCCATCTCATTGGGCACAGCGCTTGGTTGCGTTCGGCTTTCCAAGCGCTGACCTCTTTGTCCAGTTG
>SXGS01104884.1_pt1 | contig 10918 bp, 9 predicted proteins | sample 3174681 | NCBI WGS metagenome assembly SXGS01 (sample SAMN11356861, study PRJNA531348) | freshwater metagenome | isolation source: freshwater sample F1-80 | place: China: Fuxian Lake, Yuxi | collected 2017-12-25 | reverse complement strand
GCCACCTCCCGCACACGATGCTCCACCTCGCCCAGACTTGCCCATCCTGGATTCCATTCTAAAAGATTCTCTGTCTTCCTTCCTCACTCCTTTCAAACTAGCCAGTGAAAAACAACCAGGTAATTCCCGAAGAACCGAAAAGGGTAATTACTCGCGAGCGAGTTGGCCCTTGCACCCGGCAAAGTTATTCGCCAAAACTCAGTCGTCCCAAGATACAAAAGATATTATTATGAACATCTCCCGACGTTCCTTTATCAAGTCGGCCTCGGTGGCCAGCGTGCCCTTCATTCTCCCATCCCACATCTGGGCGGCGCAGACCAAGCCCAATTCCCAGCTCACGATGGGTTTCATCGGAATGGGCACGCAGTCACGCGGTTTGCTCGGGGGCTTTCTCGCGCAGGACACCCGGGTTCTCGCCGTATGCGACGTGGATACCACGCGCCGCGAGAATGCCAGGAAGAGGGTGAATGATTTTTACAGCCAGAAGAGTGGGAAGACAGGCGTCGATTGCGCCGCTTACAATGATTTCCGGGAGCTGATCAACAGGAAGGACATTGACGCCGTGTGCATCGCCACGCCGGACCACTGGCACGCCATCATCACGCTCGCCGCCCTGCGCGCGGGCAAGGATGTCTATTGCGAGAAGCCGCTCACTCACAATATCCGAGAAGCCGTGGAAGTGATGCGCGCTGTGAAATCCAACAAGCGTGTGCTCCAGACCGGCTCCATGCAGCGGTCGAGCCGGGAATTCCGGGTCGCGTGCGAACTGGTGCGCAACGGCGCCATCGGCAAACTGCAACGCGTCGAGTGCCAGTTCGGCGATCCGGGCAGACCTTGCGATCTGCCCGAGGAAGCGGCGGAGCCTGGCCTGGATTGGAACTTCTGGGTCGGGCCTGCTCCCATGCGGCCCTACAACTCGATCCTCAGCCCGCGCGGGATGCATGACCATTTCCCGGACTGGCGAAGCTATGGCGAATTCGGCGGCGGCATGGTGACGGATTGGGGCGCGCACCATCTCGACATCGCGCAGTGGGGTCTCGGCATGGACGACAGCGGGCCGGTCGAGATTCTTCCGGCAGCACCGGGCAAGAAGCGCGGGGTCAAGCTGGTGTATGCCAATGGCGTCACCGTGGAGCACACGGAGGGTTTTGGCGTGGATTTCTTCGGCACAGACGGACAAGTCCAGGTCAACCGCGGCCGGTTCACCTTCAAGCACGGCAACGCAATGATCGCCTCCTACACCGGCAAGAAGAGCGAGAAGAACGACGGCGAAACCTCCCTGTCCGCCGAACTGCAGAAGGCGGAGCGCGGCTTCCTCAAGGATTCGAAGGTCAAGCTTTACGTCAGCAACAACCACATCTCCGATTTCTTGCAATGCGTGCGGGAACGCACGAAGCCCATCACGAGCGAGCTGGTGGGAGGGCACACAGTCATCTGCTGCCACTTGATGAACCTGGCCTATTACCACGGTCAGAAGCTCAAATGGAATCCGGCAAGATTCGCATTCGCGGGCGGCACCGGCGACAGGAAGTGGCTCACACGTGACTATCGCGGTCCGTGGAAGGTGTGATTGCTTCTGCCTTGAACACTACGGCTACGACGAGGGCGACCCGACGAAACAGTCACTTAAGAGGACGCAATACCGGGGTGGAACCACAGCGTCGTCATCTGTCTGACCCATGCAAGATCTGATCGCCAAAGCCGCAACGCTGCTCGAAGCATTGCCGTACATCCAAAAATTCAGCCACGCGACGTTCGTGGTGAAGTACGGCGGCAGCTTCATGGACTCGCCCGATCCCGCCGTGCGCAACGGCGTTGCCCGCGACATTGTTTTCCTCGAAGCCGTCGAGATCAACCCTGTGGTCGTGCATGGCGGCGGCAAAGCCATCACGCGCGCAATGGATGCCGCCGGCTTGAAGGCCAGCTTCATCCAAGGCATGCGCGTCACCGATGAAGCGACGGTCGGGGTCGTGGATCAGGTGCTCTCCCGGGAGATCAATCCCGAAATTGTCCGCACGATCAACTCGCTGGGAGGCGTGGCGAAGGGCTTTGCAGGCACGGACATTTTCACCTGCCGCAAGCTCCTCCTCGACGACAAGGACAACCCCGGCGGCAGGATCGATGTCGGTTACGTGGGCGAGGTGACCAGTGTCAACACCACCCAGCTGCTGGAGTGCATTTCCAAAGGGATCACTCCCGTCATCAGCCCGACGGCGCGCGGCGAGGACGGCAGAATTTACAACTGCAATGCGGATGTGGCCGCCGCAATGGCAGCAATCGCTCTCAAGGCCAAGCGGCTCGTCTTCATGAGCGATGTGCCGGGATTGATGCGCGATCCAAAGGACCCCGCGACGCTCATCTCGCACCTCCAGACGAGCGAAGTGCCCGGCCTCAAAGCCGTTGGCATCGTGGACAAGGGAATGATTCCCAAGGTGGACAGCGCCGTCGCCGCGATCAATGCCGGCGTGGAGAAAGTGTCCTTCGTGGACGGCCGTGTGAATCATTCCGTGCTGATGGAAATCTTCACCGACGAAGGCGTGGGGACGGAAGTCGTGCTTTGACTGGCTGGCGTCCAGGTTTTCGGGTGCCTGCTGGGAGACCGCTGCCAGCACCACGGTCTTCCTGGTAACTACCGTTTGACCACTCGAAGGGAGTGGAGGTCAAAACAGGCTTCTCCCTTCACTCCACGCAACTCACAGACAAACTCCAGTGGAGTTCTTGGATTCTCCACTTCAAAGTCGAACGCTACCTCCGTCCAATCGCGTGTGCCCACGAAGCGTCGCGAGACTGTTCGGCGGGAGATTCTCAGGCAGGCACCCCCGCGTTCATCGCCTTCGGCAATCTCGACACCTGATATCTTCACGCGGCCCATGAACCGGTAATTACCCGCCGGGAGAGTCGCTTCCGAACGCCAGGAAGCGCTGCTCTGCTCATTGATTGTGATGCACAGCTGGGCGGGTTTCGTGTTCAGGTGCGTTTCCATGCCGGCCTTGCCTGACAGCACGTTTGGTTTCCAAGCTTCCAACGGCGCGGTTCCGGACGCCCCGAATGTCAGACTCAGATCGGGTCTGAGGAGTTCGGCTCGGAGAAATTCCTCACGACGCGCCACTCGCCGACAGACGGAGTTGAGACGTTGCTCGAAGCTCCGGTTTCCACGGCCGTCACCGCCGGGGAAGTAAGGCTGGATTCTCGCCGCCACCTGGCGCACCGAATTGGTGATCCGCTCCGTGACGAACACGTTGGTGAGGAGACTCATCATCCGGTCATGGTAGCGCTGGTTGAACTCGGGCACATTCAGCACGGCTCGTGCGACCAGCCCGCGCGCTTCCGGCATCACTCCCATGCTGGAATTGCCGAGCACCTGATCCGTGCCGTGCGGGATGAACACCATCCTCCCGGAATCCAGGTCGTGATACACACGATAATTGTTTACTCCCATGGTGTAACCGTCCCAGTGGGCGAGCATGACCTCCATCGCCATGAAGGACAGGAATCGATCGACATCCAGTGCTTGTTCAAGCTTGGCGCGCCGCGCCTCCATTCCCGGCTCCCGACAGGCCGCAATGAGAGCCTTCAAACCAGCGTGGTTGGTCCGGTTGTCACCTTCATTCACGGGCATTCTCAAACCGACATCCCTTCCGAGGCCGCCTTCGTAAAGGTTGCCGGACGCGTTCTTGAAATGGCGCTTGAGAAACTGTTTGTTGAAGCCCTCGACCATGACATGAAGTCCGAGATTTTCTCCGTTCAATTCCACGTTCGCGTGCGCCGCCCTTGCCATTGGCACCCCCGCCGCATTGAACAGATCACGGCTGATCTTTTCGTTCAGGAATGTCGAATCCTGAATGGAAGCGTTCAGATGAATCTTCTTGAATCCGTGGAATGTCTGACCTTCCGCGAACTTGGTGAAATTGAGAGTCAATGAGGGGTTGTCATCCACCTGACGGAAGCTGCCGATGGCCCCCTTCAAATGAACACCCACATTCGTGTAAGTGATGTCGCCTTCGCGGACAGTGGCGCTTACGTATTTCCTGGGATTCTGCCGCAGGAGAGCCATCCCAGATTTGGGGATCTCGATCTTCAACCTCCCAGCGTATCCTGTGGAAAAAATGTCGTTGGTGTCCGCCCGGGCTGAAGTCGCCGCAAGGCCTGGCCGGATTGCAAACGCCGCAATGCAGAAGCCCAATGCGAACATGAGCAAAACACGGACGGGCTTACATGGAGATGCAGTCCCAGTGATCACTGGATTCTGTTACACGCGAACGGATGATTAGTTGCGAGAAGAATTCTCATGGAACTGCTTCGAGACGGTAAAGCCGGGTCGATTGTGTGGCGCTATCCAGGTCGGGAAACTCGACCACATTTGAAGTCGCGGTGACAGGATTGCCGACTTTGAGCCAGGCGCCTGAGTTTTGGGCGTCGGGTTTTGAATAGAGCTGATAACGCCGCCCGGATGAACCCCGCCAGTTCACAACTGCGCCGCCGCCTTCCCACCGGACGCCATCCAGTCGAAGCACGGATGTTGCATCAACTGGGCTGGAACCTGCCAAATACTCCGCGAGGTTGTTGAAGCCATCGTTGTCGTTATCGAGAGCGGGCGAGGCTGCCGGGTTGAAGGGTGTGCTGAAGTAGCGGCGTTGAAACCGGTCGTCCAGGCCGTCGAAATTGATGTCCGGAAAAGCCGGTTGAACCTCCAGAAAACCGTTTACGTAGCCAACGTCGTCACCGCGCCGCACAATGAGGCTTCTCAGTCCAGGCGTCGCGGTCGTCGCCACGCTGATCTGGACGGAGATCAGATTGAGGCCGACGAACGCGTCGGGGCGGATGAGGGTCGGTCCGATCGTCAGTCCATCGCCAGTGATCGTCAGAGTGGCGTCCGAAGTGGGCAGGTTGGGGGAATAAACTCCAACGAACACATCCTTCTGCCCCTGAAGCAGCCAGCATGCGGAGTTCACCACTACAAGCAATTCCGAATTCTCCGTCGGCGTTCGGATCCTCGAAATGCGAAATGGCGGATTGCCTGGGGTCACCACCCGATTCGCTGTGGTGGTCTTTCCCGCCGTGATCGAAACCGCCTGATTGGTCGTCGGAAGGAATGAAGTGACGGTATTGGTGATGAATCGGGCCTCAATATCCCGCCCGGTCGTGAGTCTGGAGGAGCTGGGCAAAGTGATGGGATCCAGTGGGACCACGCGCATGCTGTAATTGCCGGGGGCAATCCCGGGAAAGTCGTACTTCCCCTTGGAGTCGGTGACGGTGCCGCTCACGGCGGTCCCGGCTGCATCCTCCAAGATCACGGCCGCTCCCATGATGCTGGTGCTGCTCATTGTGATCTGGCCCGAGAGGCGGGCCAGCGTTTTGGCCAACGCTGGATCGCCATAGATGAACCGGACGGCTGCGATCTCATCCGAGGACAACTCCGCGTGCGTGTCGATGCCCGGGCTGCTTCGAATGTACATCGTCGCCCCACCGAGAGGCGTATGATCCAGTCCAATGGCATGACCGATTTCGTGAACCGCTACGGACTCCACAAACCAGGAAAGCGACGCGGGAGGATTATTGTAGTCCGTGAACCATTGAAAATCCCGTCCATTGAGAACGATGTCCGCCTCTGCAAGCGAGTTGTCGCTGAAAATATCCGAATAGGTGATCCCTGAGAAACCGCTGATATCATCCCTCCCATTGTTTACGAGCGTGGACGTGTTCGCCCAATAAACCACGTTCGTATTGTCCGATGTGTTGACATCCAAGGGTGCGTTCAGAACGCCACCCTCCTCGAACTTTAGAATGGCGCCGGGCACGGCCTGCCATTGGAGGAACGAATTGCGAATCGCCTGAATTTCAGCATTGCGGTTCGCACTGGAGTAAGTGTTCCCGCCGATGAAATACCGGACTGCCTTGGTCTTCGGATTGACCACGTTCGGATGTGTGGCGGTCGGCGTGACGAGGTTCCATCGGGTTGGCAGACCTGAGGCGCTGGAAGCGGTCACAAAGGCGTGAGCACTGATTCCGGCCCCCAGAAAGACCGCCAGGATCGCCAAAAATCGAGTCATCGCGTGGATCCTTGCACGCGCCTTTTAAGCTGGAGCAGCGTCAATGGTTCGGGGTTCGTCGGGGTGGAAATTCCTGCCTTGGCGACGGATCGTCGGCTCTCGCCATGAAACGGATTGTTCGCCAGTTTCTCACCCGTTCGTTCGTCTTTCACAATTTGAAATTTTCCCTGCGCAAGCCCGATGGTCACCGCTTCCCCGCGATCATTGAACCGGAAGAAACCCACCACTTCTTCTCCCTTGGCGTAATCCACTTGTCCCGAGACCACGGTGCGCCTTCCACCCATCACCCCTCCTCCCATCACCACCTTCAAGATTTTCTCTGACAATTTCCCCTTCCACACTTCCGCCACATCCAGTTCAACCTCAGTGTAAATGCGTCCTGAAGCATCCTTCCGGCTTGCCTGGCTTGCCACCACCCCCTGAACCACCAGATCCGCTTTCTTCGTAAGCTCCTCAATCTCCAGCGGGGTAATCACCAGCGCTTGAAGCACTCCAGCCGATGCAATCAGGCTGATCACGGCGCAAAAACTTCTGATCATGTTCATACTTTCAATCTCGGCGTCCCTTCAGCCTCCACAAGTGGACTGAAATACATTTGGAGAGAAAGTGCGATGGAAAACACCATTTCCAGCGATGGGACGTTCACGAGTCGTTCACGAAAACGGGACGACCGACAACTTCCGTGTCAACGTTCCTGGTCGAATCGAGGATAGAACCGCGTCTTGAACGCCTCACAGGCAGGTCAGGCTCCTGGCTGCGGCGTGAAGCGCAGGTAAGGTTTCAGCTTTTTCATCCCTTGCGGAAACAGCGCCGGCACTTCCTCATCCTTGACCGCGAGCGTGATGATGCATTCGTCGCCGTTCTTCCAGTCTGCCGGCGTGGCGACCTTATGCCGCGCGGTGAGTTGAAGCGAATCGATCACGCGCAGGAGTTCCACAAAGTTCCTCCCGCAGGACATCGGGTAGGTGAGCGTGAGTTTCACCTTCTTGTCCGGACCGACGATGAACACGGAGCGAACGGTCGCCTTGTCATCGACATTGGGATGAATCATGTCGTAAAGCGCGGCGATCTGTCGGCCCGGGTCCGCAATGATCGGGAAATTCATTGTGCACCGCTGGGTTTCGTTGATGTCCGCGATCCAGCCGTGGTGCGCTTCAATGGGATCGACGGAGAGCGCCGCCATCTTCACATTCCGGCGGGTGAATTCATCCTTCAATTTGGCTGCGGTTCCAAGTTCGGTGGTGCAGACCGGGGTGTAATCCGCCGGGTGTGAGAAAAGTATGCCCCAGCCTGTGCCGAGCCATTGATGGAACTCGATCTTCCCTTCAGTCGTATCCGCGGTGAAATCAGGAGCAACGTCGCCAAGTCGCAATGACATAAGAATTGTGAGAGAGGTTTGTGTGTTTGCGTTAAGTTTTCCGGTCAATTGCCAGATCGGAGCCGGATCGTAATCAGCTCCAAGCGCGGGCGTCAATCTGGCTGTCACTGCCCAAAGTGTTCAGGGTGCGATCAAATGTGAGTGGGGATGAACCCGGGCCGAACTGGGAGCGCCGGCATCCCTGCCGGCGCGAGCAGCGAGTGCGGACGGGTGCCCTGAGAGAGAAATCGCCGGCAAGGATGCCAGCGCCCCCAGGCTCAGCCTCACCCGCATTTAATCACGCCCCCAAGTGCTTAGATGCGCCGGATCCACAACCATGAGCTCGGAATGGAGTGGCCGCTAGCGTCGGTGAGTCCGAGGCTGAAATGGCCGAAGCCGGTTTTCAAGATGAAGGGGTCCACCAAACCGCGAAGCCATTTGAATTGGCGCTACGATACAACCTGCATTCCATCCAGGACCATCTCCTAAGCAGGCCTTCCCAACTTCACGCATTCACCGTGATGCGGGACCAATTCACGTGATGCTTTGCGGCGTAGTCCGACAAAATTCTCTCGTGCTCGATCAAAACCACACGAACCACGCCGGACTCATCCGCATGGCCCAAGTCAGGAACCGAATCGGGGATCAGGTCAAACTGCCGGTGAGAGTAAATCAGCGCGAAGGTAGCGTTGGCGATCGTGATGTAAGGCAGATCCTCCGCGATCCCGTCCGCAAAATCCTCGACGACATTTGCTAGAAATTCGAGCTGATCCACCAGGTACGGGAACTTTGGGGCATTGATTGTGGCGAACTCCGCCTTCAGGTAAGGCAGCTTCCGATGGACTCCCCTGAGAATTTGAGGTGAAATTTTCGCGGCACCACTGTGGACGAACTGGGCTATCTCAGACATGTCCTCATCCTATCGGATCGATGTCCCAAGACAAGCGCGTTCAGCATCGAATGGGCTCCTGGCCCGGCGTCCCTGAATGACAATCCAAGCCCTGTCTGGCGTAAAGAAGGCCCGAGTATCCGGTAGCCGTAGTGAGCCAAAAGCAAGTGTTACCCGAGCTCGGAGGCACGAGGCGTCCTGCATCAGGAATACTGGTTGGAAACTTACTGGCCAAGCTCGTAGGCTGATTGCGAAGCAGTTGATCAGATTGTCATGCCAGAAATTGTTCTCTCCACCCTGAACGCGAAGTTCATTCATGCCGCCTTTGGCTTGCGGTACCTGATGGCAAACCTTGGTGAGCTGCGTCCGCGGGCGTCCATCTTGGAATTCGACATCAACCAGAAACCCTTGGAGATCGTGGAGGCGCTTCTGGCAAGCGAGCCGCGCATCATTGGGCTTGGAGTTTACATCTGGAACGTCGCCATGAGCACTGAAGTGGTGTCGATCCTGAAGCGACTTCGTCCGGATGTCATCCTGGTTCTTGGTGGCCCTGAAGTGAGCTTCGAGAACGAAGACATGGAGATCGTCCGGCTTGCCAACCACGTGATCACGGGTGAAGCAGATCTCAAGTTCGCCCAGGTTTGCAGGCTTCATCTTGTCGGAACTCCGCCAGCCGAGAAGATCATCGCCGCCGAACTTCCCGACCTCGCGCAACTCCGGTTGCCCTACGATTTGTATGATGACCGCGACGTGGCGCATCGCATCATCTACGTCGAAGCGTCGCGTGGGTGCCCGTTCACCTGCGAGTTTTGTTTGTCATCGCTGGACGTGCCGGTGCGGCAGTTTCCGATAGACGCCTTGCTGCGGAGCCTGGAGGAACTGCTGAATCGAGGGGTAAATCAATTCAAGTTCGTGGACCGGACTTTCAACCTGAACTTGAATTTCAGCCGGGCGATTCTCGAATTCTTCCTCGCAAGATTGCGCACGGGCTTGTTCCTGCATTTCGAGATGATTCCTGACCGGCTGCCCGAAGGACTTCGAGAATTGGTGGCAAAGTTTCCTCCCGGCGCATTGCAGTTCGAGGTCGGCGTCCAAAGTTTTAATGAGGAAGTCTGCGAGCTCATCAAGCGCCGGCAAAACGTCGGGAAACTGACCGACAACTTCCGTTTCCTGCGCGAGCATACAGGCGTCCACATCCACGCAGACCTCATCGTCGGCCTTCCGGGGGAATCGCTTGAAAGCTTCGCGTGCGGTTTTGATCAACTCATCCTGCTGCGCCCGCAAGAGATTCAGGTTGGCATCCTCAAGCGACTGAGAGGTACTCCCATCGTCCGCCATGACACCAAATGGCAGATGGTGTATGGCGAGCATCCGCCCTACGAGCTTCTGCGGAACAAGCTGTTGGACTTTGCCACGATGCAGCGTCTGCGACGGTTTTCGCGATATTGGGATTTGCTGGGCAACAGCGGAAACTTTGTCGAAACCACCCCGCTGCTCTGGTATGCCGGCGGGTCGCCTTTCTGGGCCTTCATGGGATTGAGCGACTGGATTTTCTCCACCACAGGCCGCAAACACGGCATCGCCCTCACGGATCTGGCTGAACTGATCTTTCGTTACCTCACGACTGAACTGAAACAAGATCAAAGTCAGGTGGCTCAGTCACTTTGGAATGACTACCGGAGAGGCGGACGTTCGGACATGCCAGTGTTCTTGCGCCCTTTCTTTCCGGAAAGTGAAGCGCCAGCCAGAGGGGCAACGAACAGCGCGATGCCAAAACGGCAGGCGCGTCATCTATCGGTGAAGATCAACCCAAGCTCCGGGGATGTTGCATCTGCTTGATTACAACCGGTCACGCACGGTTCGAATACCGCCACTTACTCCAGCCCAAGCCTCGCCCGACCGGCGGCCGAGATCATCGATTGATGCCACGGCGGATCCCACACGATTTCGACTGACGCTTCCTCGATGCCATCAAGGTCGAGAAGCTTTTGCTGCGCGTCACCGGCGATCACTCCTCCCATGCCACACCCCGGCGCTGTCAACGTCATCTTTACTCCCACTTTGCTGCGACCTGACGGCAGAGGCTCGATGCTCAAGTCATAAACCAGTCCAAGATCGACGATGTTGACGGGAATCTCGGGGTCGTAACAGCTCTTCAGGATCTCCCACACTGCCTTCTCATCCACAGGTCCGGCAGGGTCGCCGGCAATCGGAGTCTGCGCGGCAGCCGCCGGGTCCATCCCCAGCGCGTCCGCATCCTTCGTGGCAATTCGGTAAAGACCGCCGCTTGCATGAACCGTGTAGGTGCCGCCCAGGGTTTGCGTGATGTCCACTTCCGTACCTGCGGGTAGAGTCAGTGTGGTGCCGATTGGGATCTGGACCGCTTCACAGTCTCGTGTCAATTGAACGCTCGATACATTGTTCATGGAATTTACCGTAGCCGCCGCTCCGTGAGAAGCAATCGCAGACAAATCTTGGTGGTGTGTCGCGGTAGGGACGCCGGTTGCCCGGCGCCCCCCGCACAGATCCCGGCGGGCGGTTTTCCCGCACCGGGCTCTTCAGATCAACTCGCTCTCGCATGGGCCAGAGGGGACTTCGGGGGGGAACAGGAATCCCATGATT
>SXGS01284413.1_pt1 | contig 10921 bp, 3 predicted proteins | sample 3174681 | NCBI WGS metagenome assembly SXGS01 (sample SAMN11356861, study PRJNA531348) | freshwater metagenome | isolation source: freshwater sample F1-80 | place: China: Fuxian Lake, Yuxi | collected 2017-12-25 | reverse complement strand
GGTTTGTCGTTCGCGTTTGTCTTCCCAAAGCGTCGTACTGGGAGAGGAACGTGCGCCCGTCTCTGTCTGTTTGACTGAGAGGGTGCCCTTCAGCGTCATAAGTCGTTTCTGTCATCGAGCCATCGGGGAATATCGTTCGAGTCCGATGACCACGGACATCATAGTCAAATTGGGTCACCTGTCCGCTGGCATCCGTTACCGATGCTATTTTCTTGCCATCGCCGATGGCACTGTAAGTCGTCGTGGTCTGATGGCCGAGGGCATCGGTCGTGGCGATCAACCGTTGCGCGGCGTCATGTTGGTACTGCGTCGTTCGTCCCGCTTTCGTTGAAGACAGAGCAGTACCGTTCGCATTGTAGACAAACGTCGTGGCCGCTCCCAACGAATCGGTTTCCGAAGTGAGGTTGCCATTGCTGTCGTACGTCAGCGTCGTCACGTGCCCCAACGGGTTGGTGGTGGTGAGCCGATTGCCGGCGGCATCATACGTGTGTTGCGTCACTCCCCCTTCGGGGTCGGTCGTCTGCGTCAAGTTGCCAGCAGCATCGTAGACATTGGTCGTGGGGTGGCCTTCCGGGTCGGTGGTCGTTAAGACCTGCCCACGGCTGTTGTAGGTGCTGGTCGTGGTGTTGCCGTCGAAGTCGGTGCTGGTGAGGATATTGTTCTGACTGTCGTAGGTCCTGGTCGCTACCCGCCCGAGCGGGTCGGTTTGGGTCAGTTCGTTGCCGCGACTGTCATGAGTGTAGCTCGTGACCCCACCCAAGGCATCGGTCTTAGCCACGACGTTGCCAACAGCATCGTACTCGAACACGGTGATGTTGCCGAGGCGATCTTTGACGATCTCCTGCGAAGCCCCGACATTATGCGTGAACTCGACACGATGCCCTTGCGCGTCAATCGTCGCCACGAGTCGTCCGTCAGCATCGTATTCATTCCGCGCCACTCGGGCACCAGTCGGGTCGTGGATGTCGAGTAAGTCGTGCCGACTATTATAGGTAAAGGTCGTGGTGTTCCCGACGAAGTCCGTCGCGCTGACTAAGTCGCCGTTGGTGTCGTAGGCGTAGGTCCGACTATTGCCCATCGGATCGGTAATCTGCGTAATGCGGTTCTGGGCATCACGGGTAAACGTGACGCTCTTGCCCGCTGAGTGGATGATGCCGTTAGGACCAAACGTCAGGGTGTTGCCGTTGAGGTCGGTGATTTTCTTGACCCCCTCAGTGCGGTGAATCTCGATCTGCGTCCCATCCGCCGTGGTGTAGCGGAAGAGCTGTGGATTGTAGGTGTTGAAGGTGAGATCATCGACCAGTTCGTCTTCGAGCCCGGCGTTGAGAATCGCTAGATTACTGTTGGCCAGCGCTGCCAACGTCCCCAGCGTGCCCGGGCGCGGTGCAAATCCCACCACATTGGTAAAGTCTAACGCGCCGATGCCAGATGTAGGCGACACTTGCAGGTCGAACTCCTCGACCTTTCCGTCCGGTAAGGTCAGGCTGACTTTATGCTGGTCGGTGGGCGACAAGACAATCGTGGCGAAGCTGCCGGGGTTGCGCACCCAGCCGGTTCCCAAGACGCGATTGGTGCGAATACGCAGGGTCTGCACATCCAAACGCCAGCCAATGCCGAAGTCGCCGGTCCGCTTGTCGCGGTTGTCGTAGGTGCGATTGACGGTGATCGGTAGCCCAGACAACGGAACACTCAAGTCTTGGAAGGTAATGGAGAATAACCCCACTTTCTTCTCGCGCGCCACTTGCACCGTGACCATCGCTGACGCTGCGTTGCCACCGAGGTCGAAGACGGTCAACTTGAGATCGTAGAGGTCGTTGATCAGTACCGTCGGATCAAATTGACCAAGCACGTCGCTAATAACCGGAGAAGCTCCCGAAGTCAGCAGGGTGAAGTTTGTATCCCCCGCCGGGGCATAGGCGAGTTCATACTTGAAGAAGTTGGTATCGACCGCCGTACCAATCACGTCGATCAGGCTGGTGACTTCTGCGCCGCTCGTTGGACTGGTGATGGCCGCCGTTGGCAAAGTCGTGTCGCCGGTCACCGGGGTGCGCACGGTCAGTGCGGCCGTGCCAATGATACCGTCCATCGTCGCCCGGATTGTACTCGTGCCGTTGGCGACACCAGTCGCCAGACCGTTTGAAGCAATCGTCGCCACAGACGGACTATCACTGTCCCACACCACGAGAGCGGTCACGTCTAGGCTCGCGCCGGTCGTGAGTATCCCGGTGGCAGTAAACGCTTGCGTCTGCCCGACCAGAACGGCAGGCGTCTGCGGCTCCACGAGGATCGAGGCAAGGTTGTCGATCACCTGTGGACCTAACGAAATGACGAGAGCAACCGCTGCCCCGGACGGAACCGAGGCTCCCCCGGCCGGCGTCTGACTGATGACGTTGCCGGTCGGGACCGTCGCGCTGTGACTGGTGGTAATCGCACCGACAGTCAATCCTGCCCCAAGAATGGCGGTTTCTGCCGCCGCTTGCGTCTGACCGACAACATTGGGCACAGTTACCTGCACCGTGACAGTAATGTTGAAGCTCTGCTCGTCGAATAACCCTTCCTCGTCATACACCCGCACGGTGACCGCGCGGTTGCCCGCTTGGTTGCTCGCTGGAATCCAGCGGATCACTCCGGTATCCGGGTTGATCCTCATACCGGCCGGCGCGGTGGTCAGGGCGAAGGTCAGGATGCCGCCGTCGCTATCGCCAGCTTCGGCCTCGTAGAAATAAGGCCGCCGCGTATCGGCGTGCGTCACCGGCGTCGAGGTTATCACCGGCGCATGGTTGACCGGGAGAATCGTGAGGTTGACCATCGCAGTATTGGAGTCACGCCCGCCGTCGTTGGCTTTGTAGGTGAAACTGTCGGTATGGGTACACAGCCGTCCCGATTCGGCGTTGTTGAGCAATACCGTCAACAGGTTGCCGTGCCTTCCTGCATGGCCGACGATCGCGTCGGGCTTGCCGTCGCTGTTCAAGTCCATGACCGTCAAGTCAGACGCGTTGATTTGCCCGACCGCGAACTTTTGGCCGGCGTCGAAGGTACCATCGCCTCTTCCGGAAAAGACCACAAAGCCCCAGCCGTAGTTATCCCCGGTGATGGCAATGTCGAGATGACCGTCACGGTCGAAATCAGCAAGCGTGGTTCCGCTGTTCCCGCCGGTCCCCGCGAAATACGTGACCGGGGCCTGAAAGGTGCCATCCCCGTTGCCCAACTGCACATGGGCGTTGCCGTAGATGCCGTTGCCGACCAGATCCAGCTTACCGTCGTGATTGAGATCGCCAGCGGCGTAATCGAAGATGCCGCCAACTGGCAACCCCGAGGCAATGATCACACCGGGCTGAAAGGTCCCGTCGCCATTGCCCTTGAGCAAGATTGAGCGTTGCGGGTTTCCCCCCGACGGACCCTCGACGCCGATGCTAAGGACGATGTCGAGATGCTCGTCGTTATCGAAGTCGGTGGTGACCATCCCGTGCTCGTAATCGCTTCCCGCTCCCAGCGTGTCGCCGCCAGCGGGAGAGAGCGCGGAAAAGGTCCGAGTCACGCCATCGCTGAGGTAGATTTCGACCGCTGTGGGCGTGGGGGCCCATTTGTAGACGGCAAAGTCGGGAAAACCATCGGCATTGAAATCCTCGATCACCGAGTTCCGCAGCTGCCCCGTGGTGGTCGGAATAGTGAGGACCTGAGCGACATGGCCGGTCCCATCACCAAAGCCCACCAAAATGCGGCCACCGGGTCCGCCTTGAATCCCCCCAGTTCCCAGCCACAGGAGATCCAGATTGCCATCGCGATCAAAGTCATCGGTTCGCAGGGTGTGGGAAAATTCTCCTGGTCCCGGCGTTGCATAGAACAGTGAGGACTGCCCCAGGCTGCCATCGCCGTTAAGTGGGACTAAGCCAATATGGTTGACCCCCAGCGTCGCCAACTCCGGCTGTCCATCGTTGGTGAAGTCGCCCAAGGCCAACGAGCGACGCGCCACGAGGCCGAGACCGAGATCAAAGCGCAGCGGAAAACTGCGCGGCGCAGCAAAAGTCCCAGGCGTCGCGCCCGGTAGCAGCGAGATGCCACCTGGACGTTGACCGCCGCCGATATTCCCTGTCGCCAAGTCCACGACGCCGTCACCGTTGAAATCAGCGGTGACGACCGGGTAGCCATAAACTTGATCCACCACGGCCGACACGGGTTGCCGGTTCGGTGCTACAGCCGGGCCAGGCGACATCACGTACCGGGTCAGCGCAAAGGTCCCATCGCCATTCCCCAGTCCCACGAAGGCTTGGTTGGCCACGGTTTGAGGCCCACCCAAGAAAATCACGTCGAGTTTACCGTCGCCATTGAGGTCCGGTGTCACGTTTTCGCTGAAGCGGCGCGTGGGAAAGTCACTATCCAGACCGACGAAGTTGTTGACTTGCGGCGCGGGGAACGTCCCGTTACCGTTGCCGGGAATGAAGACCATGCAGCCGAACCCGGATGTCTGGGGACTACCTCCGCACCCCTCGCCGCTAGCCACCACGTCAAGCTTGTTATCGCTATTGAAATCCGCCACATAGAGGCCCCGGACCTGCATGGAGGAGGCGAAACTTTGCGCCGGCTGCAAGTCGCCGCTGCCGTCATTGCGGTTGAGTAAGACATGGAATTGGCTGTTGTAACTCCCCACGACCACATCCGGCGCTAGGTCGCCGTTGACATCGCCAAGCGCCAGCTCTGTCGGCGAGCCCGCCGCGTAATTAGTCGGGCTTTGGAAGGTGCCATCCCCGTTGCCAAGCAGCACGGAGACCGAATTATCCTCCTCATTGCTGGTCATCAGGTCCAGTTTGCCATCGAGGTTGACATCCGCGCTCTGGAGCACATGCGGGCGATGGGTGGTGCTCGTTGGTACGGGGGAGGCAAAGGAACCGTTCCCCTGGCCTTTGAACAAGAGCAGTTGCCGCAACTCGCCAGCGGCCACCAACAGATCTAATTCGCTATCGCCGTCGAAATCTTTCGCCAGAATGCCACGCGCGTATCGTGGCTCCACCGTATGGAGCAGCACGGAAGGTTGAAAGGACCCGTCACCATTCCCCAGCATCGTCGAGATAAAGCTACGCTCACCAACCCCCGGCACACCGTCATACCAAGTGAACGCCAGATCGATCACACCATCGTGATTGAAATCGCCCTTGGCGAGACCTAGCACTCCATAGCCACTGCTTTGCGTAGCAAACGTCGTCTGCGGTTCGATGAATGAAACGCCTGTCGGGCGCGGCGTTTCCGAGCAGACCAGCGCGTCGGGATTCGGCGTGAAAGTGAATCCACCGTTACTGTTGAAAGAGAGTTCTCCTTTCGTTGGATCGCTGAGTTTCATTGCCGTGAGAGCGTCCTGATCGGCATCGCTATCGTTACCCAAGATGCCTGGCGCAGGAATCGTCAGCGTCTGATCGGCCCGCAGCTCATAACTGTTGCCCAACGTCACCGGGGCATGGGCACTCGGGGATGCCGCCACTTGCACCACAAAGCCCTGAGTATCCGTGCCACCGATGTGGCCGTCACTGACTTGCACGGTCACGTCGTGGGGGCCTGGCGCTCCCGGTGTCCACTCGATCAGCCCTGAGTCAGGGTCAATCGTCATCCCGCTCGGGAACGTGGTCAGCGCGTAGGTCAGCGGATCGTTATCCGGGTCCGTCGCCGCCACATCGTAGGTGTAGGCTTGGCCGACCTGTCCCGTCGTAACCGGTGCCGAGGTAATGTCGGGCGGCTGGTTGACCGGACACACACCACCCTCGTCCACTTGCCCGTTGCAGTCATCATCCTGTTCGTTACAGACTTCCGCCTGCGGCAGGACTTGCCCAAGACAGGTTCCATACGTCCCATCAGGTTGACAGGTCTTCATCCCTCCACGACACACACCCACATCTTGCGTGTCTACTGGTCCTTCATAACACGCTTGCGTCTGCCCATCCGTACACTGCCGCCCCGGTCCCGGCCCTTCAACAGCGCCAATATCGAACACGAGGGTGCTGTTGAGATCGCCATCGCTGGGGCGGATATGGTCGAGGAAGAAGTCGTCCTCCAGATGGTCGTCGGGAATCGGCATCCCCTGCCCACGCGGGTCGGTCCCCGCATCGACGGCCGGCGAGCCGACCGCCAACGTGAAGTTGTCATCTTTGGTGTTGGGCTGGCCATCGAGGCCGTTGACGTTGGCATACACCACCGCGTTGTCCGCACACTGCGGACTGGCTGTCACCCCCGGCCCTTCACTGCCGGTCGGGGTAAGGCTGCCCGCATCCAATCCATCGAGCATGGGTCCGAACAGTTCCCCCTGGGAGTTGCCGCAGATCACGTTGTGCAGGAGTTGCGCGTTCTCGGTGCGACCTTTCTTCTTGGGGGCTGGACGGCGCACGCCAAAGAGCTGCTTGAGGGGCTTAGGGTCAGTACCGTTGTGCGTGATCAGGTTGTTGACGATCGTGACCGTCTGACCCTTGGTCACGTTGATCCCATTGCGTCGGTTGCCATGGATGACGTTCTGCACGACATAGTGCGGCCCACCTTTGCTGCCATAAAAGTTGATAGCGTCCTGGCCATTGCCGTAGATCAGGTTATTGAGAATGACGGTATCCGGCGTCCCTGGGCCGACCCGGATGCCGCCCTGACACTTGCTCGTGCCGTTGCCGAAGATACGGTTACGCTCGATGATGATGTGTTCGTTGTGTTTCTTGGGGCTCCCACCTTTGATATCGATGGCCTGCCCGCCAGCATCGGTGATGGTGAAGCCGCGAATGGTGATATCCGCCGAGGCGTTGAGCGTCATCACATCGCCCCGTCCGCAGCGCTGGCTGACGCTGTTCAGCATGACACTGCCTTCGGGCGCGGCGGGATCGGCCTCGATCACGAGGTCCTGTTTCTTCTTGATGAGCAGGGCTTCATCGTACTCGCCAGCTTGGACGCGCACGGTGTCGCCGGGCTGGGCGGCATCAATGGCGGCTTGGATGGTGGAGTAACAAGGGATCTGGTCTTGGCAGGTGAGATCGGTAGCGTTGACGTAGCGCACGACGAGGGTTTCGCTCGTGCTGTTCAGACTCGCATCGGCATCAGCGGCAGTGCGGCGCGGCGCAGGGAGATCCATGCACACCAGGGTCACGATCAGCAACCGGGCGACGGCTCGGCACAACGTTGAGGCGAGAAACCTCTCGAAGCCTACATGCGGGTGACCAGCAAGGCGGACGGGCATTTTCATCTCGCTTCCTCTCCCCAGTGCAGCGGCAGATGTTTTCTTCTACTCCTTGCTAGCCCATCCAGCAATACTGACATTTGTCGGCAATTTTCCCTGCTATTGGGTGGAAGCTCGGTTTGGCTTCGGTCCTTGCACGCTACCTGAGCAAGTCGCCAGCCCAGAGTTTCTGACAAAAGATCTGCCGGGGGTACACCATCACCCCGCCGGTCAGGTGTCGAGGTACGGGATCGAGACTCACCACCATCGCTCTTTTGACCCGCTGGTCTTCGAGCAGCGCACGCAGCCCTTTCGTATGCCGCTCATCGACGCTTGCCGTCGCCTTGCACTCGATAGCAAGATCCAGTTCCCCAACAATCACATCGACTTCAAGGCCGGTGCTAGTACGCCAGAAGGACAAAGGAAGATACAGCTCGGTGTAAGCGAGATAGGCTCGGACTTCTTCGATCAGAAAGTGTTCGAATGCTCGCCCGAACTCTTCTGTTCCGGCTTGAATCCGACGCAGACCAGACAGGGCCCGCACGACGCCAGGATCGAACAAATAAAATTTAGCGGTCTCGATTAGACGGCGCTTCTGGCTTTTGCGCCACGGCATAAGCGTGTGGCCAAGCAAGGTGTCTTCAAGGATTTGATAATATTCCCGTACCGTCTTGGCGCTAACGCCACAGTCACGCGCCACAGTCGCGTAGTTCAGCAGTTGGCCATGCGTGAGCGTAACGGCTTCGAGGAATTTCGCAAACGCAGGAACATTGCGGGTCAGCGCTTCGGCATGAATTTCCTGTTCGAGATAATCCAGCACGTAGCTACGCAAACTCCGCTCCGGCTTCTCCTCCACATAATGTTGCGGAATGAGGCCATGGTTGAGGATGCGCTCAAGATCGTAGTGCCCCAGCTCGGTGGTGGTGAGAGGAAACAGCTCATAGCGCCACGCGCGGCCACCGAGCAGATTCGCGGCTCCGTGACGTAATTTTCTCGCGCTCGATCCACAAAGAATAAACTTGGTTGGAGTGTTCTCCAGACACCAGTGGACTTCATCAAGCAAGGCCGGCACTTTCTGCACTTCGTCGACGATCACCATTTCCAGTTTGCCAGCCAGCACTTCCTCGCGCAGCCGATCTGGTCGTAACATCAACTGGGTTTTCAGTGCTGTGTCCAAAAGGTCGTACACCTTGGCGTGGGGAAACTGCTGCCGTAACAGCGTCGTCTTGCCAACCTTACGCGGCCCCCACAAAAACGCAGCGTTATGCGTGCCGAGCTGCATGTCTAAAATACGTTGAAAATGAGATAAACGGGAGGACATTCCCGATTATCTAGATAATCGGGAGGAGAAGGTCAAGATATCGCCTGGACTTTTGGCTTTCTTCCCGTAGCGTGCCAATCAGAGAGGCTAATTCGTAGAGGTCGGATGAATGACGACGCGAGGGAGCAATCCCGTTCACGTCCGGTGGCGGCCATAAAGATCGGTGAGTGCAGCAAGGCGAGCGCTGAGTTCCGGCCGAAGCGCATTGGCAGCGCAGCGCCACCCCCAGTTACCGTGGGCTTGCCCGGGAGTGTTCGTACGTCCTTCGCTATCCAGGCCCAGGATATCTTGGAGTGGCGCAATGGCCAGCGCCGCAACTGAACTCCACGCCAGACGAATCAATTCCCAATGGAGGTCGGCGTCTGTGTCGCGACCTAGATAACGCAGCACGTGAGAGCGACATTCGTCGGTCGTCGCACGAAACCAGCCTAACGCCGTGTCATTGTCATGCGTCCCGGTGAACACCACACACTGGGAATCGGTATAGTTGTGCGGCAGGTAAGGATTGCGTACATCACCGCCAAAAGCGAACTGGAGAATCTTCATGCCAGGAAAACCAAATTGGCGTCGGAGGGCGTCCACTTCTGGAGTGATGACACCAAGGTCTTCGGCAATGATCGGCAGTTCACCGAGTGCGTGCTGCACAGCCGAGAACAATCGTGCGCTTGGCCCAGGTGCCCAATGTCCATTGATGGCAGTCTGCTCTTCTGCCGGGATGGCCCAGTAGGATTCAAAGCCACGAAAGTGATCGACCCGCACGAGGTCTACCTGCTCGAATGTGGCACGGAAGCGCTGAATCCACCAGTCGTAGACAGCTTGCACCGGGCGGTCGTGTTCGTCGCGCCAACGGTACAGCGGGTTGCCCCAGCGCTGGCCGGTCTCGCTGAAATAGTCGGGCGGCACTCCGGCAATCAGTCGCGGCAAGCGAGTGTCACCGTCGAGATCGAACAACTCTGGATGCGCCCACACCTCGGCGCTGTCGAAACCGACATAGATGGGGATATCGCCGATAATTTTGACGCCGCGCCGATGGGCGTAGAGCTTGAGGCGTTGCCACTGCGTGAAGAACAGGCACTGGAGCAATTCGTGAAAACGGATTTCCTGCGCGATTTTTCCACGCCATTCCTGAATGGCAGCCGTCTCGCGACGTTGTAGCGCCGGCTCCCACTCGCGCCACGAAGTAGCATGGAAGGTGGTGCGCAGTGCCATGAAGAGCGTGTAGTCATCCAGCCACCAGCGGTGACGCTCACAAAACTGGGAGAACGAAGCTTGCCACGGAGCTGGCGCATCGACGGCAAACCGTTCGGCGACTCCGCGCAACACGGCCAACTTGTAAGCACTGACACGTTCGTAATCGACAAGTTGCTCAGAAAAATCAGGCACTGGCTCAAGCTTATCCGACGCTAACAACCCATCTTCGACAAGCATCTCTAGACTGATGAACAACGGGTTCCCAGCAAACGCCGATAAGGCGACGTAGGGCGAGTGGAGGTTGCCACCGCTGGTGGGGGCCAATGGCAAGATCTGCCAGAGCGACTGCTGCGATGCGGCGAGAAAGTCGATGAAGCGATGTGCGCCCTCGCCCACATCGCCGATGCCGAAACGGCTTGGTAGGGAAAAAATAGGAAGAAGAATCCCACTCGACCGAGCGAAACGTTCCATGCTCGCTCTAATCGTTACTTCTGCAATTGCTTCTCGAAGGCTTTGGTCGAACGATCCGCGGCTTGGGCAGCTTCCTCAGCAGCGCGTTTCGCCTCTTGGGCCGCGAGTTTGGCCTCGTCCACAGCACGACGCATGGCGTCGAGGTCAGCAGCAGAGACCGCTGGTGCCGGCGCAGCAGGCGTCACCACAGCCGGTCCGGCGGCTCCCATTGGCTGTCGCATCTTAGGGTAAAATTCATCTTCGCACCCCCACGGGCTAGGAGCATAGCCAAAAACCGGGCATGCAACTGGCTGCGAGGCCACGGCGTGAATGGGGCGTGAGATCAGCCACTCAGCAGCGAATCCGAGAGGATGGAGCGCATAGGCAACGATGCGGAGCGGGTGTGAGTCGGCGTCTGAATACCCGTCCTCGTCATCACAAGAATACTGACTGCTGCAATAGGAAAACGCCGTCCCCGAGCACATCAACAGCACAGCCCCAATTACCAACAGGTTTTTCCACAACTTCATGGCGCGTCCCCTTTCCCGCTCAAATCTCGTTTACTCTACGCTTCCCCGATGTCCCGCTCAACCGTGTCTCGCGCGACGCGGCGCTGGGCTCCACGACGATACTTTTTCTCATCCTCTTTCGCACGACTGGGCGGCGGCAGTGCTTTGCGCACCCGTCGCAGGGCGTCGAGCTGCGGGTCGGATTCGGGTTTCTTTCTAGCCATAAGAGCTAAGAATCTAGAAGTCAGAAGTCAGAAGTCAGAAGTCAGAAGT
>SXGS01531113.1_pt1 | contig 10924 bp, 19 predicted proteins | sample 3174681 | NCBI WGS metagenome assembly SXGS01 (sample SAMN11356861, study PRJNA531348) | freshwater metagenome | isolation source: freshwater sample F1-80 | place: China: Fuxian Lake, Yuxi | collected 2017-12-25 | reverse complement strand
CGACCTGGCTGCCGAGCTTGCCAGCGACTTCGCCGAGGAGTTCGGCCGCCTCGAGGGTGTCGGCTTCTTGAACGGCGACGGGATCAAGAAGCCTGTCGGCCTGATGAACGACACCGGCATCGAGTCGGTTCTGAACGGCCACGCGACCAACCTGTCCGCCGACGCCCTGATCAACCTCATGTATGCGCTGCCGGCCTTCTACCGGAACAGCGGGGCCTTCCTGCTGAACGGGAACAGCATCGCCACGATCCGCAAGCTGAAGGACGGGCAGGGCAACTACCTCTGGCAGGACGCCTTCACCGCTGGCGCTCCGAACACCCTGCTTGGCCGCCCGGTCGTGGAGGCGGTCGATATGCCGAACATCGCCGCCGACGCCTTCCCGATCGTCTACGGCGACTTCGCGAGGGGCCATCGCATCGTTGACCGCGTCGGCCTGTCGGTCCTTCGCGACCCCTACACCGTCGCCACCGAGGGGCTGGTTCGCTTCCACGGCCGCCGCCGCGTCGGTGCCGGCGTCGTCCGCCCCGAAGCCTTCCGCAAACTGAAAATGGCCACGAGCTGAGGAGCCCTGACATGAGAGATCAACATCACACCCTGAAGACCGTCTCTGCCGTCACTCCCGGCCTGTATGACGCCGACGCCACCGGAACGACCGTTGATCGCCTGGGCTACGGCTCGGTGAGCTTCGCGCTTCAGGTCGGCGTCGGCGGCATTACCTTCACGTCCACCAACCGGATCGACGGCATCTTCGAGCATAGCGATGACGGCACGACCTGGGCCGTCGTTCCTGCCGATCAGGTGGTCGGCGTCGTGGATATGGCCGACGACGGGATCGTCCGTTCGTTCCGCACCGCGCACGCCGCGCCGTCCGTCACCCGGTTCGGCTACATCGGTGACGCCCGGTATTCCCGCCTGAACCTGGACTTCAACGGGACGCACGGCACCGCCACCCCGGCGTCGGCTGTCGCTATCCTGGGCCGTCCCGCCAGCGCCCCGGTGACCTAATGCCGATGCGGGCTCCCTCTCTCTGCGGCTGCGGTCGGATCAGTCAGGCCGGGCAATGCCCGGTCTGCACCGCCGCGCGCCGTAGGGAGGCGGACGCCCGCCGGCCGTCAGCCCAGGCGCGGGGCTACACCTCGAAGTGGCAGCGGGAGTCGAAAGCCTTCCTCGCCCAACCCGAGAACCGCTCTTGTGCCTGCGGCTGCGGCCGCCGCGCCGACATGGTCGATCACATCATCCCGCACCGGGGAGACGCGGTGCTGTTCTGGCGCCGGTCCAACTGGCAGCCGATGGCCTCCTCGCCCTGTCACACGAGCATGAAGCAGAGACAGGAGCGCGCTCATGTCTAACGCCCAGATCGGCGCGCTGAGGGTCACCCTCGGTATGGACTCGGCGGCCTTCACCGAGGGCCTGACCCAAGCCCAGAAGAAGATGAAGGACGCCGGGGCCCGGCTGCAGTCGATCGCGACGCGGATGGCGGGTGTCGGTGTCGCTGTCGGTGCGGCCCTCACCGGGGCCGTCGTCGCAGTCAATCAGGTGACGCAAGGCCTGGTCGACATGGGCAACGAAGCCCGGACGGCCGGCCTCGCCTTTGAAGAGTTCCAGACCCTCAAATACGTTGCCGATCAGGCCGGTGTGAGCATCGAGGCCCTGACGGACGGCATCAAGGAGATGCAGCTCAGGGCGGACGAGTTCGCCACGACCGGCGGCGGCTCCGCTGCCGAGGCCTTCGAACGCATCGGCCTCTCCGGTGCCGACCTCACCGAGGCCCTGAAGGACCCCGCGGCGATGTTCGATGACATCATCGCCCGCATCGGCACCCTCGATACCGCCGCCCAGATCCGGGTCGCAGACGAGATTTTCGGCGGCACCGGCGGCGAGCAATTCGTCCGGCTTCTCGACCTCGGCGCTGACGGCATCGCCCGCCTGAGGGAGGAGTTCGTCGCCAACGGTGGCCTGATCCCACAGGAGCAGCTCGAGAAGGCCGCCGCGTTTCAGCGGGCCATCGGCAGCGTGAAGTCGGCCCTCACCGGCATCGGCACCAACGCCTTGATGAACAGCGGCCTGATCGAGTTCCTGACCGACGCCATCCCGAGGGTCATGGCATTCGGAAAGGCCCTTGCCGAGACATTCGGGCCCAAGCTGAGGGCCCTCGGCGACGCCATGCTGGCCATGTTCGAGGCGCTCGGCGAGGTTATCATCGCCCTCTTCGGCGGGGAGGCGGAAGCAGCGGCTGCGCTGAAGAACTGGGGCGAGGCCCTGAAGGCCACCTTCACCGCCGCGATCCAGATCATCACCGCCTCTGTTTCGGTCATCACCCACGTCCTGAGGGCGCTGGCGGCGCTAATGCGGGGCGACTTCTCCGCGATGTGGAGCGCGCTGGGCGACGCGGCCATGTCGGCCCTCAGGGGCGTCCGGGACGCCTTCGAAACCCTCTTCCCCAACGTGATCGCCTCGGTGTCTCGCCTCGTCAGGGGGGTCCGCGACTGGCTGGTCACCCGGTTCGCCTCGATGGTCGTGGAACCGGTGCGGCGCAAGATCGACGAGGTCAAAGGGTTCTTTTTCGGCCTCTACGATGCGGTCGTCGGCAACTCCTACATCCCCGATATGGTGGAGGGCATCGCCGCCTGGATGGCCCGCCTGGACGCCGGAATGGTCGTTCCCGCCCGGACAGCGACGGACGCGGTGCGGCGCACCTTCGAGACCCTCCGCAACGATGTCAGTTCGATCATGGAGCGGCTTCTAACCGAGACCGAGGCCGCCACCCGACAGCTCGCCCGAGAGACCGCCACGATCAATGAAGCGGTGAACGCCGGGATCATGAGTCGCCGGGATGGCGACATGGCCATCGGCGGCCTCGGCGGGGAGAACCTCGAGCTCGGCCGCAACATGGACCTTCAATCCCTTGGCCGCGAAGCCTGGGATATTCAGGAGGCCCTGGTCGAGGGCACCCGGGCATCCCGTGAGGCTTTCGACGAGCTGGCCCGCGACTTCGGCGACACCTTCGCGAACAACATGGAGCGCGCCCTCAGGGGCGACATCAAGGGGGTCTTCCAAGACCTCCTGAACGACATGCTCCGCAACGCCCTAGCCGGCCTGGGCCGCTCACTCTTCAGCGGCGGAGGGTCCGGAGGTGGAATCCTCGGCAGTCTGGCGGGCCTTTTCGGCGGCAGGCTTCCCGGCTTCGCGCGCGGCGGGAGCTTCAACGTCGGCGGCTCCGGAACGACGGACTCCAAGATCATCGCCTTCCGCGCCACGCCCGGCGAGAGAGTGGACATCTCGACGCGCGGGCAACAGCGCCCCGGCGGCGGGGCCAGCGTCGTCCACGTCATGCCCAGCCCCTACTTCGACGTGAGGGTGCAGCAAGTCGCGACGCCCATCGCCGCCGCCGCCGGGCAGGGGGCCTTCAAGGCGGCCCAAGCCGTCATCCCGTCACAGATGGCCAAGCAGCAAAATGACGCCGCGCGCCGGAGGTTCAGATGATCGTGACCCTGGACGAGGCCAAGCTGCATCTGGCCATCACGAACGCCGCCCAGGACGGGCTGATCGCCGGGATGCTCGCCGGCGCTGAAGACGCCTGCCTCCGCTACATCGGCGGGTGGGATGACGAAGAGCCGGCTCCGGAAATCCTGCGGCAGGCCATCCTGTCGACCGTGGCCGCCTCCTATGAGGGCCGGGAGGGCGCGGGCATTCCCCACGAGGCCCAGACGCTCCTGAAGGACCTCCGCGAGTGGGTGTTCGGATGAAGCTGGGCAAGCTGGACACCCTCGTCAGCATCCGTCGTTTCGGCGAGACGGGCCGCGACGCCTTCAATGCACCGATCATGGCCGAGGCCGAGATCGGCACCGCCTGGGCGGAGATGCTTCAGACGAGCGGCCGGGAGTTCCTCGCCGCCGACGCCGTGCAGAACGAGCGCCGCGTCGTCTTCCGGACCCATGCCCAGCCCGGCGTGACGGTTCAGGACCGAATCTACGTCGATCAGGACCTCTTCAACATCGTGGAGGTCCGCCCGATCGGCCGCCGTCACGTCGAGTTCCACACCGTCGCAGGAGCGGCGCAATGAGCCGCCGGGTGAAGATCGAGGGGCTGAGGGAGCTGGATCAGGCGTTGATCGCGCTCGGCAAGGTGACGGCGAAGAACGCAGCCCGCCGGACTCTGCGAAAGGCGGCCGAACCCATCCGCGCCGCCGCCGTACAGGCCGCCCCGGTCGACACCGGAGACCTGATCAAGAGCGTCGCGGTGTCGACCCGCAATCCCAAGCGGAACAAGAAGCAGTCGCCCATCGAAGTCCATGTCGGCCCCGGCCGCCACCCTCAGGCAATCACTCAGGAGTTCGGCACCCGCGACCATAGCCCGCAACCCTACATGCGCCCGGCCTGGGCCGCCGAGAAGGGAACGGCGCTGAGGCTGATCAAGCAAACCCTCACCGCCGAGATCATGGGCGCGGCCAAGCGACAGGCCCGCAAGGCAGCGAGGGGGGCCCGTTGATGGAAGCGGCGATCACATCGCTCCTAACGTCGAATGCCGGGGTGACCGCCCTGGTCGGCTCGCGCGTCCAGTGGGCCCTGAGGCCGGACGCCCGCGCGCTGCCGGCGCTGTCGCTTCACCGCATCGGCGGGGAGCGCGATCGGACCATGTCAGGGCGCACGGGGCTCGTTTCCAGCTCGCTACAGATCGACTGTTGGGGCCGGACCTATGCCGAGGCCAAGGCCCTGTCCCGCGCCGTGATCCTCGCCCTGCCACACGCCCAGACCGTCGTCGGCGGCGTGGTCCTTCAGGGCATTTTCCCCGACCGCGAAGCCGACAGCTTCGAAGGAAACGACCCCACGCCGCTCTTCCGGACGCGGCTGGATTTTTCAGTTTGGCACTCAGAACCCACAGGAGACTAAGCCATGACGACCCTAGCCGAGATCGGCAACGGCACGACGTTCGCGATCGAAAGCGCGACGCCCGGGGCCTACACCGCGATCGCCGAAGTTTTCGACATCACCCCGCCGAATGAGACGACGGACGTGATCGACGCCTCGCACATGGGCTCGCCCGATCGGCAGTTCATCAAGGGGATGACCGACCCCGGCGAGACCTCTTTCGAGATGAACTTCAACCCCGGCTCGGCAAGCGAGGCCCTGATCCTTGCCGCTCGCGCCGCCCCGGACCCCAAGAACTATCGGATCACCTTCCCGAGCGGGGCTCAGTGGACCTTCGCCGGGCTGCTGATCGGCTATGAGCCCGCCGTCCCCAACGAAGACAAAATGACCGCCACGGTGACCATCAAGGCCACAGGCTCGATCCTGAGGGAGGCTGCCTGATGGCCAACTCCCTGAAGGGCGAAGTCAGTTTCGAGGCCGATGGCGAAAGCTACACTCTCGTCTATTCGGTCAACGCCATCATCGTGCTGGAAGAGAAGACCGGGCAGCCGATCACCCGAATCGGCGACTTCCTCGGCGGCGAAAACTTCAGCTTCGCCAGCGCCCGAACCTTTTTCTGGGCGGGCCTCCTCGAGCATCACGACATCAGCGAGCGAGAGGCCGGGACGCTCATGTCGCTCCTGGGGGTGGAACAAGCCCTGACGCTGGCCACGGACAGCCTGAAGGCCTCATTGCCTGGGGAGGGTGCCAAAGGCGGCCCGCGCCCTCGGAAGCCCGCGCCTGGGATTGGGAGCAGCTCCTGATCACCTGGTGCGAAATGGGCGGTGAGCCGACCGGCTTCTTCGCGACCACGCCCCGGCTTGTGGGGCTGGTCGTGGAGGGCCGCGCGCGCGCCCGTCAGCACGACTTCCGCCTAGCCGCCTGGCTGGCCCATACGGTCGCGTCTCTGGACCGCGCCAAGCGCATTCCCAGGCTGGAAAAGCTGATCGGCGGGGAAGACCTGAAGCCTCGCGCCAACGTGCCTCAGCCTGCCGATCGTCTCCTTTCGACCGTCCGACGCTGGGATGTCGCCATAGCCCTGAGGTCCGGCGATGCGAGGTGACAAGCCTGCCCTGAAGATGGCCAGCAACCCGGTGTCGGCCGACCTCGCGGCCCCGGACTGGCTACCGGACCTGGCCAAGGCCGAGTGGGCCCGTGTCATCGGCCCGCTCGCCGAGCGGCGCATCCTCACCGAGCCCGACCTCGGCGGCCTTGAAAACTACTGCCTGGCCATCGCCCAGGTCCGCGACTGTCAACGGATCCTCGGCGAACTGCCGAGCCCGTTCTTCTCCGGTGACAACGGGGCGCCCCGACCGCACCCCGCAATCCGCGTCATGCACGCGGCCATGACCCTCGCTCGCCAGTTGGCGGCGGAACTTGGGCTGACGCCCGTCTCCCGTTCCCGCCCGGCGATCAGCGACGAGGGCGAGGACAACGGGGGGTTCGGTGACCTGGTGGACTGACGACAGCCCCATCCCGGACCCGCACGGCAAGGGCGCGCGCGCGGTCAAGTTCCTCGAGCTCCTGAGGCTTCACGAGGGCAAGCTCGCCGGGCAGCGGTTCAAGCTGGCCAGATGGCAGCGCCGGATCGTCCAGCGGATCTATGGCGACACCCGCGACGACGGCACCCGCAAGATCAGGACAGTCTTCATCCTCCTGCCCAGAGGGAACGGGAAGACGACCCTATGCGCCGGCCTTGGCCTGCTTCACCTCGCCGGGCCTGAGAAGGAAGCCGGTGGCCAGGTCGTGGTCGCGGCGGCCGACCGGGAACAGGCTTCGATCGCCTATCGCGCGGCCTCAGGCATGATCGCCCAGGAGAGGGCCCTGAAGGAGCGGACGAAGGTCAATCCGTCCTACAAGACGATCGTCCACGCCGGGTCGCGGTCGACCTTCACCGCCATCTCGCACGAGGCCTATTCGAAGCACGGCCTCAGCATCTCGTGCCTGATCGCCGACGAGGTCCACGCATGGCCCAAGCGGGAACTGTGGGACGTGCTGAAGGGCTCGATGGGCAAGCGCGAGGAGCCGCTCGTCGTCGCCATCACCACGGCCGGCACCGGAACCGACAACCTCGCTCACGAGCTCTACACCTATGCCAAGCGGGTCGCGTCCGGGGAGGTGGAAGACGACACCTTCCTGCCGATCATCTTTGAGGCGGAGAAAGACGCCGACTGGCAAGACGAGGCGGTGTGGCAAGCCGTCAACCCGGCCATCGCGTCCGGCTTCCGATCGCTCGAGGAAATGCGGATCACCGCCCGGCAGGCGGCCCAGATCCCGGCCCAGCGCGAGGCTTTCAAACGCTACTACCTGAACATCTGGAGCGACGGCGCGCCGGACCCGTGGCTCGACATGGACGTCTATGATCGGGGAGGGGCCCCGGTTGATCCCGACAGCCTCCTGGGCCGCCCGTGCTGGGTTGGCTGCGACCTGTCCAGCACTCAGGACCTTACCGCCGTGGTCGCCGCCTTCGTGGACGAGGATGGCGGCTACACCCTGATCCCCGAGTTCTTCTGCCCGGCCGACAACCTGGCCAAGCGGCAGGAGCGCGATCAGATTCCCTACCTCCGCTGGGCCGAGGAGGGACACCTCACCGCGACGCCGGGGAACGTGGTCGACTACGCCTTCGTCGAGGAGGCCATCGCCCGCCTCGCCGAGCGGTATCAGGTTCAGGAGCTGGCGATCGACCCGGCTATGTCCGCCGGGATCGTGCCCCGGCTTCAGGACCTGGGCCTGCCCGTCGTCATGTTCCGGCAGGGCTGGATCACCATGACTCCGGCCGTGAAAGAGACCGAGCGGGCCCTTCTGTCCGGCAAGGTCCGCCACGGTGGCCACCCGGTGCTTCGGTGGAACTTCGCCAACGCCGTGATCGACAAGGGTCCGACCGGCGACACCGCCCGCTTCAGCAAGGCCAGATCGGCCGAAAAGATCGACGGAGCCGTGGCCGCCGCCATGGCGATCGCTCGTGCCCAGGCCTCGGAAACGGGGCCCTCAATCTTCGCGACCGACGAGATCGCGGACATCCACTTTGCATAGGAGACGACCATGACCATCCAGATCATCGGGATCAGAACGGTGGAATACGTGCTGGGCAAAAAGGGGGTCACCTATGTCGCCCGCTTCGATGTCGCGATCGGCGACCTTATGCGCCTCGAGAACTGCCTCCTCGTCGAAGCCGAGAAGGGTCACAACGTGTGGACGCCCCAGGCCGACAAGGCCAGCGGCACGACCGGGGTCAGGTTGTCGGCTGGTCTTCGCCGCGCGGTCACCGAGTCGGCCGTCGCGGCCCTGGCTGCCCTCAACGCCGCGCCACGGGTGCCCTATGACGGCCTCAGCGCCGCCGCCGCCCTCGTCCGCGAAGTGGAGGCCCGCGCGTGAGCTTCCTGACATTCCCCGCCTATCCGCCGCCGTCGTCGGTCGACATCCGCTTGATCAGCCGGACAAACGAACTGACCTCGGCGTTTGGCGGCCCGACACAGAGGATCAACCGCACCGGTTCCCGGTTCGCCATAGACGTGACCCTGCCGCCGATGAACGGCGAGACGGCACGGCCCTGGCTGGCGGCTCTTGCGGCGGCCTCGAGCGCCACACCGGCTCGGATGGCGTTTCCCCAGGGCAGGGCGGTGATCCCGGCAACGGCGACGACCGAGGGGCCGACGCCCGGCGTCAAGGTCAACGGAGCAGGTCAAGCGGGATCCACCCTCATAGTGGACGGCCTGATACCCGGTGTCTCTCTCCCGGCCGGTCATGCACTCTCTGTGATCACGGCAGGGGTGCCCTACCTCTATCTCCTGACCGCGCCGTTCACCGCCAACGGATCAGGACAGGCGACGCTCGCCATCGGCCCCATGCTGAGGCGCTCACCGGCCGACAATGACGAGGTGCTTCTCGAGGAGCCGATCATCGAGGGCTGGGCCTTCAGCGGCGGCGGCCGATGGAGCATCGACGCGGCCGCTCACTTCGGACTGCAGTTCACCCTGGCCGAGAGGCAGTGAGGTGTGGCCGTCATGGCCATACCTTCACCTGTCACTGCTAACGTTCGCAGTGAGCCCGGCCCTACACGACCATGAAAGACGGAGAGCGGTTGGCCATCTCCGCAGCTATGGCCCTGTCGGCGATGGCTACGAGGCGATCAAACATTTCCGCGCTTTGAACGCTCGTGGTGCTGGGCTCGACGGTGTCGATCTCTCTGGCCGCGACGAGCAGGGCGTCAGAGCGGCAGTCGGAGAAGAGGGTCTTGGCCTCTTCGAGGGCGGTGATCAGCTTTTCGAGATCCTCAGACATTCAGCTTCTCCTTCAGGATGGCGCGGATGGCAGCGGGGCGGGTCTGGTCGCCACGATGGGCGTCGAGAGCGGCGAGTTCGGGCGGCTGAAGCCTGATTTGGATTTGCGTGCCGACGCCGGTTGCGGGGCGTCCGCGCGGTTTTTTGGTAGCAACGGTTGACTTCATGATTAACACGCTACCATAAAAGGCGAGCCGAGCAAGGGTTGCAGCCCAAGCCCGGCCCTAACCGCAACCGTCTTCTGAGGAGACAGGTCATGGCTATCCACGCCAATAGCATACCCGCGCCCATTGAGGCGCGCCCCCAGGCCACTGATGAACGCTTCGAGAAATGGTGGGCCGCCATCCTCGGTCTGGACACCCGGATCAGCGCGTTAGATCCGCTGAACGATGACGCCGTCTCGGCCCTTTGCGCCGAGCAACGCGGCTACGAGGCCCGGATTGCCGCCCATGACTCCGCCGGCCCCGGTGGAGTGCTGATCAAGGCTCGTCTGATCCACCGCGCCGTAACGATCGACCTGGACCCGTTCCTGGCCGGGTTGGCCGCCGAGGTCGTCGCCCATCTGGAGGCCCGGTCGTGAGCGTCACACTATTCCCGGGAATAGTATCCGAGCATCCGGCGGTCGTCCGGGCCCGTCTGCGCCGCAAGCTGGAGCGGGTGATCGACAAGCTGATCCTCGCGCTCGACATCCTGGACGGCGACGCCGACCTCGAGCCGGACGGGTCCGACGAGCCCAGCCTGTCGTTCCGGCTGGCGATGGATCAGGACAACGCCATCCGCACCGAGCCCCTCGGCATAGCCCGGATCGACCTAGAGGATCAGTGCGAAGACGAGGGGGCGATCACGGGTGACGATGAGCCGGATGATCAGGGGGATCAGAGCACCCGAGAGACAGGGGAGGGGCCGCAATGATGGCCCGGTCAGCATCGTTAACGAGACCTTACCGCGATCACGAAAATTCGACGTTCGGAGAAGAACAAAACGGGACGAACGTGCTACCTATTTGTTCCTCACTGCTTCGTTTCCGGACGCCCCAGATGATCGACCGAAACATCCTCGTCGGAGCCCGCGAGATCGCCGGCTACTTCTTCGGCGACCCCGACCGAGCACGGTCGGTCTACCGGCTTCTCGACACAGTCAACGAGCCGCACCGCTTCCCGATGTTCCGCCTCGGCGGCACCATCTGCGCCCGAAAAAGCGAGATAGATCGATGGGTTGAGGAGCGCGAGCGAGCCGCCAACGATGACCGCCGGGAGGCCAGCAATGCCGCGTGAGAACCCTCTCCCCGTTAGCCTCCCGCCCCGTGGCCTGAACCGCGTCTGCGCCGCCGCTTACATCGGCGTGAGCGTGGCCAAGTTCGACGAGATGGTCGCGGACGGACGGATGCCAGGGCCCAAGACTATCGACGCCCGCAAGGTGTGGTGTCGACATGGCCTGGATCAGGCCTTCAGCGCCCTTCCGGGCAACGATCACGACGAAGTGAACCCCTGGGATGCTGTCGCATGAGTTTGCCCGCCCTTCGGATCGACGACGAATTCAGATCCTACATCCCGCCATTGTCGGCCGAGGAGCGGGCCCAGCTCGAGGAGAACATCGCGACCGAAGGATGTCTCGACCCCATCGTGGTTTGGGGCGACATCATCGTCGATGGTCACAACCGCTTCGAGATTTGCACCCGCCTCGGCCTGCCTTTCGATGTCGCACAGCGGTTCTTCGCAGACCGCGAGGCCGCCTTGG
>SXGS01458476.1_pt1 | contig 10924 bp, 10 predicted proteins | sample 3174681 | NCBI WGS metagenome assembly SXGS01 (sample SAMN11356861, study PRJNA531348) | freshwater metagenome | isolation source: freshwater sample F1-80 | place: China: Fuxian Lake, Yuxi | collected 2017-12-25 | reverse complement strand
GCTCGCGGTTCGCGCACATCGCCTCTCCACTGGAGCGCCCGATCTCTTGCAATACGCATAGAGACGACCGCGGTTCCAAGGGAATAACATCCATTTCGACTCAACTTATAGCCAGTTACCCATCACTTGAATCGCACCCGGCCCGATCCCGTTCCTCACGGATCCGATGGTGGCCCGACACTCGCATCAAGTAGATCGGCAAACTCAGGCCGATCGCGCTCCCCAGGCCATCCCGATCCAGATGGTAGAAGAGATTGGTCGGCCCCTCGCCCGAGGATGGAGTTTGATACACGACCGCCACTTCACCATCGGGCCCCACGGCGACATCGCCGAAGTTCCCGTCGCCCGAGCCGGGCGCCTTCTGCAGCCGGAACGCTCCCAGGTCACCCTTCCCAAACACCGGCGCCCCGGCCAACACGATTCCGTCCCTGGCGCGGTAGGTAACCCAGAGCGCCTGCGGAGCCTCGGCGCCGCCGGATCCAGTCACCACAGTGGGCTGATCCGTCTCATTCGCCTTGCCCAGGAGGGCAGCCACCTCAAAGGTCTGGCCGCCGTCCGAGCTCTTGAGAATGCAGACACGGATGTCTGCCGTGAGATACCCATACCAGAGCGTGCCGAAGGCATCGTACGCCATGGTGGGGTCGCAGCAGGCGGCGGGCAAGCCATCCTTGCCGGTTGCGATCGTGCGATAGGTCCACGTCGTCCCACCGTCCGTAGTAACGGAAATCCCGAGCTCGTCTGCGCCGGCGACGTTGTTGCCGGTTACCGCGTTGAGCGGATCGGTCGGATTGACGGCAACACTCGTCTCCGACTGATAGCCGGGAGAACGCGTCGCATTCACGGTCGGACCCACGCTGATCGCACCATTCGGCGCCACCAGGACTCCCGCGGTCGCGATCTCCAGTTCAGGTGCGTCCGGGTTCCCACCGAGCTCCGCGCTGTTGTCGCCCCAGCCCGCGCGCAAGACGCCGCCGACGAAACTCAGTCCGTTGTAGTCGCCGAAATCATTCGGGTTTTCCTGCCGTAGAGCATTCGAAGCCCCCGCGCTGATCCGAAAGTTCGTTCCCGGCGCCGGAACGGGCGACCGGCTCAAACCTGCGGCGATGACCCGAGAGGTTGCGCCCGGTCCGTCCCAGACGGGAAGCCCCTTAGGAAACACCCGAAAGCCCGGCCCCGCGGCGACACCGGCGGGAGCGAAAGCAGTTGCCGCCAACGCGGCCCCAAACAAGCCAATACAGAGCGCCGCCGATCTGAAGGCGCCCTGAGATCCCATCCGCATCTGATTCGTTCCTGACTCGCGCTTACTTCTTGGTCTTAGGGAGCGGGGCGCCCAGAATCCTGATCTGGGTAGACAGCGTGAACTTTCGTCCCGCAAGTTCATACACAGCCTCTCCGAAGATCGCGGAGAATCCGGTGGCCGGCTTCGGCCACGAGCGGCTGTGATCGGTTCCGAACTGGGTCATCTTCTCATACGTCCAGCGCTGTTCCCGGAAGTCCCGAGTCGGGGCCGACACATGGAACAGACGGCTCTCGACGGGCGCCACGTCGCTGGTCAGCTTCAATTCCGCCGACCCGTCCGGATGGCCCACATACTTCCAATTCAGGTCAGGAAACTTGAACTGGCCCGCGATCATGCGAACAAAGGCGGCCATGGTGGAGAAGACTCGCTCGCGGTCCTCCAGGCCGTGACCGCTGTTCGGGGTGTAGAGCACCCACTTCGGACCCTTCAAGCCGTCCCAGTAAAGATTCAGGGCATCCTGCGTCCAATAGCGGTCATTGGTGCCGAGGATGATCAGTTTGGGCATTGTGTAGCGGGAGCGGTAGCTGTAGGGATCCTCAAGCTCCATGAGCTTCTTACCCTCGGGCGTCTCCAGCTTCTCCATCATGTTCACGCGCGAGTAATCCTCGATCTGCTCGCTGAAGCCGCCGTAGGAGTTTTTCTGATGGGCCGTTTGGGCGCGAACGTTCAACACGTCGATCACCATCGGCATGATGCCCTTCACACGTTTATCTTTGCTGGCAGCCACAAGCCAGGTGGTCCAGCCGCGCTTGCTGGCGCCGCTGATGACGAAGCCCTTGATCGGTTTGAAGCCATTCTGCTTCCCGAATTCCTGGATGGCGTCCATCGACTTCAGGACCGCCTTGGCCATCGGGAAGTGGAGCGGCCACGAGTCGTCGCCCGTCTCGAGGTACTTCAGCCACGTGTGCACCACGAGCGCATCTTCGTTTTTTCCGCCATAGAGCGGCTGGTTAGGGATGCCGAACAGTATGGCATAGGTTGCTCCGGTCTCCCGCGCAAGGCGGACTCCCATCGCGGTGTTTCCCGGGCTGCCGCCGCCGCCGGTGTTGTAAATCGTGCAGAGCTCGGAGTGCTCCAGATTGTCGGGGCGGAAAATCTGCAGGCGGTGGGTCCACTTCATGCCCTGCCACTCCTGCGAGACCATCTGCAGGTCGAAGATCTTCACGCCTTCGACGGTCTGTTCCCCACCCTTCTCCCACTTGTAAGCCGGCTCGGGCTTTTTGAAGTAGGCGTCCAGATCCGCGGCGGCAGGCTTCGGCGCCAGACCACACGCGACACACAGGACCGAAAAGACAACAAGCGGTCCAAGTCTCATTCGGTGCACTCTCCGATCGGGATGACACACAGTTCAGTTTTAGTGGCGTTCCGTTCCACTCAATCCGCTTCCTCCCAACCGACCGCCAACGGTGTTCGGGTCGACCTGACAGACGACCCCGGAGTGTGAAACAACCGGAGTGGCGGCCACGCGTGGCCGAGGAAATCTCCATGAACGCTACATCTTACTCTAAGAGCCGCAGGGCTCTGCTTGCCCGCGCCACCGGCGTCGCGATGGCGGCTCCGTGGGTCCGATCTCTCGAGGCTGCGGAAGCCCCCTACGGCCCTTTCAAAGTCGGTATCCAGAGCTATTCGCTCCGAGGGTTCGATGCAGCCCGCGCGATGTCCGAAACCGCCGCGCTCGGTCTCAAGTACTGGGAGTCCTACCCAGCCCACGTCGCCCTCACCAACGATCCGGAAAAGGCGAAAGCCCCCCTCGCCGCGCTGAAGGCCGCGGGCATCTCGCTCACGGCGTTCGGCGTCGTGGCATTCAAGGCCGATGCCGCGGCCAATCGAAACATCTTCGAGTGCGCGAAGACGCTGGGCATCCGAAACATCTCCGCCGATCCGGATCCGGCGTCTTTCTCTCAGTTGGACGAACTGGTCGAGGAATTCAAGATCAACATCGGCATTCACAACCACGGACCCAAGCACCGTTACGGTTCCCTCCAGCAGTGCCTCGACGCCATCCATGGTCGCCACAAGCGCTTCGGGATCTGCGTGGATACCGGCCACTTCCTCCGGTCTGGAGAAGATCCGGTCAAAGTCATCGAGGCCGTCGGGGCTCGCGTCTACGGCGTGCACCTCAAAGATGTGAAGGACAAGACCCGCTTCACCATCCTGGGCGAAGGGGATATGAACGTGGTCGGCGTGCTCAAGGCGCTCAAGTCCCTCAAGTATCGAGAGTTGGTCGCCCTGGAATACGAAGAGAACCCGCAAAACCCGCTGGAAGATCTTCGAAAGTGTCTCGCCAACCTGCGAGGGGCCGTCGAGAAGATCTGATCGACAGAGTGCTCCCCCGCCTCGGCGCCGAGGTGGGGGAGCCTCCACGATCAGGTCTCCAGGAGCTCTCGAAGAATCTCGGAGTTCGCCTCCGGAAACCGATACTCCGAGAGCCGGTCGAGCGCCACCCAGCGAACTTCCGAGACCGAGAGTGCCCTCGCCTCACCGCCCACGCGTACGCAGCGGACGGGAATCAATCGAACGGTCCGCTCGGGGTACGGGTGCACTACCTCGCCAAGCCGGCATTGCGCCTGACACTCCAGACCCACCTCTTCCGCGGCTTCCCGCACTGCCGCCTCTTCCGGCGTTTCACCGGGTTCAACCTTGCCGCCCGGAAACTCCCAGAAGCCCTCGAGGTGGGTTCCCGGCTTCCGTCGGGAGATCAGAACTCGGTCGCCATCGCAAATCACGGCCAGCGCAACATCGAGCACCATCCTCACTCCGTCTCCCTCTTCCGGAGATCGAACGGCGGCTCTTCGAGTGAGAGCCGAGGTTGCGTCGGGGCTTGGAGAAGCGCACGTGCAATTCGCCGGTGGGCCGCCGGCAGAGCGAGTTCCCCCAGGGTTGCGGGCAGAACCCACCTCACGTCTGCGGAGCCCACTCCAGCCCCCGTCATTCCGCTCCAGCCCGCTTCAAACGCCTCCAGGCGAATCCGGTACCTCGTGACGCTGTGACGCACCACCATTAGCGGTCTTTCGATCCGCGCCACACAACCGGCCCATTCCCTCGCGGCTCGCGCCGCCGCCGCCTCGGCGGATTCCCCGGATTCGATCTCCACCGTGGGAAACTGCCACATCCCGGCCCACCGTTCGGCATCCAAAGGGAGCTGAATCACCAGAACCCCAGGGTCACGGCGCACGACGGCGGCCGCCATCGCTACGTCGGTGACCAGCGGGCGCGGCGCCGGGCGCGGGAGGCGATCCACCACCCCCTCCGCGAGCGCCCGGCAATCCCCAGCGAGGGGACAGACCCCACAGCGGGCGCCCGTGGGGGTACACACCGTGGCTCCCAGCTCCATCAGGGCGGAGTTGAAGTCGCCGGGCGCCGTCGGGCAGACCAGCTCCGATGCGGCCGACCAGATCCGTCGCTGCAGCTCCGTCGACCGTGGGTTGCCGTCCCACGCATAGAACCGGCAGAGCACCCGGATGACGTTGCCATCCACCACCGGCTCCCGGCGGCCGAACGCAATACTGCTGATGGCGCCGGCCGTGTACGGACCGATGCCCGGCAGGCGACGAAGCTGATCCGCGGACTCCGGAAGCGCCCCACCGCACTCCGCCACCACCGTGCGGGCGATCCGCAGCAGACTCCGCGCTCGGGAGTAATAGCCCAGCCCCTGCCATGCGTGAAGCACGTCGTCTTCCGAGGCTTCCGCCAGCGCAGCCAGGGTTGGAAAGCGCTTCATCCAGCGCTCGTAGTACGGAACGACGGTGGCGACCTGTGTCTGCTGACACATGAATTCGCTGACCAGTACCTCGTACGGGCCCGGAACTCCGCGCCACGGCAGGGGGCGGGCCGCCGCGCGATACCACTCCAGCAGGCGCCGCCGCAGCTCAGTTGCCGACTCCATCATCCGGGCGCGCCGTTATCCTCGAGCCAACACACCGCCGATTCAACAACGACGGAGGTGATCCATCGAATTCCCGTTAGCGCTCGATGCCCCCCTAGACCTTCCTGGCTCCAAGAGTGACCGGATCGAATCCCGCCGGCCACACGGTGAACCCGTCGTAAACCACGTCATCCAGCCGCGCGCGATCCAGTTGAGCGTCGCACAGGTCCGCCCCCTGCAGGTCCGCACAGCGCAGATCGGAGTCGCGAAGGTCGGCTCCCACCATGTGGGCCCAGTTCAGATCGGCCCCGCAGAGCAGTGCGGAACGAAGATCAGCCCGTCGAAGATCGGCCCGCTGGAGGTTTGCGCGCCTCAGATCGGCATCCCTGAGATTCACCAACCGCAAACTCGCACACGTGAGAGAAGCATCCGGGAGGGCCGCGGAGCGCAGGTAGGCGCCGTCGAGCCGACAATTCGCTAGAGATGCGCCAACGACGCGACGCAACTCACGACCGCTGTTTCGTTCCACGATGACTACGAAATCCACAGGTGGTTCCTCCGAGATTGAGTTCGCTGACCGCCACCCCGCCTCGGATGGACTCGCTGTCAGACAACGTCTCGGCTTGTTGCGGATTTTATTCGACCTTTCCAAGATTTCCTCCTTGATGATTGGTAGAGGGATTCGGAGGTGGGAGAATGTAAGGGATGCTGGGAGGGTGCAAATGGGACTCGACAGACGGACGATCCTTGGAACTGCTGCCGCTCTGGCCGGCTCAAGCTCATTGGATTTTGCCCGGGCCCTGTAAACGGGCTTTTCTCTAGCGGTGACCGCGGATCTGGGCGCCGACCGCGGCCAGAACTTCGGCACGCTCTTTGAGGCCCGTGATGGGCAAGGTCGCCTCATCGCGACGGCCGGCTTCCCCGCCCTCTACAACACTCGCTTCCGGATGGACCGGCACGCGGTTCAGTTCTGTGTGTTTCCACTCCGGGGAGGGTTTCGGCCCACCCTCACCCGCGTTCCCCGACCCGACGATGACGCGGGGCTGTACCTGTTCGACCACGACGGTCGGATCTATGCGAGCAACGACTCCAACGGGCGGGGCTTCTCCGAGTGGGACCCCGCGAAGGGAGCCTGGGGGAAACCCACCGGCGCCGTTGCCGGACTGATGACCCAGAATGACGGCGTCTGCCGAGCGGGCGGCGGCCTCTTGCGATTCATCAACGGACAGGTGGAATTCGAAGGTCGCGTGGTGCTCCCCCGCCCCACACGGGGGAGTTACAACCACTTCTACTTCGCACAGGGACGCCTCTTCTTCTACCACACCGTGCGGCTGGCCGGCGGAGGGTTTACCGAGCTGGTAGCGGCGCCCTGGGATCCGACCGCGGGCGACCCCATCGATCTCGACCGCGCGGTTCGTTACCCCATTCAGCCGCTCGGGATGGTCACCTGGGCCTGGGGACAGCATGCGAACGAAGTGCTCACCGTCTCAAACTGGGGCGGAGTCTACGCCTTTCGGGACGGCGCCTGGCGAACGCTCCGGGAGCACAGCCCGGGCGTCAGCTACCAGGTCTACAGCATGCTCACCGCCGAAGATCGACTCCTGCTCGGTCAGTATCCGACGGGTGAGATCTTCGCGTACGACGGCAAGTCCCTCACCCACCTGCCGGGAAGTCCACCGCGAATGCCTCTGGTTTCAAGTTCCGCGAGGGAGTGCCAGACTCTGGGGGTGTACGCCGGGCGCCTCTGGGCGGGGGTATGGCCATGGGGGGAGGTCTGGAGCCGACCTGCCGCCGGTGGGGAATGGCAATTCGCAGACCGCCTGTTCAGTCACCCGACTCCCACGGAGGGCGCCGTACACCCCTATGAGAAGGAGTGTCTGGCGCGGGGCCTGGTGGTAAACGACTGGGGCCAGCGGGTCACCAGTATGACCGCAGTCGGCGACTCGCTGTACCTCGCCACCTCGGCGAAAGGGAACCATCGGTGGGATCCCCGTTTCGACTTCATGACCGCGGAGCAGCGCAAGGAGTACGGCGCCGTGGTAAAGATGCGCATTCCGGGCTGCCTCACAACCCCGATCCGGTGGAAGCCCCGAGCCATTCGCCTCAGTTTCGACTTCGATGGGACTCGGCTGTCGATCTCGCAGGACGGTGACTTGCTGGCGCGTTGCTCTGCCCCGGAATTGAGCGGACTGGTCGGCCGACCGGTCCAATTCCGGCTCCAGAGTGGGATCTTCGGTCCGTCGGAGCCCCGAAACGTGATCCGCTCCAGCAGAATCCTGTGAGGAACTCTTCAATGACCAGACTCACGCTGTTTCCGGGTTCTGCACGTTCCCGGCGAGCTCTCCCAATCCCATTGATCGCAGTTGCAGCCGCGAGCGCCCTGGCGCAGGGCGGGCCGCTCCGCACGCAGGCCTTCGATCGGGATCCGGGCTGGGATGGCCACTACAACCGATCCGCTCGAACCGACTCCCGCACGGTGAAGCAAGATTTCGGCTGGAGCCCGACCCGTCACGCCGGCGGGGTGGGCGGCGAGATCGGAGGACTGGTGACTCCCGCGGCGGAACCGGCCCGGTATGCGCTCCCCATCAACTATCTGACCTTCGAGGACGGCCTGGTCGCATCCGGCCGCATCGCGGTGGGCACGCCCGGCAAAGAGGGCGACGGGGGCTGCAACACGCTCATCGGCTTCTTCAACTCCGATACCGCCAAAGAGTGGAGAACCCCCAACAGCGTGTTCTTCCGGGTCAACGGCCGAGGCGACGTCTTCCATGCCCACGTCGAGTACTGTTCCTCGAAGTGGCGCGCCGGAGGCGACGTCATCAAGCGGCGCGTGCCGAAAGGCGAGCCGGCGCCCTTCATGGAGTTCCCGACCCACGGCACGACCCACCGTTGGAGCCTGCGGTACGACCCCAAAGGCGGCGCCGGACGCGGCGAGATCACGCTGACGGTCGATCAGGAACAGATCTCGATCCGGCTGGAGCCGGGCCACCGGCGCGATGGAATTCAGGTGAATCGATTCGGCATTCTCAACGTGATGAAGAGCGTCGACGGCGGGGGCTCCATCTGGCTCGACGATCTCAGTGTCAACGGCATTCCGTGGGACTTCGAGAGAGACCCCGGTTGGGAGGGTCGTGGCAATCGCACGACCTTCAAGACCTCGCACATCCGACCTCGATTCGACTTCGGGTACTCCAACACCCGCCATGCCGGGGGGATGGCCTCTGGGGAGGTGGGTGGCCTTTTCTATCGGGGCGACTGCCGCTATCCGAACTCCGTGGCTGCCTACGGAGATCGCCTGCAGCCGCTGGACATGCGTTCGCCGCTCCATGCCTCCGGGCGAGTGGTGCTGCGAAGGGGCGTCACGGACAGCACGGTGTTGTTGGGGTTCTACAACGCCAGAGATTCTCTAAGGGTCCACGACTCTCAGTCCACCGGCTTCCCGGAGAGCTTTCTCGGGATGGCTATCGAGGGCCCCAGCAGCGAAGGCTTCTTCTTCTACCCCTGCTACCACACCCGACCGGGAAACCAGGGCTACGGCAGCGGTCTGGACCGCCCCCGGATCTACCCGGACGGTGTCTCCCACTCCTGGAGCATGGATTACGATCCCGCAGGGATGGGAGGCCAGGGCCTTATCCGCGTGGTATTCGACGGCAAGGCCTATTCGATGCCGCTGTTGCCCGGTCACAAGGATGGAGCCGTGCAGTTCGATCGCTTCGGCTTCGTTACCACCTGGGTCGACGGCAACGGCCAGGAGGTCTACCTCGACGACCTTCAGTACACCGGCAAGCCGGCGATGTGAGGCCCCGGTCCGGGGGTCAGCGAGCCCCGACCCCGTGGAGCAGGCCCCGCATGTAGCCGAAGGCGAATAGACGGCCCAGCATGGTGTATCCCGGCGGGCCGTCTTCCTCGCCGACCAGTTGGGGCACGTGGTCCGGACGCATCACGCCCTCGTAGCCGATGTCCCGATAGGCCCGGATCGCCTCGGCCATATCGGTCTGGCCGTTGTCATGAAAGGTCTCCACAAACTTCTCGGGGCCGCCCTTCACGTCTCGGAAGTGCACGTAGCGAATGTGCCTCCCAAGCCGGCGGATCGCGGCCGGCACGTCGACACCCATCTCGGCGAAGGTTCCCTGACAGAAGCAGATCCCGTTGGCCGGGCTCGGGGCCAGCGCCACGAGCCGCTCAAACCCCTCCACCGAGTTCATGATCCGTGCACGTCCGAGGAACTGTTTCAGCGGTGGATCGTCCGGGTGCATGGCGAGAGTCACCCCCAGCCGCTCGGCAATCGGCAGAATTCGCTCCAGAAAGTATCCCAGGTTCTCCCAGAGCTGCTCCTCGGAGATCACCAACTCCCCCACCTCGCGGGCATTCACCGTGAGGGTGACCGCGCGGTCCACTTCCGAGAGATCAAACCCGGTTACCAGTGCGCCGCCTCGTTCCGGGAGGTCCACCCGGGTTCGAACCCAGTCGGTGCCCGCCATGAAGTTGTAGCAGCAGGTCGGAACCGCGTTCTCCGACATGCTCTCCAGGAGGCGCCCCATCTCCTCGATCTCGGCGTCGCGCTCGGGCGTGCCGAGGATGATGTTTTCGATCGGAAGGTAGCCCTCCACCGCACAGACTCCGAGCCCAAAGCGAGCCGCCTGATCGCAGATGGACTTGAGGGCCGCCGGATCGGAACCGGGGTAGCGGGCCACCACATCGGTGACTCCACACTGCGCCGCCAACTGCAGGTGGTAATCCGAGAACGGGGTGAGGACGGACGCAAGACGCATGGGCTGCTGGGTTCTCCGGGGAGCGCCGACTTCGCGTTGGTTCGGCGCTCCCCGGAGGATGCCCTGCCCACTTACAATTCGGCGAGGTTGCAGTTCGTGAAGGGGATGGTTGTGCGGGCCGGGCGCGAGAGGAGCCACTGGTTGTAGGGAACGAGCGTTCGCTCGACCTTGGTCCACTTCGCGTGGCCATCCCCGAAGATGTAGTTGGCGCCGCCGCTGTGCCGTTTGTAGGGGATGTGCGCCGCGGTCGGCGTTCGGTTCGGATCCGCCGCCTGGCAGGCGGTGAACGGACGGGTAGAGGGCGTGAAATTGCTCGTGTAGCCGAGAGGCTGAGCATCCGCCATCAGGATCAGCTCGGCCGGATACTCCATCATCGTCATCGTCACGGGGGTGGGTTTCGGATTCAGAAAGCTGTAGAACACAAAGCTCTTCGCCACCATGAAGTTCATCCCGACGGTTCGCATCGGAGGCGTGGTCGCCGTAATGCCGGCGCTCGGGCAAACCCACACCTGCGGCCCCTTGAGGTACGGATCGAGGAGCTGGGTGTAGACCTGAAAGCTGAACTCGCCGACTCCCATCGGAACGAGGGTCTCGTCGTAATCCTGAGCGTACATCAGGACGGCATTGGCGATCTGCTTGCAGTTCGACAGGCACTGCGTCTGGCGAGCCTTCTCACGGGCCTGAGCGAAGACCGGGAACAGGATCGCGGCCAGAATTGCGATGATTGCGATGACTACGAGTAGCTCGATCAGGGTAAACCCGGATCGAGCGCGGACGCTACGAGTTGGCACGGTGCAGCTCCTGACGGATGAAAACCGGCGCTGTCGGTAATTGGCCGAAACAGCGCCTTAGGGCCCGCCAGCAATCAACCGAATCCTGACGACCCTCTGTGGATTGTGATTCGATTCGGGTATGACCCAGGCCCAAATCACCACGTTCTACAAGTCCCTCGTGCCCCTCTTCAATGAGCGCCTCAGGCGGCTCTTC
>SXGS01286347.1_pt1 | contig 10925 bp, 10 predicted proteins | sample 3174681 | NCBI WGS metagenome assembly SXGS01 (sample SAMN11356861, study PRJNA531348) | freshwater metagenome | isolation source: freshwater sample F1-80 | place: China: Fuxian Lake, Yuxi | collected 2017-12-25 | reverse complement strand
CGATACCCTGCGCGCGACCGGGGCGATCAGCGAGGACGAGTACACCGCCAAGCGGCAGGAGATCCTCGCCGACCTCTGACTCCCCGCGGGCTCGCCCGTGCTGGACCCCGGTGTCCCGCGAGATCGACGTCCGGGCAGTGCCTCGGGCGAGGTTTCACGACCCTGTGGTCGCGTTCGCGTGAGGCGGTAGCCTGACCCGGGGCGGGATACGGGCGAGAGGATCGGCATGGGTGATCTGGACGGACGCGTCGCATGGGTGACCGGAGCCGCGCGTGGCCAGGGCCGTGCGTACGCGCTGCGACTGGCCCGCGAGGGCGCCGACCTGATCATCAACGACATCTGCGCGCCGGTGTCGGAGAGCATTCCCTACCCGGGGGCCACCCCCGATGAGCTCGCCGAGACCTCGCGGCTGATCGAGGCCGAGGGACGGCAGGTGCTGTCGCGCACCGTGGACATCCGCGACGACGCCGCCGTGCGGGCGTTGGTCGCCGATGGCGTCGAGCGGTTCGGGCGCCTCGACATCCTGGTCGCCAACGCCGGCGTGCTGAGCTGGGGCCGGCTCTGGGAATTGTCCGACGAACAGTGGGACGCCGTCATCGACACCAACCTCACCGGCACCTGGCGCACCCTGCGGGCGGCCATCCCGGCGATGATCGAGGCCGGCAACGGCGGTTCGATCGTCATCGTCAGCTCCGCCGGCGGGATCAAGGCCACGCCCGGCAACGGCCACTACTCCGCCTCCAAGCACGGCCTGACCGCCCTGACGGGCACCCTGGCCATCGAGTTGGGGGAGTACGGCATCCGGGTCAACTCCATCCACCCCTACTCGATCGCCACCCCGATGATCACCAACGACGCCATGCTCGGCGTGCTGTCCAAGCATCCGGCGTTCCTGCACAGCTATGCGCCGATGCCTTACCAACCGGTGGACAAGGACTCCAAGAAAGCCAAGCGCAGCGACTTCATGTCCGCCGAGGAGGCCGCCGAGGTGGTGGCGTGGCTGGCAGGCGACAAATCCGGGCTGCTGTCCGGCTCGCAGGTCGTCCTGGACCGCGGCGTGATGAAGTACTGAATGACGTCCTAGCCGGCCCCGCAGATCTCGATCGCCTTGTCGGTGTAGACCCGGTAGCCGATATCGGGCTGGTAGCCGTGGATCTCCTTGGTGTCCAGATCGCGCAGGAAGGTCAGGATCTCCCGGCTGAACACCTGCCCGGGCACCAGCACCGGGAAGCCGGGCGGATACGGGGTGACGAACGTCGGCGAGACCACCGCCGAGCCCGCGGCGATCTTGTCTTCGATCTCCTCGCCCGACAGGTACTCGCAGTTGGCGTCGTCGTAGGACAGGTAGAACGCGCGGCGGACGTCGCCCTCCGGGGTCTCGACGGATCCGGAGCGGTCCCGAAAGACCGGGTGGAACCCGCTGAAGTCGGGCAGCGGCGCGGTGTTGGTGGTCAGCGCGCGCACCTTCTTCTCGAATCGCGTCCGCTCGGCCAGGCTCATCTCGGAGAGGTGCTCGTCGAGTTCGCCGGCGATGCTGACCAGGACCTCGACCAGGAAGGCCACCGAACTGCGGGTGGTGCCGATATTGGTCATGAACAGCACGGTGTTGCGCGAGGTCTTGTTGATCTGCACGCCGTGGCGATCCATGAGCTGGTCGCGTTTGAACTCGTCGCCGTTGTAGCCGGTCCGGCCGATCGAGAGGGTGATGCGGGAGGGGTCAAGGACGAACTCGTCGGACTCCCACGCCTTCATCATGGCGCGTAGCCCGGTGCGCAACGGCTGGCCGATCCGGCTGACCCGGAACTCCTCGGGGATCATGTCCGAGGTGCGCAGACAGCTCATGTAGTTGCTCAGCAGTGGGTGCTTGTCGATGGCGTCGCGCAACTGCATGGCGTTCTCGATCTGCCGGCCGACGAGTTCGAAACCCTCCAGCGCGACCTGGCGACGGCCGAGGTCCAGCGAGGCCAGGATCTGATAGTTCGGCGAGGTCGAGGTGTGCGCCATATAGGCCTCGTGGAACGGTTCGGCGACCTTCTGTTCGAAGTCCTGGTCGAAGACGTGGATCATCGAGCCCTGCCGAAGCGACGTCAGCGTCTTGTGCGTCGACTGGGTGGCGTACACCCGGACCCGGGCCCGGCTCGGGTCGGGCACCAACCGGCGGTCCAGCAGATCGGTGTCACTGGGCGGGTTGCGGGTGTCGTCGTCGAGCTGCTTTCGGTAGGCGGCGGCGTAGTCGCCGTCGGCCAGCCGCGTGCGCAGCTTGCGGGCCGACTCCATCGCGGTGCGGGCCCGCAGCACGGGGTGGAACCGGGCGAAGGCGAACCATGCCTCGTCCCAGAGGAACACCAGGTCCGGTTTGATGGCCAGGCACTCCTCCATCACCCGCTGCACGTCGTAGACGATCCCGTCGAACGTGCAGTTGGTCAGGGCGATCATCTTGACTCGGCCGAGCTTGCCGGCGGCCTTGAGCATCAGCAGTTTCGACTTGATCTCGCGCAGCGGGACACCGCCGTACATCGTGTAGTCGTCCAGCGGATAGGCCTCCAGGTAGACGACGTTGGCGCCGCCCAGCATCATCCCGTAGTGGTGGGACTGGTGACAGTTGCGATCCAGCAACACGATGTCGCCCGGCGCCACCAGCGACTGGGTGTCGATCTTGTTCGCCGTCGAGGTGCCGTTGGTGACGAAGAAGGTCTGCCGGGACCCGAAGGCCTCGGCCGCCAGTTCCTTGGCTTCGCGCAGCGGACCGGTCGGCTCGAGGAGCGAGTCCAGTCCGCCGCAGGTGGCCGAGGTCTCGGCCATGAACACGTCGAGGCCGTAGAAGTCGACCATGTCCCTGATCCAGTGCGAGTTGACCACGGACTTGCCCTGCGAGATCGGCAGCGCGTGGAAGACGCCGGTGGGCCGGGAGCTGTACTCCTTGAGCGCGCTGAAGAAGGGCGTGCGGTAGCGCGCCGCGACCCCTTTGAGGATGCTCAGGTGCAACTCCAGCATGCCGTCGCGGACGTGGAAGACCCGGCGGAACTGGGTGCCCAGCCGCCCGGCCACGCTCTCGACGTCGACCTCGGTCATCAGGTAGAGGTCGAGTTCGGGGCGCAATTCGGTCAGCGCGGCGGCCAGGATGCCGGCCCGCTCGTCGGTCGAGCAGTCCTCGCTGATCTGCTCGGCGATGGAGGTGTCGAGGAACTCGCCCAGTCCGGACAGGTCGCGGGAGGACTGCGCGGTGAACCGCCGCCCGAGCACGACCGCCTGGACGTTGACGTTGAGCCGCGCGGCGATGATGGCCTCCACCGCGTTGGACACGATCACCACGTCGTAGACGAACTCGTCGTCGGGCCGACGCCAGGTCTGCATGTCCTTGCGCAGCAGGCGCTCCTGGGCCTCGGTGAACGGTTCGACGACCAGCACCTCGAAGTAGGGCGGGTCGCGACGGACGGAGGGGTCGCCGTCGGTGCGCCGCGGATCGGCGGCGAAGAACTCCTCATCGTCGATGGAGACGGTCCCGACGCTGGCGGAGCGGTACCACTCATGGGTCAGCGCGTGGTTGATGTAGCTGACGGCGTGAGCGAATTTGGTGTACTCCCCGGCGGTGTACAACCGGGCCAGCTTGGCGAACTGTCGGGGGCCAGGGTAGGCCCAGTACGGCTCCAGCGGTGCCAGCCTGCCCAGCAGCTCCCGGCAGGTCCCCAGCTGATGCTCGTGGGGCTTGCCGGCACCGGACAGCCGGGCCAGGGATTCGGCGGTGTCCTCCAGCCGGGACCAGGCGTCGGCCCGGACCTGCCACACGCTGTTGTAGACCTGGGAGTGCGATTCCATCGACAACCCTTCAGCGATGCGTCAACCGGGCAGCACCAGCACCGGAACCGGGCTGACCCGCAGGATCTTCGTGCCGCGCGAGCCCAGGAACACCCGGGCGATGTCCCCGCGCGGGGAGGTGCCCAGCGCCAAAATCTCGCCGTCCTCCCATTCCGCGTCGTCGAGAGCCTCGCCCCAGTCGTTGCCGCTGACCACCTGCAATTCGGCATCCGCGGCGACCACGCCGTCGGTGCGCAACTGGGCCAGCATGCCGCGGGCCTGCTCCTCCCAGGCCGCCAGGATCGAGTCCTCGGCGTGCAGCCCGACCTCCGGGGGGTACATGGTGCGTCCTCGCACCGCGAAGGTGATGACCCGCAGCCGCACGCCGAGCCGATCGGCCAGCCCGGCGACCCGGCGGACCACCTCCACACCGTCGGCAGTGCCGGGGTAGCCGCAGGTGATGCGGGTCAGGGTGCCGCCGCGGGGTTCGCGGTATCCGCGCGGGGCGATGGCCACCGGCACCGGCGACGAGTGCAGCAACCGGTCGGCGGTGGAGCCGAGCACGACCTGTCCCAGTCCGCCACTGGCCGACGAGCCCAAGACGAGCAGTTCGGCATGCATCTCGTCGACGACCTCGACCAGCCCGCCGGACACCGACCGGTGGGCGTGACTGTGATAGCTGACCTGCAGGTCATCCGGCAGTGTCGACAGGTAACGCTGCGCCTCCCGGGCCGAGTCGGCGGCCAGCTGGTCGGCCCAGGCCGCGTACTCGGCGTCGACCCGGGCGGGGGACGGCGTCGTCCAGGGCCGCGGTACGACGGTGGCGACGGTCAGCGAGGTGTGCAGGGTGCGGGCCGCCCCCACCGCGAGGTGCAGCGGCGCGGTGCCGCTCTTCCCGGCGAGATACCCAACGACGACCGTCATTCCGGACTCCTCGTGTTGAGGGCGCTGTGGTGACGGCCCCAGGTGAAATAGAAGGCCAACACCACCGAGACCCAGGCGCCGAAGGCCACCCAGGTATACCAGTGCAGGCTGGCCAGGATGTAAGTGCACGCCAGCACCGAAAGCACCGGGGTGACCGGGTAGCCGGGAACCTTGAACGCCCGCGGCAGGTCGGGTTCACGGACCCGCAGGATGATGACCGCGACCGAGACGGTGATGAACGCCACCAGCGTGCCGATCGAGACCATGTCGGCAAGCTTGTCCAGCGGGACCAGCCCGGCCAGCAGGCCCACCGCCGTGCCGACGATGACGGTGTTGTTCACCGGGGTCATGGTGCGCGGGCTGACCTTGGCGAACATCGGCGGCAGCAGCCCGTCGCGGCCGATGGCGAACAGGATCCGGGTCGAGCCGTAGAGGGTGACCAGGGTGACCGAGAAGATGGAGATCACCGCGCCGGCGGCCAGCACCGTCCCCCAGTAGTTCGTCCCGGTCACGTTGTCGAGGATGGTGGCCAGTCCGGCGGACTGCCCCTCGAAGTCGGTCCAGTTCTGGGCGCCCAGCGCGGCCAGGGTCACCAGGATGTAGACCCCGGTGACGGTCAGAAGCGCCGCGACCAAGGCGCGTGGCATGGTCCGCTGCGGATCCTTGACCTCGTCGCCGGCGGTGGACACCGCGTCGAGCCCGATGTAGGAGAAGAAGATGGTGCCGGCGGCCGCGCCGATGCCGGCGGCTCCGAATGGGGCGAAGTTGGCGAAGCGGTCGGTCTCGAAGGCCGTGAAGGCGATGACGGCGAACATCAGCAGCACGCCGAGTTTGATGAGCACCATGATGGCGTTGACCGTCGCCGACTCGCTGGCGCCTCGGATCAGCAGCAGCGCGCACAGCATGACCAGGACGACCGCCGGGAGATTGATCCATCCCGGTGCGGGATCCCAGGGTGCGGCCGAAAGCGCTTGGGGCAGAGAGTGTCCGAGGAAGTTGCTGAACAGCTTGTTGACGTATTGGCTCCAGCCGACCGCCACCGCGGCGGTGGCCACCACGTATTCCAGCAGCAGGCAGGCGGCCACCACCATGGCCATCACCTCGCCCAGGGTGGTGTAGGCGTAGGAGTAGGTCGAACCGGACACGGGCACCGCCGAGGCCAGTTCGGCGTAACAGATCGTCGCCAGGCCGGCGGCGACTCCGGCGATGATGAAGGACACGATGACGCCCGGGCCGGCCTCCGGAACCGCCTCGGAGAGCACGAAGAAGATGCCGGTGCCCACCGTCGACCCGACGCCGAACATGGTGAGCTGGAACGTCCCGATCGAGCGCTTCAGGTTCTCCGATGCGCCGTGGGCCACCGGCGCGCCGATCACCGGCCGTCGCCGCAGCATCTGCTCGGTGAGGGTGATCGGCGGAGCGGTCATCTCGCTGATTATCCGGGTGGGACGGCCGTTGGGGGAGCGAACCGGTCGACCGCGCCGATCCCGGGTCGTGTAAGAAACTTCTCGTGAGCAAAGCCAGTGGCATCGTGATCGTCGGCGGCGGGCTTGCCGCGTCCCGGACCGCCGAGCAGGTGCGCAAAGCGGGCTATCCCGGCCCGGTCGCCATCGTCAGCGATGAGGCCCACCTGCCCTACGATCGCCCGCCGCTGTCCAAGGACGTGTTGCACGATGCGGCCAAAGGCCTCGGCGACGTGCTGCTGCGGCCGGCCGAGTTCTATGCCGAGCATGACATCGCCCTGGTGCTCGGCGTGGCCGCGCAGTCGCTGGACACCGCCGCCCGGACCGTCACCCTGACCGACGACCGAGTGCTGGACTACGACGAACTGGTGATCGCGACCGGCCTGGCGCCCAAGCGGATTTCGTCGTTTCCCGACCTGCCCGGGATCCGGGTGCTGCGATCCTTCGACGACGCCCTGGAACTGCGCGAGCATGCCGCCTCGGCCCGCCGGGCCGTCGTCGTCGGCGCCGGGTTCATCGGCTGCGAAGTGGCGGCGAGTCTGCGCCGACTCGGCGTCGAGGTGGTGCTCGTCGAGCCGCAGCCCGCGCCGCTGGCGGCCGTCCTGGGCGAGCGGATCGGCGAACTGGTGGCCCGGGTGCACCGGGCCGAGGGTGTCGACGTGCGCACCGGGGTGGGGGTGGCGGCGGTGTTCGGCGATTCCGCGGTGAGCGCCGTCGAACTCACCGACGGGACCATGGTCGACGCCGACCTGGTGGTGGTGGGGATCGGTTCGCGTCCGGCCACCGACTGGCTGGTCGGCAGCGGGGTCGCCCTGGACGACGGGATTCTCTGCGACGAGGTGGGACGCACCAGCGAGCCGCACGTCTGGGCGCTCGGCGACGTCGCATCCTGGCGCGACGCGTCCGGACACCAGATCCGGGTCGAACACTGGAGCAACGTCGGCGACCAGGCCCGTGTGCTGGTGCCCGCCCTGCTCGGCCAGGAACCGCCGGCGGGTGTGGTGGCGGTGCCGTACTTCTGGAGCGACCAGTACGACGTCAAAATCCAGTGTCTGGGCGAACCCGCACCCGGGGACGCGGTCCACCTCGTCGAGGATGACGGCCGCAAGTTCCTGGCCTTTTACGAACGCGACGGGGTTCTGACCGGTGTGGTCGGCGGCGGGATGCCGGGCAAGGTGATGAAGGCGCGCGCCAAGATCGCCGCCCGCGCCCCGATCTCCGAGGTGCTGGGCTGACACCGCCTCGATGTGTCTAGGGGAGGCCGTCGGCGACCGCGTCGAACGCCGCGCCCAGGGCATCGCGCAACGCGATGTCCTCGTGCGCCAGCCAGTGCTGATAGGCCGCCAGTGCCACCCCCAGCATGAGCCAGGCGATGGTCTGTGGTCCCAGATCCCCGGGCCGCGTGCCGGTCCGTCGTGCCACGAACCCGGCCACCACCTCACGCCAGCCCGCGTACATCGTCATCGAGTAGGCCTGCAGTTCGGCGGTCTGCAGGATCACGCGCATCCGCTGGCGGTGCCGGGCGGACTCGGAGTGCTCGAAGGTGTTGAAGTCCAGCAGCGCCCCGCGTAGCGCGTCGCGCATCGGGACGGCCGGGTCGGCGGTGTCGAGCAGGGCGGCGAAGTGCCGCAGATGGGCATCGAAGTCCCCCCACGGGATGGCGTTCTTCGACGCGTAGTAGCGGAACAGCGTGCGTCGGGCGATCCCGGCGGCGGTCGCGACGTCATCGACGCTGACATCGTCGAACCCGCGGTCGGCGAACAGGTCCAAGGCCACCTCGGCGATGTGGTCACAGGTGGTCGTGCGGCGCCGGCCGACCGGGCGGGCAGTTCCCATTCGCCGAACCCTTCCTTTTTCGACACCTGATGCCATATTCTGGCGGTCCGGGCGCTGTGGCGTCGGCAAACCGCGGAAAGGGTTGCGTGATGGAGAACGAGATCGAGACCGGCACCGAGTTGGTGACCGAGACCCTGGTCGAAGAGGTGTCCATCGACGGGATGTGCGGGGTCTACTGATCGACCCCTCACTGACCTGGCGCCTGCACCCGCAGGTGGCCGTTCGCCCCGAACCCTTCGGGGCGCTGCTCTATCACTTCGGCACGCGCCGGTTGTCGTTCCTCAAGAACCGGACCATCGTCGCCGTCGTCGAATCGCTGGCTGAGCACCCCGACGTGCGATCGGCGCTGGCCGCCGCCGGCGTCGGCGCCGATCAGGAAGCGCCCTACCTGCACGCCCTGGGTGTGCTGGCCGAGTCCAACATGCTGGTGCGCCAGTGAGCGCGCCGGCGGCCGTCCCACGGCTGGTCGCGCAGTTCGAGCGCGGCCTGGACGCGCCGATCTGCCTGACCTGGGAGCTCACCTACGCCTGCAACCTCGCGTGCGTGCACTGCCTGTCCTCGTCGGGCAAACGCGACCCCCGTGAGTTGTCCACCGAGCAGTGCAAAGCGATCATCGACGAACTCGAGCGCATGCAGGTGTTCTACGTCAACATCGGCGGCGGGGAGCCCACCGTACGGCCCGACTTCTGGGAACTCGTCGACTACGCGACCGCCCACCACGTGGGAGTCAAGTTCTCCACCAACGGGATTCGCATCACCCCGCAGGTGGCCGAACGGCTGGCCGCCAGTGACTACGTCGACGTCCAGATCTCGCTGGACGGCGCGACCGCGGAGGTCAACGACGCGGTGCGGGGTCCGGGATCCTTCGCCATGGCGATCCGGGCGCTGGAGAACCTGGCCGCCGCCGGTTTCGCCGGCCCGAAGATCTCGGTGGTGGTCACCCGCCACAACGTCGACCAACTCGACGAGTTCGCCGCGCTGGCCGACCGGTACGGCGCGACGCTGCGGATCACCCGGTTGCGCCCGTCCGGGCGTGGTGCCGACGTCTGGGACGAACTGCACCCCACCGCCGAGCAACAGGTCGCCCTGTACAACTGGCTGGTCGAGCGCGGGGAGAAGGTGCTCACCGGCGACTCGTTCTTCCACCTCTCCGGTCTGGGTGCACCGGGCGCGCTGGCCGGGCTGAACCTGTGCGGCGCCGGGCGGGTGGTCTGCCTGATCGACCCGGTCGGCGACGTCTATGCCTGCCCGTTCGCCATCCACGAGAAGTTCCTGGCCGGCAACGTGGTGCGGCAGGACGGCTCGGGAACCCGATTCTCCGACGTCTGGAAGGACTCGGCGTTGTTCGCCGACCTGCGCAGCCCGCAGTCGGCCGGCGCGTGCAGCGGTTGCGGCCATTACGACGCGTGCCGGGGCGGCTGCATGGCGGCGAAGTTCTTCACCGGGCTTCCCCTCGACGGCCCGGACCCGGAGTGCGTCGAGGGATACGGCGCGTCGGCGCTGGCCGGGGAGCGCCAGGTTCCGCGTCCGCGCGTCGATCACTCCCGCACCGTCATGCTGACCCTGGCCCGGCCACCCGCCAAACCCTGCAACGAAAGCCCGGTCTGATGGCCCGTGACACCTGGTTCGAAACCGTTGCCGTGGCCCAGGAGCGGGCCCGCAAGCGCCTGCCCAAAGGGGTGTACGCCGCGCTGTTGGCCGGCAGCGAGAAGGGTCTGACCTACTCCGACAACGTCGAGGCGTTTGCGGAGATCGGATTCGCCCCGCACGTCATCGGCGCGACCGAGAAGCGCGATCTGGCCACCACCGTCATGGGGCAGGAACTCTCGATGCCGGTGCTCATCTCGCCGACCGGCGTGCAGGCGGTCCACCCCGACGGCGAGGTGGCCGTCGCCCGCGCGGCCGCGGCCCGGGGCACTGCGATGGGTCTGTCGTCGTTCGCGAGCAAGCCCATCGAAGAGGTGATCGCGGCCAACCCCAAGACCTTCTTCCAGATCTACTGGCTGGGTGGTCGCGAGGCCATCGCCGAACGCGCCGACCGGGCCCGCGCCGCCGGTGCGGTCGGCCTGATCGTCACCACCGACTGGAGTTTCTCGCACGGCCGGGACTGGGGCAGCCCCAAGATCCCGGAGAAGATGGATTATCTGACCGCGATCAAGATGTCCCCGCAGGGCCTGGTGCGGCCGGCGTGGTTCCTGCAATGGGCCAAGACCCTCAAGCCGCCGTCGCTGACCGCGCCCAACCAGGGCCGCCGCGGCGAGGACGGGCCGCCGTTCTTCGCCGCTTACGGCGAGTGGATGGGAACCCCGCCGCCGACCTGGGAGGACATCGCCTGGCTGCGCGAGTACTGGGGCGGGCCGTTCATGCTCAAGGGTGTGATGCGGGTCGACGATGCCCGGCGCGCGGTGGACGCCGGGGTCTCGGCGATCTCGGTCTCCAACCACGGCGGCAACAACCTGGACGGCACCCCGGCGACCATCCGGGCGCTGCCGGCGATCGCCGACGCCGTCGGAGGCCAGGTGGAGGTGCTGCTCGACGGAGGTATCCGGCGCGGCAGCGACGTGGTCAAGGCCCTGGCGCTGGGAGCGCGGGCGGTGATGATCGGCCGGGCCTACCTGTGGGGGCTGGGCGCCGCCGGGCAGGCCGGGGTGGAGAACGTGCTGGACATCCTGCAGGGCGGTATCGACTCGGCGTTGCGCGGATTGGCCAAGTCCAGCGTCGGCGACCTCGGTCGCGAGGATGTGCTGATTCCACCCGGATTCAGCCGGGGACTCGGTACCTCGGGTACTACCATCGCGGAGTGATCGTCCGGGGCGAACTGGGGGAGTGCACGTCGCGACAGCTATCCGACGCCGCTCCGACCCTGCTCGTCCCGTTCGGCTCGACCGAGCAGCACGGGCCGCATCT
>SXGS01218851.1_pt1 | contig 10925 bp, 8 predicted proteins | sample 3174681 | NCBI WGS metagenome assembly SXGS01 (sample SAMN11356861, study PRJNA531348) | freshwater metagenome | isolation source: freshwater sample F1-80 | place: China: Fuxian Lake, Yuxi | collected 2017-12-25 | reverse complement strand
GGCGGCTTCCTGGCCCGCAAGGGCGACGGTGAGCCGGGTGTGAAGACCCTTTGGCTTGGCCTCCAGCGCGTCATGGATTTTGCTGCAGGGATCAGGTTTGCGAGGGAAACTCATGTACTATGAGTTGTGTGTAATGGGATGGTGTAAAGGCATGCTGATGCGCATGGCCAAAATGGCCAATGCCTCTGGAACTGTTCGGGATCGGTTCGGGATCGGTTCATGAGTCTTTGGAAATCGCGTATTGATTACGACAAGCATGTGGCAAAGCGTGGCTGCGCCAGGTTATTAAAACGGAGGTCGAGTATGCGGAGCAGACCTTCAATGTCATAGCCAAGTCAAAAAATATGGTTATGGCGGTTGCATCAAACGACTTTGCAACGGGAAAATTACAGATTGAGGCCGATGGATGGATTGTCCTTGTCGGCAACGATGGTCACATTGTGACGTCCTATCAGTACATGCCGGATAAACAAGAATTTCTGGATAGACACAGAGAAGCAGGAGACATCATCCATGAATACAGGATTGATGAAGAACTTGGAAAAATACTTGAATCAGTATTCAATCGACCTTGAGTTTTGGTATGGCGACATCATGGAAACCCATGAAACCGTCGCGGTCAGGAGATTCCTGGGAGACAACATGCCGGCCATGACATCTGACATGCGGGATCGACTTGCGGCTTTGGATGAACAGGCCAAGTCGATACTGAATGGGTATCATGGCGAGGAAACATGGGATGTAAAAATGCTTCGACAGGTAGTTGCATTGGCCAATAATAACCAGCGTCAAGCGGCCTGAACTGTGCGGCAAGGAATATTTGATAAATTAGTGGAAAGTTTTTGATGGCGTTTGATTAAGGTGCAAGATATGACCCTTTGATTACTATTTGTTTTGTGACTATATAAATAAATAACCGGAACCGCTGAACAATATTGGTGTTTAATATGAAGAAAATAATTTTTGCAGCTATTCTGTTTTTTGGCATTCAGCATTCAGCATTCAAGCTGCGGCAGCGCCTCAAAAAGAGTGCTTCTTAGTTGATACCGATTTTGATGTTGACGATCTAATGGCTATACCGGTGCTTTTAGCGACGGGGAAGGTTGCAGCCATCATAACGACCGAAGGCTATACGCTTCCAGCTGATGGAGCCGTGGCTGCATCCAAGCTCTACAGTGAGCCAGGACTAAACACCCACGTTCCTGTAATAATGGGGATGCCATACTCAGGAAGTCGCCCCAGAGATCTGTCTCTTTGGCCTTGGGTTCCACCAACAAGAGCCATCATGAACAGAGCGAACAATTTCTTGTCCGCTCCAGTCAACACTATGGGTGTCCCAGATCAGACCCCGGAAAGATTATCTAAATTAGTAAAGAAAGCTGTTTCAAACTGCCGTTCTGTGTCTATTCTGGCAATAGGCCCGTTCTCGTCTTATAACGCATACGTTAAAAGTATTTTAGGTAAAATAAAAACGGTCGTTATGCAGGGAAAGCCCTATGATGCGAGCAAGCCGGAATCAGATCAATCCTTTAATTGCGAGTATGACGTGAATGCTTGTGCTTTAGCGTTTAATAATCACCTTTCGCCGTCGAAGCATCCAGTATGGGTTGATGTTCCCCGCGACAAACTGCCTGATGGAAAATATGCATATCAACCGACATTAGATATGGTTTATCAACTAGAGACTAATGGTCTACCAGGAACCATCCGGGAAACACTACTTGGTTACCAGGGATCTTGGAATGCCTATTCCCCAGACTTTCCCGGAGGAACTTCTAAATTATGGGATCAGTCTGCTGCTCTCTATTTTATTAGACCTAATGTTTACGCTCAATCTAGTAATGGTAACTTCCTTACCCCAGCACCCAGCCTGATCACACCAGTTCAGTTTCAAAGTCTTTACTCATCCAGCGTAAACCATTGGAATCGGTTGACTAAAAAATCTATATCACCATTTTAATGCAGAGAGCCCTGATTACAGAATCAGACTGAAGTACGCCACATCGAAAACACCCATCAAAGATAACGAAGTGGAATAACCATACGAACCAGGCCACCACGGGGAGCATTTGTGCCAAGGCTTAACTGCCCGCCCAATTCGCGGGTAAATCGTTGAACCATGGCGAGTCCCAGCCCGGTGCCTCCCGGTTTTCCCGTTGCAAAGGGACGGATGCCACTGGCGAGCAGTGCTTCACTAAAGCCCGGCCCGTTATCGGTAACGGTGATGGACACCCTTTGATTCTCTTCCGGATGAATCGTAATCCTGATTTCGCCGGGGCGTGGCCCTATCGCCTGGGCGGCGTTGAGTATCAGATTGAGCAAACATTGACGGATACGGCTTTCTGGCAGCTGGCACAGCAGCCTTTCCGCAGACTCGAAGGAGAGATGGATAGTCGCCGGGATCTGATAGCGCAACAGCGCGACCAGCTGTTGCGTCATGAGCGTCAAATCGAATTCAGTCACCGGGGCGGGAGTATGTTTGCTCAGATCCAGCAGCTCATTGAGCAACCGGCCCATGCGCTTCAGTTCATCGATGATCAGTGAAATGCGTTGGGTTTTATCGGGATCCTCGATTTCCCGGTACAAATTGGCGCAGCTCATCTGGATTCCGGCCAGTGGATTACGCAGTTCATGGGCAATGCCGGCCGCCAGTTCGCCCACGGCGGCTAGCCGCTCATTGCGAGACAGGCTGGCCTGCTGTTCCAGTAACGTGCCGGTCGCAGACCGTACCTCCGCTTCCAGCGATTCCGCATAGTGGCGTTTGTCCTCTTCCAGCTCAGCCAGGTGCGACACCATCACGTTGTAACTGTTGAAGACAGGCATCAACAGGGGATCAATCCGGGGCGTCTCAATCGGCGTGTAGTCCTCTTGGGCTAGCCGCAACAGCAGGTGTTGCAGGTCGTTCAAGGGCGCCAGAATCCGGTAGCGCAGGAAAACCCCGACCAGAATCAGCAGCGTCAATGCCGTGGCGAATACGAGGATGATCTCGTCGCGGGTGGACTGGCTGATGTCTTCGAGCATGGCTTCCCGGTTCAGGGTCTCCCCGTCCATGATCGAACTGGTGATATTCAAGGATTTAAGCAGGCGGGCTTCCTGCTCTTCCAGAGTCGCGCGGGTATCCGTGAAATCGGCGATGGTTTCTCTGAGCTCCTCAAGCTTTCGCGGCGTTTCCGGCGCTACGTGATGATCGTTGCTGGCGAGATCGATAATCTCGACGGTCAGCCGGGATAATCGCTGCCCCTGCAGAGCCCGATTTTGGGAAATGAAATAGTCAGTCAGTGAAGCCTGAATATCGGTTGCCACCTGCTGAATGCGGTGGGCATAGGTGACGTAGGCCCGCATGGTTTCAAGGCGATCGAAATTACGCCAGATCATCCCCCCCAGAAGCGCGAGCACCATCAGCAGCAGGGCGAAAACAGCCCAGACCCGAAGCTGGGCATAACGGTAGGGAAAAGAATTCAAAATGTCGGGGGCAGGCGATGAAAAATCCTCGGCATTATAAACACGCTGATCGCCAGCACCGCCGATGCGGGGTAGCGAGCCGCCCGAAGAAACAGCTCAGGGATTATCGCTATTTTCAGGAGCGCCGTGGTGCTGGCAGTAAAAGGCCAGTACCTTCTCGACGACTTCATACAGGCGCAAGTTCTCGTCCGAGGCAATGCCCCGGAGAATATCGTTGGATTCGCCGCTCAGCTTTACGTTGAGTTGATGAACCCGATCGTTATGGTGCCTGGAATGAGTGATCCATGTTCGTGATGGCCGCTGGATGCTACTGGTTTGATGGTCTTTTTTTGCCATGGTCTCGCTCACGATGATGAATCCGCTGTTTCGGTTTATGCCTGGTTTTACGCCTGACCGAGAGAGGGTGCTCTGAAGAAGCCTGGAGAGTACTCAGGCCACGGATAGTGCACTGGCTGCCCCGCTCAATGTAATCCTTGCGGTATTGATCGATGAACTCCATGACGGTGTGATCGATGAGGAATGCCCCTGAAAGATCAAAGATGACGGTTTTGCCGTCAGGGAGGGTAGCCAACTCGCTTTTCAGCGCGATGAAGTTTGAGAAGATTGCCGACCCTTCGATACGGATCACAATGGTATCGGCATCCGGGTGCCTGATTTCGTAAGAAATCTTCAGCAGATTGGCCAGCTTGACGCCCCTGGCCAGATGAATCAGCACCTTGGTCAGAATGCCGATGAACACGCCCACCAGCAAGTCGGTGGAGAGTACACCGATGATGGTGACGATGAAAATCGCCAGCTGTTCCACGCCAATATCCATTGTCTTGGCAAATTCCCTGGGTGAAGCCAGCCGAAAGCCGGTATACACCAGAAGGGAGGCCAGAGAGGCCAGTGGAATCTCGTGTATCAGCCATGGGAAGAACAGCACGAATATCGCCAGGAACATGCCGTGAAAGAAATTGGCCCATCCTGTTTTGGCGCCGTTCGTCACGTTGGCGGATGAACGCACGATTTCTGCAATCATCGGCAGGCCGCCGGCCATGCTGGCCAGAAAATTGCCAAATCCGATAGCGGTCAGGTCCCGGTTCAGATTGGAGTAACGCTTGCAAGGATCCAGCTTGTCGACGGCGGTGGTGCTGAGGAGCGTTTCCAGACTTCCCACCAGACAGATGGAAATGACCGCCCCCCAGAAAGCCGGGGTGCCGATTTTCCCGAAATCAGGAAAATAGAAGCTGGAAAGCACATTATCAGGAAGGCTGACCAGAAACTTCGGGCCTACGGTGAACTCATGATGAGGCAGGAAGGATTGGTCGGGCATGAACATGTAAACGTGTTCATGATCGAGATCAAAATATCGTTCAAGCGCCATGCCCACAGCTATCACGAGGAGTGGTCCGGGAATGCGCTTGAGCCTGGGGTTCCGGACCAGTGCCCAGAGCACCAGTATGGCCAGCCCGGAAAAACCGATAATGGAAATCTCCGGATTCAGGTTCGCCAGGCTGTGGGGGATTTCCGCGATCGTCGACAGAATCTCGCTGCTTTCCGGCTTAACACCCAGCATGACGTGAATCTGCTTGGCCATGATGATGATACCTATGGCCGCCAGCATTCCATGAACCACCGAAGCGGGAAAATAGGCGTTGAGCCGGCCAGCCTTTAATCGGCCCATGAGGATCTGCAACAGGCTGGCGGCCAGAATGGCGGCCAGCGTGTAGCGGTAGCCGGCCATGGCATCGCCTTGCCCCAGCGACTGCACCGCCGCAAGGATGACCACGATCAGGCCTGCGGCCGGGCCATTGATCGTCACATGGGACCCACTTATTCGCGAGACCACGACCCCGCCAATGACGGCTGAAATGATACCGCTCATGGGAGGGAACCCGGAGGCCATCGCGATGCCCAGACAAAGCGGCAGGGCGATCAGAAAAACCAGGAAGCCGGCCGTCAGATCGGAACGCCAGTTTTCCAGCAAACCGGGCCAGCCATTTTGGGGGACAGAGTGTTTTAGGTTCGACATGAAGTGCAGCGAAGTTCTGGAGACACTCCGGAGCTAGCCATCTTCATGCCAACGGAAAAAAAACAGTCAAGCGGCTGTTTCACAAGCTTTTTCAGTAAACCCCGCCGCCGTCTCGCAGGGTCAGATACCTGCCGGATGGTTGAATTAACCCAAAAAGGCCGCTTCCCGAGCCGCCGCCAAACCGTTTTAAGCCTGCGCAAATAGTGAGCGAGAGCGCTTTGTTCTAACATGCCCGCACGACTCATCAGAAATACCGTCCCATGACACCGGAACAATTCATCACCAAGTGGTCACAGAGCCAAACCAAGGAGAGGTCGGCCGCTCAGGAGCATTTCGTAGACCTCTGCCGTCTGCTGGGTCAGCCGACCCCCAACGAGGCCGACCCCACGGGTGACTGGTATTGCTTCGAGCGCGGCGCGGCCAAAACCGGTGCGGGTCAGGGCTGGGCCGATGTCTGGAAAAAGGGCTGCTTTGGCTGGGAATACAAAGGCAAGGGAAAAGACCTTGGTGCCGCGCTCAGGCAATTACAGCTGTATGCCCTGGCCTTGCAGTCACCCCCGCTGCTGATTGTTTGCGACATCGACAGCATCGTCATCCACACCGCGTTTACCAACGCGGTCCAGGAAACCCACGTCGTACCGCTGGAGGCGCTCCGCGATCCCCAGTCATTGCAGCGACTGACCTGGGCCTTCACCGACCCCGAAAAGCTTCGTCCGGGCCTGACCACGCCCGAATTGACCGAAAAGGCCGCTGGCCGTTTTGCCGCACTGGCGCAGACACTCCAGCTACGGGGTCATGACCCGCAGCGTGTCGCGCCATTTCTCAACAAGCTCCTGTTTTGCCTGTTTGCCGAGGATGTGCGTCTGCTGCCCGATCAATTATTCACCAAGCTGCTGACCCACGGGATAAAGGCACCGGGGCAAGTCGAGCCCGCACTGAAGGGGCTGTTTGCCGCCATGTCCACCGGTGGCCTGTTCGGCTACCAGGCTATCGACTGGTTCAACGGCGGTCTGTTTGCCAGCGACCACACCCTCCCGCTGGAACCGGCCGATCTTGAATCGCTGCTGGAGGTATCCCGGCTGGACTGGAGCTGCATCGAACCGGCCATCTTCGGCACCCTGTTTGAGCGCGGGCTCGACCCCGCCAAACGCAGCCAGCTGGGCGCCCACTACACCGACCGTCATTCCATTCTGCGCATCATCGACCCGGTAATCCGCCAGCCGCTGCTGGAGGCGTGGCACCGCACCAGAGGGGAGATCGCAGCGGACAAGAGCAAAACCCGCAAAAAAGCCCAGGCCGCCTATCACCGCTTCCTCGACAGTCTGCGCGATTTCCGCGTCCTCGACCCGGCGTGCGGATCGGGCAATTTTCTTTATCTCGCATTGCGCACCCTCAAGGACATCGAGCACCAGGTCATCCTCGAAGCCGAAACGCTGGGGCTGCCAGCCCAGTTTCCGGCAGTCGGGCCGGAATCCGTTCATGGCATCGAAATCAATCCGTATGCCGCCGAACTGGCCCGCGTCACTGTCTGGATTGGCGAAATCCAGTGGATGCTGGAACATGGCCGCAGCCTGTCGCGTAATCCGGTGCTTCGACCGCTCGACACCATCGAGTGCCGCGACGCCCTGCTCAACCCCGACGGCACCGAAGCCGAATGGCCCAAGGCCGATGTGATTGTGGGCAATCCGCCGTTTCTGGGTGGTAGCAAAAAGCGCGGGCAACTGGGCGACGCGATGTTCGAGGCCATCAACGCCGTTTATGCTGGCCGGGTGCCCGGCGGAGCGGATCTGGTGTGCTACTGGTTCGAGAAAGCCCGCGCCCACATCGCCGCCGGACAGTGCCAGGCCGCAGGACTGGTCGCCACCAACAGTATTCGCGGCGGGTCGAATCGCAAGGTATTGGAACGCATCGTCGATGCCACCCCCATTTTCACCGCCTGGAGCGATGAGCCGTGGATCAACGAAGGCGCGGCGGTGCGGGTATCGCTGGTCTGCTTCGGCTCCGTAGGCTGGGTTGAGCGTACTCGCGAAACCCGGCAGACCCCAGCGGCGGTCGCTGGGTTTCCGCGGCGCTGCAACCCAGCCTACCTAAACATCCTCAACGGCCAGCCGGTGGCCGTCATTCATGCGGATTTGACGGGTTCAGATCATCAAGTAAATCTATCGGTTGATGTTTCACAAGCAAGCCGTATTGAAGGTAATCGCGGTGTTGCGCTTGAGGGTATGAGAAAAGATGGACCATTTGATTTGGCGGGGGAGATTGCGCGACGTTGGTTAAACGAACCGAACCCTCATGGGCGCAGCAATTCTGAGGTTCTGAAACCACGCATAAACGGTAAAGAGCTAACTGGTCGGCCAGCGGATGTCTGGGTCATAGACTTCGGATCCATGCCGCTTGAAGCGGCAAGCCTGTTTGCTTCTCCATTTGAGTATGTTACGCGAGTGGTCAAGCCGATTCGTGATGTGAATCGAGATACTCAACGGAGAACTCGCTGGTGGCAATTTGGACGTTCCAATGAGGAGCTGAGAGGAAAAGTTTTTGGTTTGCATCGCGTCATTGTAACGGCGAGAGTTTCAAAACATCGACTCTTCGCATGGCTGGATCATCGTTATTCAGCGGATACGGCCTTGGTAGTCATCGCCCGCGCCGACGACACCACCTTCGGCATCCTCCATTCGCGCTTTCATGAGCTGTGGTCGTTGCGGATGGGCACCAGCCTGGAAGACCGGCCCCGCTACACCCCCACCACCACCTTCGAAACCTTCCCCTTCCCCGACGGCCTGACCCCGGCGGATACCCGGCACGTACACGTAGCCCAGCCCTCTGGGCGACGAACGGAGCCACCCTCCGCCGGGCTGGTGCCCGGGATCGCCGAGGGGGCTCGGCTCCTACAGGCCGGGATCGCCCAGAGGGCTGGGCTCCTGCCCGCCACGCCTGTCCTGCCGGATCTCGCCGATCCGACGCGCCTGCCGGTCGCCGAGGCCATCGCCCGGGCCGCGTTTGAACTCAACCGCCTGCGCCAGGCCTGGCTGAACCCGCCGGACTGGGTGGATTGGGTCATCACCCCGGAAGAAGAACAGGCCGGGTTCCCGCCGCGACCGGTGGCCAAACCGGGCGGCGAGGCCGGCCTGAAGCAACGCACGCTGACGAATCTCTACAACGCCCGCCCCGCCTGGCTGGCCATGGCCCATGAAACGCTGGACACGGCGGTCGCCGCCGCCTATGGCTGGGCGGATTACACGCGGGATATGGCGGATGAGGACATTCTGCGGCGGCTGCTGGCATTGAATCAGGCGCGGGCAAAACCATGAGTTTGTTGCCGCGTGATTTCGTCGAAACCCGGGACGGGCTGATTTTTGCCGTGGTCGATAGCCGGATTGAGGAAGGCCGGGTGCTGGGTTTTCTCCGCTATCGGCGCACGAGTGACCGTCCGGTCAAGCTGGCTACGGATCAGGCGAATGCCTGGCTGGCGGCGAACGCGCCAGACCTTCTGTATGAATCCCCCCGTTTGGCGGCCCGGCTGCATGGGATACCCCTTGAGCGCCTCGCTCACCACCATCGGCCACGCGAGCGGGCGGCGGTGCTGATGACGGCACCTGCCAGAGACGCGCTGGAGGCCAAGGCGAAGCATGGCCTGACGATTTTTCAGGCGGGGGGCATTCCGCCGGGGGCGCTTGGCCTGACTGGCTCGTTATTGATTGGCGCTCAGCATCCGGCTTCGGATCTGGATTTTGTGATCTATGACCGGGATACTTTTCACCGGGCACGCGAGGTCGTGCGCGACGCCATCGCGGCGGGCGATCTGGCCGGGCTGACGCTGGACGACTGGCGCGAAGCTTACGAGCGGCGCGGCTGTGATTTAAGTTTTGATGACTATCTGTGGCACGAGCGGCGCAAACTCAACAAGGGGCTGTGCGAGGGGACCCGGTTCGACATCACGCTGGTAGCGGAAGAACCCGCAGCGCCGGACGCGCCGGTTCGCAAGTTGGGCCGCGTGGCACTGACCGCCGAGGTGATTGATGCGAGTCAGGCGTTTGATTTCCCGGCCCGCTACCGGCTGGCGCATCCCGTGATCGCCGAGGCGCTTAGCTTCAGCCATACCTATGCGGGTCAGGCACTGGCCGGGGAGGTGGTGGAAATGGCCGGGCAACTGGAGGAGACCGCCGCCGGTACGCAGAGGATCATCGTCGGCTCAAGTCGCGAGGCTCCCGGCGAATTCATCAAGGTTCGCCGCAGGCTCCCGCCATTTTCCGCCGTCATTCTGGACATGGATGGACTGGTGCTGGATTCGGAAACGACGTATTGCGCCGCCTGGCGCAGGGCGGCGGCCGACGCTGGCCATGATCTGCGGGACGGGTTCCTGGAAAGCCTGTTTGGTCGCCACGCCGATGACGTGGTGCAGGCACTGGCCGGGGAACTGGGCCCCCGCTTTGATCGCGGCGAGTTTTTCCGCGCCGCCGAGCGTTATTGGTTCGAGCATATCGAAGCGCACGGCATCCCCCGAATGGCCGGGGTGGAAGCCGTGCTGGCGCATTTGCGCGAGGCGTCGATTCCCTTTGCGCTGGCGACCAACAGCGATGGCCCTTATGCGCGGCTGTGTTTGAAACATGGCGGTCTGGATGAGGCTTTTCCGGTTCTGGTCACGCGCGATCAGGTTGCCCTGGGCAAGCCGGAGCCGGATGTTTTCCTGGAGGCGGCCCGCCGCCTGGGGGTCGATCCAGCGGCCTGCCTGGTGCTGGAGGACTCGGAAACCGGCCTGCTGGCCGCCCGTGCAGCCGGGACCCTGCCGGTTCTGATTCAGCGGCGGGCGGTGTTGCGGGATAAGCTTGCACACCATGCCGTTCTGGCTTTGCCATCGCTCGCTGAGCTGCTGGCTTTATTCAGTGTTTTTGAGGAAGCGAGATGAGCGGACCTACTGATGACCAAACCATCCACCATGAAATATAACGACCTGCGTGACTTTATCCAGCATCTGGAATCCATCGGTGAGCTGAAGCGCATCCGCTACGAGGCCGATCCCCACCTGGAGATCACCGAAATCTGCGACCGTACCCTGAAGGCCGGTGGCCCCGCGCTGCTGTTTGAACGACCGAAGGGCTATGACGTGCCGCTGCTGGGCAACCTTTTCGGCACGCCGGAACGGGTGGCGCTGGGGATGGGGCAAGCGTCGGTGGAGGCCTTGCGCGAGGTGGGCCGCTTGCTGGCGTTTCTCAAGGAGCCGGAACCGCCCAAGGGTTTCCGCGACATGTTCGACAAGCTGCCGATGTTCAGGCAGGTGCTCAACATGCCGGCCAAAACCGTTCGCCATCCACCCTGTCAGGAAGTGGTGCTGGCTGGCGACGAGATCGACCTTGGCCGCTATCCCATCCAGACCTGCTGGCCGGGTGATGCCGGGCCGCTGATTACTTGGGCGCTGGTTATCACCCGTGGCCCTAACAAGGAGCGGCAG
>SXGS01137816.1_pt1 | contig 10927 bp, 8 predicted proteins | sample 3174681 | NCBI WGS metagenome assembly SXGS01 (sample SAMN11356861, study PRJNA531348) | freshwater metagenome | isolation source: freshwater sample F1-80 | place: China: Fuxian Lake, Yuxi | collected 2017-12-25 | reverse complement strand
GAGGCCTACGCCGCTTTGGGAAGCGGTTTGGCCATTTTCTTGGGTTTGCGCATCTTGGCCAACATCCAGAGGTTGTGCGTCAACACGCCCCACGCCAGGGCCAGTTCGCGATGCGCAAAACCCTTGGCCCTCAGGGGCCGCGAACCGTCACGGAGATCAAGACTGCCCAGGACGCGCTCCTGATTTCATTGGGTGAACGGGGCCGGGTGGATTTGGAACACGTCGCGTCCCTGCTCAAGAAGCGAGTTGCCGATGTCGTCCCCGAACTGAAGGGAGCCATTTACTTCAACCCCCAGACCGACCGCTGGGAAACCGAGGATGAATATCGCTCCGGCAACGTGCGCGCGAAACTGGCCGCCGCCGAGGCCGCCGTGCAGTTTCTCCTCGGCGGTGGCGTCGTGGCGATTGGCACCTCGCTGCCCGAATTCATTAAGGCCATCACTTCCACGCGAGAGAACATTTTCGACCTCGCGGCGGGAAACGTCCTCGGCGCGAACATCGCCAACCTCACCCTCGCCGTGCTCACACCGCGCGGCAGCGCAGCCCTACCAGTTATTGCCTAGCCACGGTTAAGCCTGATGCGGTTGCGTCGCGGAAATGACTTCAAACGGCGCGATTGCTGCTCTATTTTTTCCGTTATGGCAACTTTTCCGTTTTCAAGGCCGCGGCCTCGCTCGGCGGGCGATTCGGCAGGAGTGTTGGGGTCCCGCAGGTTTTCAAGAAAAGTGGGTCGCTTTGGAGGGTGGTTTCTCGCAGTCGTGGTTTCCTTCTCCGTATGCGCGCAGTTTCGCCGTGGTTCAGGGGGGGCGAACTCGCCGCGCCAAACCGACCCCAACATGCCGGCCGAATATTTTTGGGAAATCAATCCCCGGTTTCATGAGGATGTGTTCACTTTCGCCCGCCTCGAGTATGAACGTCATTCGCGGGGGCGCGGAGGCTATTGGGACACCGACTCCCCCGACGCCGATTACAACATCGCGCTGCGACTGCACCAGATGACCAGCTTGAGTGTGCGGCCAGGGTTCAATCACATCTCCATCACGGAGCAGAACCTGGCCAATTATCCGTTCGTCTATATGATCGAGCCGGGCAGGCTGGGTTTGACCGAGGATGAAGTGGTCGCTTTGCGGCGGTATTTCCTGAACGGCGGTTTCATGATGGTGGATGATTTTTGGGGCAATCGGGAATGGGACAATTTCGCGGCCGAGATGAGACGCGTGTTTTCGGATTTGGAATGGGTTGAATTGGAGGCCGATCATCCTATTTTCCATAGCGTGTTCGATTTGAAGGAGAAGCCGCAGATGCCGGCGATCGAGAATTATATTTATCGAGGCATGACGTTTGAGCCGCGCTACTCGAACGGAGGGATGGACCCTTCAGAACCCCACTACCGTGCTCTCTTGGATCCCAAGGGGAGGATCATGGTGATCGCCTGCCACAATACCGATCTTGGGGATGGATGGGAACGGGAAGGAGAAGATGAGCGCTACTTTAGAAAGTTTTCCGAGGCGATGGCCTACCCGATGGCCATCAATATTTTTTTCTACGCCATGACCCACTGAGCCGCGCACGCGCAGTGGACGTCGGCATGACCTTGCTGCGTGGCGGGCGCATCCCTCGGTTGTTGGAGGCTCCCGCAGCCTCGACTTCCGTGGGGCGGACCTCCGGTCTGCCGGTTGACGTCTGCTCCGAAGGCGTCGATTTGCGGCGCCGCATGCATTTTAAACCGGCAGGGCAGAGGCTTGCCCTATCCGCGGTCACCGACATCTGATCCGCCCCTGTCGCCACTCGCGGGCAGGATCGAGCTCGAAAGTGGCTTTGACCAGTTCTCGATCCCTGGCTAAGGTGTTGACCGTGATCACTCCATTTCAACGGCGTTTGATCGGGATTCCGTCCCGGTTGAGGGTTCGCGCCGTCGGGTTGCTTTCCGCGATGGCTTCGATCGCTGGTTTTTGCGGATTACTGACCGGGATAGAGAATCTGAGCGCGGCGCCACCGGAGAAGAACGGCGGCCAAGCGGAGTCGCTGTGGACGGCGCATGTGGAACCCCTTCTCAATGCGCATTGCGTGGGTTGCCATGGTCCCTTGAAGCAAAGGAGCGGATTAGATCTCAGTTCGATGAACGGGATGTTGAAGGGGGGAGAACGCGGGGCAGCGCTGGTGCCTGGGAATCCGGACATCAGCAGACTCTATCAGTCCACACTGGCCGGTGCCGATCCTCAGATGCCTCCCGCAAAGAACAAGCAGTTGAGCGAAGAACAGCGCGAGCACTTAAAGCGATGGATCCAGGCACTGCCCATCGCTCGCGGTGCGTCCAACGCGGCGCCAGCCGATGTGGCTTCCTGGGAGAGCTCGACCTCGGCCCAGGGCGGCCCTCGAAAACCCGTCTGGACGCCGCCCCGGAACATGGCGAGCACTAAAGTGATCGACAGATTTGTCGAGTTGGGGTGGCGCGAGCGCAAAGTGAAGCCGGCCCCGCTGTGTTCGGATGAAACTTTCGTCAGGCGCGTCCATCTGGATTTGGCTGGAAGAATTCCCACCATCGCGGAGAGGAAAGAATTCCTCGAGGATCGCGGCCGGGCCAAGCGGGAGCGACTGATCGACCGGCTTCTTGTCAGCGAGGAGTTCGCGGAGCACATGAGGGACGTATTCGATGTCGTTCTGATGGGGCGCGCCCTCGAAAAAGCGGTTCAGGGGCGTCAAACGAATCAATGGCACGCTTTTCTGGAGCGTGCGTTCGCGGACAATCTGCCTTGGAACCAGATCGTCCGAGAATTGCTCGTGGCCAGACCCTTCCGGGAGGAGTTCCGGGGAGCTTCATGGTTCCTCTATGAACGCAACAACAACCACCAGGCGATGGCGGAGGCGGCGGCCCCACTCGCGTTCGGGATGCAGATAGATTGCGCCCAGTGCCACAACCATCCGCTCGCCAAGGAAATCGAGCAGCGCCATTATTGGGGGTTGGTGGCGGCGTTCAATCGCAGCAAGAACCAGGACACGACCGCCGGTCCGGCCGTGGGGGAGTCCGCGGTCGGCGGGTTTGTGAATTTCGCGAACTTGAAGAAAGAATCGCAGCCTGCGGTGCTGGCATTCTTGAATGGCAAGATCGTCGAGGAAGCCAGGCCGGCGGACGGAGTCAAGGAAGAGGACTCGGCGGAAAAGTATTTGTCGCCGCCCGCCGGGAAAGGGGAGCGGCCCGCGAAGGCGGCGATTCCGAAGTTTTCGCGGCGCGAGACACTTGCCAGCGCGGTAGTGGAGGACAATCCGAAGCTCGCGACGGCATTCGTGAATCGGGCGTGGGCTCTCTTCTTGGGTCGTGGCTTGGTGCATCCCGTGGACCAAATGAACTCGAAACATCCTCCGAGCCATCCGGATCTATTGGAATGGCTTGGGCGCGATTTTGAGCGGAACGGCTATGATATCCGCCGGTTGTTCAAAACCTTGCTTTTGACGAAAGCTTATCAATTGGACTCAAGACCCTCATCGAACAGCTCGCCGACGCCGCCTGAAGCCTTTGCTCGCGGCTTGGAGAAACCTCTTTCCGGCGAGGCGTTGGCCCGGTCAATGGCCGTCGCGAGCGGCCTTAAACCCGCGGAATTAGGGAAAGCAAAAGGGGAGGGGATGGATTGGCCGCGCGCGCGCCAGACTTTTGCCGAGCGTTTTCCAGATCTTTTCGCGGTGGAAAGCCACGCCACGTTGCAGCAGGCGATGTTTCTCGCGAACAACTCGTTGATCGAACGACTCCTGGAGCCGGGTTCATCCAACCTGACGGCAAGACTCGTGGCGATGGTGCGGGAAGAGGACCGCGTGAAAGAGGCGTTCATCACGGTTTTGGGCCGCGATCCAGACTCGACCGAGAAAGAGCAAGCGACTGCCTATCTCAAGCTTCGAAAAGATCGGCCGGAGGCGGGAGTGAAGCAATTGGTGTGGGCGCTGGTCGCGGGAGCGGAATTTCAGATCAATCATTAGATGAATCCCCGACAAGAGAGCTTTCGCGCCGGTTGCGTCGAACCGGATCACGCCTTGCATCGGCGCCTTTTTCTGCAGGGTCTTGCCGGGGCAGGGGCGACTTCCTTGATGAGTTGGAACGGGCTTTTCTCATTTCCCGCCTTCGCGGAGCAGGCCAAGAAGCGCGGCAAGAAATGCATCCTGTTGTGGCTGTGTGGGGCTCCAAGCCAGTTCGAGACTTGGGATCCCAAGCCGGGCCGGCCCACGGGCGGCCCCTTTCGGAGCATCAAGACGAAAATCCCGGGATTTCATGTGAGCGAGTTGATGCCTCGGTGCGCCAGCATTCTGGACAAGCTGGCGGTGGTGCGCTCGATGAAAACAGTTCAAAACGAGCACTTCCAGGCCATCGATCTGTTGACCAGGGGCCATGCGCCGAGGCCGCCCTTCATTCGCCCCACTTTGGGCGCCGTGCTGGCCCAGCAGTTGGGGCACTTAGAGAATCCAATACCAAATTTTGTCTTGCTGGATCCCTGCCCTGAAGGGAACGAATTCAAGTCCTTCAAGGCGGGGAATTGGGCCGGCTGGTTAGGCGCCGCCTACGGGCCGGTGCGGGTCGGGGGTGATTACAAGATTCAGGACGTGGCCCGCGTGCCCGGAATGTCCGAGGCCGATCATGAGGAACGCGAGGCGTTGAGGAAATTTTTTACCCGGAAATTTGAAAACGAGCGCCGCAGCGAGGCCGCCTCATCGCAAAACGCGGTGTTCGCCAGGGTGAAAGGCCTGATGAGTTGTGCGCCGTTGTTCGATGTCGAGAAGCTTCCGGCGAAGGACAAGGAGAAATATGGACCCGGCACTTTTGGCATCCACACCCTGCTGGCGCGCCATTTGGTTGAGAATGGAGCGCCGTTTGTCATGGTCGCCAACGGCATGCCGTGGGATTGTCATGTGTTTCATCATGAGATCTACCAAATGCTGGTGCCTGATGTGGACCGCATCATTTATCATTTGGTCAGAGATCTGGAGGACCGGGGGATGCTCGACGAGACCCTCGTGGTGGTGATGGGTGAATTTGGACGCACCCCTTGGTTGAACGCGAGCCGAGGCAGGGATCATTATCCAAACGCGTGGAGCCTTGCGATGACCGGGTGCGGCATCAAGCGCGGGGTCGTGGTGGGGGCGACGGACATTGATGGAGTGGAAGTCACTGAAAGGCCATTCAATGAGCAAAATCTTTTCGCAACCCTGTTCACCGCGCTCGGGATCGATCCCTATGCGGCCTATGATCTGCCGGGTTTCCCAACCTTTCACCGTGTGGAGAACCAATCAGAGCCGATCCGCGAGATTTTGGCTTGATCCCTCCATTTGGAATCCTCGCCACAACTCCTTGGACGGAGCCAGAACCTATGAGCCTTAAATGAAAACGGAATCGCTGCACGAGTTCAGACTGCCAACGGCGGTCTTGGGATTCGACACGCTTCCCGGCGGCGATTTGGGATATGCGGCGTGCCACGACGGAGTGTGGCTGATGGACCTGCAAACGGGAAAGTCGGAGAAACTGTTCGCCCACGAGAGTTACGCCTCCGGAGTTGTCTGTCTGCCCGATGGAAGGACCATCATCTCCTCGGGTTACGACGGCGCCGTCAAATGGCACGATGTGGCTGATCGCAAGGCCATCCGGACGGTCGTCGCGCACCAATTTTGGTCGTGGCAGTTGGCGCTATCGGGCGACGGGACGAAGGTCGCCTCCGTCACGGGGCAGTATCTGTGTGGTGGCTACAAGTACGAACCCGCGCCTCAGCAGGAAGCCTGTGTCAAGATCCACGACGCCAAGGGTGGCGAATGCCTGTTCGCTTTCGACCATGTGCCGCCGGTTCTGTCGGTGGGGTTTTCGCGGGATGGACGATTTGTCGCCGCGGGAAACATGATGGGCGAGGTGAGGGTTTGGGATCTCTCCACCGGACAACTGGCATCGTCGTGGACGACGCCTTCGTTCACCTCTTGGGGGATCATCAAAAGTCATCACTATATTGGGGGCATCTTCTCGTTGGCGTTTGCTCCGGATTCGCGGAGCATTTTGGTGGGAGGCATGGGGCCGATGACTGATCCGATGGCGGGCAATGGCAAGCAGATCTGGCAACGATTTGATTGGAAGGAAACGCCTGTGCAGAAGGCCGGCGAGATACAAGAGTCGGACCAGGGAAACGGGTTGATGGAAACGCTGGTGGTGCACCCGTCAGAACCTTGGTTCGCGATGGCAGGCCGCCTTGCCCAGGGGAAATGGAACGTCGCCTTCTTTTCGCTGAAGGATGGCGCCTTGCTCCACTCCTTGGATTCGAAGATGCGCGTGACTCGAGTTTGCTACGGCGCCGGGGGAAAGCATCTCATCCTCGCGGGAGCCTCCGGACAAGAGCGCAAGAAAGACGGTGTTTATCCGGAGTATGGGCGCGTGAAAGTGTACCGCATCACGGAGGCCTGAGGAGCCTGGAACCTTAAAACGTGAGTAGCCCCTGGCGAATCTTCACGCGGTTCAACTGCCGGTGTGAGGGCTAACGGCCGGGGCGCTTGGCCGGGGGAACCCAGTTCTTGTGCCAATACAAGTTCCAGAGTTCCTCGAGCCTGACGGATTCAACGTGGTTGTCCGCGAACCCGACGTTGATGGCGCCTGGCCTCGTCGGTGGGTTTGTTCGAGTTAGGCAAGCACATTGAGGCTTTTTCGAATCTCCACGATGTTCCACTGCCGTCTTCAGGCAAATCTCTTGGCGCGGATCAAGATACGTGTCCCAAGACTCGATGGACAAGCAAACTTTGCCTGCTCCCCGCGCCCGAAAGCGGTTGTTCATTATGGAGGAGGAAGGCTAGGCTCCCATCCAGACGATGATTCAACGACTTAATTGTCCTGCTTGCCTCAAGCCGGCGACGGCGATATTTGCCCGCGCCTATAGCTTACCGCCATTGCGCGACATGATCGCAGCTTCCGGCCTTGGGCCGAAGCTTGGCGGCCTGGACTACGAAGTGCGGGCCTGCAACGCATGCGAACTCCATTTTCAAACGTGGGTCATGTCCGACGACGAACTCGAAAGCTGGTATTCGCCGCCTCGCGACGACGAATCATTCATGAGTGAGATCGGCTCGCAAAAGCTTCATTGGTTCGCGCATCAAACGGAGGAGATCCTGGTGTTGAGGCAAGTCTGCCCAACGCCAACGCCGCGGGTCTTGGACTTTGGCTGCAACTGGGGAAAATGGGCCAGCATGGCTCTGGCGCATGGGTGCGATGTGTATGGAGTGGATGTGAATCGCGACGCGAGCCGATTCTGCGCGAGCCGGGGCATCAAGATGGTCACGTTCGAGGAAGCGCGGTCCCTTCGCTTCGACTTCATCAATGTCGACCAAGTGGTCGAGCACCTGAGCGCGCCGCTGGAAGTCACGCGCGCTTTGGGGGCTTGTCTGAAGCCTGGGGGATTGATGAAGCTGAGCACACCACACAACCCGGCGCTGCCTGCGAGGTTGCGCGCTTCAAGGCCGGACGATCAGAGCGTCTTGAACGCCAAAACTCTTGACGCGTTATTCCCCCTGATGCATGTCAATTTATTCACGCCGGACGCCCTGCGGGTGCTTGCCGCCGGAGTTGGGCTGGACGAATTTCAACAGCCTCTCCTCACTTGGCTTGGGGCCGGTCAAATGTGGAACCTCCCCCGCCAGTTCAATCGGAATGTAACTGTTCCTTTCAAGCGATGGCGTGGGAGGGGCACCTATCTGTGGTTCCAGAAAGGAGATACGACAAATCCTAGCCTTAGACCTCAGTAGAATGAGGCTATTTTGCCGGAGGGAAGGGGATCGCGATCAGGCCGTCTTCTTGAGCACCGTCCACAGGGTATGGGCGAACCGGTTTAAGTAGCGCATCCGGTTTCCCGCCAGCAGCGCTTGCCGGAGCCATCGGACGAGAGCGGGTCTTGGCCGTTCCATGGAGAAACACTCGACGACGCGCACGGGGAACTTTTGCGGCTGCGCCTCCATGAATTGGATTGCCTCCTCCAGGTTGAAGAACCATTTGTGGCGATCAACGGGTTTTTGGATTTGCAGGCCATAATGGCCGATCCTGCCATAACCGCGCTCAATGGCGCGGCGGGCATTGGCCCAATTGTTCGGCAGCGACATCACAAGATGGCCGCCGCAGACGCGCACCAATTCGCCGAACACAAAGTGCAGGTTGTCCAGGTGCTCCAGCACGTCGGCGCAGATCACGCAATCAAACTGTGAGTTCGCGAACGGCAGCTCATCGATTTCCTCCAAATTAAGAATCAAATCCGGCGCACCATCCACATCGACCCCGAAGTAGTGGATGTCCGGCACGAGGTTTTTCAAGATGGCCTTGTCGCATCCAACGTCCAGCACCTGGCCTTTGATGTATTGACCGAACCGTCGTGCGATGTATTTCGATCGCAAGGATCGTTCAGGGAAATGGCCGAACTCGACGATCATGATCCGAGTGTGTCCGATGACCGGCAAAAGGCAAGGATCGGCGAGGGCGCCCTGGTTCCGGAATCAGGTGGCGAGGCGGTTGTAAAGTTCCCAGGTCTGGTCGACCATCCGGTTCACATCGAACTCGGCTATCACCAGCTTTTGCCCAGATCTCCCGAGCCTGGTTCGCAGTGAGACGTCTGCCGCCAGTTCCAGGAGGCGTTGGGTTAAGACCGAGGTGTCGCCGGCCGGCACCAGCAGCCCGGTTTCATTGTCGAGGCACACTTCGCGGGCGCCATCGCAGTCGAAGGCCACGGTGGGCTTGGCGGCGGCGGACGCCTGGGACAAGGCCCTTGGCAGACCTTCGCGCCTGGACAGATGAACCAAAATGTCCATCGATCCGATGAGGGCAGGCACTTCCGTTGGAGGGACCAGACCTGTGAAGACAAATCTCCCTTTCAACTTGGGCGCCGCGGCTCTTGCCTCAAGACGGGACCGCCACGCGCCATCGCCCACCAGGAGGAAGCGCAGTTTGGGATTATGAGCCAGCAAGTCCGGGGCGATATCAAACAGATCGTCGTGTCCTTTCAGGGAGAACAGGCGTGAAACCATTCCGATCACCACTTCATCGCAGGAGAATCCCAGGCGCTCGCGGTTGGGTGGATTGTTGCCCGCGTGAACGAACGGGGCGATGTCGAATCCGCTGAGTATTCGGGTGAACTGCTGGGGTTGACCGATCCCGGCGGCGAGGTATTGGGAGGTCATGGCGTGGGCGACACTCGCGAAGTGGTGCGTGAATTTTCCAGCGAACCGTTCCGCGGCCACGAAGGCGCTATTGGCGAGCGGGCCCTGAAAGCCGCCAAACGAGGGGCCGTGGATGCCATGGACGATGATTCTGGTCCGGGCCATCCGGGCTGCGAGGCGCCCGATGAAGCCGGCCTTGCCGCTGTGCGTGTGGACGATTTCCGGTTGGATCCGCCGCAGGAGTCCAATGAGGTGCCAGAGGGCGAGCGTGTCGTGCCAAGGATGAACTTCCCGGACAAGGTGAGGGCAGCGGAGCACGCTCTCACCGGAACGTGTGAAGAGGGGCTCAAGCGATCCTTCGGGTCCCGAGGTGGGGCCCGAGATCAGCGTTGCGTTCACGCCGTGACGGGCCTTCAGGCCCAGCACGGTATCAATCGTATTTTCCTGGGCACCACCGACGATCAACCGGGTGATGATGTGTGCTATCCGCACGTCGACAGTTCCCGTACGTCGGGGGGGCTATTTCAGGGAGTTTAAGCGGGTGGTGGCTGTCTGGATTTCCAAGGTTCCGGGGGGGGCGATCTTGAGGTATTTCTGGAAATACTCCAGAGCCTGCTTTTTTTCGTCCAGGTGGAAGGCGCTTTCCGCCAGCCCATACACGATGACGTGCGAGTCAGGATTCACTTGGGCAAGAGCGGCATAATCCTTGTTGGCCTCCTTCCATCTCTCCGTTTGGAGGAAAACAATGGCTCGATTGAGTTTGGCGGCGAAATGATCGGGATTTCGCTCGAGCATTCGCTCGAGGGGTTTGAGGGCTTCGGCGAAATTCTTGTTGTGGATGTGGATGGCTCCCTTGTTGAGGAGGGCAATTTCATGGTTGGGCTGCACCTTCAAAATCTGATCCAGCACGGCCATGGCTTTGTCGAAGGTGCGCTCTTGTATCAGGAGTCCCACCTGCTTGAGCAGGGCTTCGATGTTGTCGGGGGCGTGGCTCAAGAGTTTCTCCACGGTGGCGAGGGCTTTTTTAGTGTCCCCGTGGTGGTAGTAGAGGTCGAACAGCGAGTTGAGCACGGTCGAGTCGCGCGGGTATCTCGCCTCGGAATCCAGGAGTGTCATCTCCGCGCCCGGGAAATCCTTGAGGGAGTATTTCGCCAGGGCTTTGATTCGGGCTAACTCGAGGAACTGCTCCTTTTGAAGATTCGGTGCTGAAGGGCTTTTTTCAATGACCTCGATGGTTTTCAGTGCGTTGTCGGGGGCCGAGCCGAAATGATAGGCGCGGGCGAGGGAAATCTGGTTCAACAAATTATTGGGCTCCCAAACCTGCACCCTCAAGAATTCGGCTGCCGCCTGATGATAATTGCCGCCCTGCGCGAACTGGGTTCCCAGTTCAAAGCAAAAGGAAGGTTCGTCAATGGGGCCGTTGACGACGAGCAAGTCGCCCCAATTGGCGTATTGCTTTACGAGATCCTTGACTTCGTTCCCAAAATCGAGGGCTTTGGACCGGTCCTTGCCAAGACTTTCGTTGAACTGCTTGTTGATGAGAGCCGCCACGTTTTGCGGGTTGAGTTTAACGGCCATGTCGAACCAAGCCCCGGCTTCTTGGAGGCGGTTCACCTTTTGCAATTCCACTCCGAAAAAATTCAGGGTCCGCGAATACCAGGTCCCCAGCAGCGCCAGGTCGGGCACTTCCATCTCAACACCCTTGACGACTTCGCTGAGCGCCGGCATCCGGGATTTCCACCGGCTTTCAATGGCGTCGACTTCAGAAGCCAGAAGG
>SXGS01300046.1_pt1 | contig 10929 bp, 4 predicted proteins | sample 3174681 | NCBI WGS metagenome assembly SXGS01 (sample SAMN11356861, study PRJNA531348) | freshwater metagenome | isolation source: freshwater sample F1-80 | place: China: Fuxian Lake, Yuxi | collected 2017-12-25 | reverse complement strand
GCGCCGCCGTAGGCTTTGCGGGTGATCACGGTCAACTTGGGCACCGTGGCTTCGGCGTAGGCGTAGAGCAGCTTCGCGCCGCGGCGGATGATGCCCTGGAACTCCTGGTCCTTTCCGGGCAGGAACCCGGGCACATCGACCAAGGTCAGGATCGGGATGTTGCAGGCGTCGCAGTGCCGCCCGAAGCGCGCGGCCTTTTCCGAGGCGTTGATGTCCAGGGTTCCGGCGAACTGCATCGGCTGGTTCGCCACCACGCCCACGGTCTGCCCTTCGACCCGGCCGTAGCCGATCATCACGTTCGGCGCGTACAACGACTGCATCTCCAGGAAATGCCCGTCGTCGACGATGCTTTCGACCAGGGTGCGCATGTCGTAGGGCTGATTCGCCGAATCCGGGATCAGCGTGTCCAAGGCGAGGTCGGCCTCGTCGAGTTCGAGTTCCTGGTCGTGTTCGGTGGGCGGCGCTTCGGAAAGGTTGTTCGAGGGCAGGAAGTCGAGCAGCTCGCGGACGAATTCGATGGCGTCGGTTTCGTCCGCGGCCAAGTAGGTCGACGTGCCCGTGGTGGCATTGTGCTGGCGCGCGCCGCCGAGCGTCTCCATGTCCACGTCTTCGCCGGTGACGGTTTTGATCACATCGGGTCCGGTGATGAACATGTGCGAGGTCTTGTCCACCATCACCACGTAATCGGTGAGCGCGGGCGAGTAGGCCGCACCGCCGGCCGAAGGCCCCATGATGATCGAAATCTGCGGCACTACGCCCGAGGCATGCACGTTGTTGCGGAAAATATCCGCGAACATCGCCAGCGAGGCCACGCCTTCCTGGATCCGGGCGCCGCCGCCGTCCAGAATGCCGACCACCGGGCAGCCGTTGCGCAAGGCGAATTCCTGGACTTTGACGATTTTCTCGCCGTTGACCTGGCTGAGCGATCCGCCGTATACCGAGAAATCCTGGCTGTAGACGGCGACCAGACGACCGTCCACGGTGCCGTAGCCGGAGACCAGACCATCACCGAGCGGCTTCTTCTTCTCCATCCCGAAGGCGCTGGAGCGGTGCACGGCCAAGGCGTCGAACTCGACGAAGGAATCGGGGTCCATCAAAAGCTCGATGCGTTCGCGCGCGGTGTGCTTGCCCCGGGCGTGCTGTTTCTCGATCGCTTCCGGACCTGAAGGCTGGGCCGCCTGCGCGATCCGATCACGGAAATCGGCGATCTTGCCCGCGGTGGTGGTCAGGTCATGGCTCATGCGTTCGGTTCCGCCTCGTGATCGACTCGAATTTAGCTGTTTCCTCTAAATCAAACCCTAGTTTAGTCAGCCGCCGATTGGGGGCAGATGTAGAAAACCTACAAAAATACGAAGCACATCATGGCAAGTTACTGGGCGGTAACGCATTCGCAATATCCGGTTTACCCTGAAACCGCGCCCGGACACCGAGTCTCCGGTGCAACACCCGGGCGGCGTGCTCCGAGCCGCGCATCACCGCGCCGGCCCGGTCCGCAGCTCCACAACCGCGCCCAGATAGGATCGAGGCATGAATCTTCCGGCCCAGGAATCGCGGCAAGCCCTTGACGCCGAACGGCTGCGGGCGGAACTCACTGCGCCGCGCGGCCCGTTGGGCCGGTTCGAATGGGCGGCGCAGACCGGTTCGACCAACACCGACCTGGCCGAGGCCGCCAGCCGCGACCCCGATGCCTGGCCGGATTTGAGCCTGCTCACCGTCGAAGCCCAGCAATCCGGCAAGGGCCGTTTGGAGCGGCCCTGGAAGACCCCGGTAGGCGGCGCCCTGGCGATCAGCCTGGTACTCCGGCCGAGCGGGGTTCCGGTGGACTCTTTGGCCTGGCTCTCCATGCTGAGTGCGGTCGCAGTCTGCCGCACGCTCCGGCCGGCCGGCGTCGACGCGTGGATCAAGTGGCCCAACGACGTGCTCGCCGTCGATGCGGCCGGCCAGGCCAAGAAGATCTGCGGCATCCTGGCGCAGTTGGTGCTGCTGCCCGGACGGGATCCGGCGGTGGTCCTGGGCACCGGGATCAACGTTTCGCAGGATCGGGCGGAATTGCCCACGGAAACCTCGACCTCCTTGCTGGTCGAAGGAAGCCGGATTCTGGACCGGAATATCCTGTTGCAGGAATATGTCCGGAACTTCACGGCCGGCTATCAGCGTTTCGTCGCGGCCGGCGGAAATCCGCAACGCCAGTCCGAAGGCTTCCCGGCGTTGGCGCAAGAAGTCGCTTCGATGATGCTCACGCTGGGCCAACAGGTACGCGCCGAGCTGCCGGACGGCAGCTACCGCTATGGCCGGGCCAGCGGAATCGATGCCCAGGGGGCGCTGCTGATCACCGATCCCGAGGGTACCAGCGTGGCGGTTTCCGCAGCCGATGTGGTGCACTTGCGCCGGGCTGACGCGCAAGGCATCGGTTATGCGTAATTGGCTGGTGCCCGGCGAGCAGGTGATCGTGCTCAGCCGGCCGCAGGCCAAGCGGCTCGCCTGGCCGGCCGTGGTCATGATCCTGCTGCCCACGGTCTTGGGCGTGGCGTCCGCCTGGTTGAGCCGGGCCCGTTGGGCTCCCGGCTGGGAACCGTGGCGGCCCACGGTGAGCCTGCTCGCGGGCCTCGTGGTGCTGGTGATCCTGCTGTTCTACCCGGTTCGCAAGTATCTGCAGTGGCTGGCCACCAAATACATCCTCACCAGCCGCCGGTTGGTGCTGCGCAGCGGGATCCTGGTCCGCAGGCATCAGGACATCCCGTTGTTCTCGGTGCGAACGCTCAGCGTTCGCCAAGGCGTCCTGCAGCGAATATTTCGCTCCGGGAATATAACCTTGGTTTCGGGGATCGACGACGCGGTCCGGGTCCGGGACGTGCCCGAAGTCCTGAAGTTCAAAAACCTGGCGCTCGAGGCGATCGCGGAGCTGCCGCATTCGGCGCTGCTCGGCGATGATGCGCGGGCTCCTGACCCGGCGGCAGGCCAGTATCCGGGCGAACCGCGTCCGGCCGACCGCTACCGGATTGATCCGTTCGCCGGCGACGCCGGACGAACCAGGGATGCAGAAGGAGGGGAACGTTTTGGAACCGAGCCATACGGGCGCTGAGCCGGCCGATGCGTTCCTGCCGCAGAATCTGAGCGGGCCGGAGGACGCACCGGCCGATGCCGAGGAACCGGCCGCCGCGCCGAGCCTCGCGGAACAGACGCCCCCGGACGGTGCGGTGCCCAGCGCGCTGCGGCGCGACGTCCGGGCGTTGGAGGCGCAACTGCTCGGCGGCGAGCGCAGTTTGCACCGGCGCGAGGTGGCCGCCTCCGCGGGGGTCTCGCTGCTCTCCGCCCGGAAGATCTGGCGCGCTCTGGGTTTCCCCAACCTCGGTGATGCGGACAAGGCCTTCACCCCGAATGACGAAGTGGCCTTGCGCCGGATCATCGACTTGGTCCGGGCCGGCAAACTGACCGAGGATGCGGCGATTTCGCTCACCCGCGCGGTCGGCCAGATGACCGATCGGATCGTGGTCTGGCAGGTCGAAGCGATGGTGGAGGACCTGGTGGCGGCCCGCGGGCTCAGCGATGCCCAGGCGAGGCAGGAACTGGTCACGATCCTGCCCGAGCTGGTCGAACCGCTGCAGGAGATGCTGGTCTACGCCTGGCGGCGCCAGCTCGCCGCGGGAGTGCAGCGGATGGCGGTCCGGGCGCAGTCCGGATTGGATGCGAGCGAAGAGGGCCGCGACGGCGACGAAGACGATGCGCCGTTGCCGTTGGCCCGGGCCGTCGGTTTCGCGGATCTGGTCAGCTACACCGCACTGTCCCGGCGGATGAACGAAAAGACGCTCGCCCAATTGGTGCAGCGCTTCGAGAACAAATGCGCGGAGATCATTTCGGTGGGCGGCGGCCGGCTGATCAAGACCATCGGCGACGAAGTCCTGTACACCGCGGAGACCCCGGTGGCCGGCGCGGAGATCTCGCTCGCCTTGGCCCAGGCCTTCGACGACGACGAGTTGCTTCCGCAAGCCAGGGTGTCGATGGTCTGGGGCCGGATCCTGTCCCGACTGGGCGACATCTACGGGCCCACCGTCAATTTGGCCGCGCGGTTGACTGCGTTGGCGGAGCCCGGCACGGTGCTGGTCGACGACGTCACGGCGGCTTCGCTGGCCGACGACGACAGATACGTGTGCCAGCCCCTGCCGGAGCAGAACATCCGCGGTTTCGGCGACGTCCGGCCGATTCTGCTCAGCCGTGGCCGCGGCACCGGTTTGGTCCTGGACTGAGCTTCCCGCGCCGGGAGGCGTTCCCGGCCGCCGGACGGGCCGATGGGGAGTTGTCCCCATTGCACCGAACCTGCCCTTGGGGGCAGACTGGTAGCCGGTGTTAGTCCAAGGTATAGGCGAACCTTGGCCGAGCACCACGGGGCAAGCAATCCGAGGAAGTTCTGACCTGATATGACATTGGCGAGTATTTCGAAGAGTTTGAAGGGGCGTTCCCGGCTCATCACGGCGAGTTCGCTGACCGTGGCCGGCGCCGTCGTGGTGGCCGGCGCGGTGATCTATCCGGGATTCACCACTGCCGATGTCAATCTCAACGACGGCGGGATCTGGGTCACCAACCGGAGCAAGAACCTGGTCGGGCACCTGAACTACCAGTCGAAAACGCTCGACGGCGGGTTCACCGCGACCTCGCAGGGCTTCGACGTGTTGCAGCAGGCCAGCAACGTTTTCATGGACAATGACTCGGGTTCGGTGCTGGCCGGCGTGGACGTGCCGGAGATGGCCTTGCAACCGGAGACCAAGCTCGGCGGCAGCAAACAGGTGACACTCGGCACCGGCGTGCTCGCCCTGGTGGACAAGAGCAAGAAGCGGGTCTGGGCGACCAATGCGGCCACCGCCGGGTCTTTCGACGACAAGAACAGCAAACCGTTGTTGGACAATCTGGCCAATCCGGCCGCCGTCGTCGGATTCGACGACACGGTGTATGCGGTGGACGGCAAGGGCGGCAAGCTCACCACCGCGACCCTGGACGCCAACGGCGCGGTGCAGGAACAACGAACCAGCACCATCGAGGGGCTGGACACCGACGCGAACCTGCAGATCACCGTGGTCGGCGGCAAACCGGTGGTTTTCGACGCCAGTGCGGCGAAGCTGTACCTGCCCGGGAACAAGACGGTATCCGTGGACCAGGCCAGGGGCGCGCTCTTGCAGCAACGCGGCGCGGACGCCCCGTTCGTGGCGATCGGCACCGCGAAGGGGCTGATCGAACAACCGCTGGACGGCTCCGCCGCGAGGACTTTCGAGCTGCCGGCCACCGGTACGCCGGCAGCCCCGGTGCAGCAGTCCGGCTGCGTGCACATGGCCTGGGGCGGGGCCAACAAATACCTGCGTTACTGCGAAGGCAGCGACAACCAACTGCAGGATGTGCCCAAGACCGTACCCGGCGCGCAATTCGCCTTCCGGCAGAACCGGGACATCGTGGTGCTCAACGACGTCACGGCCGGCACCGTCTGGCTGGTCAACAAGTCGATGGTCATCGTGGACAATTGGCAGGATCTGGAGACCCAGACCAAAAACAGCCTCGACGCGCAGAAGGATTCTGCGGATCCGAATTTCGTGAACACGTTGCCGGACCGGTCCAAACCGAACCGGCCGCCGAATGCGGTCGCGGACGAATTCGGCGTCCGGGCCGGCAAGACCACGCTGTTGCCGGTGCTCTACAACGATTCGGACCCCGACGGCGACCTGCTCACCGTGGAGCCGCCCAAAGAGCAACCCGCGATCGGCCAGCTGCAGACCGTTTACGGCGGCACCGGGCTGCAGCTGACCGTACCCGCGAACACCGGCATCGGCTCCGGGCAATTCGGCTACACGGCGGTCGACGGGCGGGGCGGCACCGCAGTGGCCCCGGTGTCGATCCGGGTGGTCCCGGACGCGGAGAATTCCCCGCCGGAACTCAAACGCGCCACGACGCTGGTGCTGGAGCAGGGCCAATCGATGACGCAGAACATCCTCAGCGACTGGCTGGATCCGGACGGCGACGACATCTTCTTGACCGCGGCCACCTCCGACGACGGCTCGGCCCAACTGAAGACCACGCCGGACGGCGTGCTGACGTACTCGGATCTGGGCCAGGGCGCCGGGATCAAGACCATCACGGTGACGGTTTCCGACAGCCGGGCGCAGACCCAGAAACAGCTCACGGTCAACGTGAAACCGGCCGGTTCGGTGCCGCCGATCGCCAACGCGGACTTCGTCCGGACCACCGTGGGCCAGGAAATCACCATCGCCCCGCTCAAAAACGACATCGATCCTTCCGGCCAGGGTTTGCGGCTGAGCAGCATCGAGCGGACCAATACCGCGGAGATCTCGAATCCGGCGGACAACGGCACCTTCACCTTCAAGAGCAACACCGCGGGCCAGATCTACCTGGTCTACCAGGTCAGCAACGGCCCGCAGAGTTCCACCGGACTGATCCGGGTCGACGTCGCCGAAGCGCAGGACCAGAGCCCGCCGATCGCGGTCAAGGATTTGGCGTTGCTGCCCTCCGGCGGTTCGACGCTGGTCGACGTGCTCGGCAACGATACCGATCCGGGCGGCGGAGTCCTGGTGGTCAAATCGGTCACCGCGCCGAAGGGCGCCGCGATTTCGGCGACCGTGCTCGATCACAATGTGGTCAAAATAGTGGATTTGCGCGGTCTGACCGGAACCGCGGAACTCAGTTACGTGGTCTCCAACGCCTACGGTTCCAGTACCGGCCAGATCAGCGTGCTGCCGATTCCCAAGCCGGCGAAACTCGCGCCGCCGGTGACCAAACCGGATGAAGCCACGGTGCGGGTGGGCGATGTCGTGAACATCCCGGTGCTCGCTAACGATTTCGACCCCAATGGGCAACCGCTCAAATCGCCGCAGATCGTCCAGGCGCCGGACGCCGCGAGCGGCAAGTTGTTCGTGGACCAGGACCAGCTGCGCTTCGTCGCAGGCGAGGCCCCGGGGACCGTGAACGCGGTGTACAAGGTCTACAACGGACTGGACAGCGGCTCTCCGCAGTTCGACTCGAGCACGGTCACGATCCGGATTCTGCCCGCGGACGGCGGGCGCAATCAGGCTCCGGTGCCCAAAGCGCTCACCGGCCGCGTGATCGCCGGTTCCACGGCGAAGATCCAAGTCCCGCTGGACGGCATCGATCCGGACGGCGACTCGGTGCAATTGGTCGGCGTGGAGCAGGCGCCGAAGCTGGGCACCGCGCTGCTCGGCAGCAATTACCTGCAATACAGTGCGGCGGCCAGCTCGGCCGGCACCGATGTGTTCAGCTACCGGGTCCGGGACCGGCTCGGTGCTGAAGCCGTCGCGACGGTGCGGGTGGGCGTCGCCCCGGCCGAGGTGCAGAACCACCCGCCGGTGGCCGCTGACGACGTGATTTCGATGCGCCCTGGCCGCAACGTCTCACTCGACGTGCTGCTCAACGACTCCGATCCGGACGGAAACGCGCTGCGCGTCGATCCGGACCGCTTCGAAGGCCCCCAGGAGATGAATCCGCGGATGAGCGAACAGGGCCGGGTGATCCTGACCTCGCCGAAAGATCCTGGCATCTACACGATGAACTACACGATCACCGACGGCGCCGCGACGTCGAACGCCAATATCAAGATGACGGTGAGCCCGGAGGCCCCGTTGAAAGCTCCGATCGCCCGCGACGACCACGTCACGGAGCAGGAGACCCTCGGCAAAACGGCGGTAGACGTTCCGGTGCTCAAAAACGACGAGGATCCGGACGGTACCGTCGAAGAACTCAAACTCGAGGTCGATCCGGGCAACCCGACTGCCACGGTCACCGGTACCCGCACGATCAAGGTCGATCTGGCCCAGGACGCCCAGGTGATCCCGTACACGGTCACCGATGTGGACAACAACAAGGCCACCGCGCTGATCTGGGTGCCGGGGTTGGGCAAGCAGTACCCCGCGCTCGCAGACAGCACACCGTTGGAAGTCGTCGCGGGCAACAGCGTGAGCCTGGACCTCAACCGCTATGTCAAAGTACGCCAAGGCCGCTCGCCCCGGATCACCCAGCTCGACCGGGTGGCGCTGATCGGTGCGCCCAGCGGGGGAGCGGCGTCGGAGAGCGGCACCTCGATCGAGTACAAGTCCGATGCGGCGTTCTACGGCCTCGGCTCGATCACCTTCGAAGTGACCGATGGCAACGGGCCCAACGATCCGGAAGGCTTGAAGTCGACATTGACCGTGATGGTCGACGTCAAGCCCAACCCGAACAACAACCGGCCGCCGATGTTCAACGGGAGCACTGTCGAGGTGGCCAAGGGCGACCCCGTGGAGCTGGGGCTGGGCAATCTGGCCAAGGACCCGGACCCGGACGACAATGCCAAGCTCGCCTTCGATTTCGACGGCGACCGGCCGAAGAACTTCGATGTCTCGTTGAGCGGGCAGACCCTGAAGGTCTCCGTGAAAGGCGACGTCGCCCCGGGCAGCACCGAAGCCCTGCCGATGAAGGTCTCCGACGGCAGCAACCCGGCGGTCAAGGCGACGCTCACCCTGGTGGCGACGTCCACCAACAAACCGCTTGCCGTGGCCAACGACGACATCGTGCCGGATGCGCTCGCGGGCCGGAGCCAAGACCTGAGCGTGCTCGCCAATGACGTGAACCCGTTCCCGGAGACCGCCTTGAAGATCATCGGCGTCGCGGTCGAATCCGGCGGGGGCGCGGTGCAGACGAGCACCGACGGCAACAAAGTCACGGTGGGCACTGATGAGAACTTCAAAGGCAACGCCGTGGTCCGCTACACCGTGGCGGATGCCACCAACGACAGTGCCCGCCAAGTCACCGGACGGGTCCGGATGAACGTCAAGGGCAAGCCGGAGGCTCCGGCGACCCCCCGGGTGAACGAGGTCAAGGACCACGCGGTGCTGCTGAACTGGGCGCCCTCGGCGGACAACGGGTCGCCGATCACCAGTTATACGGTGCGCAACTCCGGTGGAGCCGCCGAGCAGCAGTGCGCCGCCAATACCTGCCTGATCACCGGGCTCAGCAACGGCACGTCCTACACGTTCACGGTCGTGGCGAACAACGCGGTGGGTGCCTCCCCGGCGTCGCCGGCTTCCGCTCCGGCGATCCCGAACCGGGCGCCGGACACCCCGAATCCACCGGCAGCGGTGTTCGGCGACAAGCAGATCACGGTGAATTGGAGCACCCCCACCGGTGATTTCACCCCGGTGAGCAAATTCGACCTGGAGATCTCGCCGGCCCCGAGCGGACAGAACGGGCAGAAGAGCGGGATCGCCGGGAACAGCGTGGTCTGGAGCGGGCTGAGCAACGGCACCGCGTACACCTTCCGGATCCGGGCGATCAACTCCGCCCCGGAGCCCTCGCAGTGGAGCGCGTACTCCGCCCCGGAAACGCCGGCCGGCGTGCCCGCCGCACCCGGCGCGCCGAGCGCCCAGCCCGGGCAGCGGGTGGCCGGAAACACCACGTTCTCGGTGTCCTGGAACAAGGCCGACGGCAATGGCGACAACAATCTGAGCTACACGCTCAACGTGCTGCAGAAGGGCGCCGTGGTCCGCACGCTGCCGCCGCAGACGCCCACCACCGCAGTCGTGGAGCTGCCGTATTCCGCGGACACCTACACCTTCACGGTGACCGCGACGAACAAGGCCGGCAATTCGCCGGCCAGTGCGCCCTCGGCTCCGCAGCGTTCGGTCAGCAAGCCCGGGCAAATGGCGGCGCCGTCGATCAAGGCGGCGAACACCGGCGGCTCCGGCGGCCAGGTGCAGGTGTTCTTCACCCCGTTGGACGCGAGCCAGCTGAACGGTTCTTCGCCGAACGAAATCAGCTACTACGCCAATGTGCTCAATGGCGGCAGCGTGGTGAAGCAAGGAGTGCCGCTGGCCAAATCCGGGGACACCGTGCCCGCGGCCAATGGTTCGGACGCCTCGGTGTCGGTGTATGCGAGTTCCCGGGCGTATCCGGACGCCGGCGACGCTTCGGCGCCATCGAACCGGCTGCAGCCTTATGGCCAGCCGGGCACCCCGGCGGTGAGCGGCAACGACGGTCCGGAAGGTTCCACCAATGTGACCTTCAACTGGTCCCCGCCGGGCAACGCCGACGTGGAGCGCTTGGAAATCAGCATCGACGGCGGCGGTTGGGAAAACGTCGGCCGGGGCAGCGGCAGCCGCACCGTGGGCGACGGCAACAACCAGACGCACACGATCAACGTGCGCAGCATCAACTCGGTGGGCACCGCGGGGCCGGTGGCGTCGCAATCCGCACGCACCGGGGCGCCCAAGCCGACCGGCGCGGTGATCCAGACCGCACCCGGAACGGTGAACACCTGTCTCGAGGAGCGCAGCGGAAACGGAGTGAGCAACAACTTCTCGGACCCGCCGCCGGTCTGCCGCTCGAAATGGCTGCCGGAGAACACCCCGGTCACCGTGGGTTGTTTCATCACCACGGGCAGCGCACGGGTCTGGTACCGGATTGACAGCCCCGCCGAATACGCCGGGCGGTTCCGTTGGGTCCGCGCGGACACCACGACGAAGCCGAATCCGGCCGGTCTGCCGGCGTGCTGAGCCGCAGCACCGCCGCAGGCCGGGTGCTTGGCAGGCCCGAAGATCATTGCAAGAATCAGTCCAATAACCGTGACTATGAATTTACTGTGAGGAACCACCGATGACGATGACCGCGGAGCAGGCCAGCTGGTTTGCCGGTACTTTCGACAAACTCGTGGCGAATGTCGGCCAAGCCGTGCTGGGCAAGTCGCAGGTGGTCCGGCTGACCCTGACCGCGATGCTCGCCGAAGGCCACATCCTGTTCGAGGATGCCCCCGGCACCGGCAAAACCATGCTCGCCCGGGCACTCGCGGCCACCGTGCAAGGCAGCAACTCACGGATCCAGTTCACCCCGGACCTGCTGCCCTCGGACGTCACCGGGGTGACCATCTCCGACCAGAAAACCCAG
>SXGS01770885.1_pt1 | contig 10932 bp, 15 predicted proteins | sample 3174681 | NCBI WGS metagenome assembly SXGS01 (sample SAMN11356861, study PRJNA531348) | freshwater metagenome | isolation source: freshwater sample F1-80 | place: China: Fuxian Lake, Yuxi | collected 2017-12-25 | reverse complement strand
CGTGAGTGTGGCGAGTGCGAAGAAGGATGCGCCAAATATGAAGAGTGTCGGTGCGGCGAGGACGGCGTATGCGAAGAGGTAGTGATCCGGGCGGAAGGGTCCAAGCGTTTCCGGATCGAGCCAGGGCATCATCGATCCGAGCATCATCGCCAGCGGAACGGCTGCAAATCCGATGAGGCCCGCAAGGAAGGCTCCCGCGAAACGACCAAAGAGGTATGCGCCCTTGCCCATGCGTGTTGCGCGCACGATCGGCCCAAATCCTGTCTCATCATCGCGCAGGACGCCGTTGGCCACGAAGGCCACCAGCGCGAAGTTGGCAAAAATGGACATGATGAGGACCGTCTGCAGGATAGCGAACGGTGAGTTCACGAGCGTGTTTCCGCCCGATCCGATCTGTATCTCATCGACGGTCACGGCGCCGAAGGTCAGAAGGAAGAAGAGACCGAAGCTGATCCAAAGCACCGGGTTGCGGAGCTGATAGGCAAGCTCGAAGCGCGCGATCGGTATGAACATGGCGAGTGTCTTTCCGCTCAGGCGGCGCGGCTTGATGCGGAGAGTGTCGAGAAGTAGACGTCTTCAAGGCTGCCTTCGATCGGCGCAAATCCCGGGTCGGGCTGCGCGTCCGCAAGTACGTGAATGACGGTGCGGCCCGCAAACAGGCGTGTCGAGATCACGTTGTGGGTGTTGCGATGTGCGACCAGTTCTTCCCGCGGAATCGTTTTTTTCCATATCCGTCCGTTCAGCGCCGCTGTCAGGTCAGCGGGTGCGCCTGTCGCAATGATGCGCCCTTCGGCAATGATCGCCATGCGTGGACACAGGTCGGCGACGTCTTCAACGATATGGGTCGAGAGGATGACCACAACCCTCTCGCCGATATCAGCAAGCAGGTTCAGGAACCTGTTGCGTTCTTCAGGATCGAGGCCGGCGGTGGGTTCATCGACGATGATGAGGCGGGGCTGACCGATGAGCGCCTGTGCGATTCCAAACCGCTGTCGCATGCCGCCCGAGAACCCTGCGATTGCCTTGTTGCGGACGTTCCAGAGATTGACCTGCGCCAGGAGCGCCTCGACAGTCTGCTTGCGATCCCTGGCATTCGAGACACCCTTGAGGATGGCCATGTGGTCGAGCATGTCGGCGGCTGAAACACGCGGATAGACGCCAAAATCCTGCGGCAGGTAGCCGAGTGTGCGTCTCAGCTTTTCCGGCTCGGCGATGACGTCGATGTCCTCGAACCTGACCTGACCGCTGGTTGGCGACTGCAGGCTGGCGATGGTCCGCATCAGCGTCGACTTGCCGGCCCCGTTTGGTCCAAGCAGTCCGAACATGCCGGCGGGCACTTCAAGGCTGACTTCGTCCAGCGCGCGGACACCGTTGGCGTAGACATGGGTGAGGTGTTGGATGGAAAGCATGGGTCTGAGTTCCGCGGCACTTTCTGAATCTCGATGTGGCCTTATCGTTTATCAATACCACTTGATGCCGTCAATGCGCGAGAAGACCGTGAGTTACCTTAAGACAGGCTCAGCCCCGGCGAAAGCTGCTGGGTCAGCGCGCCGCCCCGCGCCAACCTTCGACATCACGTCCCGGGACACGGCCGGAGCGCCAGCAAGCGGTCATTCGAGCCCGTCAGTCCAGACAGGCTTTTGCGAACCGCAGCTGCTTGTCTGTTCTCGCGAGAATCCAGGCGCGGGACGTTTTCAGCCTGACGCCATAATTGGCTCCGCGCAGGAAACAGTTGCAGGACCTACCCAGCAGACGGCCATCTTCTCAGACCAACCCACCCCCGCCCAACGCTCAATCCTTCCGCGATCGTGGAATTATGGCGCTGACCTGAAAGTCCTGCGCAGGCGTGGGCAAGCAGATGTGCGGGCTTCCTCCTCATTGTCTTCTGTCTAAGGAGCAAACAGGAGGGTTGCGACAGGCTCCTCGACATCTTCCCCCAGTTCGACCCCTGCCGTGTTGCTGAGCACGACGATCATTATGCGCTGATCGGGGTAGTAGGACATATAGGCTGAGAAACCGACGATGCCGCCCGGGTGGGCGATCTTTGTCTGGCCCTCGAACTTTGTCAGGGCCAGACCCAGTCCATAGGCTGTGGGCTGGCCATTGTTGAGGCGTCCGCGGGTCGTCATCATGCGCACGGAGTCCTCCTTGAGTACCTGTCCGCCGAACAAGGCCTGTTGCCAGACGGCAAGATCCAGCACGGTCGACACGAGAGCGCCGGCAGCATACGGGCGCGTGGGGCTGTTTGGCGGGGCGTTGAGAAAACGGTCCTGGTTGTGAATATAGCCACTGGCGCGCAGCGGGATGATCTCACTTGGGACATCATAGCGACTGGAGCCCAGACAGAGGGGGTCGAGCAGCAGGCGTTTGATCGCAGCCGCGTAGGGCTCGCCCGTCACCTTTTCGATAAGGACCCCGAGCAGCCAGTAGCCGGAGTTGTTGTAGCGATACCGCTCGCCGGGCTCGAAATCGAATGGCGCGCCCGTGAGCCAGGCAAAAACCTGCGGGCGCGTTACATCAAGCGCGCTGTTGGCCATTGCCGGCCCGATCGTCGACAAGCTCGCGATGCCGGAGGTATGATCGAGCAGCTGGCGGATCGTGATGGCCCTTCCGCCGGTGTCGTATTCGGGGATGAATTTGCGAAAATCATCCTCGAGCCTCAGCTGCCCCAGCTCGGCAAGCCGCAGAATGGCGGCAGCTGTGAACTGCTTGGTGAGCGATCCCACCCGGTAGACAGTTTCCGGACTTGCCGCGACGCTGAGTTCAAGATTTGCACGGCCGTATCCGGCGGCGTGAATGATCCTGTCATCACGCACAACGGCGATGGAAAGCCCCGCCATCGGAGCGGCTGCGAGGGCCTGTTCAGCGATGCGATCGATCTGGGCAAGCCGTGGCCAGTTCCGGGCAGCAGCGCCGGGCGCAGGGCAGGGTGCAGCCAGCGCTTCTGTGGCGAAGGCCAGCGCGCATGCCGCCAGAGCCGTGTTGAGGAACGCCCGCCTGTTGCAAAGGCCTTGGCTGAAGCTCTGCGCAAGGGCCGCCAGCATGATTGAGCCTATCGGGTTCCCAGGCCTGTCTTTGCGGGTCGTCATCTGATCTTCCTCTTCCGCCGCCAATTCGACACTACATCGATGCAGCTGTCGGTATGAACACCCTGTTCGCTGAGCAGCTGGTTGAGGCGCTCACGCCACGCGCGCGGCAGGAACTTGTTGGCGACCCGCAGCTCCGGACCTTGCGGGCGCGGGCGGTTGCTTGAGCTGAAGCCTGTATCTTCTCGGGAACGCTGGCTGTGAGAGTTACCCTGACAGCGCCCGCTCGAGACCATCTATCGCAGCCTTTACGTGCGGGCGCGGGAGCTGAAGCAGCCGCTGATTGCATATCTGCGATCCGCGCGCCCCGACCGGCGCTCGCGCCACGCAATGAAGCAGGGGCATGGGCGGCCGGGTCGTCAACGCCGTTTGGGTCAGCGAGCGGCCTGTTTATCGCCCTTCTCGCGGGGGTGCCTCTGCCACCCGCGCCGCCTCAACTCAGCCGGGGCCCAAGAAAAACACGGGGCTCGTGGTCTCGGCCTGAGCGATTTGGACGGTGCGTTGCCTCGGGCGGTTGAGCCTGCCGCCCATTGCCGCCATTCAACTCCGCATTGCCTTGAGCTGACAATCCCGCAGTCCCTCACGATAGGTCGGAAACTCCGGCCGCCATGCAAGCGCCGCCTTCGCGCGCGCATTCGAGACACGCTTGCATTCGGCGTAGAAGCGCTGGGCCATTGGCGAGAGGTTGGCGTCTTCGAATGCAACAGCGGGCGGCGGGTCGATGCCGAGGAGTGAGGCGGCGTAGGTGAGGACGTCGTCGGCGGGGGCGGGTTCGTCGTCGCAGATGTTGAAGGCGCCGGTAGCGGGCCCCTTGATTGAGAGATGGAGGGCGCTGGCGATGTCTGAAACGTGGGCGCGGGAGAAGAGCTGTCCGGGCTTCACGATGCGTCTCGCGCCGGGCTCTTTCACGCGCTCGATCGCGGAGCGGCCGGGGCCGTAGATGCCGGGGAGGCGGAAGATGCGTGCGCCGGCTGTGGTCCAATGGGCTTCGGCGGCGGCGCGGTTGGTCGCTTCGCGGCTTTGCGGGTTGAGTGGGGTTTCCTCAAAGGCCCAGCCGCCGGCGAGGTCGCCATAGACGCCGGTGGTGGACAGATAGCCGATCCAGCTGGCGGTCGGCGCGAGATGGCTGAAGCTGCGGAAGACTGGGCAGCCCTTGTCATCCGGCGGGACCGAGATGAGCCAGGCGGCGGCCCCCAGGCTGAAGGTGGACGGCGGGGTGATTTCGGCGCCGGGCCAGATGTGGACAGCGTAGCCTTCGGCGCGAAGGGGTCCGGCTGTGGAATCGCTGCGGACCGTCCCTGCGCAATCCCAGCCTGCGGATGCGAGCGTGCGGGCGAGTTCGGCTGCGACATAGCCGAAGCCGAAAGCGAAGAGCTGCGTTGCGGCCATGATCTTGCCTTGTCCTCTGGTGTACGGATTAAGGCCCTCGCGACCTGAGGGCCAGCCCGGAACGATCCTGCAATGCGTTTGTTTGTTGTCGCGTCCCTCGCCGTTTTCGCCGTGACGCCAGCGCTTGCGCAGACCGATCAGGCCCGGCTGGAGCAGTGCATCGAGAAGATCGATCGCGACGCCGAGGGCGCCTATCAGGACGGGCTGACTTGGCAGGCGATCGGCAATCCGCCGGCGGCGCGGCAATGCACGGCGCTGGCGCTGATCGCGCTTGGCGAGGAGGCGGAAGGGGCGGCGCGGCTGGAAGAGCTGGCGAATGCGCCGGAGGCGGGGAGCGCGGACATGCGGGCGGTCTATCTCGCGCAATCCGGCAATGCGTGGCTGATGGCGGGGATGGCGGAGCAGGCGAATGTGACGCTGACCAACGCGCTGAAGCTGCGGCCGGGGGATGGCGAATTGTTCAAGGACCGGGCGCGCGCCCGCGTGGCGCTGAAGCAGTGGGCCGAGGCGGGCGATGATCTCGACGGTGCGATCATCCAGTCGGCGGGCGATGCGGAATCCTTCCGGATGCGCGGACATGTGCGGCTGAAGCAGGGCCGGTTGAGCGAAGCCTGGCAGGATGTGGAGGCGGCGATGAAGCTCGCGCCGAGGGATGTGAATGTCGTGGTGCTGCGCGGAGATGTGCGCGAGGCGATGCGGAGAGAGGGGATGGAGGACCCGGCGGGCCTCGACCAGGCGCTGGAGCCGCGCGCGCGGATTGTTGGGAATTAGGCGCACTGGCGCGATCCCTGCCGCCGGGCGGCGGGGTTGGGTGGGCGGCCCGGTCCGGAATCAGTCGCGGGAGAGGCCGAGTTCGCTCAGGCGCTTGAGGTAGGCGCTCATGCGGTCCGTTTTCTGGGCGGCGAGTTCGGCGAGGTAGGGCCAGGTGTAGAGGCCGGTGTCGTGGCCGTCATCGAAGCGGATGCGGAGGGCGTAGCGGCCGACTGGTTCAGCGCCGGTGACCCCTACGCAGCGTTTGCGGACTGGCGGGGGCGGGCGCTCATTGCCGTGGCCCTTGGTCTCGGCGCTGGGGCTTTCGACGCGCAGGAGTTCGTAGGGGATGGCGCCGTCCGTGCCGTCGTCGAAGCGGACCAGGAGTTCGGCCCGGGCCTTGTTGAAGCGCAGTTCGCGGGGCCAGGGCGCCTGTTGGGCGGCCATTACTTCGGCGCGCCGAGGTCGCGGGCTTCGTCGCGGAGCATCACCGGGACGCCGTTGCGGATGGGGTAGGCGAGGCCGGCGGCGCGGCTGATCAGCTCGTTGGCTTCGCGGTCATAGGTGAGGGCGGAGCGGGAGACGGGGCAGACGAGGACTTCGAGCAGGCGCGGGTCGACGCCCGGCTCCTGACCCGACTCGGATTGGTTCATGCCATCCATCTGCGACTTGCTTTCTGCAGCGCTCATCATTGCACGTATCCGCCACCCTGACCTGGACGCTCCATTTCTAGCAGAGTTATGAGCGCCGTGCACCTGTCCTCGAGCGTGCTTGCTTCGAGCAGGGCCTGCTTCTCGGAATTCGCGAAGGGACAGCCTGCGGCGAGGGAGTTGATCAGCGCATCGAGGGGCGCTGATTCGACCTCGCCCCAGTCAGCCTTGAAGTCGCCGCGGCGAAGGTAGCGTTCGAGCGCGCCCATGAGACGCGCCCGCGCCGAATCCTCAAGCGCCACATCATGGACGAGGTCGTGGGCGAAGGCGCTCCAGTTGGCGCGGACGAGGCGATAGGGCGCGCCAGCGGCAAGGTCTTCGCCCGCCTCGAAGCGCATGATGCCGGTCAGCACGATGAGGTAGCGGCCATCGCCGGTTTCCTGGAAGGCCGAGATGCGGCCCGCGCAGCCGACGCGGCTGAGGGCTGGGCGGTCGTCTTCCAGCGGCGCATTGGGGCCGAACATGGCGGCGGGCTGGATCATGCCGATGAGCCGGTGGCTCGCGAGGGCGGCATCGACCATCGCAAGATAGCGGGGCTCGACAATGTTGAGCGGCAGGGTGGCGCGGGGGAACAGCAGCGCTCCCCCGAGGGGGAAGACCGGGATGGCGGCGGGAAGATCAGCTGGCTTGCGATAGGTGCGTGGCAAAAGGGCCCTCGTCGATTGCGTCCCCACACGCGATGCGTGGTGCATAGCATGAGATGGGGGGCGCCGCGACGCTTTCCAGCGTCCTAGCCAATGAAGGCGTGAACGAGCAGCGCGCCGGCTATGGCGAGGAAGACAAGCAAGGTGCCCATCGTGCCCACGGCGCGGCCGATGGAGAAGCCGCCTGAGCCCGCAAGGCCGTAGGCGTGCAGGATGCGCGAGACGAACAGGACGAGGCCGCACATGTGGATGTACCAGGCGGGCATGCCGAGCATGGCCAGGCCGGCGATACCCACCATGAGGACAGGCACGTCCTCGACGGCGTTGAGCTGTACCCGTGTGGCGCGGTTGAATTCGGGGTTCGTCTCGCCGGAGGGCAGCTTCATCTGCCCACGGCGCGCGCCAACATACATCTTGAGGCCCAGCATCATCAGGATGAGCAGGCCAATGTTCATCGCCGCCGCCTGTTCAGGCGACATGGCTGTCAGGATATCCATGTAGTGCTCCCCGGTCGGTTCCGTCTGCGGGGAGATAGGCACGGGCGATGGTGCTTGTCATCCCGGCCTGGCGCAGGCTTTCGAGCGCCGGGATGACAAGTTGTGGCTGCCGCCTTACCAAGTGCGCATCAGGGAGTTCTGCATGGCCGAGGCGGCATCAGGGGGCGACCGGCTGTTCCGGTCGATTGCGGCCGCGAAGCCGAAGCTGGTCACGGGCGTGCCGGACGGCATGCTGGCGCGGACCATCATGCTGTGCGACGCGAGCCCGGATTTCCCCTACATCGCGTGTGCGCGTGAGGAAGAGTGCATCGGTGTCGCCTGCGGCGCGGCGATGGCAGGCGAGCGCGCCATCGTGATGGTGCAGAATGCGGGCCTGCTGAATTCTCTGGGAGCGTTTGCGACGATGGGGCTGCGCTATGGGCTGCCTATTGTTGTCATCGTGACGAACAGGGGGGCGCTGGCCGACCCCAACGGCTACGACATCGAGAAGCGCGAGGCGTTCGATGCGGGCGTGCGGCCGATGGCGCGAGTGTTCGATTTCGATGCCGGAGACCTGCCGGACGACCTGATCCCGGCGGCCTTCAAGTGGGCGGAGGCGGCGCGGAAGCCGGTGATCCTCGCGCTGGAGAAGCGGCTTGGCGGGGAGGCTGCGCCATGACGTTGGCAAGCAATCTTCCCTCGCAGCAGGATGCGATCGCGGCGGCGCTGGCGCTTTATCCTTCGCGGCCGTTTGCGGTGTCGGACATCGGCTCGCAGACGGGCTGGCTGAAGGCGGCGGGGCATGACCCGCGCAATCTCTACGTCTCCGGGCCGATGGGGCTCGCGACATCGGTGGCGCTTGGGCTGGCGGCTGTGCGGCCGAAGAGCCAAGTGTTGGCGATTGCCGGTGATGGCGCGCTGGCGATGAACCTCACCTCGCTGGCGACGATTGCGGGGGCGAAGCCTTCGAACCTGTCGATTCTGCTGGTGGACAATCGCGTGTACGAGTTCACGGCGAGCGTGCCGACGCCGACGCGGGAGCTGGACTGGCTCGCCGTGGGTCGCGCGTTCTTCGGCGAGGCGCAGTGCCTGCGACTGTCAGAGCTGACGGCCGAGCGCTGGGCGGGCGTGGCGCGGCCGGCGATGATCGTCGCGGACGTCGCGCCGGCGCCGGGCAAGCCGCCCGCGCTGGGGATGACGCCGGCGATGATCCGGGCTCAGTTTCTGGGGGCGAGCCGGAGGTAGGCCGATGAGCCTCGCGCTCATGGTTCAGCGGACGGCCCTGCGGGCCTGCTCACCATGAGTGCTACCCTGGCAGCGCTCGGAACGATGGCGCGACTGCCGGGCAAGGCTGGGCAGTCAGGAGGCTATCTGAACAAAACCGCCGACAGTCTGCGGCGGCCTTCCTTCGTGACGTCGGCTTTTGGGCCGGCGGCTTCGAAGATCTTGAGGAGCTGCTCCTTCGCGGCGCCTTCCTTCCAGTTGGCGTTCTTCTCGAGGATGGCGAGGAGCTGGTCGGCGGCTTCCTCGTGCTTGCCTTCGGCAGAGTAGAGCGCAGCGAGGTCGAAGCGGGCGTCCCAGTCGGTGGGCGTGTTGTTGACGCGCGTCTTGAGCTCAAGCGTCGCGTCCGGCGCGGAGGTGTGGCTCAGCAGGTCGAGCGAGGCGAAGATGCCGACGGCTGAGGGGTGCTTACGGTTCGCTTCCGGGATCATCTCGGCGAACTGGCGGGCGCGTTCGACATCGCCGGCTTTCAGATAGCAGCGCGAGAGGCCAGCGAGGGCTTCGATGTTGTCCGGCTCCTGGTCCAGCACGACGGAGTAGATTTCGGCGGCGGCTGGGAAGTCTCCGGCGTCGGAGGCGTCTTCGGCAGCAGCCAGCATTTCGGCGACCGTCGGGCCAGCGTCGGGGCCGGCGGCGCCCTTGATCTTGTTGATGAAGGCGCGGACCTGGCTTTCGGGCAGGGCGCCCATGAAGAGATCGACCGGCTGGCCGTTCTTGAAGGCGACGACGGTGGGGATGGACTGCGAGCCGGTCATGCGCGCGATCTGGCTGAAGACCGCGGGGTTCTTGTCGACGTCGATCTTCACCATTTTCACGGCGCCCTTGTTCTCGTCGACGATCTTCTCGAGCATGGGGCCGAGCGTGCGGCAGGGACCGCACCAGGTTGCCCAGAAGTCGACGATGACGGGAACGGTCTTCGACGGCTCGATGACGTCCTGCAGGAAGCTCTGGTCCGTGCCGTCGGAGACGTGGGGGCTCTTGGGTCCGCCAGCGGGGGGACGGCCTGCGCCTGCGCCAATGATGTCCACGGAAGAGCTCCTGTTCGTTCGGCCGGTTGGCTTCTGGCACCTAGATGGGCGCGGGCCCTCGAAAGGGCAACGGCCTTACCCAGCGGCCAGTTTCGTGAAATCCACGGGCGTGACGGTATGGCCCGTGGCGACGGCAAAGCCAAGAAAATCCGCCCGGGAAATCGCGGTTGTCATATCGCAGCGGAGCGGGTGGAAATTGAGGATGTCGTGGGCCAGCAGGGCTTCCTCGGCGACCAGTCGGACCCGGCCCGCGGTATCATTCATGACGGCGAAACCGGTGACCGAGCCGGGGGTGACGCCCAGGGCATCCCACAGCAGGGGCGCATCCGTGAAGGACAGGCGCTGGCAGCCCAGCGCCCGGTGCAGCTGATTTAGCGGCAGGGTGGACGAACCCAGCGCGCAGACCAGGACGAGCTGGCCCGACTTGTCCTTCATGAAGAGGTTCTTGGTGTGGCCGCCGGGAAGGTGGGCCTTCACATTCTGGCTTTCGGCGACGGTGAAAACCATCGGGTGGGTGATCGTGGTCGTGCGTATCCCCAGCTGGTCGAGCAGGGCGAAGAGCGGGGCTTCCGGCGCGCGGGAGAAATCGTCGGGCGCGGGCATCGGGCCGCGGCCGGGCGCGGAGGCGCTTTGATCTGTCATGGTCGCTGGTCTAGATGGGGGGACAGTAAAATTGAAGGCCGGTTTTCGGGACTGAGGCTCCATGCGCTTCGACTGCTACAAGATTCACGATTGGGCGCCCGAAATCGTACCGGGGCAGGGCAGGCGCGCGTGGATGGACGCGTTCCAGGACCGGCACCCTTATCGCTGCCTGCCGCTGACAATGGCGAACTGCACGGGATGGGAAGTCCTATGCCCGGTCGGTCTCACCATTGAATGGGATGGCGGCCTGCTGGAAGCGGCGATCAAGATCACCGGCGATGAGCCGTGGCCGCCGGTGAAGAATATCGCCGACAGCCATTTTCGGCGCGGCATCGTCACCTTCCATACGGGGCATCTGTTCCGTACGGAGCCGGGCTGGCGGGTCTGGGCGATGGGGCCGCCTAACGAACCCAAGGACGGCATTTATCCGCTGCAGGGCCTGATCGAGACGGAATGGCTGCCGTTTCCGTTCACCATGAACTGGCAGATGACGCGGCCGGGCCAGGTGCGCTTCGAAAAGGGCGAGCCGTTCTGCTTCCTCACCCTGGTGCAGGACCAGCCGCTGGAGGAGGTGCAACCGAGCCTCAAGCTGCTGGCGGACAATCCGAAGCTGTTCGAGGAGTACAAGGCCTGGGCCGAGAGCCGCGGCGACTTCAACAAGAAGCTGATCCAGCGCGACGCCGAGGCGACGAAACAGGGCTGGCAGCGCCATTACATGAAGGGACAGAAAGTCTCCGGCGGCGAGGCCCAGACCCACCAGACCAAGCGCAAGCTGAAGGCGCCCAAGCCTGTGGCCAAGCCGCTGCCGGGGCTGGGTGGGGAGTAGGCAGGAGGGCCATTGTATCCCGCCCCTTGCGCCCGGCCCGGCTTTCGGCTTATAGACCGCCCTCCCAAGGCCTCCGGGCCTGTTCCTACCCAGGATGCGG
>SXGS01597572.1_pt1 | contig 10936 bp, 9 predicted proteins | sample 3174681 | NCBI WGS metagenome assembly SXGS01 (sample SAMN11356861, study PRJNA531348) | freshwater metagenome | isolation source: freshwater sample F1-80 | place: China: Fuxian Lake, Yuxi | collected 2017-12-25 | reverse complement strand
CGCGAGACGGCGCGCGAGAACGCCCCGGTCGCGATCGCCGCGGCCGGCCACGGCAGCGGCCCGGACGCGGCGGCGCAGATCGGCGTCGGCGCGCGGCTGGGCGGCTACCGCTTCGATCGCTATCAGTCCGCCGATCCGGAAAATCCCCGTCCGGCCGGCCGCGATGCGCCGCTCACCATCCTCACCCCGCTCGCCGATCAGGCGCAGGCGATCTGGAGCCGGCAGGGCGATCCGCTCGCCGGCGCGGTCTCCTTCGCGCGCGATCTGATCACCGAACCGGCCAATGTCATCTATCCGGAAAGCTTCGTCGAGCGCACCCGCGAGGCCTTCCGCGGCGTCGCCGGCGTGACCATTGAAGCGCTCGACGTGCCGCAGATGCAGCGCCTCGGCATGAACGCGATCCTCTCCGTCGGCCAGGGCTCGACGCGGCCGCCGCGCATGCTGATCGTCCACTATCGCGGGCGCGGCGCGCAGGGGCAGCCGATCGTCCTCGCCGGCAAGGGCATCACCTTCGACAGCGGCGGCATCTCGATCAAGCCGGGCGAGAATATGTGGCGGATGAAGGGCGACATGGCCGGCGCCGCCGCGGTGGTCGGCGCGGTGCTCGCGCTCGCCCGCTCGGGCGCGCCGGTCAACGTCGTGGCGATCGCCGCTTTGGCGGAAAATATGCCAGACGGCGGCGCGGCGCGGCCCGGCGATGTGGTGCGCGCCTATAACGGCCGCACCATCGAGCGGCTCAACACCGACGCGGAAGGGCGCATCGTGCTCGCCGACGCCGTCTCTTACGCCGAGGCGCGCTTCCGCCCCGCCGCGATCGTCGATGTCGCGACACTGACCGGCTCGGTGGTCGGCGCGCTCGGCGCCGATTATGCCGGCCTCTTCTCGCGCAACGAGGCGCTGGCCGGGCAGCTCGCCGCGGCGGGCGAAGCGACCGGCGAGCTGCTCTGGCGGCTGCCGCTCATCCCGCGCTACCGCCAGGCGGTGGAATCGCCGATCGCCGACGTGCGCGATATCGGCGAGGGCGCGCCGGGGGCCGGGGTGGGCGCTTATGTGATCGGCTCCTTCGTCACCGATGCGACGCCCTGGGCGCATCTCGACATAGCGGGCGTCTCATGGCGCACGAGCGGCCTGCCCACCGCCCCGGCCGGCGCGTCCGGCGTGACGGTGCGGCTGCTCGACCGTTTCGTCAGGGATTTCCGCCCGGTCCAGCCCGCCGCCGACGGCAACTGAGCTTGTCCGTGACCGCAGCCGCCGCTCGGAGCGCCTGATGCACGGCGCCACCCATCTGCTCGGCGTGCGCCGCTTCCTGCCTTTGTTCATCACGCAGCTGCTCGGCGCGTTCAACGACAATCTGTTCAAGAACGCGATGGTGCTGTTCGTCGTCTACCAGGTCTACAATAGCGAGCGCGACGAATTCTGGTTCAGCGCGGTCACCACCGCGGTCTTCATCCTCCCCTTCTTCCTGCTCTCCGCGCTCGCCGGCCAGCTTGCCGACGCCACCGACAAGGCGCGCATCATCCGCATCGTGAAGGGGGCGGAGATCGTCATCATGCTGGTCGGCGGCGCCGGCCTGTTCATGGCCTGGCAGGGGATCGCGGTGCATGGCGTGGCGATCCCGCTGCTGCTGGTCGCCCTGTTCGCGATGGGCGTCCACTCGACCTTCTTCGGGCCGATCAAATATGCGATCCTTCCCCAGCATCTAGAGAAGGACGAGGTGCTGGGCGGCACGGGCCTCGTCGAAGCCGGGACCTATATGGCGATCCTCGGCGGCACGATCCTGGCCGGGGTGATCGAGATCGAGGTCTCGGCGGTGCTCGTCATCCTGATCGCCCTGGTCGGCTATCTGTCCGGCCGCCAGGTCCCCCCCGCGCCCGCGCTCGAGGGCGGCCATGTCATCGATTACAATGTCTTCCGCTCGTCCTACCGGCTGATCGCCGCGACCCTGCACATCAAGCGCCTCTATCTCGCCATCGCCTCGATCAGCTTCTTCTGGACGATCGGCGCGGTGCTCTTCATCCAGTTCCCGCCGCTCGTGAAGAATGTGCTGACCGCCGACCGCGCGGTCGCCAGCCTGTTCCTCGCGATCTTCTCGATCGGGGTCGCGATCGGCTCGGTGGCGGTCAACCGGCTGCTCAAGGGCGAGGTCTCGGCCCGCTACTGCACGCCGGCCGTGCTGCTCATGGGTGCCTTCGTGGTGGCCTTCTATTTTGTCTGCGCGAGCTGGCAGGGCACGACGGACGGCAGCCTCTACAGTCTCGCCGACTTCATGGACCATTCCGGCAACTGGCCTTTGCTCGGCTCGCTGCTCGGCGTCGCGATCTTCGGCGGCATGTTCGTCGTGCCGCTCTACGCCTTCCTCACCACCACCGTGCCGAAAAGCCAGGCGGCGCGCACCGTGGCGGCGAACAACATCATGAATTCGGGCGCGATGGTGGTCGGCTCGCTGATCGCCGCCGGCCTATCGATCGGCGGCGTCGCGCTGGCCGATCAGCTCCTGCTCGCCGCCGCCATGTGCCTGATCTCCGCCTGGCTCGGCTGGAAGCTGCACAAAGCGTGCGACTTGGCCGAATGCACTGACAAGGAAGTGCTGCCGCCGACGGTGTGATCAGCGGCGGCGCTCCCGGCCTCGCCAGAGCAGGAGCGCAAGGCCGGCCAAAGCGAAAGGCAGTTGGGGCGCGGGCTTTTCCTCGGCCACTTGAGGAAGCACCGCCTGCGCTGGCTTCACCAGCGGCTCACCGCTCAGCGTGAAGCCGCGCGCCTCCGCCTGCCGGCGCTCCAGCTCCGAATTGAGTTCACCGCCGAGCAGCAGGAGATAGGCGCTCAGGTCAAGCCAGGTGAGGAAGACGACGACCCCGCCGAGCGAGCCGTAGGTGGCGTTGTAAGTGCCGAAGCGCGAGACATAAAAGCCGAAGCCGATGCTGGCGATCAGCCAGAACAGGGTCGCCAGCGCCGAACCGGGGCTGATCCAGACCCACGGCGCATCCGGACGGTTGGGCGCGAAGCGGTAGACTGCGGCCGTCCCCAGCCCAGCGACCACCAGGGCGCCGAGCCAGGACAGCAGCTTCAGGACAATGTGCATCCAGCCGGACAGACCCGGCAGCAACGACTCGATCCAGCCCATCGCCGAAATCGCCAGCACCGCGGCGACGAGCACGACGACCGCCCCCGCCGTCATCGCCAGCGAAAGGACGGTCGATTGGACGAAGCCGCGCTGCTCCTTCACCTCATAGGCGATGTTGAGCGCGGTGACGATCGCGCCGGCCCCCTTGCTCGCGCCGTACAGCGCCAAAGCGATGGCGACGGCCAGGGCCCAGCCCTTCGCGACGTCGGGCGAGGCGGTCATTCCCTGAAGCTGCTCGCCGATCAAAGCCGCCGCTTCCTCCGGCAGCATTCCGAACAGCGCCCGGACATGCTCGGCGACCGTCTCCGGATCGGCGGCGAGACCATAGACCAGCACCACGGAGGCGAGCAGCGGAATGAAGGCGAGGAAGACGTAGAAAGCGACAGCCGCGGCGAGAAAGCTGGCATTGTCCTCGCCCGCTTCCTTCCAGGTGCTTTTAAGGATCGCCCAAACCTGGTCGCGGCCGGGCCAGTGGACGGGTTCGATCGTCATCACCGCAGAACCGGGCGATCCCTCCGCCGGTTCCACCGATTCAATGGGTCAAGCGAGAAAGGTCCCGAACACGACGAGACCGCCGAGCCAGCCCGTTGCGAACAGGCGAAGATCGTCGAGCCATTCGGCGCTCGGCGGCTCGAAGCGCCACTCCGCGGCCGGCCAGGGCAGCGCCGCAGCATACGGGCCGACTTTTCGGACGATAAGCGGCGAGAGGCGGTTCATCACCGCCCTTAACAAATTATTCACCACGATGTTGCAAGCGCGCGTGACGTCCCCAAGTCCCGCTCCGGGACGGCTCAGCGCGCCGTCAGCGTCGGCCGCGGTAAGGTCAGCTCGCGCGTCGCGACTGGCCTGCCCGAGAAGAAGTCGATCAGAATGCCGGCAACGTCCGGATGCGCCTCGAACAGATTGTGGCCGCCATTGCGGACGAGGATGCGGTGCAGCCGTGTCAGTCCGCGCGTCGCCTCGGCTTGCTCCTCCAGCGGCGTCCGCACGTCGAGGTCGCCGGCGAACAACAGAACCGGATGATTGGAGCGGATCTCCCGCCGGAAGACGTCGCCGAGATCGAGGCCGGACACCGTCCCGCGCAGTTGCGGCATCGGGAAATTCACCGCCAGGCCCAGCACGGACGCCGGCGCCTGCCGCGCTATCAACCTTTGCCGCTCGTCCGTGATCCCCGAGGCCAGGTCCATCAGTTCGCCCATCCCGACCGAGAGCGGCTGGCGATAGAAGAAATCGTAGATCGGCTGGGCGATCGCCTGACCTTGGCCGGCGTCGAGCGCCGCATAGGCGTCGGCGACCTGGGCATAGCCGGCCGGATCCGCCATCAGTCCCCCCGCCATCCGCCGCGCCGCGAACGAATCCATCCGGATCGCGATCCTCGCTTCGGCCGGGCCGGCCTCGAGCGTCAGCGGCGCCGCATCGAGCCGGGCGTGGACCCGGCGCATCCGCTCGACGAGGCCGCCGCCGACCGCAGCGTCGATCCGCGCATAGCTGGCGTCGACATGGGCGGGCAGCTTCACCGTCTGGCTCATCCCCTCGGCGGAGGCGAAGGCGGTGCGCCCGACCGAGCGCGGATGCTGGCGCATCATCGCGAGGCCGAGATGAACGCCATAGGAGATGCCCCACAGATCGACCTGCCGGGCGCCGAGGGCGCGGCGCAGATCCTCGATATCGTCGGCGCTCTGGACGGTCGTGTAGCCGTTCACCGCCACGCCCGCACTCCGCCAGCGGGCGACGCAATCGCGCAGCGTCTCGCGGTGGTAAGCGGTCAACGCCGCTTCGGTGAGGCCCGCCGCCGGATCGAGCCCGCGCGACGCGGTGCAGGGGGGGATATGATTGGAAAGGCCGACCCCGCGCTGATCGAGCAGGATCACATCGGCGACTTGACGCAGTGCGACGAAGATCGGCTGACGAGCGCCGCGCGCAGTGCCGACGCCCGATCCGCCGGGCCCGCCGGCGAGATAGACGATCGGGTTGCCCGGATCTGGGTTCGTCGAGCGGAAGCGCACGAAGCCGATCTCGATCCGCCGCGAGCGCGGATCGTTGCGGTCCTCAGGGACCATGAACCGGCCCCGCTCCGCGGCGAGTTCGGCGCCGTCGCGGAGGCGGAAGGCATAAGGCTCGAGCTGGAGCTGCGGCCGACTCTGCGCGGGCGCGGGCGCGGGCGCGGCTGGAAGGATCAGCAGCAAGGAAATCAGTCCAGCCAGTCGGCTCGGTGGGCGCCGCATCGTCTTGTCTCCGGAAAGAGTGTGCCCTTTGAATCGCGCAGCGATGAGCTGCCCGCCAGCGCGGATCGGTAAACGACGGCGGGGATCGGGGAGCGGCAGAGACGGTTCGGCGAACGGCGCTATAAGGCGGTTATGCGCCTTCTCACGCTCCTGCTCACCGGCTGGCTGCTGATCGCGGCAGCGCCGGTCCGCCAGGGGCCGGTGCAGCGCTGCCCGGAGGCCGGATCGACGGCCGGCTGTGCCACGATGACCTTCGAATCGGCTTCGCTCGACGGGCCGCAGACCATCCTTCGGCGCGAGGTGAGCGTCGATCTCGAAGCGCTGCAGGGGCGGCCGCTGATGGTGTCGCTGATCGCGCTGGCGAGTTCCGAGGTAAGCTGGAACGGCGTGGTCATCGGACGCAACGGCGTGCCGGGGCCGGATCGCGCGAGCGAGGTCCCAGGGCGCTACATTTCCTCATTCGTCATTCCCCCAGGACTGGTGCGGCCGGGGGCGAACCTGCTCACAGCCCGGCTCTCCGCCCATCATCTCTGGATTCCCATCCGCGCCCCGGTCCATGCTTTCAGCGTCGGCATTTACGAGTCGCCGGAACTGCCGATGATCAGCGCCTATGTGCCGGCGCTGCTCACTTTGGGCGGTCTGCTGGCCGGCTTCGTCTATTTCGGCGCGGCGTTTCTCTCCGATCGCCGTGACCACGCCGCGCTCGCCATCGCGCTCGCCGCCGCGGCAGGAACGACTCAGCTCGTGGTCGAGGTGATCCGGGCGTTCGTCGCTTACTCCTATCCCTGGCATATCGCGCGGGTGGGCGGGATCGCCATACTGGGTGCGATCACAGCGGCGCTGATCGCTTATTATGCGGCGCGGCGCTTCGCCCCGGCCTTGACCCTCGCATCCCCCGCTGCCGCCTTGCTGTTGTCGGCCGCGAGTCTCGTTCTGATGCCGGGGTTCGATCAAAAGGCGATGGGCGCTATCGGCGGCGGCTATCTCCTGCTCGGCGCCTGCGCGGCATTCGGCTGGCGCAAGGACAGACTTCCGGCCACGGTCGCGGGGTCGGCCGCGGGCATCGCCCTCATCTTGATCTGGCGGGATGGCAGCGATTATCTCGATCGCAGCCATTATCTCCTGCTGAGCGCGATGACGGTCGCTTTGGTCGTCGAACAGGTGCTGCTGTTGCGGCGGGCGCGGGCCGAGCGGGACGAGCAAACGCGGCGCGCCGCAGCTCTCGCGGCCAGGCTGCGCGAGGCCGAGCAGGCGGGCGAGCCGATCTTGGCTCTGCGAGACGGCAGCCGCCTTCACAGGATCGCGGAAAGCGATATCCTCGCGATTCGCGCCGCCGACGATTATTGCGACGCGATCCTCACCGATGGCCGCAGCCTGCTCGTCACGATGACGCTGGCGCGCTTGCTGGAGACGCTGCCGCCCCGCTTCGTGCGCGTGCACAGGAGCTACGCGGTCAATCGCGCCCATGTCACCGGGGCCGCGCCTCGGCCGGGCGGCGGCACCCTGCTCGTGATGAGCGGTGGCGGCGTGATTCCCGTCGGCCGCGCTTATGCGCGCAGCGTCTCCGAATGGCTCAGACCATCGCCCTCGGGCGGGTGAAGACGCGGGTCACCTCGGGCTCGAAGCTTTCGAGGCTGTCGACGTCGAAGGCGGGGTCGAAGGCCGGCGCGTCCCACTCGTCGACCAATTTCTCCGCGAAACCGTACCAGCTCTCGCCCTCGAACCGCTTGCGCCCTTCAGGGTCCTTGCCGAGATGGGCGAAATAATAGCGGCCCTGAAATTCCTGGTGCCAATAGACTGCGTGGTAGATGTCTTCGCGGACATAGGGCTTGAGCATCTCGGCCGCGATCGGGCCGTGATTGGGGATCGAGAAGAGCTTGCCGAGATCGTGGCAGAGCGCCGCCACCACCTCCTCATCGCTCGCCCCCGAACGGCGCGCCAGCGTCCCCGCCATCAGCGAATGGGTGAGCTGGTTGGCCGCGAAGCCGACCTCGATCGCCTCCAGTCGCGCGAGGCTGTCCATGATCTGCCGGGGCGCCGTGGCCTGCTGGTGCTTGCCATGCTCGGCGGCGATATGGGCCCAATCCGAGGCGGCGCCCTGCCTCATGTCGGTGAACATGGCGCCGCTTTATCACAGGCGGTTCGCACGGCAAGAGTGGCCGTGCTTCGCCGTTCCGACACCCTCCCGCTCGCCGCCGCCAACCTCCTCACTCCTGCTCGAGCAGGACATAGGGAATAGTCACGCGCTTCCAGCGCTCGCCGTGGAAGCGTCGCGCCTGATCCTGTGCCGCTCCGATGAAGCTGTTCCATTGCGCTGGATAGACGGTCTGGCAGCCAAGGCTGGAGGTTCTCGACCAGCCGCCGCGATGGATGTTGATTCCGAAACTGCCCGTATGTTCATAGTCGCTCTCGATGCCGTCGCGTATGACCGTGACCTCGCCTGCCCGTTGACAGATCGCGGGGTAAGGATTGCCGGAGCCGCGATGGTCGTCGAAGCGGTAGCAGAGCCAGACGCCGGGCCTGAGCCGCGCCATTCCTTTCTCGCTTCCGAAGCCGCGCCCGGGGCGCCGGCCGGCCGGATCGGTGTTCGCGTTGAATGAAGCGAACAAGGCGACGGAGACGAGGAAGATCGCGTCGTCATAAATCCCGCGGTCGTTGCGACCCGCCGCGCCCATGCTATCCAGATAATATCCCCGGACGCCGGCAACGAAGACGGGATGCGCATCCACGTCGAGACCAGCGGCCCTGACCTTTGGCAACTCCGAATAGCTCATCCGCGGTCTCGTTTCGGGCACGATCGGCATTGAGTCCTCCCCTGTCGCGGCCGCAGCTCGCGGCTTGTGATGATTAGCGCCGGCCGCGGTCGGCGATGAGCGCCAGACACGCGGGCGTGTAGCCGGCGTCCTGCGCGACGCGCGCCAGCAGCTCGGTCGTCACCTCGGCCTGCACTGTCGAGCCCCGCCGCGCCGGCGCGACGTTGCGCAGGATGACGATATCGACCGGTTCCTCAATGTTCGCATAGCCGCGAATGTCGGTGGGCTGCGTGGCGGGCCGCCCAGGCCTGCAATGATCGCCGCGATCGGGCATTGAGCTGAAGGGCGGTCGGATCGATTGCTCCGAAGGGCCGCAACGGTCGCTCGCCGCAATCGGACCTACCGGCTGCGGCGGCCGCAGCGCGCCATAGCGAAGCAGCTGGTGCAGCGCGATCGAGCCTTCGCCATAAGCCGGACCCGTGTCGCCGAGGATCGCGAAAGCGCTGCGCGCGCCGTAGCGCAGCCACGCGACCGCGCCGAGCGGCCCGTCTCTCCGCCGAACCAAGACCGGGACGGTCGCCGAATCAAGATAGACCGCGCGACCGCCCACTATTTGACGCATGGAGGTCATGGAGAGATAGGTTTGCGATGTCCCGCCCCCGACCGCCGGCACTTCGGGTCCCATTCGCGGCCGGCCGCGGCCATCACCGATCAGCCGCCGGCTGCTGTCTCCGGAGCAGGGTTCCGTCGCAGTACCCGGCGCGATCGGTTCGACCTCCATCGCGAAGACGCAGAAGAGAGCCGATCCGCGGCCGAACGCCATCCGTTCCGCCGCGATGAACAGCGCGCGGCAGCGTACGCTGTTTGCCCCGCGGCAGGCGATGCTCCGTCCATTATGGAGCAAGCTCAGTCCATTTGCGATGTAAGTATAGCCATGATCACCGGGCGTGTAGGATGCGGCCGCACCATCCGGATTGACGTTAAGAGGGGCTCTCATGACGATTACACTGGATTCAGACGAGTCACATCTTGATTGAGCAGCCAGAGGAATAGGTGTCGCAATCGAAACCAGAGAAACCAAAGTCGTAGACGTCGATCGCCTCAATTGCCGAAACATCGTCAAACTCCCAAAGATTGCTTCTTGATGTTGCTTGTTATCGGCCACAAAGTAAAGCGGCGCGAAATCCCCGGGAGACATGCTTGGTCGATCGATTCCGCCCGGGCCTTGAGCCCAACTCATATTGCTGCTCTCTCCTGCCCGATGCCGCGCGCTTCCGACACCCTCTCGCTCGCCGCCGCCCGCCGCATCGCGCTGGCCGCGCAGGGATTCGGCGCGCCGCGGCCTCCCCAGGTCAGTCGCGGCCATCTCGCGCGCACCGTTGCGCGGCTCGGGCTGCACCAGATCGACAGCGTCAACGTTCTCGCCCGGGCGCATTATCTGCCGGCCTTTTCGCGGCTTGGCTGTTACGACCGCACCCTGCTCGATCGCGCCGCCTGGGGCCGCAAGTCCGATCGCCGCCTGTTCGAATATTGGGCGCATGAAGCCTCACTCCTCCCGCTCGCCCTCCACCCGCTGCTGCGCTGGCGCATGGCCCGCGCCGACCGTGGCGAGAGCGGCTGGAAAAGCATGCGCGCCTTCGCGGCCGAGCGCCGATCGGAGGCCGAGGCGCTGCTCGCCCGCATCCTTGAACACGGCCCGATGGCGGCGTCCGATTTCGAGCATGGCAGGAGCCGGCCGGGCTGGTGGGAATGGGGCGCGGCCAAGCAGGCGCTGGAATTTCTGTTCTTCGCCGGCCACATCACCACCGCCACCCGCCGCGGCAGCTTCGAACGGGTCTACGACCTGACCGAGCGCTTGATCCCGCCCGCCATCCTCGCCCTCCCTACCCCAACCGAAGCCGATGCTCACCGCGCTTTGGTGGAGATCGCCGCCCGCGCCCTGGGCGTCGCAACCGCCGCGGATCTGCGGGACTATTTCCGTCTGGGCCTCGACGACAATGCCGCCGCCATCGCCGCGCTCGTCGAAAGCGGCGTGCTCCGGCCGGTCGCGGTCGAGGGCTGGCGGCAGACAGCGTATCTCCACGCCGAGGCCCGCCATCCGCGCCGCCTCGCCGGCCAGGCCCTGCTCGCCCCCTTCGACCCCCTGATCTGGAACCGCGACCGCGCCGAACGCCTGTTCGGCTTCCGCTACCGGATCGAAATCTACGTGCCGGCCGAGAAGCGCCGGCACGGTTATTATGTCCTGCCCTTCCTGCGCGACGAGCAACTGGTCGCGCGCGTCGATCTCAAGAGCGACCGGCAGCGCGGTGTTCTTTGCGCGCGCTCCATTCACATCGAACCGGGCGCGCCGCCCGAGACAAGTGAGCGCCTCGCAGCCGAGCTAACCCTGATGGCCGCCTGGCTCGGCCTCGACCGTGTCGAAGGCGCAGCAACGGCCTAGCGCCCGACTCCTCACTCGCGTAGCGTTGCCCCAAGCGAACGCAGAGTTTCGTGCGGGGAGGTATAAAACGTGGCGGAACCAAGCGGCCATATCCGGCTGACCTCGCATCCCGGCTCGCGCGGGCCGGCGCGCTTCCCGCTGCACTGGGGAGCGGCCAGCGCCGCCGAGCGCGGCCCAGTGATCGCGACGGTCGCCTCCGGCGCCGTACGGAACGCGATCGGCGCGCATGGGGGCTCTTATTCCATCTACCGGGCGCTCGCCATTTCGTCCGGCGCGATGGACCCCCAGGCCCGCCCGGACCTGCAGGACACTTCGCCCGTCTGCGAGATCGGCCCGCATCCGCAATGGGGCGAAGCCGACAGGCTCGTCTCGCTCGATCCCTGGGGCCATCGTGTCG
>SXGS01480614.1_pt1 | contig 10937 bp, 9 predicted proteins | sample 3174681 | NCBI WGS metagenome assembly SXGS01 (sample SAMN11356861, study PRJNA531348) | freshwater metagenome | isolation source: freshwater sample F1-80 | place: China: Fuxian Lake, Yuxi | collected 2017-12-25 | reverse complement strand
TTCATCGCCGTGATGCCTTCGGAGAGCAGGCTCTCGGCGAGATCGTCGGCGCGGTTCATGAAGCCGTTGAGGTCGTCGTAGGGACCCGGCGGCTTCTCCTTGATGCCGAACTTGTCCTCGATCTTGCCGGCCGCCTTCCGCCCGTAGTGATAGCCGCCGCATGTGTTGTAGATGCGGATCCGGTCGCGCGAGAGGCCGCCTAAGAGCTGATGGATCGGCTGGCCGGTCAGCTGGCCGAGGATGTCCCAGAGCGCGATGTCGACCGTCGAGGCGGCGCGGATCTCGACGCCGGTGGAGGCGGTGCCGATCGTGTAGTCGTGCGAGATCTGGCGCGAGATCCTGTCGATCCGGAGCGGATCGGCGCCTATCAGCTTGTCCGCCAGAACCTCGTGGATGTAAGAGGCGACCGTGCCGGCGGCATAGAACGTCTCGCCAAGGCCGATCAGGCCTTGGTCGGTGTGGACGCGAAGCCAGAGGAGGTTCGGGAACTCGCCGAGCTGGACGGTTTCGAACGCAGTGATCTTCATCGAGGTCTCCTCCGGGACGACGCATCTCCCGCGACAGGAAAGACAAGCGGACGGCGAGTCCGACAGCTAAACTCTGCCGCCATGAAATATACCCCGACCCGATCCGACTGGGCCGCCGTCGCGCCATCCGACGCCGGCTTCGACCCGGCCAAGCTCGACGAGGCCGTCGTCTTCCACAACGCGAACGAGACGGCCTGGCCGCGCGATGTCCTGCAGCATCTGCAGAGCGGGCATTTCGAGCCGCCGCCCTGGAACGAGATCATCGGTCCGACGCGCGAGCGCACCGGCCCCAACGGCGTCGTGCTGCGCGGCGGCAGGATCGTCGCCGAATGGGGCGACACGGCGCGCGCCGACATGACCTTCAGCGTCACCAAGAGCTACCTGGCGCTGGTCTCCGGGCTCGCGGTCGATGACGGCCTGATCCCCGACATCGACCGCCCGGTCGCCGACCTGGTCAAGGATGGCGGCTTCGACGCCGCTCAGAACCGGACGATCACCTGGCGCCACCTGCTTGAGCAGACCAGCGAATGGGAGGGCGAGCTGTTCAGCAAGCCCGACATGATCGACCGCAACCGCAGCCTCGCGACCGAAGGCGCCGGCAAGGCCAAGGGCTCGTTCCGCCAGCTGCAGCCGCCCGGCACCTACTGGGAATACAACGACGTCCGCGTCAACCGCCTGTCGCTGTCGCTGCTGCGGGTCTTCAAGCGTGCGGTGCCGGAGGTGGCGAAGCAGCGGATCATGGACCCGATCGGCGCCAGCGACACCTGGGAGTGGCACGGCTACCGCACGTCGGCGGTCGAGGAGAGCGGAAAGAAGATCACCTCGGTCTCCGGCGGCGGCCATTGGGGCGGCGGGCTGTTCATCTCGACCCGCGACCATGCCCGCGTCGGCCTGATGGTCGCCAACCAGGGGCAATGGGGCGACAAGCGCATCCTCTCCGAGGACTGGATCCGTCGCCTAGCCGTGCCGTCGAAGCGGCATGCCGGCTACGGCCTGCTGTTCTGGCTCAACGCCGACGGGACGCAGGCGCCGAGCGCGCCCAGGTCGAGCATCTTCATGCTGGGCGCCGGATCCAACATCGTCTGGATCGACCGCGACCACGACCTGGTCGCGGTCGTCCGCTGGATCGGTAAGGACGCCTTCGACGGCTTCGCCAAGCGCGTCCTGGCGGCGCTCCGCTGACGGGCGCGAGCGGAAACGCCTGGGCGACGATCGGCGCCGCCCATCTCGACCGCATCGCCCGCGCCGAAGGGCCGGTCGCGCTCGGCAGCTCCAACCCGGCGGCGGTCGCCACATCTCCCGGCGGCGTCGCCCGCAACGTCGCGGAGAACCTGGCCCGCCTCGGCACCTCCGTCCGCCTGGTCTCCCGCGTTGGCGACGACGAAGCCGGCAAGGCGGTGCTGGCGGCCACCCGCGCTGCCGGCGTCGACGTCTCGGCGATGGAAATCGTCGCCGGAGCGGCGACCGCAGGATACACGGCCCTTCTCGATCCCGCCGGCAACCTGGTGGTCGCCTTCGCCGACATGGCGATCTACGACGGCTTCGACGGCGCCCGCGTCGCGGAAGCCGCCGCAGGCGCTATCCGCTGGTTCGTCGACGCCAACCTGCCGGCAACGGCGATCGCCGCCATCGCGGCAAGCAAGCCCGATGGCTGCCTGCTCGCTGCAGACGCGGTCTCCGTCGCGAAGTCCGAGCGGCTGCAGGGCGTGTTGCCCGCGCTCGACCTGTTGTTCGCCAGTCGCGACGAGGCGGTGGCGCTGACAGGCTTGGGCGACCCGGCTGCAGCGGCCGCACGGCTCCGCATGGCCGGCGTCGGCGCCGTCGTCGTCACGCTCGGGGCCGGCGGCGCGCTCGTCGACGACGATGCCGGCGTCACGTCTCTCGCCGCGGCGCCCGCGGCGATCCACGACGTGACTGGTGCAGGAGACGCGCTGATCGCCGCAACTCTCGATGGACTCGATCGGGGCCAGGCGCTCGTCGCGGCCGTGCGGCGCGGCATCGTCGCGGCCGCGCTTACGATCGCGAAGCAGGGCGCCGTGCGACCCGATCTGGCAATGGCGCTTGCGGCATCATGTCCAGCTCCTGACCGGCCGCCGTATGCAAGATAGCCGCGGCGACTCCGATCGACTCGGAGCCCGGGCGCGGCGGCTCGCACCGCGAGATGACAACGGACACGAACTTTGGTGAGATTGCGACATGGCTCTCGACACACAGCGCGCGGGCGGCAAGTCCGTCCGCGACGGTTCATGACGGTCTTTAAGAGCTTTGTGGCGAGCTGGGGATCGGCATCGTGTCGAGAGTAATTCGCACCGACCCTAGCCCAATCATCGCCCGAGCGCCTGAAATCGAGCTGGCGCTGGCGAGCGGCCGGCCAGTCGTCGCGCTCGAATCGACCATCATCGCCCATGGCTTGCCGTTTCCGGAGAACCTGGCGCTGGCCGGCGAATTGGAGGCGGACGTCCGCGCCGAGGGCGCGGTGCCGGCGACGATCGCGCTGATCGACGGCCGTATCCGGATCGGTCTCGACGCCGCCGAGATCGAGCGGCTGGTGACCTCGCCGGACGTTGCCAAGGTGTCGCGGCGCGACATGGCAGCGGTGCTGGCGGGCGGCGGCCTTGGTGCCACAACCGTAGCCGGCACGATGATCGCCGCCCGGCTCGCCGGCATCTCCGTCTTGGCCACCGGCGGCATCGGCGGCGTCCATCGCGGTGCCGAGGCGAGCGGCGACGTCGCGGCCGACCTCGACGAGCTGGCCCAGACCCGGGTGCTGGTGGTCACCGCCGGCGCCAAGGCGATCCTCGACCTGCCGAAGACCCTTGAAGTCCTGGAGACGCGCGGCGTTCCGGTCGCGGGCTTCGGCACCGATACTTTTCCCGCCTTCTGGTGCCGGTCGAGCGGGCTCGCCCTGCCGCTTCGCCTGGACACCGCCGAGGCCGTGGCCCGCGCCTTCGACCTGCATCGCCGCCTCGGCCTCCCGTCCGGTTTCGTCGTCGCCAACCCGATCCCGGAAGCCGATGCGCTCGACCGCGACCTGGTCGAGAGCGCCATCGCGGCCGCGCTCGCCGATGCCGCCCGCGAGCGCATCGCCGGCAAGGACGTGACGCCCTATCTGCTCAAGCGTATCGTCCAGGCGACTTCAGGCGCCAGCCTGCGCGCCAACATCGCCCTGGTCCGCAACAACGCACGCCTGGCGGCGCGCATCGCGGTCGCATTGACGAGGCTCTGATGCGCGAGATCTTCCGGCGCCTGTCGCCGACCGCTCCCTACTTCCCGGCCGAGCTCGCCAGCATCCAGTCCGGCCCGGACAGCATGATCCGGCATGTCTGGCAGACGGCGGCCGTCGGCCTGGTCACGGGCGCGCCGCGGCCGATCCGGATCCTGGAGATCGGGTCCTGGGCCGGACATTCGACGCTGACCTGGGCGGAGGCGGCGGGCAAATTCGAAAGGAAAGGGTCGATCCTCTGCATCGATCCCTGGGGACGCTATCTCGCCGAGGGCGACCTCAAGATCGGCGGCCCTTACAGGACAATGGACGCGGCGACCGATCTCGACCTCATCTACACCCTCTTCCTCCACAACATCGGCTTCGCCGATCCGAGCGCGCGCGTCGATCACATCCGCGGCCGTTTCGACGAGGTCGCGCCGTACCTCGGCGACGGCCAGTTCGACATCGTCTATATCGACGGCTCGCACTACTACGCCGACGTCGTCCACGACATCGCCCAGGCGAAACGCCTTGTCCGCGACGGCGGCCTGATCTGCGGCGACGACCTCGAGCAGCAGCTCGCCGATGTCGACGCCGGCTTCGTCCGCGCCAGCATCGCCAAGGACTATGTGGTCGACCCGAAAGGGCGCGGGATGCATCCCGGGGTGACCTTGGCGGTCGGCGAGGCGTTCGGGAAGGTCGCCGACTATTCCGGTTTCTGGATCATGCGCCGCGAGAGTACCGGCTTCGCCGAGGTCGGCCTGCACCAGGCGCAGGTCTTCATCCCGAACCATCTCCGGGATATCGACAAGCAGGCCGTCTATGCCTGGATGAAGCAGAGCGGGTTGTTCGGCTGAGGTCAGGCCGGCCGGTTTCCCCCAAAAGCCCGCTTTCGTTGACGGCGGGAGACCCCTCCCCCTAACCTTGACGCTGATTTCCATGCGAAAGGCGCTGCCATGAAGACCTCGCCCGCCAAGCCGGCCGATCTCGCCCAGTCCGTGCTCGCCGTGCCGCCGCTGGCGCGGCATCCGGACCTGTCGCTCGATCGCGTCGCCAACGCCAAGCTGATACGGCACATCGAGGCCGGCGGCATCCGCACGATGATGTATGGCGGCAACGCCAACTTCTATCACGTGGGATCCTACGAGCTGGCCGGTATTCTCGACTTCCTGGCCGAGGCGGCGGGCGAGCAGACCTGGATGATCCCGTCGATCGGGCCGGACTACGGCAAGATGATCGACCAGGTCGACATCATGCGGAGCCGCGCCTTCCCGACCGCGATGGTGCTGCCGCAGTCGCCGCCGATCTCGATCGACGGCATCGCCGCCGGCCTTCGCCGCGTCGCCGACCGCTTCGGCCGGCCGCTGATCCTCTACATCAAGGACGAAGGCCGGGTGACGCCCGACGGCGTCGCCCGCTTGTTCGAGGACGGCGTGCTGTGCGGCGTGAAGTACGCGATCAATCGCGCCAACCCGTCGGAGGATACCTTCCTGAAGGACCTGGTGGCGCGGATCGGCACCGACCGCATCGTCAGCGGCATGGGCGAGCGTCCGGCGATCGCCCATCTCAAGGACTTCAGGCTCGCTGCCTTCACCTCCGGCCTCGTCTGCATCGCACCCCGCACAAGCAACGCGATGCTGGCCGCGATCCGCCGCAGCGACTGGGCCGAGGCCGAGCGCATCCGCCAGATCTTCGTCGCCGCCGAGGATCTCCGCGAGAAGCACGGCTTCATCCCGGTGCTGCACGATGCCGTGACGTTCTCCGGCATCGCCGACATGGGCCGTCTGCTGCCGCTGCTCTCGAACCTGCCAGAAGCGCTGCACGCGCCGGTCCGCAAGCTCGCGAGCGAGCTGGTGGCGATCGAGGCCAAGCTGACGCAGAAGGCCGCCTGATGGCCGAGAAGCCCATATTGCTGACGGGCGCGGCCGGCGTCCTCGGACGCTGGCTCCGCCCGCGGCTGGTCGAGAAATACGGCCGGCTCCGCGTCTCCGACAAGGCCGACCCGGCGCCGCTGGGCAAGGGCGAAGAGTCGGTGGTCGCCGACATCTCGAGCTTCGAGCAGGTATCGCGCGCCGTCGCCGGATCCCGCGCGATCATTCATTTCGGCGCCTATTCGATCGAGGCCAAGTGGGAGACGATCCTTCCGGCCAACATCGTCGGCACCTACAACGTCTACGAAGCCGCGCGCCTCCCGGGCGTAAAGCGCGTGATCTTCGCCTCCTCCAACCCCGCGATCGGCTTCCATGAGGTGACCGAGAAGCTGGACGCGACGTCGCTGCAGAAGCCGGACGGCTACTACGGCATCTCCAAGGCCTTCGGCGAGAACATGGGCAGCTTCTATGTCGACAAGTTCGGCCTGGAGGTCGCGTGCCTCCGGATCGGCTCGGCGCTGCCGGAGCCGAAGGACGCGCGGCATCTCTCGACCTGGCTCAGCTATCCGGACCTGTTCCGGCTGCTGACCGCCTGCCTGGATGCGCCCAAGCTCAAGTTCGCCGTGCTCTACGGCATGTCGAAGAACAAGCGGAGCTGGTGGAGCAATGCCGGTGTGCCCGAGGTCGACTACCGGCCCGAGGACAATGCCGAGGATTACGCCGCGCAGATCCTCAGCCACGGCGACCACCGCGATCCCAAGGCGCCGTCGACCCGCTTCATGGGCGGCCCGTTCTGCGACATCGACTACGTCAAGCGATAGCGACGATGCCCCCCACCCCAACCCTCCCCCGCGCTTCGCGGGGGGAGGGGGCACGAACTCGTATCCCCTCCCCCCTCTGTGGGGGAGGGTTAGGGTGGGGGGTTGTCGGCGCTGATCTTCGCCCATGACCGACCCCCGCTCCCTCCTTCGCGCGGTGTTCGACGCGGCGCTCGCCGCGGCCGAGCCGTCGAAGGCCGTGCCGCCGCACCTGCCGAAGCTGCCGAAGGGCCGCACCATCGTCGTCGGTGCCGGCAAGGCCGCCGCCTCGATGGCGCGCGCGGTCGAGGATCATTGGCCGGGGCCGCTGTCCGGCATCGTCGTCACCCGCTACGGCCATGGCGTTCCCTGCAAGCGGATCGAGGTAGTCGAGGCCGCCCATCCGGTGCCCGACGCCAAGGGCCGGGCGGCGGCGCAGCGCATCCTCGACTCGGTCAGGAACCTCACAAGCGACGACCTGGTGCTGGCGCTGATCTCCGGCGGCGGCTCGGCGCTGCTGGTGCTGCCGGCCTATGGCGTCAGCCTCGAGGACAAGCGCGCGGTGACCACCGCGCTGCTGAAGTCCGGTGCCGCGATCGACGAGATGAACACGGTCAGGAAGCACCTCTCCGGCATCAAGGGCGGCCGGCTCGCGACCATGGCGCATCCGGCCGAGGTCGTGACCCTCGCGGTCTCTGACGTGCCCGGCGACAGCCCGGCGGTGATCGCGTCCGGCCCGACCGTGCCCGATCCTTCGACCTATGACGATGCCCGCGCGGTGCTGGAGAAGTACGCGATCATCCCGCCGGACAGCGTCGCCAGGCGCTTCTCCGCCGGCGCCGACGAGACGCCGAAGCCGGGGGATCCCAGGCTCGAGCGTGCGCGCTACACGATGATCGCGCGGCCGATGGCGTCGCTCGAAGCTGCCGCCGCTATCGCCTGGAAGCAGGGCATCTCGCCGGTGATCCTCGGCGATGCGCTGGAAGGCGAGTCCCGCGAGGTCGCCAAGGTGATGGCCGGCATCGCCCGCTCGGTCGCGCTCACCGGCTTCCCGGTGAAGCCGCCCGCCCGGCTGCTCTCCGGCGGCGAGACCACCGTCACAGTCCGCGGCCAGGGCCGCGGCGGCCGCAACGCCGAGTTCCTGCTGGCGCTCGGCGTGGCGCTTGGCGGCGATCCCCGCATCTCGGCGATCGCCTGCGACACCGACGGCATCGACGGCAGCGAGGACAATGCGGGCGCGATCCTGCTGCCGGATACGCTCGCGCGTGCCGAGGCGAGAGGCCTCGACGCCAAGGCACGTCTTGCCGACAATGACGGCTACGGCTTCTTCTCGGGCATCGGCGACCTCGTCGTCACCGGCCCCACCCTCACCAACGTCAACGACTTCCGCGCCGTCCTGATCCTCTAGGAGCTCTTCCGATGGACCTCTTGATCGCCGGCGGCACCCAGTTCGTGGGTCGCCACATCGTCGAGACCGCGCTCAAGCGCGGCCACAAGGTGACGATGCTGAACCGCGGCCAGTCCGGCCAGGGCCTGTTCCCCGGCGTCGAGCGCCTCACCGCCGACCGCACCGTCGACGTCTCGGTGGTCAAGGGACGCAAGTTCGATTCCTGCATCGACGTCTCGGGATACTTCCACCGCCATGTGCGGATGCTGGCCGAGGCGGTGAAAGGGACGGTGCCGCATTACTGCTTCGTCTCGACGATCTCGGTCTATGCCGACTGGCGCCCGAGCCCGGCGCTCGACGAGAATTTCGACCTCGCCACCACCGAGACGCCCGATCACGAGATCCGCGACGGCAAGGACTATGGCGGGCTCAAGGTGCTGGCCGAAAACGCGGCGAAGGCGGTCTATGGCGACAAGACGCTGATCGTCCGCCCCGGCCTGATCGTCGGCCCCGGCGACCACACCAACCGCTTCACCTACTGGCCGACGCGCCTAAACGAGGGCGGCGAGGTGCTGGCACCGGGACCGAAGGAACGGCTGGTGCAGTTCATCGATGTCCGCGACCTCGCCCGCTTCATCCTCGACATGGTCGAGAAGAAGGCGGCCGGCACCTACAACGCGACCGGCCCGGGCGAGCGGATGAGCATGGGCGACATGCTGGACCGGATCCAGAAGGCGATCGGCTCGACCGCGAAGCTGACCTGGGTCGAGCCCAAGGTGCTGATCGACGGCGGCGTGAAGCCCTATACCGAGATGCCGCTGTGGCTGCCGGAATCGGAGAAGCGGCCGCTGTTCGCCTCGATCTCGAACGCCAAGGCGATCGCCGCCGGGCTTCGCTACACTCCGTTTGCCGAGACCGCGAAGGACACGCTCGCCTGGTGGAAGGGCGAGAAAGACCCGCCGGTGGTCGCGGCGATGACGCGCGAGAAGGAGCGCGATCTGCTGGCGAAGGCGAAAGGCTAGATCCCGCCGCCGACCACGGCCCCGCCGCCGACCGCGAAGGGCGAGGCGAAGGCCTGCCATCCGGCCGGCAGGGCCAGCTTCACCTCGGCGATCTCGACCGAGATGTCCTTGGGCGTCAGCCGGCAGATGACGCCGCTGACCGTGTCGATGCTGGCGACGTCGAGCCTGACGCCCGACTTGTCGCGTTCGAGCTTCGCCAGGCTCTCGGTCGTGAATTTCTCGATGATGATGCGGAAGTCGGCGCAGGTGGCGCCGCTCGCCGCCTGGGTGTTCAGCCCCTTGCCGAGCAGGACCTGATGCCCGTTGCTCGGCGTGAAGCGGACCTGGGTCAGGAACCCGCCGCCATAGACGCCGACATAGTCGATGGCGAGCCGGCCCGGCGTATAATCGGCCGGATAACCCAGCTTGGCGTCGATGAAGGCGCCGGCCGAGGTCGAGGCGGCATCGCCGGTAAACCGCTCGGCGGCCGAGGCCGGGAGCGCGAGCAGCACCAGGAGGGCCGCGATGAGGCGCATGGCGAGAGGCTATCAGCCCTCACTTGGCCGGCGCCAGCGCGCTCAGCGTCGTGAAGGCGGAGATGTGCTCGAGGCTGGAGCGGACGTCGATCACAACCGGCCCCTTGGCCGCCAGCGCCTCGGCGACGACGGCCCCAGCGTCGGCGGATTTCGCCAGGGTCAGGCCGGTCGCGCCGAAGGAGCGGGCCATCTGGGCGAAGTCCGGGTTCACCAGCCCGGTCGCGCTGACCCGGCCGGGATAGTGCTTCTCCTGATGCAGGCGAATCGTACCGTAGCTGCCGTTGTTGGAGACCAGTGCCACGAATCGGGTGCGGTGACGGATCGCGGTCGCAAGCTCGGTGCCGATCATCAGGAAGCCGCCGTCGCCGATCAGCACGACGACCGGCGTATCCGGATACCGGAGCGAGGCCGCGACCGCCGCCGGCATGCCGAAGCCCATCGCGCCGGCGATCACGCCGAGCAGGCGATGGCGGCCGGAGAACGGGAAGTGCCGGTGGAGCCAGCCCGAGAAGTTGCCGGCGTCCGTGATCAGGATCGCGTCGTCGGGAAGCTTGTCGATCAGCGCCACGACCGGATGGCCGAAGACGACGCCGTCCTTGGCCTCGACCGGCTTCCACACCGCCTGGCCCGCGTGACGGCCGTGCAGCCGCCCGGCCCAGCGGACACGGCCGTCGATCTTGGCGTTCGAAAGCCGCGGCATCGCCTTGGCCAGCGCCCGCGCGAAGGCGACCGGATCGGCGGCGATCGGCGCGACCGCCGGATCGGGGAAGACATGAACCAGTTCCTGGCCCTTCATCGGCAGCCGGTAACCCTGGCTGGTGACGTCGCCCATCCGCGTGCCGATCGCGACCAGCAGGTCGGCCTCGCCGACCAGCTTCACCTGGTCTTCCGGCGCCATGTATCCGAGATGCCCGCCGAAGAGCCGGTGCGTGTTGGGGAACAGGTCCTGCTGCTTGAACGAGGCGATGACCGGCGTCTCGGACGCCTCGGCGAGCTGGATCAGCGCCGCGCGGCCGTCGTCGCCGCGGAGCAGGCTGCCGGCGATCACCGCCGGCCGTTCGGCGGCGGCGATCTTTGCTGCGACCTCGGCGATCGTATCGGCATCCGCATGCGCAGCGGCGGCCGGCTTCGGCACCATCACCTCGGCTGACACCTCGTCCAACAGCATGTCCTCCGGCAGCACCACGACGGTCGGGCCGGGCGTTCCGGCCTGGGCCAGGTGGAAGGCGCGCCGGATCGCCTCCGGCACGCGGTTGCCGTCGGTCACCACCTCCACATGCTTCGCCATGTCGCCGAAAGTCTGGACGTAGTCGATCTCCTGGAAGGCGCCGCGGCAGAAGTCCTTCCGCTCGATCTGGCCGATGAACAGCACGAACGGCACCGCGTCCTGCTGCGCGACATGCACGGCGATCGAGGCGTTGGTGGCCCCGGGCCCGCGGCTGACGAAGACCACGCCCGGTCGCATCGTCAGCTTGGCATCGGCGACGCCCATGAATCCGGCGCCGCCCTCGTGCCGCGCCACCACCACGTCGATCTCCTGGCGGTCGACCAGCGCATCCAGCACCGCGAGATAGCTCTCGCCGGGCACGCCGAAGACACGGTCGACGCCCTGG
>SXGS01604487.1_pt1 | contig 10938 bp, 12 predicted proteins | sample 3174681 | NCBI WGS metagenome assembly SXGS01 (sample SAMN11356861, study PRJNA531348) | freshwater metagenome | isolation source: freshwater sample F1-80 | place: China: Fuxian Lake, Yuxi | collected 2017-12-25 | reverse complement strand
TCGCCACAGGCAGCGCGCTGGTCGACCCGCAGGTCGGCAAGCTCGGCGACATCGACTCGGCGATGGTGGTCATGCGCACCGCCTCGGGCAAGCTCTGCCATATCAACAACAGCCGGCGCGCCACCTACGGCTACGACCAGCGGATCGAGGTGCACGGCTCCAAGGGCCGCCTGATGGCCAGCAACCATGTGCAGACCTCGGTCGAGCTCGCTAACGAGAAGTCGATCTCCACCGACAAGCCGCTCTACTTCTTCCTCGAACGCTATGCCGAGGCCTACCGCGCCGAACTTTCAGCGTTCCTGCTGGCGGTCAAAGGCAAGAAGCGGATGCCGGTCGGCGCCGAGGACGGCCGTCAGGCCCTCGTCCTGGCCGAGGCGGCGCTCGTTTCGCTCAAGACCAAGGCGGCGGTGAAGGTCAAGGAGCTGGAGAAGAAGTTCAAGAAATGAATCTGAGCCTCGCTGGAAAGGTCATCCTCGTCACCGGCGCGACGCAGGGCGTCGGCGAGAGCGTCGCGCGGGCCGCGGCCGAATCCGGCGCGGCCGGTCTGGTGCTCACCGGCCGGAGCCAGGCGCGCGGCGATGCCGTCGCCAAGGACATCTCGAAGACCTGCCCTGCGATCTTCGTCGCCGCCGATCTCGCCGACCCCATCGCCACCCGCCGGGTCGTCAGCGAAGGCGCGAAGACGTTCCCGACCATCCATGGGCTGGTCAACGCCGCGGGCCTGACCGATCGCGGTACCATCTTCGACACCTCGGTCGAGCTCTGGGACCTGCTCTACGCGGTCAACGTGCGGGCGCCATTCATCCTGACCCAGGAGATCGCCAAGCGGCTCCGCGACCAGAAGAAGCCCGGCAGCATCGTCAACATCATCACCATGTCGAGCCATGGCGGGCAGCCGTTCCTCACGGCCTACTCCTCGTCCAAAGGCGCGCTCGCCACCTTGACCAAGAACACCGCGAACGGGCTCCGCAACTATCGCATCCGGGTCAACGGCCTCAACATCGGCTGGATGGACACGCCCGGCGAGCACGCGATCAAGAAGCGCGAAGGCCAGCCCGACAACTGGCTCGAGATCGCCGAGAAGAGCCAGCCTTTCGGCCGCCTCCTGAAGCCGAAGGACGCCGCGGTGCTGGCGGTGTATCTTCTCTCCGACGCGGCCGAGCTGGTGACCGGCTCGGTGATCGACGTCGACCAGAACGTCATGGGCGCCTACGACTGAAAGTCGGCCTTCTCATCGGGTCTCTCGTCGTCATGCTGCTGCTGGCGCTCGCCGGCGCGGCCTGGCTCCTGGCCGGTCTCGATTCCGTCTCCATCGGCGTCCATGGCTGGATCGCGCTCATTCTCGGCGTGATCTTCTCGCTCGCCGTCGGCGGCGGGTTGATGGCCTTGGTCTTCATTTCCAGCCGCCGGGGCCACGATGAAATGGTGCACGACGTCCGGCCCGATGACAGGGCCTGAGGAGAAGGCATGGCGCGCCCTTCGATCTCCCAGCAGGTGACCTGGGTCTACACGGATGATCTCCCTGGCACTGCGCGCTTCTACGGCGAGACGATCGGGCTCGAGCAGGTGCTCGATCAAGGCGGCTGCCGCATCTACAAGACCTCGGCGACCTCGTTTCTCGGCGTCTGCCAGGTTCGTCCTGGGCGTTTCGTCGAGCCCAAGGGCGTGGTGATCACGATGGTCACGCGGGATGTCGATGAGTGGCATGTCTTCCTGAAAGCGCGAAGCGTGACCATCCTCGAGCCGCCGGCCTATCACCCGAGCTTCGACGTCTATTGCTTCTTCGCCGCCGATCCCAATGGCTACAAGCTCGAGTTCCAGGCCTTCCGCGATCCCTCCTGGAAAATGCCGGACTGAGCCGTCCCGCGCCGGCGATTGCCGTCCTAAGGGCGCACCGGCATTATCGTGCGACCATGCCGATCCCCCTCCTCGCGCCCGTGATCGCCGTCGCGGTGGCCGCGGCAGCGAGCCTGGTGGGATATGTCTGGGGCCGCGACCTCTGGCGCTGGATCAACGGCACACCGCCGCCGAAGCGGGCCCGCGGCCGCGCCCGGATCCTGGTTGCCGGCCCGACCGGGGTCGGCAAGACGACGCTGATCCGCCGGGTGATCGGCGCCGAGGTGGGTACCGTCGGTGAGGGCACGCCGAAGACGCCCGGCATCGAGTGGCTGGGCAGCGCCGACTTTCCGGTCTGGTTCGCCGACAGCAAAGGCCTCGAGGTCGTGACGTCGGGCCGACAGGTCGCCGACATCGGAGGCAAGGTCGCGGGCTGGCGGGAAGAGGATCGCCCGCATCTGGTCTGGCTCTGCGTCCAGGCCGACTCGGCCCGGGTCATGGGCGGGGTCGAAAGCGATGCCGAGACGACGCGGGTGCTCGGCACCGAAGGTGAGCTCGGCCGACTGCTAGACGATCTCGGCATCCCGTCGCTGATTGTATTGACCCAGGCCGATCTCGGCGGCCCCGAGCTGGCGGCGATGATCGAACGCGCCCGAGAGGTGTTTCCCTTCGCCAGGCACGTGATCCCGGTCTGCGCCGAGCCCCGCACCCGCGGCGGCCGCATGCTGATCCCGCGCCATGGTCTCCGGACGCTACGTGCGGCGACGCTGGCGCTGTTGCCGGAGGCGCTTCGACACGCGACGGCGAAGGGCTGGAGCGAGCCGGATGCCTGAGTCCCGCCCCCCACCCCAGCCCTCCCCCACGCTCCGCGGGGCGAGGGAGCACGAGGCGCTCTTGCCCCCTCCCCCCGCGGAGCGTGGGGGAGGGCTGGGGTGGAGGGCGAGTTTCGGTCTACGCCCCCTTCAGCACCGTTCTGAACTCGGTTCCGAGGAGCACGTCGCAGATCGCCGCGAAGGGGAAGGCGAGCGCGTCGAGCACGCCGAGATGAGCGGCACGGTCCAGCATCAGCCCATAGGTCACCGACATCCGGAACACCGCGATCACCAGCAGGAGCGGTGCCAGGACCAGGGCGGCGACGCGAAGCGCGTCGCGCCAGAGCAGCGGTGCCGTCGCCTCGGCGATGCGCCAGGCGACCTTGTCCGGGGACTTCGCGTTCAGCCGCATGGCGATCTCGGTGCCGCCGCGGACATACCAGGCCGCGCGCGCCAGCTCGTCGGCGACGATCCGTTCAGTGCGACGCATGCCATAGAGCACGGCCCGGTGGAGCACGAGGAGTCCCAGGCGATGGGGCGGGAGGCGCAGCCGCCACGCCAGCCAGGCCAGCTGTGCCGCCGCCGGCAGCTTCCAGCCGATATGCGCGACATAGGCCAGGAGCACCAGCGAGGCGGCGATCACCGCCGGTTCGGGGTCGGCAAGGCTCTGACCCAGCCAGCCGATCAGCGCCAGCGCCGTCGAAACGGCGACGACCACGATCGCCTCAGTGCCGGCCCAGGCCACCGCCTCTCGGCTGAGCAGCGTCTCGCCGACGAAAGCCAAGGGCTCGGCAACCTTCCGCTCGCGCCCGCCAAGAAGGCCGGCGATCCAACCCGTCGCCATGACGGCCTCCGATTCTGCCAGCATCCAGGTTAGAGCCGGAGAGACCATGCCGATAGCCCCCGACACTTTCTCCGTCATCTCCGAGGTTGCCGCTGCGGTCGAGGAGGATGGCCTGCTGTCGCTCTTCTCGTTCTGCCGGGATGGCGATCTCCGCCCGCTCGCCGACGTTGCCCGTCGGTATGCCCCGGAGGCCCTGGAAGGCCAGGAGCGGTTCATCCGGGCCAAGGACCGCCCCGGCACCTGGCCCGACCTCCTGGCTGAGGCCCTGGAGGTTGTGGCGGCCAAGGCGACCGCCGGCCGGGTTTTCTCCGGCGGCGGCTGGGACGAGGGCCTGAAGGCGCTGGGGACGCACTGCAGGATCGGTTCCGTCGTTGCCGGTGAAGCGGCGCTGGCCGAGGCCATCGCCGCCACCCTGCTCGGAACCTCCGGGACGGTGGCGACGGCTCTTGCGGACGAACGCGTCCGCGGTGTGGAGCCGCTGGCCGAGGCCGTCCTGCACGTGGCCCTGCTGCGGCGAATATTGCGATCCCGCCTCGGGCTTCCGGCCCCGGCCGTCAGCGCGGTCCCCTCGACCGCAACGCCGCCCGTGTCACCGGGGAGCGCCAAACGGCTGCTGGAGCGGCTGGCGGGCGGCGCCGATGTCTGGGATGACGTCCTGGCGTCGGTCCCCGGTGCCGACTTCGCCCGGCTGCCTCCTTGCAACATCGCCGTCGCCGGCCGCAGCGGCGTCGGCAAGTCGACGCTGCTGAACGCGGTCTTCGGCCGCGACCTGGCGGCGACCGGCGCCGGCCGGCCGGTGACCAGGGACGCCACCTGGTACGAGGAGCCGGGCTTTTCGGTCCGCCTGCTCGACACCCGCGGCCTTGAGCGTGGTGCCTTCGCCGAAAGCCTCGCCGCTTTGGAGGCGAAACTGACGGAGGCCCGTGCCGGGACGAACGCGGACGAGCAGCTGCACCTGCTCTGGCTCTGCCTCGACGGATCCGGCAGTCGCATCGAGGAGGCCGACCGACGCGTCGCCGAGATGGCGGGGCGCCTCGGCGTTCCGGTCGTCCTCGTGGTCACCAAAGCGTGGTTCGACAGCGAGCTGCCGGCGATCGTGCGGGCTGAGCTGCCGGACCCGCCGGTCCGCGCCGTCGTCCGTGTCATCGCGTCGAGCCGTAAGTTCGAGAGCGGCGAGAGCGTGGGGCCGGAAGGTCTGGAGACGCTGATCGAGGAGAGCCTTCGCCTGCTGCCGGAAGCCGAGCGGGCGGCGATGGTGGCGGTTCAGCGCATCTTGCTCGCGCCAAAGGTTGAGTCGGCACGCGACGCGATCCGCAAGGCCGGCAATGCCGCCTTCCTCGCCGCGAGCACGCCGATCCCCTTCACCGATGCCGTGCTGCTGGCGCCGATCCAGATCGCCATGATCGTCGCCGTCACCAGGCGCATGGGCGTGACGCTGAGCGAGGACGGCTGGAAGGCGCTTGCCGCCGCCGTCGCCGGCCCGGTCCTCGCGACATTCGCCGGACGGCTCGCCGCCGGCACCCTCGGCAACCTGCTGAAGACGATTCCCGGCATCGGCTCGCTGGTCGGCGGGTCGCTGAATGCCGCCGTCGCCGTGGCGCTGACCCGATTCCTCGGCGAGGGGTATCTCGCCTGGCTCACCGGCCGGCTCGAGCGTGGCGCCGTTCCGTCGATCGCCGAGATCAAGGACTATCTCGGCGGCGGCTGGTTTCAGAAGCAATAGGCGAGGAACGTGTCCCAGGCGATGGTCGCGCCGTAGCGGCCCCAGAGACCGAGCGACAGCACGAACAACGCCGCGAGCCCGCCGGCGAGGCCGAGCGCGATGATCCGGCTCACGCCGGTGCCGGCGTTCGCACCAGCGGCCGGTCGGCGATCGGCGCGTGCAGGATCGCCGCAGCGATGCCGAGCGCGACCGACGCCCACCAGATCGCGTCGTAGGAGCCGGTCGCGTCGTAGACCCGGCCGCCGAGCCAAGCGCCGAGGAAGCTACCGAGCTGGTGCGAGAGGAAGACGCCGCCATAAAGCATCGACATGTAGGCCGGCCCGAAGATCTGGGCGACCAGGCCCGAGGTCAGTGGCACGGTGCCGAGCCAAAGGAATCCCAGCGCCGCGCCGAAGACCAGCACGCTGGTTTCCGAGACCGGCGCCATCAGGAACAGCACGAAGGCGAGCGAGCGCAGGAGGTAGAGCAGCGAGAGGACGTACTTCTTGCGGTAGCGCCCGCCGAGCCATCCGGCGATCAGGGTGCCCACGATGTTGAAGAGGCCGATCAAGGACAGCGAGGCAGCGCCCAGCCAGGCCGGCAGCCCCTTGTCGGCTATGAAGGCCGGCAGATGGACGGCGACGAAGGTCACCTGGAAGCCGCAGACGAAGAACCCGGCGGTGAGTAACCAGAAGCCGCTGTGGCCTGAGGCCTCGCGCACGGCCTCGCCGATGGTCTGGTTCATGCCGGGGACGAGCTTCCGCTCGCCGAGGCCATAGGCCAGCGGAACCAGCATGAAGCTGATCGCGGCCAGCAGCACGAGCGCCGTCGACCAGCCATAGGAGGTCACGAAGGCCTGGCTTACCGGCACGATGGCGAATTGCCCGAAGGAGCCGCCGGCGCTGGCGATGCCGAGCGCGAGGCTTCGGCGCTCGGGCGGCGCGGCGCGGCCGACCGCGCCCAGCACCACCGAGAAGCCCGCGATGCCGAGCGCGATGCCGACGGCGGTGAGGCCCAGCTGGACCACGGCGACGCTGGCGCCGGTCGCGGCGAGCACGAGGCCGGCCGCGTAGACGACGCCGCCGACCATGCAGACCCGGATCGGGCCGTACTTGTCGGCGATGGCCCCGGCAAAGGGAGCGACGATGCCCCAGAGCAGGTTCTGTGCGGCGAGCGCGATGGCGAAGGCCTCGCGGCCCATGCCGAGGTCGACGCTCATCGGGCCGAGGAAAAGGCCGAAGGAGGCGCGGATGCCGAGCGACAGCGTCATGGCCGTCGCGCCGCACAGGATGATGACCCAGAGCTGCGGCGACATGGCGACTCCTAGAGGAGCGTGACTTCGGCGGCGCCGAGACCGTCGATGGAGATCTGCAGGCGCTCGCCGGCCTTGGCCCAGTAGGGGAGAGGCAGGCTGCCGGTCATAACCACCTGCCCGGCCTCCAGGCGGTCGCCGCGCGTGGCCAGCTGGTTGGCGAGCCAGATCAGGGACTCGAAGGGGTGGCCGAGAACGTCGCTGCCCTTGCCGCGTTGGACCTCGACGCCGTCGGATCGAGTGATGCCGACGGCCGACGCGAGATCGAGGCGGCTCCAGTCCCGTACTTCCGGCCCCAGCACGAAGCCGGCATGGAAGAAGTCGTCGGCGATCAGCGTCGCCGGCCCCATGGCGGCGAAGTCGCCGTAGCGGTTGTCGACGATCTCGATCGCCGGCTGGAGGGTGGCGATGGCCGCCTCGACCTCTTTCCTCGTGGCGTTGGCCCCGATCGGGCGGGCGAGCCTGACCGCGACCTCACACTCGATGCCGATCCTGACGTAGTGCCGCGCCTTGACGCGTGCGGGCGAGACGAATCGCCCCGATGCCAACATGGCGCCGGCGCAGGGGCCGGGCACGTTCAGCAGCTTCTGCATCGCCGGCGTGGTGGCGCCGACCTTCCAGCCGACCAGCTCGCCACGGCCGGCCTGGGTCAGCCGTTCACGCACTAGGCGGGCGACGGCATAGCCTTCCTCGGCGTCGGAGGGGCGAAGCGATGAGGGGATATCGGCGAGAGAGCTGCCGGCGATCCGTCGGGAGGAGATCCAGCGGGCAGCCTCCGCGCGTTCGGCGGGAGTCATATGTCCATGGTCGGCTCGCGGCGGGCGGTGTGTCAACCCGAGGCATGTGCTAGGGACGCGTCCGGAGGTTCCCCATGTCCGACACCGACATCCTGGATGCCGTCGACCGCTTTCTCGACCGCGAGGTACGCCCGCATGTGACGCGGCTGGAGCACGACGACATCTGGCCGGAGGAGATCGTCGCCGGCATGGCCGAGCTCGGGCTCTTCGGCGCCACCATCTCACCCAACCACGGCGGGCTAGGCCTTCCGGCCGCGACATATGCGCGGATCGTCGAGCGGGTGGCGCGGGTGTGGATGTCGCTCGCCGGCATCTTCAACTCGCACCTGATCGCCGCCGCGATGGTCGAACGTTTCGGCACCGAGGCGCAGAAGCGGGCCTTCCTGCCGGAGATGGCGTCTGGCGCCAAGCGGGGCGGCCTCGCCTTGACCGAGCCCGACTGCGGCACCGACCTCCAGGCGATCCGCATGCGCGCGGTCCGCGACGGCGACGGCTACCTGCTCAACGGCACCAAGACCTGGATCTCGAACGGGCTTCACGGCCAGGTCTTCGCCGTTCTGGTGAAGACCGACCCGAACGCTGACCCGGTCCATCGCGGCATGAGCGCGTTCCTTCTGGAGAAAGGTCCGGGCTTCGCCGCCGGGCGGAAGTTCGAGAAGCTGGGCTACAAGGGCATCGATTCGGCCGAGCTGATCTTCGAGGATCATCGGGTCGGCGCTGAGCGACTGATCGGCGGTGTCGAGGGCAAGGGCCTGCCGCACACGCTGGCGGCACTCGAGCTCGGCCGCATCAACGTCGCCGCCCGCGGCGTCGGCGTCGCCCAGGCGGCACTCGACGAGGCGCGCCGCTCTTCGCAGATCCGCAAGACCTGCGGCAAGCCGATCTGCGAGCACCAGGCGATCCAGATCAAGCTTGCCGACATGGCGACGCGTACCGAGGCGGCGCGGCTGCTCACCAACGCCGCCGCCGAGGCCTATGACCGCGGCGGCCGCACCTCGCTCGAGACCAGCATGGCCAAGCTTTTCGCTTCCGAGGCCGCGGTCGAGAACAGCCTGGAGGCCATGCGCGTCCACGGCGGCTACGGCTACTCGAAGGAGTTCCCGGTCGAGCGCCTCTACCGCGACGCGCCGCTGCTGGTGATCGGCGAAGGCACCAGCGAGGTCCAGCGTCTGGTGATCGCAAGGCAGCTGATCGAGCGCAATTCTGTCTGAGAAGGTCGCGGTCGCGCCGTTAGTGCGCCCTCGCTCAAGCCTTAGCGCTGCGCGCCAAGGTACGCTCGGTCGCCGGCGCGGACTCTCAAAACTTCGCGGCGGCGCGATCCGCGCGCCTCGATGCGCAGCATCGAGGCCTGAGCGGATAGCGTGATCGCCGCGACCGTGCCTCTCAGCGCTTCATGGCCCATATCCGCCGCGCCCGCGTCACCCCCGGCACGTCGATCATCCTGCCGTCGAGCTGGACCGCGCCCTGGCCCAGGCGCTCGGCGGCCTCTGCGGCGGCGACGATGCGCGTCGCCTCCGCGACTTCCTCCGCGGTCGGCGAGAAGGCGGCGTGGACCACGGCGATCTGGTCGGGGTGGATGCAGAGCTTGCCCTGGAAGCCCATCCGACGAACGCGGAGGCATGCGAGCTTGAGGGCATCCAGGTCGCGGAAATCCGGCGACGGCGAGTCGATCGGCGGTTCGCGGTCGGCGAGCCGGGAGGCGAGCACGAGTTGCGCGCGGTAGGGCGTGAGTTCGGCCTCGTCGCGGCCGGGCAAGAGGCCGAGATCGAGGGCGAAGTCGAGGGCACCGAAGGCGAGCCGGCGGACTTGCGGGCTGGCGCGGGCGATCTCATCGGCGGCGACGAGTCCGCGGGCGGTTTCGATGATCGGCAGCAGATCGACTTTTGGGGCGAAGGCCGCGACCTGGCCGACCTCGGCCGCGCTTTCGCATTTCGGGATGACGATGCCGTCCAGATCCGCCGGCAGCGCCGGCAGGTCGGCAACACCGTGGTAGCCGGAGAGCGCGTTGATGCGAACATAGAAGCGGGTTCGTCGCGGCAATGCCGCAGCGGCGGCGAGCGCGCCTCGTGCCGCCAGCTTCTCGGTCTCCGGCACCGCGTCCTCGAGGTCGAGGATCGCAGCGTCAGCATCGGAGGCCAGCGCCCTCTCGACCCGGCGCAGATGATTGGCCGGGGCGAAGAGGAGGCTACGCACGCGCCGCCTCGGCCGCCTCGGTGGGCGGAGCGAAGCGCCGGCTGAGCCAGACCAGCAGCAGGAGTCCGGGCACGGCCGCTAGCACTGTCAGCAGGAAGAACGGGACCCACCCCAGCGACTCGGCGAGCCAGCCGCCGGAGGAGGACAGCATGGTCCGGGCCGTGGCCGCGAGCGAGGAGAGCAGCGCGTACTGGGTCGCGGTGTAGGAGACGTTGCAGAGGCTGGAGAGGTAGGCGACGAACGCCGCCGAGCCCATGCCGCCGGTAACGTTCTCGATGGCGATGGTCGCCATCAGCATGGCGATGTCGTAGCCGACCATGGCCTGGACCGCGAACATCAGGTTGGACAGCATCTGGAGCACGCCGCAGACCATTAGGCCCCTCACCAGGCCGAGGCGATAGGTGACGACGCCGCCGAGTGCCACGCCGACCAGGGTCGAGATCACGCCGAAGATCTTCGAGACGTTGGCGATCTCGATCTTGCTGAAGCCCATGGCGACATAGAACGGGCTCGAGACGGTGCCGGCCAGCGCGTCGCCGAACTTGTAAAGCACGACGAAGACCAGGATGAGGATCCAGCCCGGCCGGGTGACGAAGTCGGCGAAGGGGGCGACCACCGCGTCCTGCAGCCAGCCGGCGAGGCCCTTCTCCGGCGGCCTGGCGACGGCGCCCTCGCGGCTGGGCTCGCGCGTCGCCAGCACCGTCAGGATGCCGACGCCCATCAGGGCGCCCATCGCCGCATACGTGGCCTGCCATCCGAAGAACGTCGCGAGATAGAGGGCGCCGGCGCCGGCGGCCAGCATGCCGAAGCGGTAGCCCACCTGGGTCGCCGCCGCGCCGGCCGCCTGCTCGCGATCCTCCAGGAGCTCGACCCGGTAGGCGTCGATGACGATGTCCTGGCTCGCCGAGAGGAAGGCGACGGCGACAGCGCCGAGCGCCGTCCACCACGGATCGATCCGCGGATCGGCGAAGCCGAGGGCGATGATGGCGAGGCCGAGCAGCGCCTGGATCACCACGGCCCAGCCGCGGCGGCGGCCGAGCAGGCGCGTCAGCACCGGCAGCGGCAGCCGGTCGATGATCGGCGACCAGACAAACTTGAAGTTATAGGCGGTGCCGACCAGGGCGAAGAGGCCGATGGCGGTGAGCGACAGGCCGGCCTCGGCGAGCCAGATGCCGAGGGTGGCGCCGGTCAGCGCCAGCGGCAACCCGCTCGAGAAGCCCATCAGCAGGATGGCGAGAAGCCTCGGCTCCCGGTAGATCGCGAGCGAGGCGAGCCACTCCTTCATGCGGCGATGCCCTTGATCAGATCGGCCAGGCGCACCTGCGGCCGGGGACCGACATGGGAGATGACTTCCGCGGCGGCGATCGAGGCGATGCGGCCGGCGCGTTCGAGGCCGAGCCCGTGAGTGAGCCCGTAGAGGAAGCCGGCGGCATAGAGATCGC
>SXGS01219705.1_pt1 | contig 10940 bp, 4 predicted proteins | sample 3174681 | NCBI WGS metagenome assembly SXGS01 (sample SAMN11356861, study PRJNA531348) | freshwater metagenome | isolation source: freshwater sample F1-80 | place: China: Fuxian Lake, Yuxi | collected 2017-12-25 | reverse complement strand
CGGCGTTGCCGCACCCTTCGCCGCCGCTTCCGCCTTCGCTCCGGCTTCCTTCAATTCCTCCCCCGCTTTCTTGAGCTCCCCAGCCGCCTTCTCAAGCTTCGCGTCCACCGCCTGCTTCTCCTCCGGAGTCCCAGCCTTGCCCGCTTCCTTCGCAGCCTCTTCCGCCAGCTTCGCCGCCTTCTCCAGCGCCCCCTTCGCAGCCTCCAGATCTTCCTTCGCTCCCTCCGCCTTCCCTGCCTCAGCCTTCTTTCCTATCTCACCCACCTGCTCTTGCGCCAACTGCCGCGCCTCCTGCGCCACCTGCTGCGCAGCAGCCGCGTCCGCTCCCTTTTCCTCTGGCTTCCCACCTTGCGCCGCATCGGGCTTGGAGAGATCCGCCGCGAGGTCCTTTTGGCGCGCGGTTGCGTCCTTGAGGTCCTGCCGGGCCTTTTCGGCGGCGGCCTCGGCGAGGTTGCGAAGCTCCTCCTTCATCGCGGGGTTGTTCTTGAGCTCCGCCTCGAGTTCTTTGAGCGCTTGTTCGGGCGTCTTGTTGGCAAGAGCCATCAGCTTTTCCAGCCGCGCGAACTGCTGGTCCATCGCCTTCTTGAGTCCCAAATCCTCCTCGGCCTTGCGGAGTTGCTCGCGGGTTTTGGCGATGGCGGCGGGGTCGCCTTGCTCGAGGTTTTTGAAGTGCTGTGCCAGCAGGTCGAGGGCGTCGGCAACCTTGCCCTGCTGGGCGGCGGCGTCCTCAAGCCCCTTTTGCTGGGCGGCGGCGTCGGGTTTTTCAGCCGCTTCCTGCAGCGCCTTGAGGGCGGCGGCGGCCGGTTGCCGCAACATCTCCACGCCATCATCGTCGTCGCGGGCGCGTTCGCGGCCTTCCTTGCCGGCAAGGTTCTGGGCGTTGGCATCGCGACGAAGGTGTTCCTGCAGGGGTGAGAGTTTCTGGCCAAGATTTTGTTGCTGCTTGATGAGCTGGTCCACGGCCTCGGGTTGGGGCTTGCCTTCCTTGGCGACGAGCGCGGCCTCTTCCTTGGCGCGCTGCTCAAGCTCGCGGAATTGTCCCGCGAGGTGCTGCAGCCTATCCGGCAGCTTGGGCGCGGCAACGGCCAGCGCGCGTCGCGCGATTTCCAGATCCGCTTGAGACGCCTCTTTGGCGCGGCGGACTTCCAGATTGAGTTTGTTCAGCTTTTCATCCAGCGGTGTCAGGGGACGCTGATCCGCGGAGTGGAGGAGCCCCGGGAGGGCAAGAAGGAGTGCCCAAGGTTGGAGTTTCATGTTTCCTTTCCACAGTGTGCCTCATTTCGGAAGACCTTCAATGGTGAAAGTGCCGGGAGTGTTGTTGCGCCGGTCCATTTCGGCGGAAATGGCGCGGGCTTCGGCGCTGGCGCCGGCCTGTTCAATGAGTTCGGCGGCCTGCGCGGCCAGCCGAGTCTTGCGCAAGTCGGGCGGCAACCGGTCAAACAGGTCCCGGTGCCATTGCCAGTCGCGTACACGCAGTGTGTTGAGGTCGGTGGCATCCTGCCGCCAACGCTCCAGTTGGGAGAGGGCGTTGAGGCTGCCCTCCAGCTCCACGAGCCGATGGGACTGTTCCAGCGTGCCAAGCGATTGCGCGAGGGCCGCAAGCTGCGCGGCCTGATCGGCGGGAGTCTTGGTGGACTGGGCGATGTGCTCGATGGCCTGCGCGGCGTCGAACAGGTCTTTGACGAAGGCCTGATCGGTGTCGACACGCCCGGCCTCTGCCACAGCCCGCGCCCGCAACTGGGCCATGGCAGACCTGGCGGCCTGCCGCGCCCACTCTTCGGCCAGCAGCGACCGCGCCCCCGCCAGCTTTGCCGCCGCTCCTTGCGCGCCCTTGGTCGCCGCCTGTGCCCCTTCCCATGCCTTCAGCCGGTCGCCAAGCTGAACGAACGGCCGGTCAGCGCCTTGAAGGTCCACCTCCAACTGCTTGCGCGCGACTGCGGCATCGAGGACGGCGGCGCGGTGCAGGGGACGCAGCACCCCGGCGGCCTTCTCAACCGACGCTTGGAACTTGAGCGAGGGGCCCAGCAGCGTGCCGTTGGCATCGCCGGCCTTCAATGCCGTCTCCATGAGGAGCCGGTCCGCACCCAGTTGCGCCCCGGTGGCATTCAATTCGGCGGCAACCTTGATGTCGAACTGGGGTGCGGCCTGGGTCATCAGCTGCTGGATGCCCAGAATGTCCTTGGTGGCGGCAGCCTGGCGGCGCGCGAGGCGCTTGCCGGCGGTGTCATCGGGCGCCGCGCCCGCACCGGCCAGACGGTTCATCCACCGCTGGGACTGCGCCAGATAATCCAGGTGATCGACCAGCACCGCGGCTTCGTCGGCGGCGAGCTGCAAGCGCGCGTTCTCAGCCAGTCGCCCGGCCAGTTCCGCGAGCTTCGCAACGGCAGCCGAGGCGGCGCGGGTGCGGTCGGCGCGAGTCTCCTGGGTGGCATCGTCGAAGGCGGCCTGCAACCTGGTGAAGGGCAGCTGCTCGTGTTCCATTCTGGAGAGGGTGTGAGAGAGCAGCACCAGCTCGGCCGATTCACGTCCGGGGCGGGCCTTGGCGGTGGCACTGGCCAACGCCTGATGAAGGGCGGCGATTTTGGAGATGATGATCGCGGGCGATTTCTCGGAATCGTCGCGCGCCTGGCGCAGGTCGCCCAGCGGGCGGTCGGCAAGGTCGTCGGGAATGGCCTGGCGCAGTTTCGCGATGGAGTCCCTGAGGTCGCGCGCGGCCCGCAGGATGGACTGCTTGGGTTTGAGCGCCTCGATGCGGCGCGATTCAAACACGGCCGATTCGACACGAAGGGTCAGCAGGGCCGACTCGCCCGTCTGCCCCTTCACATCCACGGCCACGAGTCGCGTCAGCACCACGTCGGACGGCTTCACATCCAGCGGCAGCAGGTCAAACGCCAGTTCGAGGGTGGCGTTGGCTTGGGGGAGTTGGGGAAGAGCCAGCACGTTGGTGGTCCACGCATTGGTCTTGGAAGCAGAGATGACCTGAAAGAGCTGCCGCACTTCCTTGAGCGCGACGTCGTCACGGGCCAGGGCGCTGATGGCCAGCACGTCCTCGGGGCGGCGCGCCACATCGCCTTCGGGGCTTTGGATGGTGACCTCGGGCCTCTCGTCGGGCAGCGCCTTGATGCGGTATTCCTCGCCGGGCTTGTTCGCCATCCCGGTGTGTGCGGCCACTAGATGCAGGGTGTAGATTCCGTTGGTGAGGATGGTGAATCGCGCGCTGCGACTTTTCGGGGCGTCCGGATCGCCCGCCGGCTCCATCTCCACCTCATTGGTGACGCCGCCCTGCACATGTCGCAGCATCGCGCTTTTAAGCTCCTGATCGATCCCCGCAATGAGCCGCACCTGGGTGCCTTCCAGAATTTCCACATGGCCGTGCGCCTCGCGCAACAGGGCAGGCGGCAGCGCGCTGTAGGCCGGGAACTGGAACTGCTTGATGAAGCCCAGCACGCGGGGCGGATCCTGAATGCGCACCGTGTACCACTTGGACTGGCGGCGGCCCGCCAGAAACCGGTACCGCATCGTGTCGGCGTCCATCGGCACAGCCGAGGCGTAGCGGCGCGTCGGCTGGTCCAAAGTGGCGTTGCCCTGATCCACCAGATTCATCACCACCTGCACGCGATGACCGGCGCCATCGTCGGTTTGAATGTGCGGCTGGTCGGGAATGGCGCGCGAGTTCACCTCGACGAGTACGGGCATACTCGCACCGCGCGGCGCGAACGCGTTTTCAGGATCGGCCGGCTGCAGCACGTGGAAGTCAGATTCGGACGTCGTGCCGATGTTGACGCGGCCCGGCGCCGCCACGCGCCGCAGGTGGGCACGCCCAGAGGGCACCGCGGCCACGATGGCTAAGACCAGTAGCAGAACCAGCGAGGTGGTCCAAAAATGCTGCAGCCGGCCCAGCGGCAGCACGCGGCCGATGTCCAGGCCCGACATGCGGCTTGCAACGTCGTGACGCAAACGGTTTCGAAAGGCCATTGAGTCCCAAGTGCGCCCCACTTCAAGGTTGCTCAGTTCCACGGACGCCAGCAGGTCTTCGCGCAATTCCGGCTGCGCCTGTTCTAGGAGAAGAGCCGTTGCACGAAGATCCGGGGCGCCCCAGCAAGCCCGCACGATTGCCCGCACCAGCAGCAGCCCCACTCCGAGCACCGCCGATCGCAGTAGCCAGGTGCGAACCGAATCGGAGAGGGCAAGCACCCAGTCCGCCGCGATCAAGAGCAGCAATAATCCCAACGCGGCGATGAGCGCGAGAAACAGGCCGCGAAGGATTTCAAGCAGCCGCAGGCGGCGGCGAAAGTGGCTGAGTTTGCCGAGGATGACGGGATCGAGGTGGTCGTCCATGCGATGGCTATTTGAGCCAGCCAACCGGCTGGGAGGAACATACACGCAACCTTCAGTGGCCGCAATGCCTGCCGCTTTCAGATGAGCCCGGCCCGCTTGCGCAGCGCCCATTCCACCGTCAACAGAAGCATGATGGGCAGGAACGTCCAGTAGCTTTGCCAGAGTTTCTCCTCTTCCACGAAGGTTTCGCCGGAACTGAGGGGCTTGAGCGCGTCCACCAGCTGCTGCAATTCCTCCTCGGGATAGTAGCGCCCGCCCGAATCGGCCGCCATCTGGCGCAACTGCTTTTCGTGGCAGTGTAGCACGCTCATCTCGCCGCTGGGCACACTAGCAACGCTAAACTGCGTGCGCGCCTTCACCTGGTCTTCCGCCAGACCAGGCACACGAATGCGCACCTCGTAGTCGCCTCCCAGAAGCGGCTCGCTAAAACCGCGGTACAGCGCCGATTGAAAATCAGCGTCGAGCGGAATCTGCGCCACCACCTTGCCCGCCTGCATCAGCATCGCCACGGGCTTGGCCTTGTTGGTCTCCAGCCACGCCATCGCGCCGGGATCGCGCATGCGCACGCGGATCTGGGCGCGCTCCCCCACCTCATAGTGGGGCGGCCCGCTGTCGATGGCCAGAAACCGGTCCATGACCGCGAAGGGTTCCTCCATCACTATCTTGGCCGCCTGTTTCCAGAACTTTTCAAAATGCCGGTCGCCCACGTCCTGCCGCCAGCGCCAGGTTTCATCGGTGGCCGAGTAGAGCACCCGGCCCGAGCCAAACCGGCGGAAGACCATCGCGGGCAGCCGCACGTTGCCCTGGTCTTCGGTGAGCTCAAGCAGCACGTCCGCGCCGGGCAGTTTTTCGGCCACCACCATGCGGCGCGGACCGGGCAGCCCTGCCCAGAGCGTGGCGTTTTGCTTCGCGTCCGCATCAAGCTTGAGCGCCGCCTCGTCGGTCAACGGGCGGTAGGTCAGATTGAGACTCTTGTAATCGGCAAGCCCGGCCCAGCTCACCGGAAACAACGGCTGGAGAGCCGTATTGAGGAAGCTCGAGAGCTTCTCGTAGTGGCCGTCAATGAAGATGACGCCGCCGCTGTTAAACTGCACAAACTCGCGCATCCACTGCAGCTCCTCCGGCCGGAAGAGCTGCGGCGAAATGTCGCCCAGCAGAATCACTTGGTAGGTGAAGAGCCGCTCGCGAGTGCTCGGAAACTGGTTGGGTTTCGGGCCGCGCTGGCCAAGGCCACCCTGGCCGGAGGGATCGGGAAGCAGGGTGTGAATCTCCCAGCGGTCGTCGCGCTCGAAGAGGTTTTTAAGGTAGCGCTGCTCCCAGCGCGGCCGCCCGTCAATGAGCAGCATGTGATTCTTCTGCGTCACCACGCTGGTGCGCAATTTGCCGCTGTTGTTGTCCGGATTGGCCTCGCCTTCCAGCGGCTGCACCTTCACGTCAAAGGTCAGCGGCAGGTTTGAAAACAGCAGGTCGGCGTTCTGGATCTGTTTCTCGCTCTCGACGATCTCCTCGATCGCAAAGTCGAAGGGAATCTCTCGGTGACCACCCTCGGTTGTCATGAGGTCCAGCGACCACACGCGCCGCCCCTTGTGTTCGATCGCCAGTGTGAACGGCCGGCCCGCCGGCATCCCGTCCTGCAGCACCACGCTGCCGCCCAGCCGCGCATTGGGCGGCACTTTGGCGGGCGCAAAAATCCGCTGAACCGCCAAGTCGAGCGGCTGCCGTGTGGTGCCCACGCCAATGACGTGCATGGGCACTTGGCGGCTGCCCAAGCGCCTGGCCAGATCATTGGGATTGGGCTTGGTGTTGTGCTGGCCATCCGTGATGAGAACCACCACCTGCTTGCGGGCAAATCCATCCGCCGGCGCCCCCACCGCCGCGGCATCCACTCCAGCCATCGCCTGCTCCAGCCCAGTCACGAGGTCGGTCTCCATGACGTTGGTCATCTGCGGACCAAACCCAAACGTCTTGGGAAACTCCGGCGCGCCCGCATTGCCACGCTGCGGCGCCTGCCACAACACGCGATGCGTGTCGTTGGTCAACGCATAGAGGCTGACCCGATGGTCGACCGTCAACCGCTCGAAGAGACTCTCGCCTCCCGCCAGCAGCGCCGCCTGCACGCGCTCCCAGCGCGGCGTCTTGTCAAATCGCTTGATCGCCGCCAATGCCGGTGCGTCCAGCTTGTTGGTCGTTTGCGCGTCGGCTTTGGCCACGGCCAAGTCCAGCTCGCCCTTCCACCGCATCATTGAAGGCTGTAGCACCACGGCTTGGTCGCGCGCGCGTGCCGGATCGGTCACGTCCAGCGCGGCGAGAGGATCCAACACCTCCGTCCGCACCTCCACGCGACGTGGCGCAGGCCATTGTCCGTCGGGAAGCTTGTCCAGCCTGCCCGCCGCATCCGAAATGAGCTCCTGCAATTCCTTGAGGCCCGCCGTTAGATCCACCGGATTGACGAGGAAGCGCAGCGACTCCGTCTTGGCCGCGGCTTGCGCAAGCTGGTCGCGCAGTCGCCTCATGGGATCGTCGGCGCCCGCGCCGTTCACCCAGCCCAGATTGGAGGCGATGCGAAGCTTGCGGACGGTCTCCATCTGCTCGTCCAGCGCCGTCATGCTGGCCGAGCCGTCCATGAAAACCAAGAGGTGCGCCACCGTGCCCTGATGCCTTGTGCGCACCAGCGTGGGCCCAGTGAGCACACCCACTAGACACACCACCACCAGCACGCGCAAGAGCGGCAGCAGGATCCGCAGCAGGCCCCCCCGGCCGGCGAGATCGCGCCGGTAAAGCAACCAAGCCAGTGCTCCGAGCACCACCGCCACCGCCACCCCGGACACGAGGCCCAGATCGCCGGTGAATTGCAGCTTTGGTTCCGATGGTGCCGCCGTCTGAGCCGCCAGCATCAGGCCTTTTTGCGCGACATCCATTGCTGCAGCATCATCTCGGCAAAGGTAAATAGCAACACCGCCCAGAGCAGGCCCATCCAGATTTCCTGACCGAAACGCCGCTTGTGATCGCGCTGGCGATACTCGTCCACCGACTTCACCAGACGCGCCTCCAGCGACGCGGCGACGTGCGCCTGCTCCTTTGCGTCCAGCGGCTTCAAGTCAGACTCCTCGCGGTTGGCGTTGACGGTGTAATGTTGCAGGCGCCCGGCACCATCGCGCAGCACGTAGAGTCCGGGCCGTTGCGTGGCGCCAAAGTAGACGTACCCGCGCTGCCCCTGCTCGGCCACCATCAGGCTCTGCGTCTGGGCGGCATTGTCGCCAAGCCGGACGCTGGCCTCGCTTACTTGGTCGGCACGCAGATAGGCCACGCTCACTTCCTTGCCGATGTCTGCCTTTGGAAACCAGGCGACGAGCGGCTGCCCCGGGCTTAGGTTTCGCACGGGCGCCACGGAGGAGGCCAGGTACATCACGAGCTGCTGCATGAGCGGCACGTAGTAGGGCTCGAGGATGCCCTGCATCCACTCCTCATCGCAGGTGCTGGCGCAGAGGATGACGCGGCCTGAGGCCACGACGCGCTCGGTGAGAAACAGGTCGCCGGCCTCCAGCCGCGCTAGTTCAGTGTATGGCGGATTGTCGGGTTGTTCCTGAAGCGTGTACCACTGGCTGATGCGCGCCGTGAGCGCGGTGTCGCCGGCAAAGATGTCCAACGCCGGATGCCGCAGGTTCTTGATCGCCACCCTCGAGAAGGGCACGGCCTCGCGCGAATGGTCGTGCAGCGCCTTGAGGGGCGCTGGCAGATAGCCCGCCTGCGCGAGGTGCTGGTTATACCAATCCTTGTCCACCTGATCGCCCAGAAAAATCAAGGCCGCGCCGCCTTGCTGGATGAACTGCTTTAGAGCATCGGTGGGCGCCGCTTCGAGCCGGGCGACATTGGCAAGCACGATGACGCGCGCGTCGCCAATGGCTTGGGCGCTGAAGTCCGCCGGCTTGATGACACGCACGTCGTAAAGGTCCTTCTCGCCGGGAAGCTTCACCTCACGGAAGGGTTGCAGCGCGATGCGAAGAAAATCGGTCTCGCCCTTGAAATCCACTTGGCCGCGCAGCGACGCAGCGCTGGATTCGCCGTCCACCACCAGCACCGGCACGTGGTCCCAAACATCCACGCTGGCGAGATAGGTGTTGTCGGCCTTGAGGCTGTCCTGATCGACACTGACCTCAATAACGTGCGTGCCGGGCGTATCAAAGGCGTGCTGGAAGGGATCGTCTTCCGCCGGCGCCTTGTGCATCTGGCCTGCGCCAAGATCCAGAGTCTTGCCCGGAGGGATGACCTTGCCATCCACGCGAAACGCAATAGGAAGCCCGCGGCGCTCCTGCGTGCCCCAGTTGCGCACCGCAGCGCGCACGCGCAGCGTCTGTTGCGGCGCGAGCGGCAGACTGGGGTAGTCGAGCGATTCCACGCAGAGATTCTCACGGCTGCCCGCGCCCACCGCGAGGAGCGTCCAGTCGATTGCCGCGTTCTTTGCCTTCAATCCCTCCGCCTCCGCCTTGAGCGCCGAGAGCTCGTTGCTCGGCCAGCTCACGCGTTGAAAGTCGGTGAGCACCACCACTTCGCGCCGCATATTTTTAAGATTGCCGGCCTGGTGTAAGGCCGTCACCTCCTTGAAACCGTGCAGCAACTGCGCCTTGCCAAAGCCCGCCTCCATCTCCCCAAGATCCTTCTGCACTCGGTTGAGATTGGACCTCGGTGAGTCGTAGAGCCTGCCGCCAGAGAGGCGCACCACCTGCACGTCGGAATTGCGTTTGAGTTCCTTCACCATCGCGACCCCCATGGCGCGGGCCTGATGGAAGGGCTTGCCGCCGGCTTCCTCATATTCCAGCGAGTAGCTGTCGTCCATGAGCAGCACCAGCGACGTCTCCACGTTGCCCCACAAGGCGCCCACGCCGGTGATCACGGGGCGTGAGAGACAGAGTGCGAGCAGCAGTGGGATGAGGCAGCGCAAGAGCATCAACAGCAGGTTCTCCAGCCTCATGCGCCGCTTCTGTATGCGCAGGGTGGCCTCGATGAGGTGCATAGCGCCCCACCGGCGGGTCACATGCCGGTTCTTGTTAAACAGATGGATCAGCACCGGGATGCTGACGGCCGCGGCGCCCCAGAGCAGGATGGGGTTGAGGAAGGTCATTTCGCCGAATGGCGCCGGGCCAGGTAGGCGGCCAGCGCTTCGTGGAAGGGCTTGTCGGTGCGCAGGGGAATCAGGTCGATCCGGTTGCGGCGGCAGACGTCCAACAATTCCTGGCGATAGCGCTCGTAGCTGGCGATGTAGTCCTTGCGGAACTGCAGGGGATCGAGCAGGCGATAGTGCGTGGTACGCTCCAGCGATTCAAAGCGCGTCCAGTCGCGAAAGGGGAATTCGATCTCGTCGGGATCGAGCACGTGGAACACCAGCACCTCGTGGTTGGCGGACCGGAAAAAGGACAGCGCCTTTCCCAGCGCGGCGACATCGCCAAAGCAGTCGGAGAGGATCATCACGAGACCACGCCGGCGCAGCCGAGGCATCAGCTTGTGAAACACGCCGGGCAGATCGGACTCGCCACCGGGCGTGGAGTCCACCATCGCCTGCAGCAAAATCCGAAGGTGGCGCGTGCTCGAACGCGGCGGGATGAACGCGCGCAGGTCATCGTCGAAGGCCGCGAGGCCCACGCTGTCGCGCTGTGTGGACAAGAGGTACGCCAGCGCCGCCGCCAACCGGATGGCGTACTGGTGCTTGGTCATTCGCCCCTCGCCGCCGTAGTCCATCGACCCGCTGGCGTCCACCACCAAAAGCGCGCGAAGGTTCGTCTCCTCCTCGTACTCGCGGATGTAGTACCGGTCGGTCTTGGCGTACACTTTCCAGTCCAGCCGCCGGATCTCGTCGCCTGGCACGTAGTCGCGATGCTGAGCAAACTCGGTGCTGAATCCCTTGTGGGGCGAGCGGTGCTGGCCGGTGATCATGCCCTCGACCACTTGCTTCGCCATCAACTCCAGACTCTTGAGGGTCTTGAATTCTTCCGGCTTGAGGTAGTCGGTGAGATGAACCATGGCAGCCGGGGTCGCCCGGCTGCTACGCCGGCTTGGCGGAGGATGGGGAGGGGTTTTTGGCGCCGGCGGGTACGGCGCCGTTGGCGCGGGATTGCGGCACGGCCTCGAGCAACTGGTCAATGATGTCGTCCGAGGAAATGTCTTCGGCCTCGGCGTGGAAGTTGGGCGCGATGCGATGACGCAGCACCGGATGGGCCATAGCCCGGATGTCATCGGACGTGACATGAAAGCGCCCCCGCAACACCGCGCGAACTTTGCCGCCCAAAATGAGCTGCTGGCAGGCACGCGGACCGGGCCCGCAGGCAATGTACTCCTTGGTGAGCGGCAGCGCGTCCACATCCTCCGGACGGGCGCGGCGCACCAGCTCCAACACGTAGTTGGTGACGTGGTCGGGTACGGGCACCTTGCGCACCAGCTCTTGGCATCGCATGATTTCATGGCCGCTGATGCAGGGCTCCACCTTCGCGGTGAAGGCGCCGGTGGTGCGGCTGATGATCTCGCGTTCCTCGTCTTTTTGCGGGTAGTCCACAATGATGTGGAACATGAACCGGTCCTTCTGCGCCTCGGGCAGCGGATAATAAAAGATT
>SXGS01779405.1_pt1 | contig 10941 bp, 4 predicted proteins | sample 3174681 | NCBI WGS metagenome assembly SXGS01 (sample SAMN11356861, study PRJNA531348) | freshwater metagenome | isolation source: freshwater sample F1-80 | place: China: Fuxian Lake, Yuxi | collected 2017-12-25 | reverse complement strand
ATAATTCTGGCGCAAAGTTCGGGATCCCCGTGAAATTAAACTTCTCGCCACCGGTAAAAGTATCACCAATTTGGATGGTGCCATGGTTGTGTAAACCAATAATATCGCCTGGATAAGCTTCTTCGACATGCTCGCGATCGCCGACCGTTATGCGCGCGAACACTCCGATCTGTTCTCGATGGAAATGTGGGGCGGGGCCACGTTCGACACCGCGATGAGGTTCTTGCGGGAATCTCCCTGGGACCGGCTCGCGAGGCTCCGCGAGCGCGTCCCCAATATTCTCTTCCAGATGCTCGTGCGGGCCGCCAGTGCGGTCGGCTACACGAACTACCCCGACAACGTGGTGTACGAGTTCATCCGGCTCTCCGCTGAAGCCGGAATGGATATCTTCCGCATCTTCGACGCGAACAACTGGCTGCCCAACATCAAACTCGGCATCGACGCGGTGCTGAAGACGAATGCGATCTGCGAGGCCGCGATCTGCTACACCGGCGACATCCTCGACCCCAAGAGGGACAAGTACACACTCACTTACTTCGTGAACCTCGCGAAGGAACTTGAGAAGCTCGGCACGCACTTCCTCGCGATCAAGGATATGGCCGGACTGCTCAAGCCCTACGCTGCGAAGCGGCTCGTGAAGGCGCTCCGCGAAGCGGTCGGTGTGCCGATCCATTTCCACACCCACGACTCGGCCGGCGGACAACTCGCGTCATACATGATGGCCGCCGAAGAGGGCGTGAGCGTGGTCGATTGCGCGTTCGCGCCGATGGCCGGCGTGACCTCGCAACCTAGCCTCAACGCGCTCGTCGAAGGAACACGCTTCACGCCACGCGACACGCGACTCAACTTCGACGCATTGCAAGAGACTGCGAACTACTGGGACCGCGTGCGGAGGCTCTACGCACCGTTCGAGACGGGGCAGCTCGCGAGTTCCGCGGAGGTTTATCTCCACGAGATGCCCGGCGGGCAGTACGCGAACCTCTACCAACAGGCGCACTCGCTCGGCGTCGGGGATCGCTGGAATGAAGTCGGCAAGATGTACGCCGCGGTCAACCAACTCTTCGGCGACATCGTGAAGGTGACGCCGACCTCGCAGGTCGTCGGCGACATGACGCTGTTCATGATGGCGAACAACCTCACGCCAGAGATGGTGCTCGATCCGAAGCGAGAGATCGCGTTCCCGGAATCGGTGATCGAGTTCTTCGAGGGCAAACTCGGTCAGCCGCCCGGTGGGTTCCCGCCCGCTCTTCAGACTCGCATCCTGCGCGGCCGCAAGCCGCTCACGGATCGGCCGGGCGCGACGCTTCCGCCCGCCGACCTCCCGAAAGCGAAGAGCGATCTCGAAGGGAAGTTGCGCCGTCCGGCGAGCGAGCAGGACGTGATCTCCTACCTCCTCTACCCCAAGGTGTTCGCTGAGTACGCGGAACACCAGGCGAAGTATTCGGATCTGAGCGTGCTGCCGACGCCCGCGTTCTTCTTTGGCATGACGAAGGGCGAGGAAGTCAGCATCGAGATCGAGGCGGGCAAGACGCTGATCGTCAAGTTCCTGACCATCGGCGAGGCGCAACCGGACGGACGCCGCGTGGTGTACTTCGAGTTGAACGGCCAGCCGCGTGAGGTAATTGTCGCGGACAAGTCGCTGACTGCGGGCGCCGTGAAGGCGCGGCCGAAGGCCGAGACCGGGAACGTGAAGCACATCGCGGCCCCGATGCCGGGCGCGGTTGTCGCCGTTGCCGTCGCGCCCGGCGACGAGGTCGCAGTCGGGCAGAAACTCATCACGCTCGAAGCGATGAAGATGGAAACGACGCTTCACGCCGACCGCGCGGGTAAGGTGGCGGAAGTCCTCGTTCGTCCCGGTGTGCAGGTCGAAGGCGGAGACCTGGTAATCCGGTTCGATTAGCCTCGTTGTGTATTGGCCTCAAGCGACTCTTTGTGGGGGAATCCACATGCTGCCCTTGGTTCTGGCTTTTGCAACAATCGGCGCGGACTCCACGCCGACGATCACCTCCCCAGTTGGTACTGGTGAGAAGGGGTTTGCCGGGGACGGCGGACCTGCGGAGAAAGCCAAGCTCGATCAGCCGTTCGATGTCGCGTTTGACAAGGCTGGGAACCTCTACTTCTCCGACACCTTCAACCACCGCATCCGCAAGGTGGACCCGAAGACCGGCGTGATTACCACCGTTGCTGGCAACGGCAAGAAGGGGTTCGCCGGTGACGGGGCGAAAGCCACCGACGCGAGCCTGAACGAACCCTACGGCATCGAACTCGACGCCGACGGCAACCTCTACATTGTGGACCGGCTCAACTATTGCGTGCGCAAGGTGGATGCCAAGACCGCGTTCATTACCACGGTCGCGGGCACGGGCGGCAAGTCCGGGTTTGGCGGTGATGGCGGGGACGCGGACAAGGCGCTGCTGGTCGAACCGAACGGAATCTGCCTCGACGGGAAGGGGAAACTCTACATCGCGGACGTGGCCGGGCACCGCGTCCGTGTCGTCGACCTGAAGAACGCGAAGATCGACACGCTTGCCGGAACCGGGAAGGGCGCGACGACCGGCGACGGCGGTGCGCTGAAGGACGCGGTGCTGTTCGGTCCGCGTGCAGTCGCGAGCGCGCCGAACGGGAAACTCTACATCGTGGAGCGCAACGGGCACTGCGTTCGTGTCGTCGATCTCGCGAAGGGGACAATCGACCGCTTCGCGGGGACCGGGAAGAAGGGCTACACCGGCGACAGCGGGAAGGCGCTTGAGGCGACCTTCGACGGACCGAAGGAGATCGACATCGACAAGGACGGCAACCTGTTCGTCGTGGACACGGAGAACGAAGCGATTCGCAAGATCGACGCGAAGACCGGTCTCGTGACGACGGTCGCGGGCAAGGGTCGAACCAAGACGCCGGGGTTAGGGGATGGTGCGGCGGCAACGGCCGCGACACTTGGCCGGCCGCACGGGGTCGCGGTCGGCCTGGACGGTGCGCTCTACATCGGTGACACGAACAGCCACCGCATCCGCAAGGTGAAGTGATCGTCGTCATCACGCTCCGCGTGATGTCCGCGTTGGGGTAAGCGATAACGTTTTCTCGGAGCGCATCTGAATCGCGAAGGCGACATCACGCGGAGCGTGATGACTACGGTTTTCATCGTCGTCATCACGCTCCGCGTGATGTCCGCGCTGGGGTAAGCGATAACGTTTTCTCGGAGCGCATCTGAATCGCGAAGGCGACATCACGCGGAGCGTGATGACTACGGTTTTCATCGTCGTCATCACGCTCCGCGTGATGTCCGCGTTGGGGTAAGCGATAACGTTTTCTCGGAGCGCATCTGAATCGCGAAGGTGACATCACGCGGAGCGTGATGACTACGGTTTTCATCGTCGTCATCACGCTCCGCGTGATGTCCGCAGTGGGGTAAGCGATAACGGTTTGCTGGAATCGCACCTGATAGGCGAAGGTGACATCACGCGGAGCGTGATGACTACGATTACTTCGCCAGGAAGTACCCGGCGGCGAACGCGAGCGCGAGCAACACGACCACCGCGCCCATCAGCAGCGTGGCTTTCTGCGCGCTGATCACCAGCATCCGCGGCGGTTCGCTCAGGCTCATCGCGTCCTGGCCCGAGGTGGGCGGCGGCTTCGCGCGGTCGTCTTCTGCTTGGGACGCGGTGCGGCCGAGAATCTCGTCAACGTTGCCCTCGAAGAGCGGCGGGTCGTCGGGGTTCGCTGGCGGTTTCGGGACAGCCTTCGGAACTGGCGGCGGAGCGGGCCGCGCCTTCGGTATGGGTGCCGCATCCGGGGACAGGCTCATCGCGGTCGCGTCCTGTTTCGGTGCGACCTTCGGAACGGGTGGCGGGGCGGGCTTCGGTGGCGGCTTCGGCAGTTCTGCGCGTGGCGGTTCCACGGCGCGCGCGGGGGTTGGGGTCGCGGCCACCGGTGCGGGCGGTTGGATGACCTGGGTCGCCGGTTCCACCACGCGCTCGGTCGCCACGTTTCCGAGCAACTCGTCAACGTCGTCCATGTTGACGCGCTCGGTCTTCGCGTCGTCTTCCGTGGGGACTGGCACCGTGATGGTGTAGCCGCAATGCGGGCAGATTGTTTCGGTTCCGGCTTTGCGGGTCGCGATCCCGAGCAGCCGGTTACAGTAACTACAGCGGAACCGGATGGGCATTCCGAGGTCTCCGGCCAACAAGGGCTGAGTTTACGCGTTAAACAGCAGTATACCCCACCGGCCCGCAGTGGGGAGACGAATCCTGTTGAGAGCTTGATCCGAACGCGCTGTCGGGGAAGAATGAACGTCACGCCCGCGAACACGACCGGAGCAAACCGATGATCGCACGCCATACCCGTCTGGCTCTTGCACTGAGTCTGTTCGCGACCTGCGCCGCGGTCGTGCCCGCCGCGGATGTCGTCATCCTCAAGGACGGGTTCGTGATTCAGGGGAACGTTCACAAGGAGGCCGAGACCGTTTTCGACAAGGCCAGCGGCACCTCGGTCCGCATCGTCAAGGCGAACGGACTCGACATGATCGACGAGGGGCCGAAAGTAACGGTCTTCAGCACACACGCGAAGCAACTCGGTGCCATCTCCCCGGACATCAAACTGCGCCCGGAATACAAGGCGTACACGACGAGGTTCCTGGGACGCAGAGCGAACACCCCGCTACCCGCGATGCCCAGCATCACGAAAGTCACGGACTTCAACGAGAAGTGGATTCGGACGCTCACCGTGCCCGCGGTCGGAGCGGCGCCCGCGCAGATTGACCAGCAGGTCACGCACCTCGACCCGTATTTCATCTACCTGGTTTCGAGCACGCATCTGTGGCGAGTCACCTACCGCACTTGCGAATGGGATCCGAAGGTAGTTCGCAAGCTCCTGACCATGCACCCGGAACTCTCCGAACCGGACGGGAAGTGCGCGCCTCTGAAGCGGATCGCGATCGCCAAGTTCATGCTCGACGCCGGGTGGCTTCAACTCGCGAAAGATGAATTGGACCGGCTCAAGCGGGATTTCGCGGGTGAGATGGCGAAGGAAGCGAAAGAGGCACACGAGAAGATCACGAAAGAAATCGACCAGGCGACTGCGGAACTCGTTGTCCGCGAGGCGGAAGTCGCACTCGGGGCCGGTCGGTACATCTACGCGGCCGAACTGCTCGCGATCTTCCCGGAGAAGAACGCCGAACCGAAGGAAGTGGCTCGCGCCGCGAAGGTCGGCGCTGACCTGAAGACGGCCCAGGAACGGCACGACACCGCTCGCCGGCTCCTGACCGGGCTGATCGACACTGTGAGCGGGCGGCGCACGGCCAAGCCAATGCTCGCGGTCGGCGGTGGTCTGGCGCTGGCCGCGTGGACACAGCCCAAGGAAGTCACGCCGCAGTCGCTCGAACTCGCGGTCGCGGCCGGTCAGGTCTTCTCGGAACTCCACCCGGATTCCGCGATTCGCATCGAGACGTTCGTGACGCTCGCAATGCAGGCCGAGCGCGAGCGCGCCGCGGACAAGGAGCCGACCAAGAGGCCGGACGAACTGATCGCCACTGCCATCAGCGGCTGGGCGATGGGCAAGAACGGAGCGACCCCGAACGTCGAGTCGGCACGGAAGGCGTGGTCCGCTCGCGAGTCGATTCTCGCCTACCAGAAGGGTGAGTCGCTGGCGGCCCGCAGCACGGTCCTCGGTCGCTTCAAGAAGACGAATTCGCTGGGGATCGACCAGCTCGCGCAACTCATTTCACTCCTGCCGCCGGCCGATCCCGACGACTTGAACAACCGGAGCGGGAAGCCGATTGCGCTCGGAAAGAACGTGCCGGGCGGCGTGTATCGGCGGCGAACTGCGCCCGTCCCCGGGCACGCGACCGGGCTGGACTATCTCGTGAAACTGCCGCCCGAGTACCACCACGGCCGCGCATACCCGGTGCTGGTTGTACTCACGCATAGCGGCAACCAGGCGGAAGATATGATGGGCGCGCTGATGACCGAGTCGGAGAAGAACGGCTACATCGTGATTGCGCCGGAGTGGACCAACCAGTTCGCCAAGGACGGCTGGCAGTGGAAGGGCGAGGATCACGTGTACGTCACGGCCGCGCTCCGCGACGCGGTGAGGCACTTCACGGTAGACAACGACCGCGTGTTCCTGTGCGGCGTTGGCGACGGCGCGAACATGGCGATGGACGTGGGCACCTCGCACCCGGATCTGTTCGCTGGCGTTGTACCTGTGGGACCGATCCCCAAGTGGGGCGGCCACTTCGTCGAGTACTGGCGCAACGCACAGAAACTCCCGTTCTACATCGTGACCGGGGAGATGGGCGGCGACTCTGTGACGAACCTCAAGAACATCTTCCTGAAGTGGATGCCGCAGGGGTATCCCGCCGTGATGACCATCTACAAGGGTCGCGGGATCGAGTGGTTCTCGGCCGAAACGCCGATCATCTTCGAGTGGATGAGCCGCAAGACACGCATCAACGGCACCGCGACGCTGGCGCTTGGCAACTTCCGTCAACCGTGGATGATGCTGCGCGATTCGGACAACCGGTTCTACTGGCTCCAGGCGGACAAGGTCGTGACGGGCAAGTCCGGTGGCGCGATCGTCCCGGCGGAACTGCAGGGCGACGTGCGAGGCAACAACTTCGTGGACATCCGCTGCCGCGGCGTGAAGCAACTGACCGTGTGGCTGAGTTCGGAGATGATCGACTGGACGAAGCCGGTGAAAGTGCAGATCAACGGCAGCACACCGCAAACGTGGTTCAAGCCGAAGATGATCGAACCGAACCTGGAAGTGCTGCTGGAAGACTATCACGAACGCGGCGACCGCCGGATGCTGTTCCTGAACAAGTTGGAGTTGACCGTCAGTCCGTGATGAGTTCGTAGGGTGGGTCAAGGCTTTGCGCAGGCCCACCACGGCGACACCAACAAGGATAAACCTTGCGACTATAGCTCAGCGCTGGTGGGCCTGCGCAAAGCCTTGACCCACCCTACCAAAACCTCACCCCGCTTCTTTCTCGGCGCCCCCGCCAAACGCTTTGCGGAACGCGTTCAAGTGTTCCACGAGCAGCGGCTTCAACTTCGCAGCGTCGAGGTGGTCGCCAGTCACGAGCCACATCTTCAGCAGGTCGATGCCGTCGTTGCGGTCGCCTTCGATGGTCGCGTCACGTCCGAAGTTCTCGAACTGCGACAGCTTCGCGGTTCCGGGGTGACCCACGAACCACACCTCCATCGCGTCAGTTTCCTTCGTCTTGAGCCGTGCCCAGAACCGCGACGCGCCCCGTGGATACACCGCCACCGCGTCACGCACGTCCCACTTGAACTCTAACGTCGGGTCGATGTCGCGGAGCAGTTTCACCATCTTGGGCAGAAGCGAGCGGTCCCACTTTGCGCCTTGGCCCGGTGGGAATCCCTTCTCGCCGAGGTGCCACTTCTCGCCGTCTTTCTTCCACGGCATGTTGCCTTCGATCCCGCCGGCAGATGTTTCGCTTCGACCCTGCACGATCTCGACGGCCCGCGTCAGGAACTCACGGAACGCGCCTGTGTCGATCTCGGACTTCTTGTGAACGGTGATCGTGACCGTTTGCCAACCGGCAGCGTTGTGAATCTCGACCCGGTTCGCGTCGCGTGAATACCCTTCGAGACCGGGCGTGTCGGATAACGGTGGGATCGCGAGTTTCGGCGCAAGCAGATCCTGCTTGAACGGCCGGCCCGGTAGCGGGAACACGAGTTTCATGTACGCTTCGTGCCCGGTCATCGCGTGGAGGAACCAGCCGTCCGCTTTTCGCGGTGTGGGAATCTCAACGATGGTGCGGTGGTTCCACTTCGTTTCGGGGAACGTGCCGAGTTCGTGAATGAGGTCGATCACCCACGACAGCGCTTCGCCGTCCCACTTCACCGGTTTGCCGGTGGTGGTGACGCGATCGCGTGTGTGCCAACCGGGGCCGTCGGCTTCCCACGGGAGCTTCTGGTCCTTGCCCACTTCGGAGATGTCGAGGTCGCCGGCGCGCTTCGCGAGAGCCTTCTTCGCGTCGTATTTGGGGCGCTCCGCGAATGGACCGGCCGCGAGCACGCTTTTCAAACTACGCCCGGTGTGCGTCGGCGCGCCCGCGTCGAACAACCTCACCACCTCTTCTGGCGTGCCGACCGCGACAACCTGCCCGCCAGCACCGCCGGCTTCCGGTCCCAGGTCGATGATCCAGTCCGCGGTCTTGATCACATCGAGATTGTGTTCAACGGTGATGACCGTGTTGCCGAGATCGACCAGACGCTGAAGCACGTCGAGCAGTTTGCGGATGTCATCGAAGTGAAGCCCGGTTGTCGGTTCGTCGAGCAGGTAGAGCGTCTTCCCGGTGCTGGGGCGCGCGAGTTCGGCCGCGAGCTTCACGCGCTGCGCCTCGCCGCCGGACATCGTCGGCGCCGGCTGACCGAGCGCCATGTAGCCGAGGCCGACGTCTTCGAGCGTCTGGAGGATGTGCCGGATCTTCGGGATGTTGTTGAAGAGTTCCAGCGCCTCGCGGATTCGCATGTTCAGCACGTCCGCGATTGATTTGCCGTGATACCGTACCGCGAGTGTTTCGGGGTTGTATCGCGTGCCGTTGCACGTGGCGCACTCGACCCACACGTCGGGGAGGAAGTGCATCTCGATGACCTTCTGCCCCATCCCTTCGCACGCTTCGCACCGCCCGCCCTTCTGATTGAACGAGAAGCGCCGCGGGTGGTAGCCGCGGACCTTCGATTCGGGCAGGCGCGCGAATAGTTCGCGGATCAGGTCGAACACGCCGGTGTAGGTCGCGGGGTTGCTCGACGGAGAGTTGCCGATCGGGTCTTGATCGACGCTGATGATCTTGTCCACGTGTTCGAGGCCGACGATGTCGTCGTGTGCCGCGCCCGCGGTTCGCGCACGGTGGAGTTTCCGCGCGAGCGTGTTGTAGAGCACTTCGTTCACGAGCGACGACTTGCCGCTACCGCTCACGCCGGTGACCGCGACGAACGCGCCGAGCGGGATGTGAACGTCAATGTTCTTCAGGTTGTGTTGGCGCGCACCGAGGATGCTGAGGGTGGGGGAACCTCTCCCCCCGGCCCCCTCTCCTAAGAAGAGAGGGGGAGAAAGAGCTTCACGTGCCGCGAGCGCGGCCGAACCTGCTGTTTGTTTTTCTCCCCCTCTCTTCTTAGGAGAGGGGGCCGGGGGGAGAGGTTGTGTGGCCGTGCGACGGTTCGACGGCACCGGGATCGCGAGTTTGCCGCTGAGGTATTGCCCAGTGAGCGATGCGGGGTTCTTTGTCACTTGCGCGGGGGTGCCGCTCGCGGTGATCTCGCCGCCGTGGTCGCCGGCACCGGGGCCGAAGTCGAGCAGGTGGTCCGCCGCTGCGATCACCTCGCGGTCGTGTTCGACGACGACGAGCGTGTTGCCGAGATCGCGCAGCCGATGCAACGCTTGTAGAAGGCGCTCGTTGTCGCGCGGGTGAAGGCCGACGGTCGGTTCATCGAGGACGTACAGCACGCCGGTCAACCCGCTGCCGATCTGCGACGCAAGCCGGATTCTTTGCGCCTCGCCGCCCGAAAGCGTCGGCCCTTGTCGGCCGAGTGTTAGGTACTCCAGACCGACGTCGACGAGGAACTTCAAGCGGTTCGCGATCTCGCGTAGCACTTCGCCCGCAACCTGTCGCTCGGTTTTCGAGAGTTTGAGCGTCTCAAACATCATGAGCGTGTCGCCGAGTGACTTGGCACACACTTCGCCGAGCGTGAGCGCGGCGAACCGCGTGGCGGCAGCATCCGAGCGAATCCGCGCACCGCGGCACGCGGAGCAGGGCACTTCGTCGACGAGGTGATCGAGCCGCGCCCGGTATACCCACGACACGCGCGAGGCTTCGTCCACCGCGGGGAACAGCCCCTTGTATTGGAACTTGACTGGGCGAACCCCGCCCGTAAGGGCGGGGGTGTTCTTACGCGTCACCCCCGCCCTTGCGGGCGGGGTTCGCCCATCGCTTGCTAATTCGATCCAGGCATCAGAGGTTCCATGGAGAACGGCGCGCTGGTGTGCCGGGTCGAGCTTCGCGAACGGCGTGTCGAGCGAGAACCCGACGTGCTTCGCGAGTGCCTCCGCGAACGGCAGCCACGGTGACCCCTTCGCGAGCGACGGCCACGCGGTAACGGCGCCCGCACGGAGTGACAGCGCGGTGTCACCGAGGAGAAGGTTCGCGTTCGCGCCGCGCTGGAAGCCCAACCCTTCGCACGTCGGGCACCATCCGAGCGGGCTGTTGAAGGAGTAATTGTGCGGGTTCAGGGCTTCGAAACTCAGGTTGCAGTGTTCGCAGGAGAGGTGCTGCGAGTACTTCTCGACCTTCCATTTCGCCTCATCCACATCGGCTTCGACGTACGCGATGTGCATGACCCCGCGGCCGAGGTCGAGCGATTGCTCCACGGCCTCCGCGATGCGGGTTCGGGTCCCCAGCTTCACGACGTTGCGGTCCACGACAATCTCGACGTTGTGCTTCCGCCGGTGGTCGATCTCCGGCGGTGCGTCGATGGTGAAGCTCTTGCCGTTGACGCGCATTCGCGTGTAGCCCGTGCGACGGATTTCCTCGAAGAGCGCGTCGTATTTCTCCTGCCCCTTGCGTTCCAGCGGGGCCATGATGAACAGCTTCGTGCCTTCGGGCAGTGACAACACCTTGTCAACGATCTCGTCCGCGGTCTGTGTGCCGACCGGGCGCGAGCAACTCGGACAGTGTCGCTGACCCAGGCGCGCGAACAGGATGCGGAGGTAGTCGTAAATCTCGGTGACCGTGCCGACCGTGCTTCGCGGGCTTTTGCTTGTGGTTTTTTGCTCGATGCTGATCGCGGGCGACAGACCGGTGACGTGTTCCACCTTCGGCTTTTGTACCTGCCCCAAGACCTGCCGCGCGTAGCTCGAAAGTGACTCGACGTAGCGGCGCGGGCCTTCGGCATAGATTGTGTCGAGCGCAAGCGACGACTT